>ENA-USYV01000283-USYV01000283.1-human-gut-metagenome-genome-assembly--contig:-NODE-283-length-59803-cov-18.256019_pt1 | contig 59803 bp, 54 predicted proteins | sample MGYA00250066_ERZ773514 | MGnify/ENA primary metagenome ERZ773514 (study PRJEB29103, sample SAMN06112049) | human gut metagenome | biome: human gut; feature: ankylosing spondylitis patient; material... | reverse complement strand
TCTGATTCCGGTAATTATATGGAGTTATTGTGTAAAGAAAAATCCTCTGTTAGCTGGTGAAATCTTATTGCTGTCTGAGCTTCCCGATATGTTCTGGTAAAGACTTGGACCATGGCAGAAGCTCTGTTAGAAAATCAGTTTTTTTATCCTCCACATGTTTAGGGATTTCTCTGAGCAGATGTCGAACTTTCCTATTATATAAGAAAATTCCGCATAGCCGCTGATGATAATGAGCTACATATCTTCCCGGATTTTTCTCAGCACCGAGCAGACTTCCAGTTCAAGTTCTTCCCCCAGGATCCTACCTTCCATCCTTTCTTTTCTGTCATACCCTGCTGTAAGTATAGCATAGACTTTTGTTTCCGACATTAAAAATTCCATCGACATCCGTTTCTGCACACGGTATAATAGGTATCATGTAAAGAAAAAGGAGGTTGTTTTCTTATGTTATCCTGCACCTACGAAGTAGTCGCCATCGATGGTGATTACGCGCATTTACGCCGCAATGACATCGAACCGGAGGACAATGAAATGAAACTGGTTGCCCGCGCACTGCTGCCGCCGGAAATTATGGAGGGCAGTATTTTGAAATACGAGATGCTGCAGTATGAAATCATTGGCTGATGCTGTTTTTCCGGCCGAGGTGTTTTCTCTCCCGCTCTTTCATGGCATCTCGGAAACCGGGCGGACGGCTCTTGTTTCGAGCGGGTGGCTGCGGACGTGTTCGTTTGAGAAAAACCAGACCATTTATCACATGGGTGACCGCGTGTCCGAACTGGGGATTGTGCTGTCCGGCAGCGTTTTCGTGGAGAATACGGATCTCTGGGGCAACCGCAGTATCTTAAGCAAGATCACCCCCGGCCAGGTATTTGCCGAAACGTATGCCTTCTGTCGGGAGCCGATGATGGTGAATGTCACGGCAGCCGAAGCCTCGACGGTTCTCTTTTTCAATCTTCGAAACCTCGACCAGACCGCCGATGGTGATGATGCATGGCTGTCCCAGCTTCGCAGTAACATGCTCCGCATCTCCATGCAGAAAAATCTTACCCTCTCCAAACGCATTTTCTGCACTACACCAAAGACGATCCGCGAGCGCGTGCTGGTCTACCTCGCCGCGCAGTCTGCCAAAACCGGCGCCGACACCTTTACGATCCCCTTCGACCGCCAGGGCCTCGCCGACTACCTGAACCTCGACCGGAGCGCCCTCTCCAAAGAACTCGGAAAAATGCAGAAAGAGGGAATCCTCGAATTTCATAAAAACAAATTTACGCTGCGTCATCCGTCTCTCTAGGCGGTACCGCAGCGTAAATTTTTTACCGTTTCATCGTTTCAAATGCTTATTTTTCATAAACGAATATACACAAAAAGTATTTTCCGTGGTTATAACCACATACTTTTCCTGTTATATCCGATATTCTGTACGTGTAAATTATGAAACTCCGCGCAGATCTGTTTTTCCCTCTGCGCTTAACCCCTCGGAAATACCCTACAGGAGGAACTATTTTTATGGAACAGAATATGTTTTGCTACCAGTGTCAGGAAACTGCCGGCTGCTCCGGCTGTACAAAATCCGGTGTCTGTGGAAAGCGCCCGGAGACAGCGGCGCTGCAGGATCTGCTGATCTGGACGACGAAAGGACTTTCCGCCGTGACGACACAGCTCCGCCGCGAAGGAAAAACCGTCGATGCCAGCGTCAATCATCTCATCACCGAAAACCTGTTTACGACCATCACAAACGTGAACTTTGATGATGATACGATCCGCGCACGAATTGAGGCAACGCTTGAGACCAAAGCGCTTCTCGCTCAGCTTGCCGACTGCTCCGCTCTGCCGGAAGCCGCCCTCTGGAACGGCACAACCGATGAGTTTGCCGCAAAAGCAGTAACCGTCGGCGTACTTTCCACGGAAAATGAGGACATCCGCTCTTTACGCGAGCTCATCACCTACGGTCTGAAAGGACTTGCCGCGTACACCAGCCATGCCAATGTTCTCTTAAAAGAAAACGAGGAAATCGATGCCTTCCTGCAGCGTGCTCTCGCCGCAACGCTCGACGATTCCCTCTCTGCAGAGGAACTGACGGCTCTCGCACTCGAGACCGGCTCCTACGGCGTGCAGGGAATGGCACTGCTCGATGAGGCCAATACTTCCGCTTACGGCAATCCGGAGATCACCACCGTCGATCTCAGTGTCGGCACCCGCCCGGGTATTCTCGTCTCCGGCCATGATCTGCGCGACCTCGAGATGCTGCTCGAGCAGACCGTGAACACCGGCATCGATGTTTACACCCACTCCGAAATGCTGCCTGCACACTACTATCCGGCGTTCAAAAAATATGAACATTTTAAGGGAAATTATGGTAACGCCTGGTGGAAACAGAAAGAAGAATTTGAAGCCTTCAACGGCCCGATTCTGATGACGACGAACTGTATCGTGCCGCCGAAGGACAGCTACAAAAACCGTATTTACACAACCGGAGCGGTTCGTTATCCGGGATGCCCGCACATCGACGGCGTCATCGGTGAGACAAAAGATTTCTCTCTGCTCATCGAACAGGCAAAGCACTGCGCACCGCCGACGGAACTCGAGCAGGGAACCATTGTCGGAGGCTTCGCCCATGCACAGGTACTCGCCCTGGCAGACCAGATCGTCGATGCCGTGAAATCCGGCGCGATCAAAAAATTCGTTGTCATGGCTGGATGTGACGGCCGTGCAAAGAGCCGCAGCTATTACTCTGATTTTGCACAGGCACTGCCGAAAGACACCGTGATTCTGACCGCCGGCTGTGCAAAATACAAATACAACAAGCTGAACCTCGGCGACATCAACGGCATTCCGCGCGTCCTCGATGCCGGCCAGTGCAATGATTCCTACTCTCTTGCCGTGATTGCACTGAAATTAAAGGAGGTCTTCGGCCTCGACGATATCAACGATCTGCCGATCATCTACAATATTTCCTGGTACGAGCAGAAAGCTGTGATTGTTCTTCTGGCACTGCTGTCGCTCGGTGTCAAGAACATCCACCTCGGCCCGACACTTCCGGCATTTTTAAGCCCAAATGTTGCAGCTCTTCTCGTTGAAAACTTCGGCATCGCCGGAATCGATACCGTTGAAAACGATATGGAATTGTTTTTCGGGAAATAAAGAAAACCCCTTGCTTTCTTTCATTTTTCCACGTATACTGTATATGTTCAGACAAAAATATCTTTGAATTTGGGCATATCAGAAAACGGACCTCAGATTCCATTTCTATACACGCCCGACACTGATGAGTCATCTCATCTTAATCACACATTTTTAGAACGTGCCTGGGAATTTTTTCAGACACGTTCTCATTCTATCACGGAGATTTATAAACTATGAGCATCATGAAAAATATCAATAAAGCCAAGGTTATGGTCTTAAAAGATCAGGTTTCCTACCAGGAAGGCCAGATCGTCAGCAAAACACTGGTACAGAATGAATCCGTCAGCATCACCTTATTTGCCTTCGACAAAGGCGAAGAAATCAGCACCCACGAGTCCGGCGGCGACGCCTTCGTCACCTGCCTCGACGGAACCGGTGAAATCACCATTGACGGCGTAAAATACGAACTCCACGAAGGCGAATCCATCGTCATGCCGGCAAAACATCCGCATGCAGTGTATGGCAAAGAGCAGTATAAGATGCTTCTGGTAGTGGTATTCTAACGTATCCTTTTTGAACCAATTATTGATATGCCTGGCAAAATAAGGCAGCATGCCTCAGGATTTCCTGTGATATGCTGCCTTGCCTTTTTATTCATTTACGCCTTTTCTATCAGGCATTCATGCTTTTTCGTCTTTTTATCATAATTAATTCCAACCAGTAGAATATCTCCAATATGCGGTTCCAATGATGCAATGTACTTTTTCTCTTTGATCTGATCCGTCTCCACCCACAGATGGGCTATGAGCTCCTCAGCAAATGGGATTCCACAAGACCATACGCCGAGGCGGCGCTCTACCACCATCTCTGGTACGACGAAAAAGGCGGCTATCCGCGCGAGTATACCCATAAAGGCAACGACAACGCCATTCTCTACCAGATCCTCACCTGCGCCGATTGTCTCGGTGCGGCAACCGATTCCGTCGGACGTGCCTACAGCTCCTGCAAGAACTTTGCCGATATGCTTGCAGATCTTCACTGCAACGCAGGCCGCATGTTCAATCCGGATCTCGTACAGCTCTTCGACAGTGAACAGCTCCAGCAGGAAGCCGGGCGGCTGATCGCCGTGGAACGCGAACAGTTATACCGCGAAGTCTTCTGTAAAAACGTGGAGCTGGTTCTATAACTTTGGTTTCTGTTTATGGCGTTAATTCGTATATCCGTATATTGTAGTTCTTTTCAAGGTTCTGTCCGTCTCGCGTGGACACATTGTAGAATGCACAAATTTCATTCAGCTCACATGTTCATTTCGTTAATTTATTAATGAACGTGTTTTTTCAATTTTATGTTTTGTGTTAATTTATGTTCATTTATTATTCATCATTTTGTGAACATTAAGTTGACATCATCAAAAGAAAATAGTTTACATTTTGGAAAAAATATACTAAAATAACAGAAACGGTCAAATCTCCGCCAAAAAACGGCGGAGATTTTTCTGGAAAGAAGGGCGAAAAACGTGTTGGAAAGACGATCGAAAAATTTCGAAGAAAATGCGTAGAAAATCCGCCCGAAAAGGTGAAAAGCCAAGCATAAATCACAGGGAGGAACTCATACTATGAAAGAAATCATCCAGGGCTTCTACCAGAAGAAACATTTCTGGACCCGCCTGATTCTGGTCATCGCTGCCGTCATCCTGATGGGCTTTGCGCTCTCATGGCTGCTTCTCGTCGATCTCGGCACCGATCCATGTACCTTGTTAAACCAGACCATCTCCACCCGCCTCGGCATCAGCATCGGAAACTGGCAGGCGCTCTTCAATACCGTCCTGCTCATCTTCGTTATCATTTTCGGCGGCAGAAACTTAGGCTTCGGAACCCTCGCAAACATGTTTCTCGTGGGATATTCCATCGACTTTTTCTCCTGGATCTGGGCGAAAGTCCTTCCGGCAGACCTCTTCACCTCGATGGGTGTGCGAATCGCTGTGCTGATCCCGGCGCTGGTCCTGTTTATCCTTGCCGCATCCTTCTATATGGATGTTGATATGGGAACTGCACCGTACGACGCAGTATCCTTCATTATCTCCACCCACCTGCCGAACGTTTCGTTCCGTGTGATCCGCATCGTCTACGACTTCGTTGTCACCGCGATCGCCGTTCTGCTCGGCGGAAAACTCGGCATTGTCACCGTGCTGATGGTTATTACCCTCGGTCCGGTCATTGAATGGCTGGGAAATATCATGAAACAGCATCTGAATATTTTTGATGACTGAAATCATTGCTTTTCCGCGCTTTCTATACTACAATAGAACTACCAGATGATCTTTTTTCTAAAAGAAAAGCCTGCCTCCGGGACTCACATCTCTGTGGCAGGCTTTTCTTCCCTAAAAATAGCCGAAAAAAGACTCAAAAAGCAGAAAATCATTTATATTAAGGAGGTTTTTCCTATGAGCAACACCCCAAACCCTGTTTACGAAAAACTGATGAAATGCTACGAGAGCTTCCGCTCCCAGATCGATTTCCAGCCGGAAGTCGCACTGATTCTCGGTTCCGGCCTCGGTGATTTTGCGAATGATATCCGCGTTACCGCAACCCTCGATTACCACGATATCGAAGGCTTTCCGGTTTCCACTGTTCCGGGCCACGCGGGCCGTTTTATCTTCGGCTACGTCGGCGATGTGCCGGTTGTCTGCATGCAGGGCCGCGTTCATTATTATGAAGGCTATCCGATGACCGACGTCGTTCTCCCGCCCCGCCTCATGAAGCTGATGGGCGCAAAAGCACTGTTCTTAACCAACGCCGCCGGCGGCATCAAACAGGGCACAAAGCCAGGCTCTCTGATGCTGTTAAACGGCCAGATCGCCTGCTTCGTTCCATCTCCGCTTATCGGACCGAACGTCGACGAGCTCGGCACCCGTTTCCCGGATATGAGCCAGATCTACGACCTTGAATTCCAGAAAATCGCACGGAAAGCCGCAGCCAGCCTTGATATCGACCTGATGGAAGGCGTTTATCTGCAGCTCACCGGCCCGCAGTACGAGTCCCCGCAGGAAATCGCCATGTGCCGCACCCTCGGCGCAGACGCGGTCGGCATGAGCACCGCCTGTGAAGCCATCGCTGCACGCCATATGGGCATGCGCGTCATCGGTATTTCCTGCATTACCAATCTTGCCGCCGGCATCTCCCCGCAGCCTCTGTGCCATGCGGAAGTTCAGGAGGCAGCTGACATGGTTGCACCGCAGTTCAAAAAACTCGTTGCCGCAACGATTCAGGGCATCGCAAAGACACTGTAAACACACAGCGGCCGGGGTCTGTCAAAAAAACAGGCCCCGGCCGCTGAAAACAGCACGTAAAATAAAGGAGAGATCTTTTTTGAATACACGTTTTTACAACGCCAAAATTCTCGTACTCGACGCTGAAAACCATTTTTCCATCGCCGAAGACGAACTTCATGTCACCGGCGACACCATCACCTATATCGGACCTGGTAGAAAAGCAGATCCAGATGCCGCAGAGACCACTGTCTTCGACCGCGAAATTGACGCCCGCGGCAATCTCCTGATCCCGGGCTTTAAAAACGCACACACGCACACCCCGATGACCTTCCTCCGCTCTTACGCGGACGATCTCCCGCTCCACGAATGGCTCGAGCGCCAGGTCTTCCCGAACGAGGCAAAGCTCGCCGGGGACGACGTTTACTGGCTCAATATCCTCGGCATCATGGAATATCTGACGAGCGGCATCACCTCCAATTTCGACATGTACATCCAGCAGAAAAACAGCATCGCTGCCACGGTCGACACTGGATTCCGCACCGTTCTTACCAGCGGTCTCAACAACTTCGTCGACAGCCCGGAAATTCTCGAAGAGATGTATAACTATGTCAACGAACTCTCCGACCGCACCTCGTATCTGCTCGGTTTCCACGCCGAATATACGACCGGCGGCCCGCTTCTTGAAGCCGTTGCCAAACTCGCCGAAAAATACCATTCCCCTGTCTGGACACACAACGCCGAAACAAAAAGCGAAGTCGAGGGCTGTAAAGAGCGCTGGGGACTCACCCCGACACAGCTGATGGAACGCTTAGGCATGTTCCAGTACGGAGGCGGCGGCTACCACTGCATCTGGATGGAGGACCGCGATTTTGAGATCTTCCGTGACCGGAAACTGACGGCCGTTACCAATCCCTCCTCAAACCTGAAGCTCGCCTCCGGCATCTGCCCGCTGAAGCGTTTTTACGATAACGGCATCAACCTCGCCATCGGCACCGACGGGCCGGCCAGTAACAACTGCCTCGATATGTTCCGCGAAATGTTCCTGACCACCGGCCTTTCCAAAGTCCGCGAGATGGATGCCGCAGGAATCCCGGCCGACGCCATTCTCTACATGGCAACCGCAGGCGGCGCGCACGCCATGCAGCTTACTGACTGCGACCGTCTCGCTGCCGGCAAAAAGGCCGATCTCGTCATGATTGACCTCCATCAGCCGAACATGCAGCCGGAGAATAATCTGATCAAAAACCTCGTTTACAGCGGCAGCAAACAGAACGTAAAGCTTACCATGGTAAACGGTCAAATCCTCTACGAAAACGGCGAATTCCATATCGGCTTTGACCCGGAAGAAATTTATGCAAGATCCAACGCCATTATCCGAAGAATTTCCGGCTCGCATGCAGATAATTAGTGGATTTCACGCAGTTTTTCCTTTGCTTGACATACTTTTTTCTTTTATATTATAATGTAGCCATACACGCAAAAACGCTGTACCTCTTGAAAGGAGAATACTATTATGAAAAAGAAAGTAGTTAGCTTACTGCTTGCAGCCGCCATGACAACTGCTGCACTCGCAGGATGCGGTTCCTCCAACGGCTCCTCTTCCTCCGACGCATCCACAGGCGCCGATTCCACCAGCGCAACTTCCGCTTCTGCTTCCACAGACGGAGAAAAAAAAGACGCCGCAGGTGAGAAAATTGCCATGATCACAGACTCCGGAGATATCACCGACGAATCCTTCAACCAGATCACCTGGGAAACTGTATGCGCCTACGGCGATGCAAACGGCGTAGAGTACGAGTACTACAAACCGGCAGAGGATACCGATGAAGAGCGTATCAACTCCATCGATCTTGCTGTTTCCGAGGGTGCTACCGTTGTTGTAATGCCAGGTTACCTGTTCGGACCTGCCATCGCTGAAGAGCAGGACACCTATCCGGATGTAACCTTCATCGCAGTCGATGTTACCGAAGGTGATATTGTAAAAAACGGCAAAGCTGTTGATCTCGGAAAGAACGTGTACATCTGCTCCTTCGAAGAAGAGCAGGCCGGCTACCTGGCTGGATACGCTGCAGTAAAAGACGGCTACACAAGTCTTGGTTTCCTCGGCGGTATCGCTGTTCCGGCCGTTATCCGTTTCGGTTACGGTTATGTACAGGGTATCAACGCTGCTGCTGAAGAAGACGGCGTAGATGTAAACGTAAAATATTACTATGGCGGCCAGTTCTACGGCGATGACTCCATCACCGCCCGTATGGAGGGCTGGTATGCAGACGGAACACAGGTTGTATTCGCCTGCGGCGGCGGTATCTGGACATCTGCTCTGGATGCAGCTGAGACACACGACGGAAAAGTTATTGGTGTAGACGTTGACCAGCGTTCCAAAATCGGCGAGCGCTGCCTGACTTCCGCTATGAAAGGTCTTCCAAGCGCCATCAACAACGCTCTGGATTCCTACTTCAGCGGAAACTTCTCTGAACTTGGCGGAACTGCTCAGCAGCTTGGACTGAAAGACGGAGATTACATCGGCCTTCCTACCGATTCCGAATCCTGGGGATTCACAACCTTCACACAGGATCAGTATGAAACTGTACTGGCTGGTATCCGCGATGGTTCCATCGAAATCTCCAGCGATACAGAAAATCAGCCGGAAGTAGGTTCTCACGTAACCGTTGATTACATCAGCTAATGTGCATACTGTTTCTGTAACAATATGCCTTTTGGGGAAGAGAATATTATTTCTCTTCCCCTTTTTTTCTGTCACACAAAATGCTATACTAGACATAATGAAAGCCCGCAGTTCTGCCCTGTTTTCCATGCCTTCGGCAGTCCTGCAAAACCACGCTTGAAAGGGAATATGTATATGGAAAATGAGTACATTATTGAGATGTTGAACATCACCAAAGAATTCCCGGGTATCAAGGCGAACGACAACATTACGTTACAGCTCAAAAAAGGAGAAATCCATGCTCTGCTTGGAGAAAACGGTGCAGGAAAATCAACCCTGATGAGTATTCTTTTTGGTCTGTATCAGCCTACCTCCGGAATCATCAAGAAGAATGGGCAGGAAGTCCATATCAACACGCCGAACGACGCCAATGATCTCAACATCGGTATGGTGCACCAGCACTTTAAGCTGGTCGAATGTTTCTCGGTTCTCGACAACATCATCCTCGGCGTAGAGCCGACCAAAGGCCTTTTCCTCGAGAAAAAGAATGCCCGTGCAAAAGTCATGGAACTGAGCGAGAAATACGGTCTGATGGTCGATCCGGACGCTCTGATCTCGGATATCACCGTCGGCATGCAGCAGCGTACCGAAATTCTGAAAATGCTCTACCGTGACAACGAAGTCCTGATCTTCGACGAGCCGACCGCGGTTCTGACGCCGCAGGAAATCGACGAGCTGATGAAGATCATGAAGAACCTCGCAAAAGAAGGAAAATCCATCCTCTTCATCACCCATAAACTCAACGAGATCATGGAAGTTGCCGACCGCTGTACGATTCTCCGCAAAGGAAAATACATCGGAACCGTCAACATCAGCGAAACTTCCAAAGAAGAGCTCTCCCGCATGATGGTCGGAAGAAACGTCAGCTTCTCCGTCAACAAAAAGCCGTCAAAACCGGGCGACACCGTTCTGAAAGTAGAGCACATGACCGTACCGAGCAAGGTGCACGGAAACAACGCCGTCAAAGATGTTTCCTTTAATGTAAGAAAAGGCGAGATTGTCTGCATCGCAGGTATCGATGGAAACGGCCAGTCCGAGTTCGTTCAGGGCCTCACGGGACTGGAAAAAGTATCCGGTGGTAAAATTCTGTTCAACGGACAGGACATCACGAAAGCTTCCATCCGCGACCGCTCCAAGATGGGCATGAGCCACATCCCGGAGGACCGCCATAAACACGGCCTCGTGCTGGATTACTCCATCGAGCAGAACATGGTGCTGCAGCGTTACTGGCAGCCGGAATTTGAATCCTTCGGCTTTATCAAATCAAAAGCCGTGCGCGAATATGCCGAGCGCCTGATCGAGCAGTACGATGTCCGCAGCGGCCAGGGTCCTGTGACCATCACCCGCAGCATGTCCGGCGGAAACCAGCAGAAAGCGATCATCGCGCGCGAGATCGACAAAGATCCTGATCTTCTCGTTGCGGTACAGCCTACCCGTGGTCTTGATGTCGGAGCCATCGAATACATTCACAGCCAGCTCGTTGCACAGCGCGACAAGGGAAAAGCCGTTCTTCTGGTTTCTCTGGAACTGGATGAGGTTATGGATGTTTCCGACCGTATTCTTGTTATGTACGAAGGAGAGCTGGTCGGCCAGCTGGATCCGAAAACCGTTTCTGTCGAAGAACTCGGTCTCTACATGGCAGGTGCAAAACGGGATCCGGTTCCCGAAGAAGTATAAAAGAGAGGTAAGAAAAGCATGAACGAAAAAACGAAAAACGCTCTTCTGTCCATTGTCGCTTCTCTTGTATGTATTGTGATCGGTCTTCTTGTGGGATTTATCATTTTATACTGCATCAACGCGGAAAACGCAGTGGATGGATTTACACGAATCATCAAAGGCGGCTTTTACTTAAAGCCGAAGGGAATCGGAAGTGAAATCGCTCAGTCCGCTCCCCTGATTATGACCGGACTTTCGGTTGCATTTGCTTTTAAAACAGGTCTGTTCAACATCGGTGCTGCCGGACAGTACACCGTCGGTGTCTTCGGCGCCCTGTATTTTGCCATCATCCTCCACATGCCATGGTATGTATGCCTTCTGGCTGCTATGGTCTGCGGAGCCATCTGGGGAGCATTTCCTGGTATCTTCAAAGCATACTTCAACGTAAATGAAGTTATTACTTCCATCATGTTCAACTGGATTGGTCTTTATCTTGTCAATGAGCTGATGTACAACACCATCCCGGGCATGTATGATCAGAAGACCACACGTACTTACAAATTAAGCTCCGCTTCTCCAAAATCCCTGATTCCGGACTGCGGCATGAACTCCATTTTCCGTACCAGTTCCACAACGATTGCGATTTTCATTGCGATTGCCATTGCGGTCATCATCTACATCGTTCTGAACAAAACAACCTTCGGCTATGAGCTGAAAGCCTGCGGATTCAATAAGGATGCTGCCAAATACGCCGGCATCAACGAGAAGAGAAACGTTGTTCTCTCCATGACCATCGCAGGTGCGCTTGCCGGAATCGGTGCAGGCCTCTACTTCCTCTCCGGTGCATCCGAGTGGAACCCGCAGGTATCGACAGCACTCCCGGCCATCGGATTTAATGGTATCCCGGTTGCGCTTCTTGCACTTAGCAACCCGATCGGCGTTATCTTCGCTGCTCTCTTCGTTGCTCATATTTCGGTCGGCGGTGCTTACCTGCCTACGAAATATTATCAGCCGGAGATCGCGGACCTGATCGTTGCCGTTATCATTTACCTTTGCGCATTCGTTACCCTGTTCAAGGGCATCGTTGCAAACCTGTTCAAGAGCAAAAAAGAGCAGAAAGCAAATGCCAATGCAGACAACGGAAAGGAGGAGAAGAAATAATGTTCCTTTTAATTAAATTTACCTTACTGTACGCCGTTGTTCTGATGCTCGTTGCGATGGGCGGTATGTTCTCCGAGCGAAGCGGTGTCATCAACATCGCGCTGGAAGGAATCATGGCGATCGGCGGCCTTGCCGGTGTCTTCGTCCTGGTTCTGTTCCCGGACCTCCCGGCTCCTGCACTTGTGGCACTTTCCATTCTGGCGAGCGCCGTATCCGGTATGATCTACTCTCTGCTGCTTGGCTTCTCCGCCATCACACTGAAAGCAGACCAGACGATCGGCGGAACCGCGCTGAACATGCTGGCTACTGCCATTGCCATCGTCCTGGTAAAAGCATTCAACAACGGCTCGGATGCCGGAAACGGTGCAGCTTCCGCAAAGCTGAACTACACCAACGCCGCTTTCATTTACAAGATCGGACCATTTACCGTGAACATCTTCCTGTTCATCGGCATCATCCTTCTGATCTGCAGCTACGTGTTTCTCTTCAAAACGAAATGGGGACTGCGCCTGCGTGCCTGCGGTGAGCATCCACAGGCAGCCGACTCTGTTGGTATCAACGTATACCAGTGGAGATACACCGGTGTTATCATCTCCGGTGCACTCGGCGGTATCGGCGGATTTGCCTACATCGTTCCGTCCGTTACCACCTGGAACTTCGAAGTCGGCGTAGCCGGTGCCGGATTCCTTGCCCTCGCTGTTATGATCTTCGGTCAGTGGAAACCGTTCCACATTGCCGGAGCAGCCGTATTCTTTGCGGTATTCCGTTCCCTGGCAAACATTGCGGACTCCACCGTCCTCTCCCATCTGGGACTGTCCAAGAACATTTACAACATGATGCCGTTTATCGCATCCATGATTATTCTCGCCTTCACATCCAAGAATTCCCAGGCTCCGAAAGCCGAAGGTATTCCATACGATAAGGGCGCAAGATAATATGTAACTATTCAGAGCCATGTGAAATGGAAGAAAAAATTGCGAATCATGCTTGCATGAATGAGCGGTTTTTTCTGGAATTTCATATGGCGAGCAGCCACATCGAGATGCAGCGCAGCGGAATCGAGATGTGGCTCTGAATAGTTACAATTTTTAAAGGCAGAGCCGTTAAATCCGAACTGTGTTTTTTCGGCTCTGCCTTTTCTCTATCATTCTGATTTATTTTTCATAAAAGAAAGGAAAAAATTATGCTGAACACCAAATTATTTGACCACACTATCTTAAAAGCAGACGCAACCGAAGCACAGGTTGCAAAGATCTGCGACGAGGCACTTGCACATGATTTTGCTTCTGTCTGCGTCAACCAGTACTACACCAAATTCGTTGCTGAAAAGCTCAAAGGATCTGACGTCAAAGTCTGCACCGTTGTCGGCTTCCCTCTGGGCATGTCCGATACCCGTGTAAAAGCGTTTGAGACCCGTGCGGCCATCGAAGACGGTGCACAGGAGGTTGATATGGTCATCAACGTCGGAGCCCTCAAAGACGGCAAATACGACTTCGTACGCTCCGATATCCAGACCTTAAAAGAAGTATGCGGCAAGGACATCGTTCTGAAAGTCATCATCGAGACCTGCCTTTTAACCGATGAAGAGAAAGTAAAAGCGTGCGAGCTCGCAAAAGAAGCCGGCGCTGACTTCGTAAAAACCTCCACCGGATTTTCTACCGGCGGTGCAAAAGCGGCTGATGTTGCCCTGATGAGAAAGACCGTAGGCCCGGATATGGGCGTAAAAGCTTCCGGCGGAATCCACAACGCAGACGAGGCACAGGCTATGGTAGATGCCGGCGCAAGCCGTCTCGGAACAAGCGCAACACTGGCTATCATCGGATAAAAAGGAGTTTCTTATGGATACGATACTGATAGGAATTGCCGGAGGAACCGGCAGTGGAAAAACGACACTGGCAGATAAGCTGGTAGAAAGTTTTGGACGCGATGAAGTGAGCATTCTGCGCCATGACAACTATTACAAACGCCATGACGATATTCCTTTTGAGGAGCGTGCCAAATTAAATTACGATCATCCCGATGCCTTTGATACCGACCTGTTATGCCAGCACATTCTCGAGCTGAAAGCCGGAAAATCCATCGAGATGCCGGTTTACGATTATGCCATGCATAACCGCTCGGATAAAACGATTCTGGTCCATCCTGCCCCGGTTATCGTGCTCGAGGGCATTCTCCTCTTCGTTGAGAATGATCTCTGCGATCTGATGGACATCAAAGTCTTTGTCGATACCGATGCGGACGTGCGGATTCTCCGCCGGACCCTGCGCGATGTAAAAAGAGCGCGGCCGTTCCCTGGACAGCGTTGTAACGCAGTACCTGACGACCGTAAAACCGATGCACGAGCAGTTCGTAGAGCCGAGCAAGCGCCGTGCCGACGTGATCATCCCGGAGGGCGGACAGAACACCGTTGCTCTTGAAATGCTGATCGAGCGGGTACGTAAGCATCTGAATCTGGTGCAGAACCAGTAAACATCCGTTTATCGCTATAAAAATCTGCAAAAAAAGAACGAGGACTGAATTTTCTCTTTTTCCGCCCTCGCTCTTTTTATTTTTCCCTTACAGATGTTCCAGCATTCCCTGCAGCCAGATCTGGCCTTTGAAACGTCTTCCCACTTCCGGTACTCCAAATAAATCCTTTTCGTTGATACAGATGTCTATCGGCACATCGTTGCAGACGAGGCCGAGCTCATACACCCGCTCGCCCGTTACCGCGTTCTTCGTTGTATTCATCTCCGTAATTTCACCCATCACGCTGTACTGGTCACATTCGAGACCGCTCGGCATAAAAAAGCTATCTACAATAGAAAAGACATCTTCCTTCGTCAGACGCTGGGAAATCATGGCATATGTGTCAATATCATCCATGGTGAGACTTTCCATCGCATCCTCATCCCCGTTTCTGGCAGCCGAGATCAGTGAATTCTTCTGCTGCGTGCTGCGGCGCTCCTTCTCGACCTGTTCCGGGTCTTTCTGGATCGGAAGCAGAATTGTTCCTTCCGCTGCAAGACCGGAGACAGAAAGCGGGAGCGGAAGCGGCTGCAGCGCATTTTTCTGTTTCATCTCAAGATATTCCGCTGCATGCGTCAGATAAAAGATCATCGTGATGCCAAGCCGCATATCGTCGCAGGCGCCTGCAAACGATTCCTTATCGACGTGGCGCTCCACCGATACCTCCTCGTAGGAGCTGATCTGCCCGCCCTCGAAATAGGGATAATAATATTCCATCTGGAAACGGTTGTTCTCATCAATTTCCCCACAGACCGTGATACCACAGTCATATGCATATTCTTTCGAAAATTCAGCAAAAAGGTGGTGTTCTTCTGTTTCCACAATCTTTTTACGGTCGTAGTTTTCTACTACATCACGAAGAATCTCCTGGAGTTCCTTCGTCGTCTTGATCTTTGAAAATCCAATGGTTTTCAGGTAAGCGTGCATAAGAACACCTCCTCTCATTCCTTTGTATTTCTTATGCGATTAGTGTTTCGGAACCAGTTTTTCTTTTCCGCCCATGTACATACGAAGAACTTCCGGAATGCTTACGGTTCCGTCTGCATTCAGGTTGTTCTCCAGGAATGCGATCAGCATACGCGGCGGAGCAACTACGGTGTTGTTCAGGGTATGTGCCAGGTATTTCTTTCCGTCCTCGCCGTTGACACGGATTTTCAGACGTCTTGCCTGTGCATCACCAAGGTTGGAGCAGCTTCCTACCTCGAAGTATTTCTTCTGACGCGGAGACCATGCCTCAACATCGACAGATTTTACTTTCAGGTCAGCCAGGTCACCGGAGCAGCACTCCAGAGTACGAACCGGGATATCCATGGAACGGAACAGGTCTACGGTGTTCTTCCACAGTTTGTCATACCACATCATGCTGTCTTCCGGTTTGCAGACAACAACCATCTCCTGTTTCTCAAACTGATGGATACGATAAACACCACGCTCCTCGATGCCGTGTGCTCCTTTTTCTTTACGGAAGCACGGAGAGTAGCTGGTCAGGGTCAGAGGCAGTTTCTCCTCCGGGATGATGCTGTCGATGAATTTACCGATCATGGAGTGCTCGCTGGTTCCGATCAGGTACAGATCCTCGCCCTCGATTTTGTACATCATGGACTCCATCTCAGCGAAGCTCATAACACCGTTTACGACGTTGCCGTGGATCATGAAAGGCGGTACGCAGTAGGTAAATCCGCGGTCGATCATGAAATCTCTTGCATAAGAAAGGATGGCAGAGTGGAGGCGTGCAATGTCGCCCATCAGATAATAGAATCCGTTTCCTGCAACTTCTCTTGCTGCGTCCAGATCGATTCCGTCGAAGGACTCCATAATGTCGGTGTGATACGGGATTTCAAAATCCGGTACAACCGGCTCGCCGAAGCGCTCTGCTTCTACGTTCTCGCTGTCATCTTTTCCGATCGGTACGGAAGGATCGATGATGTTCGGGATCACCATCATGATCTTCTTGATTTCTTCTTCTACTTCTTTTTCTCTTGCAGAAAGAGCCTCGATGCGGGAACCGTCAACAGCTACCTGTTTCTTTACTTCCTCAGCCTCTTCTCTCTTGCCCTGGCCCATCAGTGCGCCGATCTGTTTGGAGATTTTGTTTCTTTTTGCACGAAGTGCTTCTACTTCCTGTTTGATGTCACGGTTTTCTTTATCCAGCTCGATGACTTTATCAACCAGCTCCAGTTTCTGATCCTGGAATTTATTTCGGATATTCTGTTTTACAACTTCCGGGTTTTCTCTTAAAAACTTAATGTCTAACATAATTTCCTCCTAGTAGATCTTATCCCCTCATTTTGGCGGGATTCTTTTTGTTCTTTCCAGCCCGGAACCACTGCCGTTTTTCCAGCATTTATGCGGGTTTGGCGCGTTCCAGTACCATCATATAACAGTATATGCATTTTTTCAAGCGTTCTTTCATGCTGTTTTTCTGCGGTCCGCTTTTACATCAGATCGATCGAATTCATCGTAATTGCCTGGCGCAGCGCGTCGATTTCCTCGGCGCTCAGCATGATATAGGACTCGCCTTTTACGATCTCTTTCAGATATAAAAAACAGTTGTCACGGCTGTGGATTGCATTCAGGATAAAACCTGTGTTTTCTTTGTCGAGCATTGCCAGCGCAAAACTCATCTTTCCGCCCACATCGTCAAACGCATCATATTTTACGATTCCGTATTTGTTCAGCGTCATGCCCTGGATCTTTTTCAGATCCGCAAGATTTTTTTTCGTCAGCTCATTCTGCTTGTTCAGTTTGTCAATTTCCTTGAACCGCTGATGAAACAGCTTTTCGAGTGACTGGGCGTCTTTTCCCTTCATAAAGCTTCTGTACTTCTGGTTCAGTCTGCTCAGACGCAGCGACATGCTGACCGTCATAATCATCATCACGATAATCAGTACAATCAGAAGAAGTACAACAACGCCAAGGTCAATTCCTACCTTACTAAATAAATCGCTCATTATTCTACCTCTTACTGTATTGATTCAAACAGATCCATGATTCTCTCGAGCTCTTCCTGGGAATAATACTCGATCTCGATCTTTCCTTTGTGCTTTGCCCCGCGGTGAATGGAAACCTTCGTACCAATGATGCTCTTAATTTTCTCTTCCAGACCTTCGTAGATGGCTTCCTCTTCCAGATTGACTTTCTTTTCTTTCTTCACCTTCGGATTCAGGATCTCTTTGACCAGGCGCTCGGTCTCACGGACACTGAGCTTTTCATCGAAGATTTTCATTGCCGTATTGTACTGGAGCTCTTTATTCTCCAGCGCCAGCAGCGTACGCACATGACCGGTTGTCAGCATTTCATCGACAACCATCTGCTGTACCCTGTCGTCCAGTTTCAGGAGACGCATCGAGTTTGTAACCGCCGTTCTGCTCTTGGAAACGCGCTCTGCGATTTCATCCTGGCGGAGATGGAACTCTTCCATCAGGCGTTTGTATGCATGTGCCTCCTCAATCGGGTTCAGGGATTCTCTCTGAATATTTTCAATCAGGGAAATCTCGACAACTTCCTGCTCGGTAAAATCTTTGATGATGACCGGTACTTCTTTGATTCCGGCAAGCTTTGCAGCCCTCCATCTCCGTTCCCCTGCGATGATCTCATAATAATCATCTTTTTTCTGCACCAGAATCGGCTGTAGAACTCCGAACTGTTTAATGGATTCCGAAAGTTCGATCAGGCCGTCCTCGTCAAAGGATTTTCGCGGCTGTTCGCGGTTCGGTTCAATTTCGGAGATTTTCAGTTTCATCTCAACTGGTTTTTCGACAACTTTTTCAACAACCTTCTCGACTACTTTGACCTCCGGTTTTACCGGTTTCTCTTTTGCTTCTGCTTTGGCCGAATGTCCCGGTGAAATCAGGGAATCCAGGCCCTTGCCTAATCCTCCTCTTCTCGCTGCCATTACTCTTCATCCCCCCTGTGAATCACTTCGTCTGCCAGGAGACGGTAGCTCTCTGCACCGGTGGACCGCTTGTCATAATAGTTGATCGGCATACCGTAGCTCGGTGCCTCCGCAAGGCGGACATTTCTCGGAATAATGGTTTTGTAGATATTCTGATCCAGGCTGTCTTTTACGTTTTCTACTACCTGCAGAGAAAGATTCGTTCTCGCATCGTACATGGTAAAGACAACGCCTTCCATCTCCAGTTCCGGATTCAGACGCTCCTGCACCAGCTCAATCGTGTGCATAAGCTGGGATAAGCCCTCCAGTGCGTAATATTCACACTGAATCGGCACCAGAACGGTGTCCGCGGTGGTCATCGCGTTGATTGTCAGCATATTTAAGGATGGCGGACAGTCAATAATAATGAAGTCGTACTGATCGCGGACTTGATCAATTGCGTTTTTCAGAATGAATTCTTTGTCTTCCACCCCGATCAGCTCGATCTCCGCTCCGGCCAGATTGACATTGGAAGGGATAAGGGAAAGATTGTCAAAATTCAGAGGAATGATGCAGTCCTCCAGTTTTGACTCTCCAAGAAGCAGCTCATAGATGGTATTTTCCACTTCATTTTTCTCTACTCCCATTCCGCTGGTGGTATTTCCCTGCGGGTCCATATCAATGGTCAGAACTTTTTGTCCCATTTCTCCTAAACAGGAAGAAAGGTTAATTGCGGTGGTAGATTTACCTACGCCGCCTTTCTGGTTTGCAATTGCAATTGTTCTTCCCAAAATATGTATTGCCTCCTTTCATCTTTTTGTTTTCCATTTGCAGTTTTTCCTTTTTACAGGAAATGACCTGCCGGCACTTCTTTCAAAAAACTGATTCATGCGGCAGGTGTTTTGGCATATAGATAGGAAAAATCTCCTTTTCTATGCCAGTCTATCTGAGGAATTCTTCAGATTCTATCTCAAAATTGCCCCAATTTGGGACAAAGATATTTTATCATACTACGCCGGATTTTACTACTGGAAATGTTTCACGTGAAACATTTTCTGCATTTTTGCATGATTAGACGGTGTGAAACATAAGAAAATTGGAGATTTTTGGCGATGTTTCACGTGAAACATTTTAATTTTTGACGTTTTGAGGTACAAATATACTGGAAACGTTATTTTAATCGTGTGATGCTCTTTTTCAAGGAAATCTCATGTGATTAGAAAGAAAAAATCAACTTATCAGGATATTATTGATACATAGATCAGGAATCAAAACTGTTTATGGTTGTTCGGTGATCGTAAATGTCTCTTTTGTATATAAAATGTATTTTTATTCACCAGGGCTCTGTTTTTTCATCGTTCTTCCTCGCTTTTTTCAAATTTTCAGCATTTTTCTCTTTATTTTCATCAGTAAGAGGCATAATCCGTGAGACATCCTCTTTTTCATTTTTTCTCAATTTTTTCTCTTTTCGGGCGGTTTTTCTTTGATTTTTTTATTTTACAGGCCAGACTGCACATTTTCTGCTTTTTATCGATTTATTTGATTTCACTATAATTTTTCTGTTTTTATGGTTTTAATATTTTTCTCTCGCTGCCACGTCTTTTATCCTCTTTTCCATCTTTCTGGCTTACCTTTCTCTTTTTTTTTGTAAACAATCTCACTTTTTCTCTTTTATCAACATTTTTTTATTCCTTCTCTCCGTTTTTTATCCCTCATCGCCATTTCACACCATTTTCTTGCCTTTCACTGCCTCTCCCTCCCGTTTTTATTCTTTTCGCCCATGTCTATACTACATTTTCCCCTTTTCAGTCGTTTTTTGCCTTTTCTCAACTCATTTTTATCTTTTTTGCTTTTTCCGCCTCTTCCATCGTTTTACACCCTCTTTTTGCCATTTTTTTAGATCGTCCTTCATTTTTTCGTTTCTACTTATGTCACTTTCCCCGTCTCATTTTTCACGTTTCACGTCTCTCAAAATGTTTCACGTGAAACATCATTTTTTACGATTTTCGTTCTTCGGCGATCAGTGAGAAGCGATTTGCTTCCCGGCTTTCCGAAAATCACTCTCATTTTTCACCTCTCTTATTTTTAAAATAATCGTATTTTCTATTCTATTTTTGATTTTCTCCGTTTTTTCTACATTTTCCTGTATTTTCGCGTGTTTCACGTAGTTTTTCGTCTCTGTTTTCTTTCTTTTATTAAATTATTTAATTACATTTTTATATTTTCGTATGAATTGAACTTTTACATTCGTTTTTTCGGATTTTCCAAACCATTTACTAAACGCATTTTGGGACCATTTTTTCATGGATTTTTACCAATCTGGAAGGATTTTATCCCATAGTGCCGTTTTCATGCTTTTATGTGTATTATTGCATCATTTTTTCTCTGTTTTTTGCAGTTATGTAAACTATTTAAATATGCCATTCGCCAGTAGTTGACATAACGTAGTTTTCCTGGAATTGTCTACGCTTTTCGTCAAATTGCGTCTTATTTTCGTCTCTTTTTCTCATTTTTCCCTTAATTTTTGCATTGTATCTTTCCCTTTTTTCGCTTATAATAAGCTCAACACAACGTTTCGAACCGATTCCTCCCCTCCGGGAGACCCCTGAAAGGAGTTTTATCATATGAAACACAGCAAAAAACTGGTCACCTTGAGTGTCCTCACCACGATGTCCGGCGCAGCGATTTACTTTCTGAATAAAACGCTCGATACCGCCGCCGTACGGAAAAACCTGCTCGCCTCGGCTGAAAAAGAGATCTTTTCCTGGCAGTTCGGCGATATTTTTTACACAAAAAAAGGCACCGGAACCCCGATGCTCTTACTTCATGACTTACATTGTGCCTCCAGCGGCCGCGAATGGCAGTATATTGAGGATACTCTCGCAAAGGATCACACCGTCTACACACTCGATCTTCTCGGCTGCGGCCGTTCCGACAAGCCGGCAATCACGTACACGAACTTTTTATACGTACAGCTCATCGTCACCTTCATCAAGCAGGTCATCGGATGTCCAACCGACGTAATTGCATCCGGTTTATCCGGTTCTTTCGTCGTAACCGCCTGCAATACAGCCCCGAAATGCTTCGGCCGAATCATGATGATCAACCCGACCGACCTTGCCAAGCTCAACAAAATTCCGGATAAACGCAGCCGCTTCCTGAAACGCATGATTGAGCTCCCGCTTGTCGGCACGCTGCTGTACCACACGCTCACCGGCCGCTCCAACATCGAGCTTTTATTCACCGAGAGCTATTATCACAACCCATTTCACCGCTCACCGGAGGACGTAGACGCCTTCTACGAGTCCGCACACCTCCAGAACAGCGCCGGAAAGTACCTTCTCGCAAGCCTCGTGGGCAATTACGTGAACCTCAACATCGGCCACGCCTTAAAGCACATTGACAACAGCATCTTCCTCATCGGCGGCGAGGAAGAGCCGGGTATCGCAGAAACCTTTGCGCTGTACACGGCACTCAACACTTCCATCGAAACCCAGATCCTGCCAAAAACAAAGCACATGCCGCAGATGGAGGCCCCACAGGCCCTCTTAGACCAGATCCAGATCTTCTTCGCACCGGTACAGTAATACCCCCTTCTGCTCCCGGCCTCGAGCGAAAAAATGAGACAAAAAAAACGGAGGATTTACTGATTTTTTCACTCTCAGTAAATCCTCCGTTTTCAATTTTAACCAGATTTTAATGACTCTTTATTCCGCTGATTCTGACGTGCTGTCTGAAGAACTGTCATCTTCCGTCTTTGCCGCAAGCAGTTTCCCGTAATTTTCCAGCATGGTCTTCACGTTATTTTTATTCACAAGAGACGGCACTCCGTCCTCATCTACCGTGTAATAGAAGCTCGAATCATACGGGCTGTAAGCGAATGTCAGGTCGCCGTCTGTCATATGGAAGACTGCGGTAAACTCGGCATCCTTGGCCTGTACGAGGCTCTCATCCTTCGTCTGCGCCTTCAGGCCAATGAGTGAAGAATAGAATGTGGTAAACGTTGATTTATCAATCGTTTCATCGCCGCAGGTGTAACTGATTTCCTGTGTTGTGGAATCGCTGTCGTCATCCTTTTTCTCTTCCACATGGCGTACATACGTCTTCGTCTCGCCGTTATACGTAATATCAAGACTCGTCAGATCCGATACATTTTCCATGCCGATATACATGTTCCAGAAATCAGATGCCTTCTTTCCGGTGAAGGTTTCAACGTTCGAAGCCGTCATCAGATGGACTTCATTCGAGCCGTCCAGCTTCACGTAATAAGAACCGCCGTCCTCATTTGCATTGCCGACATACAATACCAGATCTTTCTCCACCGTAACGGTTGTCGTTTCGGAAGAAGAGCTCGTTGCAGTGCTGTCGCTTGATGCAGAATCTGTTGTGGAATCCGAAGAAGTATCTGCCGTTGTTGTATCGTCAGCCTCAACCTCCTGCTCTTCCGTGTAATGCACGCGGATCGTCGTCTTTGGCTGATCCAGTCCGTACTGGGAAAGATCCGATGCGTTGTACGTAACAAGATCTCCAAAGCTAAGAGATGCCACCGCACTTGTCATGGTGCCGATCGAATCCGCATCACCGCCATGTGCCGCTCCATCTGCGTCCACAACCTGCCATTCATCCGTCTGGAGTGCCGAATCAGCAGCGCTTACTTCTTTTGTCAGCGTATATCCGTTCTCACCCTCCACCTGCAGCTTTGTAATGTTTTCCGCCGTCACAGATGGCATGGATTCCGTTGTCGCCCACTCCATCATATCGGACGGGAACATCGTTCCAAGCGATGTGCTTACCAGATAAACCTTACTCGTATCATCGTTCAGATAAATATAGTATCTGCTCGAGCTGTTCTTATCTCCGACATGAATCGTCGTTTTCTCGTCTCCCGCAGTCACTACAACCTCCTGAGACGGCGTCTCGAGCCCGAAATCGGCCATAGAATCGATTTCATCGCCTTCAATGACTCTTTCTGCTGTCATGCTGCTAAGAGAGCTTAAAACGCTCGTTATCTTGCCCTCATCCAATGGGAATCCATCCTCCTGGTCATATGTCCAGATATCGGTATCATCGTCTCCTGCTGTTTTCGTAAAGGACACCGTCTCTCCATCGATCTGGAACGAAAGCGCTGTTACATCATCTTTTGAAAAATCAACCACTTTTTCGGCGTCTGCACCAGAATCCGAACTGCCGCTGTCCGCATCGGCGGTGCTGTTTTTCTTCGTCAGCACCGCCAGTACGGCAAGAAGCAGTACCAAAAGGATCAGGCAGGCCGCCATCTTTCCTTTTTTCTTCATCACTGTTTTCTCCTCTTCATCCAGATCATCACGCCAATCACAACAAGTACCAGCGGAATTCCCGCAATGGTAATAATAGACCAGGTGTTAACTGCTCCCTGTGTAAATACCAGGTTTGTATAGCTTGTGCTCTTGCTTGGAATAACAACGGTCTGCTCCACATCACACATGGAGGTCAGTGCAGTCGCTGCCAGCTTCGAGTTCGCACCGCTGATTGCCTGGTCAATCTGGCTGCTCAGCATCGATGCACTCGAGAAATAAATGATCTGTGTCTCTTTATCATCTACAGTTTCTGTAATGGAAACGCCAAGGTCAAATGCGCCCGTCTCACTGTCCGCACTCTTCGACCAGGTGCTGTTCTCCGGGTCATTTTCAATATAAGCGTCCTCGGTGGTCGTCAGAAGGCTCTTGATCGTAATGGTATCACGATAAGAATCGAGCTTCTGAATTGCCTGTGCAACCGGCATCAGAATGTAATTACTCTTTACTTCGGTTGTAATGTCATCACTCTGAATGTTCGGCAGCAGATAATACGGCATCTGCGGATAATAATGCTGGGAATCGGTCTCCACAACAATTCCGCTGGAGCGTTTCACGCCGTAGTTCTCCAGTATGGAATCCAGATTCGGCATATCCGTTCCGGTATAGCTGGTGAACATCAGAAGTTTTCCGCCGTTTTCCAGGTAGGTAATGACTTTATTTGCCTCATCCTCGGAGAAATCGGTGGTCGGGGACATGATCACAAGCTCCTCGGCATCCTCCGGGATATCGTCTGTCATCAGGGCAAGATCACTGATTTCCACATTGTTTTTGTTAATGGCATCACTAAAGTTTGTAGAGAGATCACTCTCGGAAGCCTCGCCGTGGCCGGTTACCCAGTAAACCTTCGGGTTGTTTTCACTCGTCACATACGTGATGGCGCTGGTAATCTGACCCTCGCCGTCAAAGCCGGTCGTCTGTGTCTGATAGGTCTGATAGTTTGTGGAAGTCTCCCACATATCACTGTTGCTGACCACCTTGCTCTTATCGCCGCATACGACAATTACACTGTTTGCAGCTACCGTCTGATCGGTATACTGACTCGTAAATTTCGGATACAGATCCGGGTCTTTTGTCTCTACTTTGATATGGTCAGAAAGCTCATCGTAGTGCTCCAGCAGCTTCTCGATCGTATCGTTTTCGCTGCCTTTCTGTACGATATAGTACAGGGTGACGTCTTGATCGAGGTCCTTTAATGCCGTTTTCGTCTCATCTGTAATGGAGTACATTTTCTGGGTACTCAGGTCAATCTGCGTTTTACTGGTCGGAATCTGTGCCACAATCAGGTTAATAACTACAATCACGGCCAGAACAATCACCGTCATAATCGAAGAATAAGAGCCCTGTTTCAGATGCTTTTTCTGCTCCTCGCCGGTAAACACTTCCTTCAGATGTTCTTTGGAGAACGTCTTTTTCAGCTTTTCTTTAATATTAAAATTCATTTTATGCTGTTTCTTTTCTTTCTTTTCGCTGCTTTTTTCCTTTTTGTCCGCCGTGCGCTCTTTTTTCTCCGCTGTGCTTTCTATCCTGTCGGCGGGCTTTTCCTTTGCACTCTTTTCCTTAACCGGCTTTTCCGGCGCGATCAGCTTTTTGCGTTCCAGCTTCTGCATCGCAAGAAACAGCCTCGGCTGTCCGACTCCGGCGATTTCTCCGAGCTTGCGTGCGCTGTAGCAGGCGCTGCACTGGGCGAGGGCACACAGCAAAAGCGCCTCATCCAACGTCAGCATATTTTTCTGCGCCGCCAGATCCAGCTCATATTCATACAGCCTGCGGAACCGGTACTGCCCGATCACTGCGCCGTTTCCTTCCACTTCTTCCCGGGTAATCCGCCTGCGCTCTTCCCCCAGCTTCTTGCTTCCCGCAAGCACGCCGCCGTCCTTTGCCGCAGCCCATAAAAAGCTGTAGACCTGCAGCCGGATATCGGCATAATCTTTATCCTCGTAAACGTCTTTATAAAACTCGTTATAATACTCGAAAATGTTGCTCTTCATCCGCACCGTATTCGTGATGCTCGCTCCCTGGCTGACCAGGCTGCCGCGGCGCTTCAGATAATAATAAATCGGCACCTGCAGGGCAAAAAAGCTCTCCGCATGGCGGATATATTCCAGATTAAACATAAAATCTTCACACCAATTAATCTGTACGTTCATGCGAAGCTCATGCTTTTCAATAATGTCACGGCGATATAGCTTATTCCAAATAACACCATAATAAAAGTCTGCCGGATTTTCCATCATATGGTGGGAAAATTCTTCTTTTGAAAGTACGGCATCCTCATCAATATCTCCTTTTTGAGAAACACGCTCCCCATTGACACGATAAAAATCTGCTATTACAAGATCGCAGTTGTTTTTCTCAGCAGTGCGCACAAGAAGCTTTGTAGCATCTGGTGTAATCCAGTCGTCACTGTCTAAAAATTGTATGTATTTTCCGTGAGCCAGATCAAGCGCTGTATTTCTTGTATCAGATACGCCGCTGTTATTTTTGTGAATGACATTGACGCGGTTATCAAGGGAGGCATATTCATCGCAGATCGCACCAGAATCATCGGTGCTGCCGTCGTCAACAAGATATAGAACTGTCAAAAGAGTATAATCTATATAGACAGAATTATTGTGGCTGTGTATATTCTAAAAGAGAAGAAAAATAATATGATGTAATGGTAAAAAGGTTATGAATCAGTTATATACACCAGGCGTGTATATCAGTAAAATGTAAAGGAGATAAGCATATGGCTAAAAAGAAGAATGGTTTATTAAAGTTTATAGTAGGTGTAGGTGCAGCAGCAGTTGCAGGAAAGGTAGCTTACGATAAGGTTAAGGCAGCTAAGAATAAGCTTACTAAGGAAGAACAGGATAGTGCAGAGCTTGAAGTACGTAAGTATAATGCAGTATGTGAAAAAAGAGATGTTGAAATAGAAGACGAAGAGTTCATGGGCTGCGAGGTTAAGGCGATAGCATCTAAGCTTACAGTTGATCTTTCACTGGCTGTTTTTGAAAAGGATGTTTATATTAACTTTGAAAGTATAATCAGTAATGTTTCTATCATACTTCCTGATGGGGTAAATGTTACATGCGATATCGATAAAAAGCTTGCAGGAGTACATAATTATGTGGAAAACACAGATGAAGAAGGTATCCATACTGTATATATAATCGGTAAAGCAGTACTTGGCAGTGTTGAAGTTATTCCAGTGAATTTCTATGTTGATGATGAAGATGTTGAGGAAGATTTTGATGATGATGCAGCATTTCCAGAATCAGATGATGTGGAAGTAAAGGTTATAAATGAAACAAAAGAAAACCAGGAAAAAGAAGACGATACAGAAGAAACAGAAGATGTTCTTGAAGGTATAGAAATAGAAGATGATTCAGATGTTGATAAAACAGAAACTATTAATCTTGAAGAAATATAATAATGTCATGAATTAAAGCGGGAATGGTGTTGTATGAAATACAGAGATAAGCTTATAAAGTATTTTGAGGATGCACCAGAGGGCGCTGTCATAGTTGCCAATGATATGTATGAAAATGGCTTTACAAAGATGAGTCATGATGCGTTTTTCAGGGCAGTCGAGAGATTATGTGATGATGGTGTTATCATAAGGGCTGGAAAGGGAATGTATATTAAAGCAGCTGATAAAGATAAGAATATCGAAGAATTACTGCTTAATTATTTCTTTGGAGAGAATAACGATAACGGATTATTCATAGGATACAGGCTGTATAACAAGTATATGGTTTCAGCTTATCAGACAGACAGGATAGAGCTGTATTCAAATGTACTAAAATCAAGAACCTGTGAGGTTGGCAATATATGTGTAAAGCGGCCGGGAGTGCAGCTGGATTTTGAGAACGCCAGGGTTATAGAGGCACTTGAAATCATGCAGAATTATTATAATATTGAACAACTGAATAAGCTTAAGTTCGCGCGTTTTGCCAAGCAGTTTGCCATAAGCTATAATGATGCAGCAGCTGTCAATGTACTTGAGCATATGAAATATAAGAAAAGTACGATAGCATTTATGAAAAAGGTGCTCGATATGTATAAGGTTGAGAACTCACTTCAGCAGTATTTAAGTTATGCATCTGACTATAAGGTTCCGGCAGTACAAAGAGTGGCACGATTGTGAGTTATGAAAAAATGAAAAAAGTACTTTACAATTATGTATACAATATATATAATAATGCCTGTACTACAGAAACAACTTTAGTTTCTGTAAAATATTAAAATATAAAGCAGAGTAGGAATATGTGCGTTAAGTGCTGTATGGACAGGGAGTTGCCATATGGACGAAAAGGTTTTCTTGCGATACATAATCCGCATCCCGCTGCTACATACTATGGCGAACAACCTCCTATGTAGAGCGAAGATTACTGCAAAGGAGGTTTTTTTAATGTCAATTTTATTGAAGAATTTTGCATTTTCTGCAAAAGAGTTTAAGAGCATTAAGTCAGTTGTTGCGGCTGCACTTCTCATCGCTCTGCACACAGTATTAGCTGTGTTTGTATCTATTCAGGTGACACCAACATTAAGGCTGTCAGTATCATTTCTTGCAAACTGTGCCATAGGCTATATGTTTGGTCCTGTTATGGGCTTTGTATGTGGAGGCTTAGGTGACCTTATACAGTTTGTTATCAAGCCAACAGGTCCGTATTTCCCAGGCTGGACGTTAAGTGCAGCTCTTGCAGGCTTTATCTATGGTCTGTTCTTTTATGGCTGTAATATGAAGGTCGCAGAAAGCTTTGATGGTGAGAAGAAGGGCATCTTAAAGTTTATTGATGTTAAGTTCTTACTAAGATGTATACTTGCACTTACAATTGACACATTGCTTGTAAATGTTTTACTTGGTACATATTGGTGCAGTATAATGTATGGAAAGGGCTTTGCATTCTATTTCTCAATAAGATTTGCAAAGAATATGATACAGTTGCCTATTAACATCATCCTCACATATTATGTGCTTGGATTTGTTAAATATATTGATAAAAAAATATATAATTAAACATATATTATGTTATATGGGATTGGAGAAAATATGTCAAAAATAATGATAGCATCAGATATTCATGGTTCTGCATATTACTGCAGGCAAATGTTAGAAAGATTCAAGGAAGAAAAGGCTGAAAGACTTGTTCTTCTTGGAGATATATTATACCATGGACCAAGAAATGATCTTCCAAAAGAATATGCTCCCAAAGAAGTTATTGCAATGCTTAATCCACTTCGCAACAGGATAATATGCGTAAGAGGCAATTGCGATACAGAGGTAGATCAGATGGTGCTTGATTTTAATGTTCTTGCAGAACAGGCATATCTGAACTTCAACAACTATTCAATAGTTCTTGCACATGGACATAAGCTTGACGAGAAGAATATACCGGCATTATGCGATGGAGATATACTTCTATGTGGGCATACACATGTTCCTAAATGTGAAAAAAGAGATGGATATATATATATGAATCCAGGTTCAGTATCTATACCAAAAGAGAATTCAGCACATAGTTATATGATACTTGAGGACAGATTCTACTGGAAAGATATAGAGGATGGAAGCACTTATATGAACTATTAGATATTATGCAGGTTTCATAATTGTTTATATATTTTTAATTGCATTTAATTATATATGTGATAGAGTATTATTTAGTGATTACATAAGCACTATATTATATATAATTATGAAAGGCTGGATGGTTTGATGAATAGTTTTAAAGATAAGATGGCAAGATTCATGTATGGAAGATATGGTATGGATCAGCTCTCAAGGAATTTATCTTTAATATGCCTGGTGCTTCTTATTGTTACTATGTTCGTAAGGAATAACGTTATATATATGATAGCACTTGTTGGTATTGTGTATACATATTTCAGGGTGTTTTCACGTAATATATCCAGGCGTTCAGAGGAGAATGAAAAGTATCTGAAATTTCATTATAAGGTAGTTGGAAAGCTTAATAAAATCAAGTTCAGAATTACGGATAGTAAGACACACAGGATATTCAGATGTCCTAGCTGTTCGCAGAAAATAAGAGTTCCAAGAGGCAAGGGAAAGATAAGTATCAAGTGTCCTAAGTGCAGGATAGAATTTATAAAGAAAACATGATAAATGCATGTTGATACGCATATTAATATGAAGCATTAAAGCACATTTGCAGCCAGTATATATTGGATGTGGATGTGCTTTTTATTTTATACTTTAGACACTTACTGATGTATCAGGATTGCTACATTGCTATGCAATTCACGTACACTTACATCATATAATATCAGAAAGATGATATTATATGGTAAAGCTATGAACCAGAAAATAGAAAACCTGCTTAATGTTTCATTATCTGCCACAAGAAAAGAGCTTGAGAATTCAGAGAGTCTTAGTACAGGGTTTAACTGGAGAGATGATACATGGGAAATAATAGTAAAGTATTCAGGAACTCTTGAAAATATAAGAAAAAAGTATAATGTATATATAAGAGAACTGCTGTATAACTATGCTATAATTGTGACAGATAAGAATACGATAGAGCTTATATCACAGGAAGTGAATATAGACTATATAGAAAAACCAAAGAGCATATATTTCCAGCTTGAAAGGGCAAAGTCAGCGGCATGTGCTAACAATGTGCGGGCTGGTAATGCCGGCAGTATGAATGATGATATCAGCAATGCTTATAATGGGACATATCTTAGTGGAAAGGGTGTTATCGTTGCAGTTATAGATACTGGAATAGACATATTAAGTGAAGAGTTCAGGAAAAGTGATGGCAGTACAAGGATATTAAACATATATGACCAGACACAGCAGACGGAATACAGTGAGGAAGATATAAATGCATATTTAAACAAAGCTATTGTAAATAAGGATAACACATATAATGGGAGAAGTATACAGATACCAGGCGCTGATAATACACAGCATGGCACTAATGTTGCTGTAATAGCATGTGGAAGAAGTGGCGTTGCATATGAAGCAGATATAATAGCTGTTAAGATGGGATATTCATATAATAATCAGTTTCCACGCACAACAAGCCTTATGGACGCCATAGATTATGTCATAAGGAAGGCTGTGGAGTATGAAAAACCAGTGGCAATAAACATAAGCTATGGCTTTAATTATGGAGATCATGATGGAAATACACTGCTTGAACGCTATATCAATGATGTTGCAGCAGGCTATAAATGCAGTATATGTATAGGAAGTGGAAACGAGGCAGACAAGGCAGTACATTATGGAAATATAATAAAGCAGGGTCAGACAGATACGGTTGAGATATCAGTAAGCGAATATGAACATTCAATAGATATACAGATATGGAAATACTATTGGGATGTTTACAGGATAATGCTTGCTGGTCCGGATGGCACGCAGTTTAATATAACAGGACAGGGATATATAAACAGATTCAGGATTCTTGATACAGATATCATAAGTCTTTCAGGTGAGCCTTCACCTTATAATCTGTATCAGGAAATATATATTAATATGCAGCCTTCTAAGGATTATATAACACCGGGAATATGGAAAATCATCATATATGGGGAAAGCATACGTCAGGGAGTATATAATATATGGCTTCCGTCAAGTCAGTCTTTAAACATTGCGACAGGCTTTTTAAAGCCGGTTCCATATGATACTATAACGATTCCAGCAACAGCCACAGGTTGTATATCTGTAGGGGCTTATAATTCATATACAGGAGCATATGCTTCATTTTCAGGCAGAGGAAAAGGCGTATGGAATAAAGATATCAGATATACTTATAACAATGGGGACAATAATGCTGCTGTTAACTACATAGATGCCGGTATAAAGCCAGATATACTTGCACCAGGAGTGGATATAAAGATAAGAAAACAGACAGCATATGAAACTGATATAGTGAGTGTTACCGGGACTTCATATGCAGTACCGTTTGTAACAGGTGGTGCAGCCCTGCTTATGCAATGGGGGATAGTTATGGGCAATGACAGGTATATGTATGGTGAGAAGCTAAAAGCGTATTTAAGACGTGGTGCCAGACCGCTTGGAATAGAGATGCATGCAGCAGCTCCCAATCCTGTGACAGGATATGGAAGGATATGTATAGCAGATAGTATGCCAGTGTAAAGCATGGAAGAAAGCAAAAAAAAGCATAAAATATAAAATAAGTCTTGAAAAGTATACAAACATTGTGGTAAAGTATGTTTATACAATAAGAGTATGATTGCAGTAATTGGAGGAGAATATATGAAGATATCAACAAAGGGAAGATATGCACTCAGGGTTATGATAGACCTTGCTGAGCATGATAACGGTGAATATATAACGCTTATGGATATAGCTGAAAGACAGGGTATATCTGAAAAATATCTTGAGTCCATAGTATCGATGTTAAGTAAGAATGATTTTCTTACTTCGCTTCGTGGAAAAGGTGGCGGATATAAGTTATCAAGAAGACCGGAAGAGTATTCTGTGCTTAGTATATTGCAGTGTACAGAGGGTTCACTGGCACCGGTAGCCTGTCTTGAGAACAAGCCTAACAAGTGTCCTAAGCTATCAGAGTGTAAGACTATAGCTATGTGGGAAAACTTCGAGAAGACTATAAACGATTATTTTAGCAGTATCTCGATAGCGGATCTTATTAATTCAGGTAATGGAATAGATAATTATGTTATATAATACATGAGCCTTAGTGAATAATTAATAAATATTAATAAGTAATAAGTATTAATAAGTAATAAAAAAACAACCATCTATGTGCATGGAGCATAGATGGTTGTTTTTTTATACTACTGAAGGAGTGAAAGAACTCCCTGGTTAGACTGGTTAGCCTGAGCAAGCATTGACTGGCCTGCCTGAGCAAGAATGTTGTTCTTACTGTAGTTAACCATTTCCTGAGCCATATCTGTATCACGGATACGAGATTCAGCAGATGTTGTATTCTCAACAACGTTGTCTAAGTTAGCAATTGTATGCTCAAGTCTGTTCTGTGCAGCACCAAGAGTTGAACGCTGTGAAGATACTTTCTGTATAGCTTCTGAGATACGGTCAATGGCAGCTGTAGCATCATCTTCAGTGCTTACATTTAAACCTTTAACACCAATACCTGCAGCGCTCATTGATTCAATCTTGACTTCAATTTTATTGTCAGCGGCAGAATCAGCTCCAACATGAAGGCTGAATGAAATAGCACCATTTACATCATAAGCTTCTGTGAAGGTAGCAGCATCAGCAGCTTTTACGGCAACTCCCTTTCCACCTTCACTTGTAAAATAACCATCAGTTGCGGCATCTGTGCCATCAGCAGCTTTCTTAGCAATAATCTGTTCAGCAGTAACAGCATTTCCTTTTTTATCGTAGAGCTTAGTTACATATGCATAATCAGAGCCTTTAACGGCTAATGTACTTGTTGTATTTTTATCCTGCTTGTTTGCACCAGCTGTTTCAGTGTATATTTTTGCACCAGATGCTATAGCCTCTTTTAGTTTATTGCCAGTTAAATTTTTATCAGCATCGGTTTCACCTTCTAAGTACAACTTTGTACCATCTTTAATAGCATAATCAGATTTCATAAAATTGGCTTTAGCTGCTTTAGTAGAGTCACCCTTTAAAAGATAAGTTTCATTAAACTTAGTTGTCTCTGAAACTCTGTCGATTTCAGATGTAAGCTGATCTATTTCATCCTGGATAGCCTTACGGTCTGTCTGAGAGTTAGTACCATTAGCAGACTGAACAGCAAGCTCGTTCATTCTCTGAAGCATTGAGTGAACCTCTGTTAAAGCACCTTCAGCTGTCTGTACAGCAGATACACCATCCTGTGCATTTGAAGAAGCCTGTGTAAGTCCGCGGATCTGCTTTCTCATCTTTTCAGAGATTGAAAGACCAGCTGCATCATCAGCGGCACGGTTAATCTTATAACCTGAAGATAACTTCTCAGCTGACTTAGACTGTGCTGAAGTTGTTACATTAAGCATTCTGTTAGCATTCATTGCTGTTAAATTGTGTTGTATTACCATAATACATACCTCCGTGTAAATAAAATATTTGTCAGAGGGGAATCCGTTCCCCTTATGAAAGATATATAATAAGCAGTGTTACCATGCTAACCCTGCGTATTATCATTAGATTTGCGTGCCTGCTTATCTTCTTTGATAAGACGGCGTATCTTGTTTAGTGTTTCAGGTGAAAGTCCCTGCTCAGCGTAGTAAGGTGATATGAATCTTGAAGTTTTCTTATCAGAATCAGAGCTGTTAGCACTGTTTCTTGCAAGAACCTTGCTTCGTACGATATTGAGTTCTCTTGGTGCATCTATGAGAAGGTGGATATTACCTTCTGAACCACCTGAGTATATGACCCTTACGTCATCACCGATGTTGATGAATTCGCCGGGTTTGATAGTGAGTTTTAACACATTAACCTCCTTGTCTATGCAACAAACTGTTTCAAAATGTTGCATCCCAAAACATATAGATGGAGGTAATAACATATGAGTACATCCCAGCCAATAAGGAGTACAGATGAACTGGAGGCATTCAGACGATTCTATCTGGATGAAGAGCCTAACTTGAGAAACTATGCAATGATATGCATGGGAGTGAATACAGCATTAAGAATAAGTGACCTGTTAGAGTTAAAATGGGGAGAAGTATATGATTTTAATGAGCAGTGTTTCAGAAAACATATGGTAATATGCGAAAGAAAAACAGGAAAAGAATCAAGGATTGCAATTAATGGCAGCACTAAAAAAGGACTTTTGACATATATGGACACGTTAGATGGTGTAAAAAAAGGTGACTATATATTTACAGGTAGATATGCAGGAACACATCTGAGCCGTTCACAGGCGTTCAGAATCATAAAGCATGCTGCGTATTCACTTAATATGGAGAGGGGCATAAGCTGTCATTCCATGAGAAAAACATTCGGATATTATGCGTGGAAATGTGGGACACCACCCGCAATGCTCATGGAGATATATAATCATTCATCATATGAGATAACAAAAAGGTATCTTGGTATTAAGCAGGATGATAAAGATTCTGTGTTTCTTAAGGTTAATCTGTAAGGACAGGATTAATATATAAAACAACATAAACGATAAGCGTATTGATTTGCTATTTTAATGTTATAGAAAATTTATATAGAATTTTATTAAGAAACCTGCTAAAGTGTTGAGGGAATATGACGATATATTAATCGTAATTAAGAATATGAACTAATAAGAATTTATATTGGGATGCAACATTTTGAAACAAATTGTTGCATCCTTTTTGTATATTAGTATATGAAGTTAATGGGGATAATATGATGTGCAGAAGCTTTACAGAAAATCCCAAATCAGAAAATAACAGAAATTTTATTTCAATAAAATAACACCACCAGAATGCATCAAATCAAATGACTTAATCATTGCATTCCGGTGGTGTATTATTTTTAATAATTAGTTATTGTTTTCTGTTGGCTTGTCAACAATCTTAAGAATGATAGATTCAGCCCTGTTAGAAGATGATCTTTCGACGAACAGCCATACATTATCTATAGTAAGCTTATCGCCTGCTTTAGGTATGCGGTCAAGCTTTTCTGATACGAATCCGCCTAGTGAATCGTTATCCTCTGAATAAAGTCTGGTTCCTAATTCATCATTTATGTCATCAAGCTTACATGAAGCGTTGATACGGTAAGTATTTTCGCGGATCTTAGTCATGTCATCCTTTTCGTCAGTATCATATTCATCACGTATTTCACCAACGATTTCCTCTAACAGATCCTCAGTTGTTATCATGCCGGCTGTCTGACCATATTCATCCAGCACAATAGCTATGCTGTAACGCTTAAGCTGCATTTCTTTAAACAGCTCAGAAGTGTTCTTATGTTCATATGTAAAGAAAGGCTCACGCATAATCTTCCTTATATTAAATGAATCATCAACGTTAGTAACTATAAGATCTTTTATATTAAGTGTACCTATAACGTTGTCAGTATCATTTTCATATATAGGAATACGTGTATACATAGTACTCTTAAAAAGAGTGATGATGTCATCATATGATGAGTTAACATCAGCGACTGTCATATCTATACGAGGTATCATAACATCCTTTACCGAAGTATCACCAAAATCGAAAAGGTTGTCAATAATCTGTCGTTCGTCTTTTTCTATGATACCCTCTTCATGGCTTACCTTAACTATTGTACGAAGCTCTTCTTCTGTTATGGTGTTGGATTTATCTTTAGAGCTAGTTCCAAATAGCTTTAATACTATGCCTGCAAGATGGTCAACTATAAAAATAACAGGTGTCAGTATAATCATAAGTCCATAGATAACAGGCGCATATAATAATACAAGCTTAGTGTTAAACTTTGAAGCAAGATTCTTAGGGGTTATCTCTCCGAATATAAGAACGAACAGAGTAAGAACACCAGTTGCAATACCAGTAGCATAGCTGCCCCAGACATTAATAGTAAATGTTGTTGCAAGAGCAGAACATGATATGTTAACTATGTTGTTACCAATAAGTACAGCACTTAACATCTTGCCTGAATTGTCGATAATCTTAGCTACTAAAGCAGCATGTCTGTTACCTTCGTCCATAAGCGAGCGGATCTTTATACGGCTTACCGTCATAAATGCGGTTTCAGCAGATGAAAAGAAAGCTGAAAGAAATAATAAAATAATAATAGTTATAAGTTGAATATAACTGTCAGTGTCCAAGGAAATATTCCTCCAATCCTTAATAAAAATATAGTAAACACATTTAAGTGTTATATTTTAACATTTTACAGTATCAGTAAAGGACTGTCAAGTAGCTGGAGGCTCTGTATATAATCAGGCTTTAATGAAAAATTGGAATAAAGGATAAGATAAATATAGGATAAAAGATAGAATACGAAAGAGATTTCCTACATATTTATATAGAGAACAAAGAATGTATGACTATTAAGTCAGAGGAATGTATGAAAAAGTTATCTATTATATTAAAAACGCTTATAGCAGGATATATTATAACAGTTCTAGCCCTGCTTGTGCTTGCTTTCTGCCTGTATAAGTTCAGGGTGTCTGGTAATGTGATATCCATAGGGATTTATGTTACTTATGGGCTATCAGCTTTATGCGGAGGTCTCATTCTTGGCAAAGGCATGCAGCATAGCCGCCTTGTGTGGGGAGTACTGTATGGAATAATATATTTTCTTATATTATGTGTTGTTTCAATAATATTAAGCAGAGGAATATCATCAATAGATATGTCACAGATGGTTAAAGGCGCGATAGTATGCATACTTTGCGGTGCAATTGGAGGGATTGTATCTTAAATATGATCTTATAACGTGAATCTGAAATAAGAATCAGTAATAGGATTCAGCAATAAGAATCAGGATATAAATTGAAGTATAGATTAAAATGAAAATCAGAATAAAAATTCAAAATAAAAAAAGGAAATAAGGTATCTGTGTTTAATACATTAAAAGTAGGCAGTTTTTGAATACATATTGAATACATAGGGAAAGAAGAGTTAATATGCCAATATATTCAAGTGAAGTAATAGAGGAAGTTGTATCGCGTAACGATATAGTAGATGTTATTTCAGGTTATATAAAGCTTAAGAAAAGTGGCAGTTCCTACGTAGGGCTATGTCCGTTTCATAACGAGAAGTCACCTTCTTTTTCTGTATCAGGAACAAAACAGATGTATCACTGTTTTGGATGCGGAGTCGGAGGCAATGTTATAACATTTGTTATGGAATATGAGAATTATACGTTTCCAGAGGCAGTAAAAATGCTGGCTGACAGGGCAGGTATAGCTCTACCTGTGATGGAATATTCAGGTGAAGACAGACGAGAACGGGATATTAAAACAAAGCTGTTAGAGATTAACAAGATAGCAGCAACATTTTACTATCATCAGTTAAAATCACCAGCAGGACAGAGTGGGTTGGATTATCTGAAAAAAAGACAGCTTTCAGACAAAACTATAAACACATTTGGCCTTGGATATGCGCCACAGCTTACAGGTGATTTATATAGAATGCTAAAGGAAAAAGGGTATGATGATGAGCTCTTAAAAGAGTCAGGTCTGTTCACTTATGAAAAGGGAATAAGGGAAAAGTTCTGGAACAGGGTAATATTTCCAATCATGGATATTAACAATAAGGTTATAGGCTTCGGTGGCCGTGTTATGGGAGATGGAAAGCCAAAGTATCTGAATTCTCCGGAAACAAAGCTTTTTGATAAAAGTAAGAATCTTTATGGACTTAATGTTGCAAGAAGTTCAAGAAAGAATAATCTTATAATATGTGAAGGCTATATGGATGTTATATCTATGCATCAGGCAGGCTTTAATCAGGCGGTAGCATCGCTTGGTACAGCACTCACACCTGGACATGCCCGTCTTATGAAAAGATACACAGATAATGTCCTTATAACTTATGATAGCGATGAAGCAGGGGTAAAGGCAGCTTTAAGAGCCATACCTATATTAAAGGAAGCAGGACTTTCTACTAAGGTTATTAATATGAGGCCATATAAGGATCCGGATGAGTTTATCAAGGCTTTAGGAACTGAAGCATTTCAGGAGCGTATAGATAAAGCAGAAAACAGCTTTATGTATGAAATCGGTATTATAGAGAAGAATTATAACAGAAGTGACCCGGAGAGTGAGACAGCATTTGAAAGAGAAGTTGCTAATAAGCTTGTACAGTTTAGTGAGAAACTTGAAAGAGATAACTATATGAAAGCTGTCTGCCGTCAGTTTATGATACCAGAGGATGGTATGCGTGAAATGGTTATAAGGATAGGAAGCCAGGGCGGAATAATACCAAGACAGACACAGCCTGTCAGGCGGATGGAACCGGCAAGAAAGAAAAAGGAAGATGGAATAAGGCAGGCAGAGAAGATTCTGCTTACGTGGATGATTGAGGATGGTGATATATATGATAAAGTCAGTGAATATATACAACCAGATGATTTTATAGATCCATTGTTTAAAGATGTTGCATCAAAGGTATATGAACAGTATGAAACAGGAAGTGTTAATCCGGCGGCTATTATTGGCTCATATAGCGATGGTGATATGCATAGTGAGATAGCGGCAATGTTCAGCGCCGAATTAAGCGAGTCGCTTAGTAAGTCAGAAAGAGAAAAAACACTTAATGATACAGTGCTAAGGGTTAAGAAGAGCAGCCTTGATTATAAGCTTGAACATGCAGCAGATGCAAAGACTATGCAGGATATCATAGGCAGACAGATGAAGTTAAATAATATTCACATTAGTTTATAATACATGCGAAAGGTGGACCATTGTAATGGCAGTAAAGAAGGAAAACTTAAACGAGGAAGAATTAAAGGAAACTAAGAAGACAACTAAAAAGAAAGCAGATGAAGCTGTGGCAGCAAAGAAGCCTAAGAAGTCAAAGAAGGAGGAAGCTGCACAGCCAGAGCTTTCAGAAGAAGAACAAGCAAGAATTATACAGGAAAAATTCATGGAAAAGTGCAGGGGGATTCTTGCTATAGCCAGAAAGAAAAAGAATGTCCTTGATTATAAGGAGATTATGGATTATTTCCAGGATACAGATTTTGAAGCTGATAAGATGGAAAAGGTATTCGAGTTTCTTGAAGGCTGCAATATAGATGTCAAGATGAATGATGATGATGGAGATGTAGAAGATGATATTATTCTTTCGGATGAAGATGATATCGATATAGAAAAGATAGATCTTTCTGTACCAGATGGAATCGGACTTGAAGATCCTGTAAGAATGTATCTGAAGGAAATAGGTAAGGTGCCTCTTCTTAGTGCAGAAGAAGAAATAGAATATGCACAGAGAATGGAAGAGGGTGACGAGGAAGCCAAGAAGAGACTAGCGGAAGCCAACTTACGTCTTGTTGTAAGTATTGCAAAGCGTTATGTCGGAAGAGGCATGCAGTTCCTTGATCTTATCCAGGAGGGTAACTTAGGTCTTATCAAAGCTGTTGAAAAGTTTGATTATCGTAAAGGATATAAGTTCTCAACATATGCAACATGGTGGATAAGACAGGCTATTACAAGAGCTATAGCTGATCAGGCACGTACTATACGTATACCTGTTCATATGGTAGAAACTATTAACAAGCTTGTAAGAGTACAAAGACAGCTTTTACAGGAGCTAGGAAGAGAACCATCTCCAGAAGAAATAGCAGAGACTATGGATATTCCGGTTGAAAGAGTTAGAGAAATCCAAAAGATATCACAGGAGCCTGTATCGCTTGAAACACCTATAGGTGAAGAGGAAGACAGCCATCTTGGGGACTTTATACAGGATGATAATGTTCCGGTTCCAGCAGAAGCAGCAGCTTCAACACTTCTTAAGGAACAACTTGTAGAGGTGCTTGGAACACTTACAGACAGAGAACAGAAAGTATTAAGACTTCGTTTTGGCATGGACGATGGAAGAGCAAGAACTCTTGAAGAAGTTGGTAAGGAATTCAATGTTACAAGAGAGCGTATAAGACAGATTGAAGCCAAGGCATTAAGAAAGTTAAGACACCCAAGCAGAAGCCGCAAGCTTAAGGATTATCTTGACTAATCAATATCCAGAAATATATTTAAGGATAGAATTCAATAATAAAAACATGAATATAGATTTCTATTTATGATTATGTCGGGATAAAGGATGATTTATATAGTATAATAAATCAACAGGAAAAATGTATGAACAATATTATTAATATATCAGAAAGGCTGAAATGTGTTGCAAGTCTTGTTAATAAAGGTGCAAGGGTGGCTGACATTGGCACGGATCACGCATATCTTCCTATATATCTTGTTCAGAACGGGATAAGTAATAAAGTATATGCGTGTGATGTAAGAAAAGAACCATTAAGGCGTGCAAAGCTTCACATTGATGAATATGGTCTTTCAGATAAGATAACTACAAAGCTTTGTGATGGGCTCAAAGGGATTAATAAAGGTGATGTTGATACAGTAACGATATGTGGCATGGGTGGAAAGCTCATGAAGAATATATTAAAAGCAGGTATAGACAAGCTGGGGGATAATACACAGCTTGTCTTATCTGCACAGTCAGAACTAAAGGATTTTAGAAAATACCTTCTGGAAACAGGCATAGATATTAAGTCAGAACATATGCTTTTAGAAGATGGAAAATATTATTTTATATTTGACTGTGTATACAACACACAAGATGAATATTATCTAAATGTAACTAATATTCAACAAAATAACATTTATGAAAATGCAGCTTCTGCAGGTGATATTCATAACAATGATAGTCATAAGGAAGATTATGACAAGGAAGATAATGATAAGAAAAATAATGATAAGAAAAAGATAACAGCCTACGCAGAGGAAGAATTAAGATATGGAAGATATCTTTTGGATAATAAGTCAGAGGTGCTTTACGAATATCTTAATAAGGAACTGACAAGCTGTAACAATATTAGAAATAGTCTTATTAATAATAAGGAACAGTCAATATCGATAAAGAGCAGAATACATGCTATAGATGATGATATTGCTGTTATTAACAAGGCTTTAGGAAGATGGAAGGAGTAATAATAATGCTTTTATCGCAGATGGCAGCAGAGGCAGCAAAGGATTACAAGTATGATATTATTCTTGCCAATGTAAATGGCAGGCTTACAGAGATATCAGATATGGATATAACTGATGAAAAAGTAGAATTCATTACTGTAGGAGAGGCTATGGGAAATGAGGCATATAAAAGAAGTGTTCTTCTTTTAATGCTAAATGCAATACATAAGCTTGATACAGATAATAGAATTAAGAGAGTTACTGTTGAGTTCTCGCTTAGTAAAGGTCTTTATTGTGATATAAAAGGAGATTTTGTAATCACACAAGAATTTCTTAATGATGTGAAAGAACTTATGAGAGCCGATGTTAAGAAAAATCTGCCTATTAAGAAGCAGGGAATGAAGACATCAGAGGCTATTAAGCTGTTCAAGAAGTTCGGAATGGAAGATAAGACACAGTTATTCAAATATAGAATTAGTTCTTATGTTAATGTATACAGCATAGAGGGTTATTACGATTACTTCTATGGTTATATGGCAGCTAATACAGGAATATTAAAGACATTTGACATATTCCAGTATGACAAGGGGTTTGTTCTCCAGTTACCAACTAAAGAGAATCCTGAAATAGTGCCGGAATTTGCACCACAGGCTAAGCTTTTTAATGTACTTATGGAAAGAAGCGAGTGGGCAGATATGCTTGGTGTTGATACAGTTGCATCATTGAATAAGCATATAATAAGCGGGGATATTAATTCACTTATTCTTGTTCAGGAAGCATTACAGGAGCAGAAGATTGTTGAGATTGTTAATCAGATAAAAGAAAGGGAAGGCGTTAAATTTATTATGATAGCCGGACCATCATCATCTGGCAAGACAACATTTTCACACAGATTGTCAATACAGCTTCGTGCAAGTGGATTTAAGCCACACGCAATTGGTGTTGATAATTATTTCGTTGAGAGGGAGCAGACACCTGTTGATGAAAATGGAGAGTACAATTTTGAGGATATTCATGCGATAGACATAAAGCTTTTTAATGACCATATGAATGCATTACTAAGGGGAGAAAAGGTTGAGATACCTCAGTTTAATTTCCTTACAGGTAAAAAAGAGTATAATGGTGAATATATACAGCTTGGCGATGAAGATATTCTTGTGATTGAAGGCATACATTGCCTTAATGATGAGTTATCTTACGCACTTCCAGTTGAAAGTAAGTTTAAAATCTATATAAGTGCACTTACACAGCTTAATGTTGACGAGCATAACAGAGTGGCAACGACTGACGGTCGTCTTGTAAGACGTATGGCGAGGGATTACAGGACGAGAGGTGCATCTGCTAAAAAAACACTTTCTATGTGGGAGTCAGTAAGAAAAGGTGAGGAAAAGAATATCTTTCCTTATCAGGAGGAAGCTGATGTTATGTTTAACTCAGCACTTGCGTATGAGCTGTGTGTTTTAAAGCCGATAGTAGAGCCGCTGCTATTCTCAATAACAGAGGATGACCCGGAATATCAGGAGGCAAAGAGACTGTTAAAGTTCTTAGCGTACTTCCTTCCTTGTCAGTCAGGCAATGTTCCAATCAACTCTATAATGAGAGAGTTTATTGGTGGGGGATGTTTCAGGGTATAATAAAAAATAATTGTTTAAGTTGTTAGTGGAAGAATACTCGGTCACAACCGACTCGGTTGCGACCGAGTATTTTCTTTACATTATTAGAATATAACAGATTTTATGTGCCAGTCTTATAATAGTTTATTTCCTGAATGAATTCTTATATTCTCTTGACATCTGAAATAGCTCATTAACATATCCAGGAGTTTTGTTATCAATATTTTTCTTGATTTCATTTAATATATCTATATAGTCACCAAGAAGTACGCTTATATCTTCTGAGTTAGAAGCACATATCTGATCCCACATTTCAGGAGAGGAAGCTGCTACTCTTGTCATATCGCGAAAGCTTCCTGCCGCAAGCATTTGCATATGCTTTTCATCGTCGTCCTCTTTGGACACAAGCTTAACAAGTGCTGTAGATATAAGATGTGGAAGATGGCTGATTGCAGCTACACTTTTATCATGGATTGTGTAGTCCATAACAATAGGATTGGCTTTCATATCATATACAAGTGCTTTGAAGCGTTCAAGCTGTTCATTAGTTGTTCTGGTGGTTGGTGTAATTACATATCGTGCATTTTTCATTATTGCGGAAGATGAGTTGGCATAACCTGTGAGCTCTGAACCAGCCATAGGATGACCACCAATAAAAACATCTTCCATATCAAGCTCTTTAACAGTGTTATGTATTGAAGTTTTGACACTTCCAACATCCGTTATAATACAACTTTTTTTCACAATGCTTTTTAATTGTTTAAGATAATCATTCATAGTTATAACAGGTGTACATAGTATTATAAAATCACAATCAGATAATCTGTTATCAACAGAGTCAAGAACTTCGTCTACAACTCCATCTTTTTTAGCTTCATATACAGGTCCAAGCCTTCTGCTTGTAGCTATAATAGTATAATTGCTGCCTGATTCCTTAAGAGAATGTGCTATAGAGCCTGCAATAAGACCGAAGCCTATAAAACCAACTTTGCAATCCATAATATATTTAACCTCGTTTCTTTGTTTCGTTTAATTCAGTAAAATAAATGTTTTGAAATATTTTTAATGAGTTTAACACTTTAAAGCGGTAATGTAAAGGGATACGACTTATAAAATACTTTATTTTATAGATGTCAATATATTGCGTGATATATAAAATATTCTATTTGTTGACAATATGTTGCTACTGTGTTATAAATATATTATCAATATGCATAACGATAATAATTTAGAAGGAGAACAGCATATATGCGATAGTATAATAAGTGAACGATTCATTAAATAAAGACACGAATACTGACAGTTATAGAGCAGTTAATGACAATTCTTATGCCTATGATTTTTTATCGGCAGTCCACAATAATCCCAATCTTGCATTACAGTATGATAAATTTAAAAGAAGCAGCTTTTTTAATAAGGTTTGGGCTGATAGATTTAATGATTATATCAGCAAAAAAAAGACGCTTCCATTGTTGTATGATCCATTTTTTAAAAAGCTTTTCAATGGAGATGAACACAGAGAGAGACTATCAAGACTTGTGAGCAGCATCATAGGACAAAAAGTTACGGTTATTGATATACTACCATCTGAAAGTTCATGTTTTGAAGATTCATTTATAATAATGGATATGATAGTACGGCTGTCGGATGGAAGTATTGCCAATATTGAAGTTCAGAAAATAGCAGCATTATTTCCAGGGGAAAGACTTAGCTGCTACTCGGCAGATGCAATTATGAGACAATATCACAGACTATCATCTTCATCAGCGTTAGCACAATATAATAGTAGTATACATGATAATACAATGAATGAGAATGTTCAGACGATAGAACATAAGACATTTTCTTACAAGGATATGAAAAATGTGCATACTATTGTATTGTTTGAAAACAGCAATTCTAATCTTATAAGTCCAATAGATTCCAGGTTATATTTTCATGTTGGAACAACACGTTTCAATACTCAGATAGATTTCCCATTATTACAGCACTTTCATATGATTAGTCTTGACACATTTAGAAAATACAGATATTCTGATATTATAAAAGGAAACGTTAATATTACGAAATATGATTATGATGAGAGCATGTATGATACACCATTGACTTCTGATATGCTTCGTGATAGACTGGCATATCTTTCACTTTTTGTGACAGAATCAGTGGAAGATGCATTAGCTATCCAGAAAGTATTTCCAGAATTATCGCAGATATTTGATGAGATGAACGAATATCTTGCAAAACCAGAGGAGGTGCTAAGTATGTTTTCAGAGGCATTGAGAATACTTAATCACAATACAGCAGTACTTATGGTGGATGAATATAGAAAAAAATATCAGGAGATGGAAAATAATCTGAAGAAGGAAATTCAGGAAAAACAAAAGATACTTGATAGCCAGAAGAAACAGTTGGATAGCCAGAAGGAACAATTAGATAGCCAGAAGGAACAGTTGGATAGCCAGAAGGAGCAGTTAGACAGCCAGAAGGAGCAGTTAGACAGCCAGAAGGAGCAATTAGATAGCCAGAAGGAACAATTAGACAGCCAGAAGGAACAGTTTAGTATAAAAAAGGAACAATATGAAGAACAACATTTAAAAGATCTAGAAAGAATAGCTGAACTTGAAGCTATGCTAAAGGAAAAGTAAAGAAATAGATTAAGATCAAGTATGGTATTGCCTTGATAAAGGTGAGATACAGATTAAAGATGAGGGTTAAGTAAGCGGATAGATATGTACAGTTAATGATGACTTTACATACTATCCGCTTATATTGTGTAGGATTATTGAACTGTGAAATTTTGTGAAAATTCTGGTTTATAAGAGCATATAAAGAAGTGGTCGGTTATTGACAAATCCTTTCATTGTGATAATATTTGAAAGTGAGTAAATATGTGATTGAAAGCACCGGAAGAGCATAGCCGGTGCAGGAATGAGGTTTTAAGATGGCTAATACAACAACTTATAATCCCAAGTCTATCGAGCCAAAGTGGCAGAAGTATTGGGCAGAACATGAAACATTTAAAACAGATGTATGGGACTTTTCAAAGCCAAAGTACTATGCGCTTGATATGTTCCCTTATCCATCAGGAGTAGGTCTTCATGCAGGTCATCCAGAGGGATATACAGCTACAGATATCACTTCACGTATGAAGAGAATGCAGGGATATAATGTACTTCATCCAATGGGATATGATTCATTTGGTCTTCCAGCTGAACAGTATGCTGTTAAGACAGGTAACAATCCTAACGGATTTACACAAAAAAATATAGAAACATTCACTAAGCAGCTTAAGGAACTTGGTTTTGATTATGATTGGAGCAAGACTTTAGCAACAAGTGATCCTAAGTTCTATAAGTGGACACAGTGGATATTCAAGCAGTTATATCTTGATGGTTATGCTAAGTATATAGATATGCCAGTGAACTGGTGTGAAGAACTTGGTACAGTTCTTTCAAACGATGAAGTTATTGATGGTAAGTCAGAACGTGGTGGATACCCTGTTGTAAGAAAGAACATGAAGCAGTGGGTTATCGATCAGGTGGCATTTGCAGATAAGTTACTTGAGGGACTTGAACATATTGACTGGCCAGAATCAACTAAGGAAATGCAGAGACACTGGATAGGTAAGTCAGAAGGTGTTGAGGTTGACTTTAAGATTGATGGTGGTGGAGATTTCTCTATCTTTACTACTTGTATTGAAACTATATATGGTATTACATTTATGGTACTTGCACCAGATGGAGATATCGTTAAAGAGCTTATGCCAAGAATCCAGAATAAGGAAGAGGTAGAAGCTTATATAGCAGAGACTATTAAGAAGAATGATATGGATAGAACAGAGCTTAACAAGACTAAGTCAGGCTGCGTTCTTGAAGGAATATATGCAATTAATCCGGTAAATGGCAAGAAAGTTCCTATATACATAGGTGATTTCGTTCTTGCTAACTATGGTACAGGTGCTGTTATGGCTGTTCCAAGCCACGATCAGAGAGATTTTGAGTATTCAGAAGCACATAATATTCCTAGAATACAGGTTATTGATGGTGCTGATGTATCAGAAAAGGCCTTTGAGAAGTATGATTACCTTGGCAAGGGCTGTAAGCTTATCAACTCAGAGGAATTCACAGGCCTTACAGTAGAAGAAGCTAAGGAAGCTATTACTCAGAAGCTTGAGAAAATGGGCGTAGCAAGAAGAAAAGCTAACTACCATTTCAGAGAGTGGATATTTGCAAGACAGAGATACTGGGGTGAGCCAGTGCCTATCGTATATCTTGAGGATGGACAGATTCATGTCCTTGATGACGACGAACTTCCACTTATCTTACCAGAGCTTGAAGACTACAAAGGTAAGAATGGACAGGCACCTCTTGAAAATGCTACAGAATGGAAGAAGTATGAGCATAACGGACTTAAGGGTAAGAGAGAAACTTCAACAATGCCAGGTTCAGCAGGTTCAAGCTGGTATTATATGAGATATATTGATCCAGATAATGATAAGGAGCTGTGTGCTCCAGAGCTGCTTAAGCATTGGCTTCCAGTTGACCTTTATATCGGTGGACCAGAGCATGCAGTTGGACATCTTATGTATTCAAGAATCTGGAACAGATATCTTTATGACAAGGGTATTTCACCAGTTGCTGAGCCATTCCAGAAGTTAGTCCACCAGGGTATGATTCTTGGTTCTAATGGTATCAAGATGGGTAAGAGATTCCCAGAATACGTTATCAACCCAAGTGATATCATAAGAGAATATGGTGCTGATACTTTAAGACTTTACGAAATGTTCATGGGACCTCTTGAGGCTTCTAAGCCATGGAGCCAGCAGGGTGTTGAAGGTGCAAGAAGATTCATAGGCAAGGTATGGAACTTCTTTACAACTGAAGGTAATGTTGTTGATGAGGATGTTAAGGAACTTGAAAAGGTATATAACCAGACAGTTAAGAAGGTTACAGATGACTTTGAAAAACTTGGCTTTAACACAGCTATCAGCCAGATGATGATATTTATGAATGCTGCAACTAAGCTTGGCAGATGCTCAAAGGAATATGCTGAAGGATTCATAAAGATGTTCTCATGTATATGTCCACACGCTGGTGAAGAAATGTGGAGTGTATTAGGACATGATGATACTATAGCATATGAAAGCTGGCCAGCATACGATGAAGAAGCCTGCAAGGAAGATACTGTAGAGATAGGTGTCCAGGTTAATGGTAAGGTTAAAGGAACTATATCTATAGCAGTTGATGAAGCTAAGGATTCAGTCCTTGAAAAGGCTAAAAAGGCAGTAGAAGGCAAGATTACAGGTAATATAATTAAGGAAATCTATGTACCTGGTAAGATTGTTAATATTGTTGCAAAATAAAAGCTATATTGCAGGTTTTGCATATATTCACATAACAAGGATTTAACTATAAACATGGCCCTAATTGTAAAATGTCAATTAGGGTCATATTCACATGTAAGCTAATCAATCATTCTGGTATATTTCCACCTGGAACTATCTGCTTATATATCATTTCACAATCCTGCTTTGTAAATTGTATACCAGCCTGTTTTGCCTTCTGGCTTAATGCGAACACAAGTGGAAGCAGTTCTTCCTTACTTTTTCCTTTGGATAGTGTCTTGAATTCATTTAATAGCAGCTGCTTTCTAAAATCAGTTTCTGACATAACTATATTCTTACCTCTGTCAATATGTTTACATATATAGATATGAAGTGTATAGAACAAATATACATATTTGTTAGCAGTTTAACAGCCAGATTCATCATCTGGATTCATTCTGGCTTACATTAAAGTCGAGAGAATCAAGTTGTTTTATATATTCGTTATACAGATCTTTCTGGTTGGAATTCATAATATTTCCAAGCATGTCAGAAGTATTTATGGAACTGTTACTTTTATAGTTATTGTTTCCATCGTTATTATTTTTATCGTTATGAATTTCATCGTTATTGCTAGAAGAATTATTGCTGGAAGAGTTATTAAATATATCCATCATATTAAACATATCAGACATTTTGTTTAAGTTTCTGTATGTATTAATCATATTTACTATATTTCCAGAACAATAAGTTTTTACTGTATTTATAAGCTGTTCGTTTCCAAGTATTTCGCTTATGGGAGTGTTGAAGTTTATACCACTGCTGTTACAGCAGGATTTAAATATGTTACAGTTGACGGGTGAACTATAGAAACGTATCGTGTTTTTAAGTTCACTGGTACGGATAAGAGTGGAAATACTGCGTTGCATATTGTATTCCATAAAGGGAAGAATAGCTTTAAGAAGCTGGATATAATCAGGCTGGGTTATCATATCAAATTCTGTCATGGGAATCGACTTAGACATAATATACAGTAGTCCTATATTGATTTATATAAATATATTCAGAAAAACTAAGCATATGACATCAATAGATTAAATATAAGCAGTTTTAAGGCAGCTGCAGACAATAAAAAGCAGCCATATTGCTTTACACCTGTAGATAATGTGAATAATACGTGCTTATAAATCAATGGCAGAATACGAAGCAGGTGTAAGTAATATGGCTGTAATAAAACATTACATCAGTAGATAAGAATTATTCAGGCAAATGCAGTCTAGCAGCCACAGCCGTTATTGCATCCGCAGCCACCATTGCAGCCACATCCACCAAAGCCTAATGCATTGCCGCAGTCACCGCAGCCTCCACATAAGAGAAGAAGGCAGATAAGCCAGATGCAGTTATTGTTTCCACAGCCGCCACATCCACCGCAGCCGTTATTGCATCCGCAGCCATTGTTATCAAAAAGAAGTAAGAGAATAATAAGCCAGATGCAGTTGTTTCCACCACAACCACAATCTCCACATCCGTTGCATCCTCCGCAGTTTGTTGCTGCTAAATCACTCATAAAAAATCCTCCGATTAAAACATTTACAATACAATAATATGAATGCAGGCTTGTTAGTGTTACTTATTTTTTTTGAAATATTGCAATATTTATAAAATTATTATATCATCAAGGGGTATGTGTGTTCAGACTATACAGATACATAGATAGGAGCGTAAGGATATGAAAGTATCAGTTATTATTCCTTCACTGAATCCGGATGACAAGCTGGTTACAGTAGTGGATTCACTTGTGAAGAAGGGATTCAAGGATATAATATTAGTTAATGACGGAAGTGACAAGAGTCATATGTGGCCTTTTGAAAAAGTGGGTACGTATGATGAATGCACAATTCTTACTCATGAAGTTAATAGAGGAAAAGGAAGAGCTTTAAAAACTGCCTTTGAATATTGTATAAAAAACAGGGAAGGTTATATTGGAGTAGTTACAGTAGATGGTGATAACCAGCATCAGGCTGACGATATAATGAACTGTTGTGAAGCTATGGCCTCGCAGGATAAGGTTGTACTTGGAGTAAGAACATTTGATGGAGATGATGTTCCTTTTAAAAGCCGGTTTGGCAATAACCTTACAAGCTTTGTGTTTAAAGCTATATGTGGACTGGCTATATCGGATACACAGACAGGATTAAGAGCCATACCTTATAAGTTTCTACAGACCTTTTGTGATATTGAAGGGGAACGTTTTGAATATGAAACAAGAATGCTTCTGGAGTTTAAGAGGTCATCGATACCTTATATGGAGGTGCCCATTAAGACTGTTTACATAGAAGAAAATGCATCTACGCATTTCAATCCAGTTAAGGATTCAATAAAAATATATAAGGTCATATTCAAATATACTTTTTCGGCAACAGCGTTAAAGTATGTGCTAAGCTCACTTGCATCGTGGGTTATAGATAATTTAATATTTAATTTACTTGATATTTTTCTTGTTATGTTTACAATATCATTAAGGCTGCTGTTCAGCACAGTTGTGGCAAGAATAATATCATCTGTATTTAATTTTACAATGAACAGAAAACATGTATTTAAGTCAGATAAAGATGTTAAGGCAGCAGCAGTAAGATATTATATACTGTGGTTCTGCCAGATGGCAGTATCATATCTTCTCGTCTTTTTGTTTACTAAAATGCTTATGCTTGGTACTACAGCAGTAGGTATAACCAAGATAATTGTAGACGTTGTTTTGTTCGTTGTGAGCTACAATATACAGAAAAGATGGGTATTTAAATAAATTTTATTAGAACGAGGAAAATGATGAAAAAGAATGTATTAAAATGGTTAGGCCGGGTTGGTGCCACTTTGCTTACGACAATAGTGATTCTTGTTGTCGGTCTGTATGGTGTTATGGCTATGCTTGCATGGGGACCATCAAAGGTTGCAAAGAAACAGTTTATTATGTCACTACAGGAGACAGGAGAGCTTGGTTTTATGGCTAACTGGTTCTGCTCACAGGAAGAAATCGACAAGATAAAAGAAGAGAATTCGGTTAAAGATACAACAGATATAACAGATTCAAGCCTTGTTGTAATAGGCAATTCTGAAACAAGTGATGAAGAGGATCTTTATGTGGTTGATATAAAGGCAGAAGCTTACAGTGGAAAACTTATGGTTATAAAGGATCCATCAAGACTTTTTGTTGGTACTGTTCCAGAGTTTAAGCTTGAAAAGGGCTGGACAGTTTCAGAGATAGCACAAAGATATGATGCAGTTGCAGGTATCAATGGTGGAGAGTTCGTAGATTCAACACCACAGACAGCGATGCCTATAGGACTTGTTATGGTTGATGGCAATGTCTTAAAAGGAACTGCCGGTGAAATGTATCATGTTACTGGAATAACGTTTGATAACAAGCTTGTTATGGGTAATATGACAGCTGCAAAGGCACAGGAGCTTGGAATAAGAGATTGTGTCAATGTAAGTAGTGATATAGGTCCATTTCTGATTATCAATGGAGAAGCACAGGATGTTGATGGCGTTGGTGGTGGACTTAATCCGCGAACAGCTATAGGACAGAGAGCTGATGGTGCCATCCTTCTTCTTGTTGTTGATGGAAGACAGGTTACAAGCCTTGGGGCTTCATTCTCTGATCTCCAGGATATAATGCTTCAATATGGGGCGGTAAATGCATCTGCTATGGATGGAGGAACATCAACACAGATGTATTATAATGGTGAGGTTATCAATAAGCCATATTCACCAACAGGTCCAAGAACACTTCCAACAGCGTTTTTGATTAAGTAAATGTGATAATGGAATGGAGAATATATGTCAGATATGAATAACAACGTAAAAGATAATAAGAAGAATCTTTTTAAAAGACTTTCTTCATTTAAGAAATTCCTGATAATATATGCATCTGCATTGATAGTTATAATAGCTGCTGCATTAGTGATTTTACATGGTTTTCTTAAGGATTATGAGTCAGGACGTCCGGCTAATACGATGGATACGCTTGTTGCCCATATTGAAAAGGGAAATGTCGGAGAGTGGATTAAGAAAAGTGGATTACTCGGTGAATTTGAAACAGAAAGTATAGTATCAGATTATTTTAGAGATACATTTGAAGGAAAACAGATAAGCTATAAGAAAAAGGCTGGAGAATATTCAGAAAGCACACCTGTGTATGTTTTGTATGCAGATGATGATAAAATAGCAAGTGTGAGTCTTGATGAAAGCAGGAAAAATGCACATAAGTTCACAGAATGGAAGATTTCTTCCATCAACTTTAATGTTAATGCACAGGACAAGAGCCATGCGGTTAAAGTTACAGTACCAAAGGGAAGTGATGTAGAACTGAATGGTGTAAAGGTATCGTCAGACTATATAACAGGTGAGAGCAGCGTGGATTTGTGTAAGCATGTATCCGACTATGTGGATACACCAGTTAATGATATATATGAAATTACAGGTCTTTTTTCAGCTCCAGACGTTAAAGTGTATTCATCTGGAAAAGAACTTTCTACAGAGCTTGATAAAGAGGGCTATGTTGCATATTATCCTGGTGATGATTCTTTGCTTGAAGAGGAAAAACAGCATATATTGCTTGTTGCTGAGAACTATGGAAAGTATATGATCAACAGAGGCAGCCTTACAACTTTGTCTGGTTATATGATTGGAACTGCTAAAGAATATATGAGTGATATTCCGGCTATAGATGTTTATCTTATAGGAAGGACATTCACATACAATATAACTGATGAAAATATAAGTAATTTCAGAAAATATTCTGATGATTGTTATTCATGCAACGTGGATTACAAGCTTAATGTAAACTGGTCATCGGGAAGTACTACATATGATATTGCATTAACTTACATATTCGTAAAACAGGATGGTAAGTGGATGTTAGCAGACTTTAAGATCAGATAAGAGGATTGTAACAATGTCATCTAAAAATAAACGTAATTTTATTCTGCAGGGTTCCATACTTGCAATGGCTGGAATATTTGTAAGAATAATAGGAATGGTATATAGAATTCCAGTCCTGAATATTATAGGGAGTGAAGGAAATGGAATATACGGAACAGCATTTAATGTATACAATATAATGCTTGTTCTTTCATCATATGGACTTCCTATGGCAGTATCAAAGCTTGTTTCTGCAAGATTTACAAAGAAAAAGTATAAGAGTGCTGCTAAAGTACTCAGATGCTCAGTAATCATAGGAGTTATCACGGGTGGAGCAGCTGCGCTTCTTGTATTTTTTGGAGCTGGCTTTATAGAAAATGTCGTATATGGTGGTGGTATACCTGGACTTGCGATTCCATTAAGAGTACTGGCACCAACTATATTTCTTGTTGCAATATTAGGGGTGCTTAGAGGGTTCTTCCAGGGACAGGGAACTATGATACCAACAGCTGTTTCACAGATTATAGAACAGCTTGTGAATGCTGTGGTTAGTATTGTGGCTGGATATATGCTTATGAAAGCATATGCATCAGCAAGTAATACCGCAGCATATGGAGCAGCAGGAAGTACATTGGGAACTGCGATGGGAGCATTGACGGCTCTTGTTTTTTTTGTATTTCTGTATATGTTGTACCGTACTAAGTTTATGAGGATGGTCGCAAGGGATAATAGTCCTGATTGGAGAGATACTAATCAATATATATATAAGACTATTATTGTAACTATGCTGCCTATTATTCTTAGTCAGACATTTTATCAGATAAGTGCTCTTTTAGATGATGTTTTGTTTAGTAATATAATGGTTGTAAGAGGTGCATCAGCTAATATTACAAGGGATCTTGGTAATTTCAGCTCAAGTTATACACTTCTTATAAGTATACCGCAGGGGATAGCTTCAGCACTTTCAGCATCGATGCTTCCAAGTATTGTGGCCTCTTATACAACAGGGGATAAGGATAGTATATATTCAAAGCTGACAAAGACATTAAAGACTAATATGTTTGTTGCTGTACCTTCATTTATAGGATTATTTACGATTGGTGAGCCGATTATCAGGCTTTTGTTTGCAAGATATGATAGCGTGCAGGGTGGGATGATGTTAAAGCTTGGAGCTGTTGCTATAGTTTTTTATACACTTTCCACAGTCACAAGCTCAGCACTTCAGGCAGTTGATAAAGTGAAATCTCCGATGTATCATTCATTTATATCACTTGTTGTTCATATAGTGCTTGTAGTAGTGTTGTTATTCACAACAGATCTTGGAATATATGCTCTTGTTATAGGTAATGCTTCATTTCCTGTTATTATATTTATATTGAATCTTATAACATTGTACCGGGAAGAGGGTTACAGGCTGCCTGTTATGAAGATATTTGCAAGACCATTTATATGTTCAGCATTTATGGGAGTGTTCACAATATTATCATATAATATGATGTATAATGCTACATCATCAAATGCTATTTCAGTTATTGTTGCACTTGTTGTTGCACTTGTAACATATTTTGGCTTATATGGAATTATACTAAAGAAATTTAGAGGCGTTTTATAGTTATGTGATGTTTATGGTGAAAGAATTTCTGACCATGGCATCGGTTAAAGGATTGGAAAGAGAGGAAAGACATGCAGAATAAATTCACAGACCAGGCAAGAAGAGTTCTTGAACAGGCTGCATTTGCTGCAGAGGTTAATGGACATTGTTATATAGGCTCGGAGCATTTGCTGCTTGGACTTATACAGGTAGAGGACTGCCTGGCAGGTAAGGTTCTTTTAAACAATGATGTTACAGAGAATAAGGTGCTTAATCTTATATATCAGCTTATAGCCCCTGATTGCGCAGTCAGCGTTAAGGAGCCGGCAGTATATACTCCAAGAGTTAAAAAAATTCTTGTAAATGCAGGTAATGAAGCGGCAAGATTCAAGGCAGACAGCATAGGAACTGAGCATATATTGATAGCTATGTTAAAGGAAACCGATAGTGTTGCATCAAGACTTCTTAATACTATGGGTGTATCTGTTAAGAAAATATATACAGAGCTTCTTGAAGGCATGGGAGAGGATGTATCACGTTTACGTGAGGATTTCCAGAATGGACGTATCAGGCAGAAGGATAAAAGGGCAACTGCCATGCTGGATCAGTATAGCAGGGATCTGACAGAGCTTGCAAGACAGAAAAAACTGGATCCTGTTATAGGAAGAGATGCAGAAATCCAGAGAGTTATCCAGATATTATCAAGAAGGACAAAGAATAATCCATGCCTTATAGGCGAACCGGGAGTTGGTAAAACAGCTGTTGTAGAGGGGCTTGCTTTACGTATAGTGGAAGGAGAAGTCCCTGAAACTATCAAGGATAAAAGACTTGTTACACTTGATTTATCAGGCATGGTTGCAGGTTCTAAGTACAGAGGTGAATTCGAGGAAAGGATAAAGAGAGTTATAGCTGAGGTAAGAAATGCTGGCAATGTGATTCTTTTCCTTGATGAGATTCATACAATTATAGGTGCAGGCGGCGCTGAAGGTGCTATAGATGCATCTAATATATTAAAGCCTTCACTTGCAAGAGGAGAACTTCAGCTTATAGGTGCAACAACACTTGAAGAATATAGAAAACACATAGAAAAGGATGCAGCGCTTGAAAGACGATTCCAGCCCGTTAAGGTAGAAGAACCAACAGAAGAAGAGGCTGTTGATATTCTTATGGGACTTAAGAGCAGGTATGAGGAACATCATAGTGTTAAGATAACGGATGAGGCTGTTAAGGCAGCAGTCAGGTTGTCTAAAAGATACATCAATGACAGGTTCCTTCCAGATAAGGCTATTGATCTTATAGATGAGGCATCATCAAGAACAAGGCTTTTAGCATATGCTGTACCAGCAGATATTAAAAAACTTGAAAAACAGATTGAAGAGCTGTCACAGGAAAAGGAAGCTGCGATAAAGAAAGAAAAATATGATGAAGCCTCTGATATAAAGAAACAGCAGACAAGAAAAAAGACAAGGCTTGAAAAGCTTAAGAATAAGTGGAGAGAACAGATGGATACATCTGAGCTTGTTGTTGATGAGGATATTATCGCAAAGACAGTTGCCATGTGGACAAAGATACCTGTCACAAAGATTGCAGAGGCTGAATCAGAGAAGCTTATTAATCTTGAACAGACACTTCATAACAGGGTTATAGGACAGGATGAGGCTGTAAGTGCAGTTGCCAAAGCAATAAGAAGAGGAAGAGTAGGACTTAAGGATCCTAACAGGCCAATAGGGTCATTCCTTTTCTTAGGACCTACAGGTGTTGGTAAGACAGAACTTTCAAAGGCACTTGCTGATGCGATGTTTGGAACAGATAATTCACTAATAAGGGTTGATATGTCTGAATATATGGAAAAGCATACAGTATCTAAGCTTATAGGTTCACCTCCAGGATATGTCGGATATGATGAAGGTGGACAGTTAAGCGAAAAGGTAAGAAGAAATCCGTATTCTGTAGTGCTTTTTGATGAAGTTGAGAAAGCCCATCCGGATGTGTTTAATGTGCTTCTTCAGGTACTTGATGATGGACACATAACAGACTCAACAGGAAGAGTAGTCGATTTTAAGAATACGGTGATTATTATGACATCAAATGCGGGTGCGGAAAACATAGTTGCACCTAAATCTCTTGGTTTTGCTTCATCGTCTACAGATGAACAGATTCACGATGATATGAAGAATAAGGTTATGGATGAGGTCAGGAGAATGTTCAGACCAGAGTTCTTAAACCGAATAGATGACATTATAGTGTTCCATATGCTTAAGAAAGAACAGATAGGACAGATAGTTGATATTATGATGAAAACTATCAACGACAGGATTATGGAACAGATGAAGCTTTCTGTAGAACTTGATGATGATGCTAAAGCATATATTGTTGACAAAGGATATGATGCAAAATATGGAGCACGTCCATTAAGAAGGACTATCCAGAATGAGATTGAAGATGAGCTTGCAGAAAGAATTCTTGAAGGAAAGATAAAGGCTGGTAACAGAGTATTAGTTACAGTTAAAGATAAGAAGCTTGATTTTGTTTTGAAAAGAGGATATAACAGATAAAAGTTAACAAATAATACTAGTAAAATACTAGCACTTTTATACAATTTGATGTATAATCAGAATATGAATAATTATTATGTTTCTTAAAGTAATCTATTGGTTATATTTGTGATACATAATAAAATCGTAAAAAACGCAGGAGGACAATAATATGCCAGTAATTAATGAGTTGATTCGTTCAGAAAAGGATGGAACTCTTAGCTTTGGTAATTATGAGCTGGATACTAAGTCTAAGTTATCGGATTTCGAACATTGTGGAGATACTTATAAGGTTAAAACATTCAAGGAAATAACTAAGTTAGAGCGCAATGGTTCTTTCGTATATGAGTCAGTACCAGGAACAGCTGTTATGAACTTTAAGGCTACAGATACAGGCTTATCATTCAAAGTAGAAGGCAGTGAAGATGCACAGATTACTGTGGAGCTTGAGGAAGGTGCTTCGTACAATGTAACAATAGATGGTGCATTTGAAGGCAGTATGACTACTAATATGGGTGGTAAGATAGTTCTTTCAGTAAGTCTTGAGGAAGGCAAAGCTGTCGGAGTAGAAGTAGTTAAAGCATAAAGTGTATGATTATTAATACAATATAACAATTAAATTGCTGCACCGCGCATAAAGTCATAGTCTGACCAATGCTGGTGCAGCATTTTATTTATGTTGCAAGGAGGGAAAAGTGGCAAAAAGTAAAAATACAGCTTTTTTTTGTAGCGAATGTGGGTATGAATCATCTAAATGGTATGGCCAGTGTCCTGCTTGTAAGGCCTGGAATACATTTGTTGAAGAACCTGTAGCAGGTAAGACGGCTGTAAAAGGGTTGTCGGTGGTAAGAAAAGATAGTTTAACTAAAGCAAGCCATCCAGTCAGCCTGAAAGAAATAAGTACAGAAGAAAAAGAGAGAACACTTACAGGGATTAAAGAGCTTGACAGAGTACTTGGTGGTGGTATAGTCCAGGGCTCACTTGTTCTGGTTGGAGGAGATCCCGGGATAGGTAAATCAACATTGCTTCTTCAGATGTGTTATAACATTTCAGATGCGAAAGATAAGGTTTTGTATATATCAGGTGAGGAATCTCTGACACAGATTAAGCTTAGGGCTGAAAGAATAGGTGAATGTAGCGATAATCTGAAAATACTATGCGAAACCAATCTGGATATTATAGAGCAGGTCTTAAAGAAAGAGATGCCTAAGGTTGTTATTATAGATTCCATACAGACTATGTACAGAGAAGAAATATCTGCTGCACCAGGAAGTGTGTCGCAGGTAAGAGAAAGTACATCTATTCTTATGCAGCTGGCAAAAGGGTTGGATATAACCATATTTATTGTAGGACATGTAACTAAGGAAGGTGTAGTTGCAGGACCAAGAGTGCTTGAACATATGGTTGATACAGTGCTTTATTTTGAAGGTGACAGATATGCATCATATAGGATTTTAAGAAGTGTAAAAAACAGATTTGGTTCAACTAATGAGATAGGGGTTTTTGAAATGCGTCAGGATGGTCTTGTTGAAGTGGCCAATCCGTCTGAATATATGCTTAACGGAAGACCGGAGGGAGCCTCAGGTTCAGTTGTTGTGTGTCTTGTTGAAGGAACAAGGCCGCTTATGGTAGAAGTGCAGGCACTTGTATGTGATTCTAATTTTGGCATGCCAAGACGTACAGCAGCAGGCACAGATTATAACAGAGTGAATCTTCTTATGGCTGTTCTTGAAAAAAGAGCAGGAATGAGAATGTCATCAAGTGATGCGTATGTAAATGTTGCAGGTGGCATAAAGGTAACGGAACCGGCTCTAGATCGTATGCTTATCAAAAAGCTTTTGAAAAGACACAAGTATCCACCAGAAGGTATGGAGAATGCCGTGCAGACTGTTATGACACAGTGTGAGCTTTGGACTGATAATGTTATGGAAGCATAAATTTATGTATGAACATTGCATATAAGAGTGTAGCTATTATTGTTGTTAAAAAATAGAATGCTTTAATAAATAAAGTGTAATTTACGAGTAATGAAAAGTTATCTAAAAGAGAAAGAAAATTACTACTTTAAAAATATACAAGAAATAGTAAAAGAAGCTAAAGGTAGATTCGCTTTTATAATAAAAAATTAGTATAAATAAATAATTGCAAGTGACAATAAAATGACAATAGATTTTTTAAAGTTTGGAATAATACAGTTAAATATGAATAATTATTCTATATAAAATGGGCATATATACATTAAATATACAATAAAATGTTTAAAATTTGTGAGGGAGAATATTCCAACGGTGTTAAATGGGGGAGTGTTCCAACATCTGCTACAAAAACAAAAAGAAATGGCGGACACACTTGGTTTCCTGACAGTTGGGACGACGATAAAATTGTAACTGAGATGTATAAGGTTAAAAACGGTAAATCTGAATTCATTATGGATAAAGTAAATGATGATGGCAAACTTTTAGGCTAAATTTATAATTACGATAATATAGAAGTTGTTTACAGAAAAAATGAAAAAGGAGACACATTTTATCCTATTAAAGAGCAGGAAGAGTACATAAAGGGGTGATTTTATGATAGAAAGAGAATTAGATATTTTGAAAAAAAATTGGAAATGTTCATCAGCTCCTAGTCTTGATGGAGAAGCTCCTATTTGCGAAA
>ENA-USYV01000272-USYV01000272.1-human-gut-metagenome-genome-assembly--contig:-NODE-272-length-61374-cov-12.822601_pt1 | contig 61374 bp, 56 predicted proteins | sample MGYA00250066_ERZ773514 | MGnify/ENA primary metagenome ERZ773514 (study PRJEB29103, sample SAMN06112049) | human gut metagenome | biome: human gut; feature: ankylosing spondylitis patient; material... | reverse complement strand
CGAATCTCCCCGTTCAGCCTCATCGAAGAGCGAACTGAGAAGCAATGTACAGGTTTGTATAGCTTCCAGATAACGGAGATTATCGGGAAGGACGTGGAAATTGGCTCGCGGAGCTATTCGCCTTAAAGATAAAACTTGAGGGAGAGAATTTTCACGCCTCGGTTCCTGCCGACTATGCCCATGCCTTATGGAAGCTTCAACAGTCCTTTTACAAGCTGGCTGCTACTGTACTGTATCAGGACCCTTCTACCGTTCTTACTCAGGAAGAGAAAGAAAAATTTCTTCTTGTGTTTTCAATTGAAAAAGGCTCTACAGACTCAGTAGCCTCTTTGCTTGCATCGTTTTTGACGTTGGCTGAAAGTATGGTGGAAAAGATGGAACCATGGCAAATACTTCTATTCGCGGGCTTACTTTGTTCAACTTATCTAGGTGGCAAGGGAATAGATAAGTACTCGTCTTACAAAGAAAAGAAAATGGAAAGCGATGCGGAAGCCGAGCGAAAAGCGGTAGACGCAAAGACCACTGAAAAATTATTGGAGACGCAGGAGCGTATTACTTCTGACGCGTTACAGCTGGCTAAGGATCTATTAGCTGAGCATCATGAAGAGTTTGTGGCTGCACAAGAAGCCGGTCGGGACGGAAGAACCGCTATTTTGAAGGGCGTAAGAGGGATCACGAGGGCGGAAATTGGAGAAAGGACGTATACCGCAGAAGAAATTGCTGAGATTAAACGCAGAAGTCCTAGGACGAAAGCTACAACCGAAGTGCGCTACATCAACGTTGCAGTAGTGAAAGTAGATACGGAAGATAAAGGTCATCCCAAACTTACTCTGCAAGAAAAGAACACCGGGCTTCAGTACGCTGCTGAAATTTCCTCTCAACTTTATGAAGATGAAGAAGATTATGAAAATGCAATGAACGTAATCTGGAATTCAGCTCGATATCCCAATAGATTCTTTTGGGCGGAGGCGTCGATGATTTTTCGTAAGGATAGATTAGTCGAGTGTTCAATTCTTGCGGTCGGTAGGAATGAGGAGGAATTGAAATATACGGATGAAGAGCAGAGTGAGGAAGAAGGACTTGAATAGGTTTCATTTCTTTACTAGCGCGAAACTCAAATTCATATATAATCCGTAACCGGCGAGCCCCCTCGCATGTGAACGTCGTGAATCTGGTCAGGTCGGGAACGAAGCAGCCATAGCGAAATTAGCAGTGCCGAGGTGTGGTTCGCCTTTCCTTTTCAATAAGGTGCTCAAATGGATAATTTCAATATTCGCAATGCTCGTCCTCAGGATTGCCCGGTTATTGCCGAACTTATCCGCGGATTGGCCCATTACGAAAAACTCGATGACCAGTGCCAGGTCACCCCCGAACTCCTTGAAAAATGTCTTTTCGGCGATAAGCCCGAATGTTATGCCGTTGTCGGCTGGCTGACCGAAAAAGACGGCTCTGAAAAGCCTGTCAGCTTTGCACTCTATTTCTATAACTTCTCTACCTTCCTTGCCCGCAAAGGCCTCTATTTAGAAGACATCTTTGTGCTTCCCGAATATCGCCACCGCGGCATCGGAAAGAAGATGATGAATTACTTGGCGGCCAAAGCAGTCGAAGACGGCTGCGGCAGATTTGAATGGTCTGTTCTCGATTGGAACCAGCCGGCGATCGATTTCTATGAGAGCATCGGCGCCACGGTTATGCAGGAATGGCGTATTTGCCGCTTGACTGGAGAGAAACTCGAGCAGTTTGCCGAGACCCAGCCTGCAAAATAAGAAGCAAAAACAATTTTCTGTAGAGAGCGTCCTTTGAGGCGCTCTGTTTTTCCTGCGATCTCTTTTAGTCGGAATCGACGCGTCCGTGTCAACCGGAAAGATCCGACGCTTTCTTTCCCGTAAAGAAGTATTTCCTAACTGGCTGACGAATAAGACAATCCGAGCCGAATTGATATAGGATTATTGTCATGCTCAAAAGCTGACAACAGGAGAGAACCGCTCCCCAAATCAGCTGAATAATAAATTTCGGAATAGCCTAATGTCATACCAAGTTTTGGCACGCAAGTGGCGGCCTCATGATTTTTCTTCTCTGCTCGGACAAGATCACGTTGTTCGTGCCTTGACGCATGCCTTGACGGAAAATCGACTTCACCATGCTTACCTCTTTACGGGGACGCGCGGTGTCGGTAAAACGACGATTTCCCGAATTCTTGCCAAATGTCTGAACTGCGTCGGACCGGACGGAAAGGGCGGTATTACCGCTGAGCCCTGCGGCGTCTGCGAAGCCTGTCGAGCCATCGACGAAGACCGCTTCGTCGACTACATCGAAATGGACGCGGCATCCACCCGCGGTATTGATGACATGGTCTCGCTGTTGGAGCGCGCCAAGTACGTTCCGACGAACGCTCGCTTTAAGGTCTACATGATCGACGAAGTCCATCAGCTGACCTCCGCGGCATTTAACGCGATGCTCAAAACCCTGGAAGAGCCGCCTGAATACGTCAAATTTATTTTGGCGACGACTGATCCGCAGAAAGTTCCGGTAACGGTGCTTTCCCGCTGCTTGCAGTTTAATCTGAAGAGCCTTTCTCCCCAGCTCATTTCTTCGCATATGGCTGAGCTGCTGGATAAGGAACAAATTTCGTTCGAGAAGCCGGCGCTTCGTATGCTGGCCGCCGGAGCCAGAGGTTCGATGCGTGACGGCTTGTCACTGCTTGATCAGGCAATTGCGTACAGCGCGGGCAACGTTACCTTGGAATCCGTACGCGAGATGCTCGGCACGATCGACTCGACAACTTTGATCCGCTTGCTTGGCGCCTTGGCCAATCATGAGCCGAAAGAGATCATGAAGGTGGCTGACGAGATCGGTGCCCGCAGCCTGTCTTACACGCAGGCGATGAAAGATTTGGCCGTTCTTCTGCACCGCATTGCGATGGCGCAGCAGCTGCCGGAAATTCTCACCGATGAAGAGCCGGATGCACCTGAGCTTCGTCAGTTAGCAAGCGTGTTCTCTCCGGATGAAGTCCAGCTCTTCTATCAGATTGCGATTCACGGCCGTAACGACATGGCGCTGGCACCTGATGAGTATGCAGGTTTCACAATGGCGCTTCTGCGCATGCTGGCGTTTGCTCCTCTAGAAGGAAAGATGCCGAAAAGCCTGCCTGCTGCCGTAACGCACAAAGAAGAGGCACCTGCACTCCCAAAAACTGAGCCGGCCAAGACTGAGCAGCCGGCGCAGCAAAAAGTTCAGTCTGCGGAAATTCAGCCGAAAGTGCCCGAAGCTCCGGCGGCTTCTGCAAAATCGGCTTTATCCGCACAGGAGCTGGAAGACATTCCCTGGGATCACAGTATTGCGACGGGCAAACCTGTGTTTGTTCCGCAAGGTTCGGAATCTGCAGTTCCTAACTTAAAGAAGAAAGCGGCCGAAAAGACAAAACCGGCAGCACCGGTTCCCGCGGCAAAGGAAGTCAAACCTCAGCTGAAGGCGTCGGAAGCCGAGCCTTTTCCTTCGGAAATAGCGGGCGCTTCTGCGATCCCTTCCATCGACATGCCGGATGACGATGCGCCGTGGGTTCCGGAGACTGACAGCGTTCCCGCTGATGACCTCGACTGGATGGCGCCTCCGGCTTGGCCCGAAGAATATTCAGAAGAAGCCGGGGTCTCCGTGCTTCCGCCCGCTCCTCAGGAAAAGCAGAAAGAATATATTCCTGCAGAACCGGTTCAAATGAATGCGTGGCTTGAGGCTGCAGAAAAGATCCATTTGGATCCGGCGTCTCAACCGTTAGTAACCAGTGCCGAGCTCGAGAGTTTTGACGGTCAGAATATGAAGCTCACCGTGGATTTGGAAAAACTGACAGCGCACGATATGGTTGCTAAACTTGCGGCCGAACTAAAGAAGGTCCTGGGCAGTGATGTCCACTTGACGGTGACGACGGCACCCACGAAATACCAGAACCTTCGTACGCTTTACGCTCAGAGATTTTTAGCAGAAAAGCAGAAAAAGCTCTCCGAGCTGAAGAAAGATAAAAGAATTCTTTCTTTCATGAAGGTCTTTAACGTCGAGCCGAAGGCAGAAGACTTGGACCTTTTAGATAAAGAAGGCAAAGTTAGAACAATTTAAATTTGAGAGGAATCAAAATGAAAGGATTTGGCGGAATGGGTCAGATGGGCCAGATGATGAAACAGGCTCAGATGATGCAGATGAACATTCAGAAAGCTCAGAAAGAGCTCGAAACCATTGAAGTCACCGGTGAAGCCGGCAACGGTATGGTCAAAGTCACCATGACCTGCAAGAACGTCTGCCGCCGCGTCATGATCGACGACAGCCTGGTCGGTGCCGATGCTGACCGCGAAATGCTCGAAGACCTCCTTCTGACAGCAATCAACGACGCTTCCAAGAAAGTCGAAGCCGAAACCAACGCCAAGATCAGCAAGGCTACCGGCGGCATGAAACTCCCGTTCTAATTCAATGGAACAAATCGGAGCAATTGCCGAACTGATTGATGCGCTGAAGAAGCTCCCCGGAGTCGGTCCGAGAGCTGCTCAGCGCATTGCTTATCAGCTGTTAAATGGCGACAGAAGTGATGCGAATCGTCTCGGAGAGGCGCTCTTAAAGGCCACCAAGACGGTGCATCGCTGTGCCCGCTGCAACAATCTGACCGACGGCGAGCTGTGCAGTTTCTGCGCTTCTCATAACCGTGATGACTCCTTGCTTTGCATCGTTGAAAGCGTGGCCGACTTGATGGTGATCGAGCAGAGCCTTTCTTATCACGGCCGCTACTTTATTTTGATGGGACGCCTGTCCCCGTTAAACGGCGTCGGGCCGCACGAAATCGGCTTGGATAAGCTCTTAGAGCGCGCCGGCGAACCCGAAGTCAAAGAAGTCATCATTGCGACTTCTTTTACCGCAGAAGGCGAGGCGACTGCCTTTGCCGTGTCAGAACTTCTTTCCAAACACTATCCCCAATTAAAACTCACGCGTATTGCCCGAGGCGTTCCGGCCGGGGCCGAAATCGAATACACGGATGTCAACACCGTGGCGCAGGCAATGCTTAACAGACGTGTTCGTGAAAGCGACTAAAACGCGTTCTTAGCAATTCGAGAAAAAATTTTTCTTCTAAGCGTTATTACTTAGTTGGATTTCCGCACAAACGAGATTTAGGCGGTATTCTTTATCTGTAACTCAATTTTACAAACGGAAGAAAAGTGACGAATACAACAGGCAACCGAAACAACACTCCGGCAGTCCCGGGGTTTGCGGCTGTTTGCGTCCTTTCTCTTAACGGTCTTAGCTTGGCTTTGGGCTTGTTGCTTCGATTGCGCCTTAATGTCGGCTAGGACTGTTTTTGTATATATCGTTTCTTATCAACTAAATTCGTAGTTCAAAGACGGTCCGCCAAGCGGGCCTTTTTTATTATTGGGGAATAAAAATGAATAAATTCACACGCCGTACCGTCATCGCAGCCGCCTGCGCCGCTGCAGCTATGACTTTCGCGCCGATGTCCTTTGCTCAGCAAGCACCGGAAAAGAAAGACGTGACGATTGCCGTGGGCGGTAAGAGTCTTTACTACTATCTGCCTCTTTCCATCGCAGAACAGCTCGGCTACTTCAAGGACGAAGGTCTGAACGTCAAGATCGTTGACTTCCAAGGCGGCTCCCGTTCGCTTCAGGCTGTTGTAGGCGGCAGTGCAGATGTTGTGTCCGGAGCTTTCGAACACACCATTTCCATGCAGGCTAAAAAGCAGCCCATGACTGCCTTTGTTCTGCAGGGTCGTGCTCCCCAGCTCGCCCTCGTTGTCTCCAATAAGACAATGAAAGACTACAAACAGCTGAGTGACCTGAAGGGCAAGAAAGTCGGCGTTACCGCTCCGGGATCTTCCTCTCAGATGGTTGCCAACTTCATCCTCAAGAAGGGCGGTCTCGGACCTAAAGACGTTGCTTTCATCGGTGTCGGTTCTTCTTCCGGCGCAGTCTCTGCGATCAGAAGCGGCCAGATCGACGCCTTAATTAACCTCGACCCGGTTATCACAATCCTTCTGAAGAACGGAGACGCCAAACTTGTTGCCGATACCCGTAAAGTTAAAGAATCCGAAAGCTTCTTCGGCGGCACAATGCCTGCCGGCTGCCTCTACGCTCCGGTTTCTTTCATTGAAAAGAATCCCAAGACAGTTCAGGCTCTGACCAATGCTATTGTCCGTGCCGATGAATGGCTGGCTAAGGCTACTCCGGAAGAAGTTGCCAAGGTTGTCCCGGCTTCTTACTTAATGGGCAACCGTGATATCTATCTTGCAGGTTTCGAAGGCAACCGTGACGCACTGTCTCCGGACGGACGCTTCCCGGACGGCTGCGCCAAGATCTCTTTGGGTGCTCTTCAGACCGTGAACGATAAGATCGATCCGGCCAAGATCGATTTAACCAAGGTTTATACCAATAAATTTGTTGATGAAGCCTTAAAGAAATATCCGGCTAAATAAATAAAATAAGAGGCGGGACCCCTGGGCTCCGCCCAAGAGAAAAACCGAATAACAACTAACAGCAGCATTCAAGATGAATCAGCCAGCAGTGGAATTTGACGATGTGACGTGCAGTTTTGTCAGCGATGACAATAAACACTACACGGCCGTTAGAGATGTGAATTTAACAATCGGAGACGGTGAGTTTGTCAGCGTCGTCGGTCCGACCGGATGCGGTAAATCGACCGTACTTAATATGGCAGCGGGACTTTTAACGCCGTCAAAAGGAACCGTCAAAGTCTTCGGAGAAGAGCTTGTCGGTTTAAATAAGCGAGCGGGCTACATGTTCCAGGCAGAAGCTTTAATGCCCTGGAGAACAGCCATTGATAATGTTTCTGCAGGTCTGCAGTTTAAGGGCGTTCCTGAGAAAGAACGTCATGAACAAGCTCGTCATTGGCTCTCGCGCGTGGGCTTAAGCGGCTTTGAAGATCGTTATCCGCATGAGCTTTCCGGCGGTATGAGAAAGCGTGTCGCTTTGGCTCAGACGCTGATCATGGATCCGGACATCATTTTGATGGATGAGCCGTTCTCTGCGCTGGATATTCAGACTCGTCAGCTGATGGAAAACGAAGTGCTGGCTCTGTGGTCACAGAAGAAAAAGGCTGTTCTTTTCATTACGCATGACTTGGACGAAGCCATTTCTATTTCCGACCGCGTGGTGGTTTTCTCCGCCGGCCCGGGTTCTCATCCGATCGGTGAGTTCTACATCGATATCGCTCGTCCGCGTGACGTAGCCGAAGTCCGTGTCACACCGCGCTTCATTGAACTGCACAACGCTATTTGGGCCGACCTTCGCGAAGAAGTGCTTAAGGGCTATGAAAATCAGAGAAACAGGGTGAAGTAAAAAATGAAAAAAGGAAGCACACCTATTCTTCAGTCAAAAACGAAATTAGTCACCTGCCAGCTGCTTCTGCTGGTTGCGATTTTCCTCTTCTGGTGGCTGATGACCAAGCCCGGCCTCATTCCTCCGTTCATGTTCCAGGACGAGAATCAGGCAGCGTTCTTCTTCGGTGAACCGATTCAGATCGGAAAGGTTATTTGGGACTGGTTTGTCGTTAACTTAGAAATCTATCCCAACCTTGCCGTCACACTGACGGAAACCGTCTTAGCATTCGTTTTCGGTACAGCTGCCGGTCTTTTGGTCGGACTTTGGCTGGCATTAGCTCCGACCGCTGCTGCCATTGCAGATCCCTACATCAAGGGTCTGAACTCTATGCCTCGTGTGATCCTGGCGCCGATCTTCGGTGTTTGGTTCGGCTTAGGCATCGGCTCTAAAGTCGCTCTCGGTATCACACTGGTGTTCTTCATTGTGTTCTTCAACGTTTACCAAGGCGTTCGTGAAGTCAGCCCGAACGTTCTAGCAAGCGCACGTATGCTGGGCGCCAACAAGACACAGCTGCTCCGATTTGTTTATCTTCCGAGCGCGATGAGCTGGGTATTCTCCTCACTGCATTCTTCTGTCGGTATGGCCTTCGTCGGTGCGGTCGTCGGCGAATACTTAGGTTCTGCAAGCGGTGTCGGTTATCTGATTCTGCAGGCTGAAAGTACGTTTGATATCAACACGGTTATGGCTGGTATTTTGGTTCTGACTGCATTTGCGCTGGTGCTGGACTGGATGGTGTCTCTGGCTGAACACCATTTCATGAAGTGGCAGCCGAAGGGCGGCAGGAGCGAAAAGCTCTAAAACCAAAATTTCTGACGATTGGGCGCTTCGGCGCCCATTTTTGCAGCTGTCGCAGGAAAGAAAAGGTTTGAAACATTTTTATTGGGTCTGTCCTTCATGAACAACAATCTCTTGCGAGTTGAAATTTACGGCATAGAAAATTCACGTTACCCATCATCCGTATTCATTAGTGGTAACCACGACAATTAGATAATGGATTTTCAGCGTTAGGTACAAGACTAAGTTTTAATGAATTAGATAGTTGCTTGATTTATAAGGACAGTTGGAAAATTAGATAGAAATAAATTGAGTTCCTGAAAAGTCAATGACCACAAACGAGCGATTTTTAGATAGCAAAGTGGTTAATAGAATCTTCGAATCATTCAAAGGTAAGCGTCAAGACCACATAGTGATGCTTACTTTCTTAATTTGAGGAGGAGACGAATGATTCGTAAGGCTGTTTTAGGAACTGTTCTTGCCGCTGCATGCGGTGCTGCTTTTGCCGCATTGCCGAACGTTGCAGTTTACGCGACCGGCGGCACGATTGCCGGGCAATCCGCGGCGTCTGACAAAACCAATTACTCTGCTGCCAAAGTCGGTGTCGACAAATTAGTGCAGGCAGTTCCTGAACTTGCAAATATTGCCAATGTCACCAGCGACCAGGTTGCACAGATCGGCTCTCAAGATATGAGCGATGCTGTTTGGCTGACACTTGCTAAGAAGATCAACGCTGAATGCGGCAAGAAAGACGGTTTTGTGATCACTCACGGAACCGACACGATGGAAGAAACCGCTTACTTCCTGAATCTCACGGCTAAGTGCAACAAACCGATCGTTTTGGTCGGTGCGATGCGCCCGTCGAATGCACTTTCTGCCGACGGTCCCGCCAATCTTTACAACGCCGTCGCTGTTGCTGGTGATCCTTCTGCTGCCGGCAAAGGTGTTATGGTTGTGATGAATGACCGTGTCCTCGGTGCTCGTGATGTTACTAAGACAAACACAACCGGCGTTGAAACCTTCCAAAGTCCGAACGCCGGTCAGCTGGCAACGATCCACAACGGAAAAGTTCTGTGGGATGCCGCTCCTGTAACCAAACACACAACTCAGACACCGTTCAAGGTTGACGGTTTAGACAAGCTGCCGAAGGTCGGTGTGGTCTATCAGCACGCCGGAGTTGAAGGTATCCAGGCTCAGGCATTGGTTGACGCTAAATACGACGGTATCGTTACTGCCGGCGTGGGAAACGGCAACCTGCATAAATCCACTTTCCCGATCATTGAGAAAGCAGCAAAAGACGGTATTGCAATCGTCCGCTCCTCTCGTGTTCCGACCGGTTCTACAACCAAGGACGCAGAAGTTGATGACGCTAAGTACGGTTTCGTTTCTTCCGGTTCTCTCAATCCTCAGAAGGCCCGCGTTCTTCTGATGCTGGCTCTGACTCAGACCAAAGATCCTAAAGAAATCCAGAAGATTTTTGATCAGTACTAAACCGACAAGTTAAAGAGGCGATAGCCTTTTCAGAGACGGCAAAACCCGGGCAATTGCTCGGGTTTTGCCGTTGAGATGTATAGAAATTATTCGTCGACTTCTACGTCTACAGGTTTCATCGCCGGCGTGCTTTCTAAGTGACGGCTGACGAGTCTGACGGTATCAATCGTACGAATGGCGTTGATGATCTTCTGCAGATGTTTCGTGTCGCTCACCAGGATTGTGAGCTCAACCTTATCCACGCCGTTTTGCTGGCTCATGGCAAAGCCGGTGACGCTCGAGTGCTGCTGAGCGATCATGCTGGTCAGCCTTTCAAGTGTGGCATGAGTATTGGTTAGTTCGATATCGAGTTTGACCGGATAGCCGCCTTTGTACTTGGGATTCCACTGCAGGTCGCGCCAGGTCTCAGGATCAACTCGCATTCCGCGCTGGACGTGGCTGCAGTCTTTACGGTGGACATGAAGCGTATTGGTGCCTGCGATGTAATGGCCGATGATGACATCGTCCATTGCAGGCGTGCAGCAGGGAGCAAGTTTGCAAGTCTGACCTTTAAGGTCTAAAACGGGTTCCTGAACTTTCTCAGCGACGGTGATTTCTTCATTGCCCTTAAGTGTGTAGGGAGCCGTGAGCTGATGCAGGAGCAGGAGAGAATCTTTCTGGCCGGCACCGATTGCATCCAATACTGCGTTTTTATCTGCAAAACCGTTGGATTTGCAGACGCGGCTCCAGTCCTCGTCTGTGACTTTGGAGTAGGGCAGATGGTGGGTCTTAGAGGAGCGTTCCAGCAGTTTGGCGCCGAGTTCGATCTTACCTTCCTCAGAGAGGGAGCGCATGTACTGACGGATTTCTGCCCTGGCTTTGCCGGTACGAACGCTGGCAAGCCAAGAAGGATTAGGTGTCGGTTTATCGCCTTTTATGATGTTGATCATCTCACCGTTCTTCAGCTCTCGCGTGAGCGGCGCCGGTTCACCGTTGATCTCGCAGCCGATGGTGCAGTTGCCGAGGTCGGTATGGATCTGATAAGCAAAGTCCACTGCAGTGGAGCCCTTGGGCAGCTGAATAATTCTGCCGCGCGGGGAGAAGACGTAAACACGGTCCGGAAAGATATCGACTTTGATATTTTCCATGAATTCCAGAGAAGTACCGCTCTGTTTCTGAATTTCCAGCAGGCCGTTGAGCCAGTCCATCGTATTGCGCTGCAGCTGGTCGGATGTGTTGCGGTCGCGGTAAAGCCAGTGCGCTGTAATACCGTCCTCACAGATGTGGTGCATTTCTTCGGTGCGAATCTGGAACTCGACCATGAGGCCGCCTGGACCGATGACGGTCGTATGCAGGCTCTGATAACCGTTCGCTTTCGGAATCGCCACGAAGTCTTTGAAACGGCCCGGAACCGGTTTGTAGAGCTCATGGATGATGCCCAAAGCCCGGTAGCAGTCGTCTCTCGTCGGCACTAAAACACGGAAGCTGTGAACGTCGAGCACTTCGCTAAAACGGATTTTGCGCTCTTTCATCTTTGAGTAGATGCGCCAGAGCGACTTGTTTTTGCCCTGGACGTCCCCGCGGATTTTGCGGGCGGCCAGACGATCTGAAGTCTCGTGATAAATCTGATCCAAAGCGTTTTTCTTACGCATACGAGATTCGGCTACCTTTTTTTCAAGAACACGGTAGCGAATCGGGTACATGTAAGAGAAGCTCATGTCAGAGAGCTCCCTATAAACAGAAAAGAGACCGAGGCGGCTCGCAATCGGAGCGTAAATATCCATGGTCTCTTTAGCAATACGGAACTTTTTGTGCGGCTTGACGGCACCTAAGGTGCGCATGTTATGCAGGCGGTCGGCAAGCTTGATTAAGATGACGCGAACGTCGCGGGACATTGCAAGCAGCATCTTGTGGAAGCTTTCCGCCTGAGCTTCTTCATTGGAAGAAAATTTGAGCTTGTCCAGCTTAGATACGCCGTCGACAAGCTCTGCTACTTTCACTCCGAATTTTTCGCTCATTTCGATCTTGGTAATGCCCGTGTCTTCTAAGACATCGTGCATGAGACCGGCCTCAATGGTTTCTGCGTCCATGTGCCAAGAGGCGAGGATTTCAGCAACTGCGATCGGATGGGTAATGTAGGGAGCGCCGGAATTACGGAATTGACCTAAATGCGCCTGGTCTGCATACCGGAATGCTTCACGAATCTTTTGGACATCACTGTTTGAAAGATATTGGCGGCAGCGTTCTGCTAGGAGATTGGCAGATGCAACAGGATTAAGTTTTTCCTGAGCAAAGACGTCTTCTTTGGGTTCCGGCTTAGGCGCCGATTTCATGCCGACGGCTGACATGAATAAGTCTGCGGCTTTTTGTGCGTAGCTTTTTCCTGCAGGTGCGGTATTCGGGGCCATGGTTGCTCTCCTAGCTGAGGTCTTATTCTTTGTTTTCTTCTGCGTTTCAACAAAAAACAAAAAGGGGTCCGGCTGCGAGCCGAACCCCGACTGTGCAGATAACTTCTATTATCTTATACCGTTGAGCATTTCTAAGCCTGTAACGCCCTCAGCAATTTCACGGAGAGCGGCGACTGTCGCTTTATCTTTACACTCAATTTTCGGGGTATGACCCTGAGAAAGCTGACGAGCGCGGACAGATGCTACGAGAACCATCTGGAAACGGTTCGGGATCTTTTTTAAACAATCTTCAACTGTAATACGTGCCATTGATCTAACCTATCAAATTCAGTTCGGGATTCCGAGCTGAATAAAAATGTCACGACAACGAGCCGCCTGTTTATCAAAACGGAGACGGCTTGCGGTCACGATTGCGCAGAATTCATCCAGCGCATTTTCAAAAACTGAATTAATTATAACGAAGTCAAATTCGCTTGCATGAGCCATTTCGGCGCCGGCGCCCAAAAGACGTCTCGTAATGGTCTGCTCCGAGTCCTGTCCGCGTTTATGAAGCCTGTCTTCCAAGGCTTGAATGGAAGGAGGCAGGATAAAAATGCTTACAGCTTCGGGGAAATGTTCTCTCACTTGACGGGCACCCTGCCAGTCAATTTCAAGAAGAACATCACCGCCCTTGGCCATTGTGTCCTCAATCCACTTCTTAGAAGTACCGTAGTAGTTGCCGTGAACTTCTGCGGATTCTAAGAACTCACCTCTTTCGCGGGCAGCGATGAATTCATCAACTGTTGTGAAGTGGTACTCGCGTCCGTTGACTTCACCTGGACGAGGGGCGCGGGTTGTCGTAGAGATAGAAAGTGCGATGCCCGGAATTTTTGCAAGGAGTGCATTGACCAGCGAAGACTTTCCGGCGCCGCTCGGGGCGGATACCAAAAAGAGCGAGCCTGCATTTCTCGGTTTAAAAGATTGGTTTGTCATTTAGCGACTCTTTTAAAAATAAGTTCTGCAATTAATCCTGCGGCCAAATCTTACCTGTCTCGGTACGCATTTGGCGAAGTGTCTCCTTGAGCGTGAGTGTATCTTTTACGAATGCTCTAATACCTTCGTCTAACTTATAAGAAGCCATCTCGTCCTCGCACATTGCGAATCTCCATTGAGCTTCCGTCAGAGGTTCAGCGCGAATCGGAGTGACCTTAGCAACGTCGAGTTTCTGTTCGAATTTTTCTTCGGCCTTCGAGAGCTCTTCAATTAGCTTCGGTGAAATGGTCAGAAGGTCGCATCCGGCAAGCGCCACGATTTGGCCTTTATTGCGGAAACTTGCGCCCATGATCTGGGTCTTAGCGCCCAAACCTTTGAGACGTTCGAAGATCTTTCTGACAGACTGGACACCGGGATCGTTTTCTCCGGCGTTCGCTTCTTCATTCCAATCGGCGCCGGCTTTTTTCTTGAACCAGTCATAGATTCTGCCGACGAAAGGAGAGATCAGAGTAACACCGGCATTTGCGGCGATTTCTGCCTGAGCAACGGAGAAGATAAGCGTCAGGTTGCAGTGAATGCCTTCTTTTTCCAATACGCGAGCGGCTTGAACGCCTTCCCATGTTGCGGCGATTTTGATCAAAACTCGTTCTCTTTCGATGCCTTTTTCTTCATAAAGTTCGATTAAACGACGTGCTTTGGCGATCGTTTTTTCCACATCAAAGGAGAGGCGGGCATCAACTTCGGTAGAGACACGGCCCTTGACGTGTTTAAGAATCTCAGCACCGAAGTTCACCAGAACGCGGTCTGCAGCGTCTTCTAAGGAGACGGAATTTTCAACAGCTTCCGTTAAAAAAGCCCGGTAAGCGGGATCTTTAGAAGCTTTCAGGATAAGAGACGGATTGGTTGTTGCGTCCTGTGGTTGGATTTTTGCAATAGACGCGATATCCCCGGTATCAGCCACAATGGTCGTCAGGGAAGCTAATTGTTCAAGCTGATTCATTTTCTTTGTTCTTGGTTCAAATTCTGCAATTTTAAAACGGAAGGGTACTAACGTATAAATTTTTACTCCGTTTTCGGGAACGGCAGCAGTCAAAAAGTTGAGGCATTGACGACGCTGAAAAACAGTTGAGGACTATTCAAGTCAGTAGAGAGAATTGGGCAGAACTCTTGGAATCTGTTCATCCTCATAAAACTAAATATTTTTGTATTTTTTCGCAGGTAATTTTATCTAAAACAGAAATCAAATACTTTGCGAATTGATGATTTGAACCTTTTTCTTGGTGCCTTCCCTTGAAAACCTTTCATGGGACGGTGGAGCAAATAGAGGGCAAGTCTTAGATAAAGACTCTTTGTACGGGTCAAACGGCTAGTTGGCTTGAGATGTGAAAGGGTTAGAGAAGGCAGAACAAAACAGCAGATGCTCTTGTTAATTGGTTCGTTGCTGAGGAGTAAGGCCTGACAAAAGTCGACTAAGTAGCAAATTTGAGTTACATCTGTTAGGCATTAAAAAGCTCCGTTGGATTAGGACGGAGCTTTAGTAAACACTCTAGCTGTTAAGCTTCAACGGGAAATGAATCCTTCCGGCAGTACCACAAGGCTGTGCATTTCGATTTGGCTTAATTGCCAAATTCGGGAAAGTTTGTTTTGCTTCAGGTAGAGGAGCGACCGCACAAAGATCCCCGTGAAGCTTGCGCAGCTCTGAGATTTCCCCAAATTCGATTGCTCGTTGAGGGCATGCATCAACGCATACCGGATTTTTGCCTTCTTTAAGTCTATCCAGACAGGCATCGCATTTGCGCATCTTATGCAGCTGTTTGTCCAGCTGAGGAGCGCCATAAGGACAAGCGGCAGCACAGGCTCCGCAGCCGATACACTTGTTGGGATCGATTACAACTAATCCGTCCTCCTGTCTCTTGAAGTGAGCTTTTGTAGGACAAACCTGCACGCATAAGGGGCTATCGCAATGATTACAAGAGACTGACAGGTAATAGGCATAAACGTTGTTCTGCCAAGAATCATCTGTATTCTTCTCCCACTTACCGCCGGTGAACTCTGTTACGCGCCTGAAATTCATTCCGACAGGCAAATTATTTTTATCTTTGCAGGCTGCCATGCAAGCTTTGCAGCCGGTGCAACGATCGGAATCAATATAAAAACCATATTGCATACTGATCTCCCTTATGAGCGAGTCGCTAATCTAACCTGTACCAGGTTGGTGTGTTGTGGATTTCCTTTGGCCAGAGGACTTGGTTTCAGTGTGGTAAGAGTATTGAAAGATGGCCCTACATCGATGCCGCGGGGATCCGGTTTGAACCAACCTCCCTGAGGAAAGCCGCAGACTCCCGGAAAAATTCTTTCGGAAACTCTGGCAGTCAGTTCACAAATTCCTCGATCGTTGAAAACTTGTACTAAGTCTCCGTCCTTGATGTTTCTGGCTTGAGCATCAACCGGATTTATCCAGAGCTGATCAGGATGAAGTTCATGCAGCCAATCAACATTTCCGTAGGCAGAGTTTGCGTGCCCATGAGAATGGAAGCCGTAGCATTGCAGCGGGTATTTGTGGGCAAGAGGTGAGTTGGGACCTTCATCCGGCTCGATATATTGAGGTAAAGGCGTGATGAGACCTTCTTTTTCTAATTCCCAAGTTTTGCCGATTTTATCCAGTCGTTCGGAATAAATTTCAATTTTGCCGGACGGCGTCTTTAATGGATTCTTTTCCGGATCTTCTCTAAATTTCTTAAGAATTACCGTGTCATTTGCCTTGAGTCCGGGTACCTTAACGATACCTTTCTTCCAGAATTCCTCGAAAGAAGGAAAAACTTCAGGATGCTTTTCACGTGTTTTTTCATAACACCAGCGGATCCATTCTTGATAGGTTCTGCCCTCGGTGTACTTATCCTCAACTCCCATGCCTTTGGCAATCAACCTACAAATCTCCCAGGAACTCTTCTGCTCCCACTGCGGTTCAACCGCTTTTTGCATTGCAATAAGGAAGTTGCTTGAACCCGTTGAGTAGCCGTCTGCGCAAATGTCGTCAAGTTCAGGAGCCATGACGTCGGGCAATAAAATATCTGCAAATTTCGCAGTAGCCGACATAACATTGTCGACAACTAAAACAAATTCGCATTTGCTCTCGTCTTGAAGAATCTTTGCTGTCTTCCAGTGATCGGAATGCGTACCGGCAACAGCGTTGGAATGCTGGTTCCACAGGAATTTAATGCCAACTTTTAATTTATCTGCCCCTTCGATTCCGTCGTGAAGAGCAGTCATTTGTTCGCCATGATCAACGGCATCTGTCCACATGAACATGGGAATCTTGACTTTTACAGGATTCTTTCCGGTCGGCAGCCATTGCTCTTTCATATTGCTGTCGCCCTCTCTGCCGCCGTGATTTGTTCCCGGTAGACCGATTTGTCCAAGCAAAATCGGCATCATTGCAATAGCTCGAGAGGTTTGTTCTCCATTGGACTGTCTTTGCGGTCCCCAGCCTTGGCTAATGAAGCAAGGCTTAGCTTCGTGCATTTCCTTTGCTAGTAGACGAATGGTCGCTACAGGAACTCCGGTGATCTTTGCAGCGCGTTCGGGCGTTTTTTCAACACCATCTGCTCCCAGACCTAATATGTAAGATTTGTAATCGCTTCCCTTAGGGGCGGACGGAGGAAGTGTCTTTTCGTCGTATCCAACGCAATGCTTATCCAAGAACGCTTGATCTACCCAATTATTCACAATGAGTTCGTGGGCAATAGCTTCACAAAGAGCAGCATCGGTGCCGATTCTGATGGGCACCCATAAGTCCTCTTTCCCCAATGCGGTATCTGTATAGATAGGGTCAATCAGAATGACCTTCGGTTTGGCGTTGGTTCTGACACATTCCAGTTCCCAAGAATGTGAGCCGCCGGAAGTTCTGAGGACATAAGGATTATTGCCGAATGCGACATAAAGTTTGGCATTGGCCGCTTCACTCATCATCGAGCCCCATCCGTCGATACCAAAAGTATAGGGATAGGCTTTACGGATCATTGCAAGGGAATAGGTTCCGTGTGCACCAAGGGTTCCGCCGAGAATATTCATTAAGCGGCGCTGGCAATTTCTTCCCGAAACCATCTGATAAGTTCCGGTGTTAGCGTTGATGTAGATAGCTTCGTTGCCGTAGGTTTGAATAGTATGTTTTAAGGCGCTGCAAACTGTATCAATTGCTTCTTCCCAGCTGATTCTCTCAAATTTACCTTCGCCCCGTTTACCGACTCTCTTCATCGGATACTTTAAGCGTTCGGGCGCGTAAAAACGTTGTTTATAAGAGCGTCCGCGGGCGCACGGTCTGATGTGCGGAACAGCGTTGGGCATGGAACAAGAATCAGCTCCTGTATTTTCCGGCTCAATCCGAATGATTTTTCCGTTGCGGCTATATACGCGCAGAGGGCAGCGAGCCGAGCAATTAACTGTGCAGGCACACCATGTCATTGTTTCGAGGTTGTTCATTGCGTTCGTGATCGATTGCGCCAAAACTGATTTCGGTATTCCGGCCGCTATCAAACTGGTGGTCAATGTAGATAACAGCTCACGACGGCCTAGAGTTGCTTCATGGAGAAGATTGTGAATCATCCTCTATGTCTCCTAATCTTATTTTTTGATCTCTCCTTGGGAGGAGCGGGGTGATGGCTCTATAGAGTGGAACTTTGCTAGCCAGCAAATTATATGAAGATCAAGGAGTTCGACGGTGAGTTTTTATCTATTTAAGAAAAGGAGTTTTATGAAAAACGGAAGAGCCGTTTTCCAAGTTCAGGGATTACGTGAGTTTTTTTGCTCTGTATTCACGTGGAGAAAGCCCATAAAAATCTTTGAAACTTCTTGAAAAGTGAGCAGTTGTTAGATAGCCCGTTTTTTTGGCAATCATTTCTATTGACATATCAGCGTTTTTTCTCTGCGAAAGAAGGTCTGCGGCAACCTGCATCCTTATTCTCAATGCATGCTTTGCAGGAGTGTCATTGCTCTTTCGATAAATCATTAGAAGGTAACGCTGGGAGATCCCGAGTGAATCCGCAACCATTTGAACGCTGAAATCCGGCCGGCAGGCAAAGGCGTGCATGGCTCTCATCGCTTCAAATTTATAACTGTTTTCCTGGTCCTTTATGACCGGGTGGAGTTCATATAGATATTCCTTTATGACTCCGTGAGAAAGGCATAAAAGGACATCAATCAGGTCCTCTGATTGCTGTGGAGTTAATCTATCTAACTGATCATTAACGAAAATAAAACCATTGGATAAACAGCGCTGAAGATTTGTTTCTCCATTGAGCACAAGCACTCTTTGCAACGCTGCTTTCCACCCGCACTGTGCTTCGAAATGAGAAACGCTCGTGTCAACAAATAAAAGCTCAGTGTTTTCTTCAGTAACTACTGTGAAGCCGATAGATGGCGAAAAGATGGCAATGTTTCCCTTTCGAAGAGACTGGGTTGCGGATCGGCCGTTCATCAGCAAGCTAACTTTTCCCTTTATCACCCAAAGGAATCCATGTCTGCGGCAGCCTTTAGGTTTCGATTTTCTCTCAAACGTGAAAGACATTCCTATTTGAATTCGTTCGAACTCTCCGTTAGAACAAAGTATTCGTTTGGCCTTGAAAGGAAAGAATACGGCTGGCTGAGGAAGGGCCGATTGGTTCGGCTCGGTCAGAAAATACGGACTTCTATTTAAGAAATCGAGGAGCAATTGGCGGTTTTCAGAGAAAGAGGCATCGACATTGCTCTTAACTGATTCTGAGTCTATTAAAAGGGACTCGTCCGCTACAGCGTTTATATCAGACATGAACGACTCCGATTCAGATATAACGTCTTACTTATGATAATGGCAAAACTAAAGAAAAGAGTTTGATTTGCCGAGAGCAGAAAGTCTTTAGGTATTTTCCTCGGCCTTAACACACTCGGCGCAAAGCCGAGTGTGCAAAGCTTCAAGACAAAATTGAAAATCACAAGTTAGTAGTTGTCAGACCTGCATTCAAACTGTCGGATGAGCCTTTTGGAGAGGCTTAGGCGCTATGTTTCCTCGGGTTGGGCCTGGGCAGGGATGAAAATTCTCCGGCCGAATTACATGTTTTCAATCAGTCTTAAAAAATTATAAAAAATGAGGCCTAATGGAAGCTTAAGAAGGGCCCGTCTAGGAACTTTCCTCTATATCTAAAAACAGTATTTCATCTTTCAAGTCCGCTAAATACCCGTTGATATAATCAATTTCGCTCGGTCTCAAACACAACTTGAGTCGAGCTTTTTTCTAACTGCGATCGGGACCGAAACGGCGTCTCGATGGCGATACGGAGTCATAGTGCATAATCATCTAATTAATGACGCCCGACCTGAAGCAGCATTAGTGCTTGCGGACGGAGCTGTTTTTAAAGGCCGGTCTATCGGCGTTTCTGGCATGGCCGTGGGCGAAGTCGTTTTTAATACGGCAATGACGGGCTATCAAGAGATCCTCACGGATCCTTCCTACACAGGACAAATCGTTACTCTTACCTATCCCCACATCGGCAACGTCGGCGTAAATCAAGACGATGTGGAATCTTCCGATGTTCACGTGGCAGGCCTCGTAATTCGCAGCGAGTCTCCCGTGGTTTCCAACTGGCGAGGCCAGCGAAGCCTGACGGAATATCTCAAACAAAACGGAATCGTGGCTTTGGCCGAAGTGGACACTCGACGACTGACACGCATTCTGCGCACGACCGGCGCTCAGACCGGTTGCATCGTTGCTGCCGCTGAGGGCAAACTCACAGACCATGAGATCGCTGTCGCGGCTAAAACAGCTGCCGAAGCACCTCGCATGGTCGGCCAGGAACTGGCCTCTAAAGTCAGCACAACTTATCGCTATGAATGGGGTGAAGGCACCTGGCGTATGGACAACGGTCTCGGTCGACCGGGATCGTACCAACCCGAAGATTATCCCTACAGCGTGGTCGCTTGGGATTTCGGCGTAAAAGAAAACATCCTTCGCTTAATGGCCGACCGCGGTATCCACGTTCATGTGGTCCCGGCGCGCACAACGTTTGCAGAAGCCATGGCGCTGCATCCGGACGGTATCTTTCTTTCTAACGGTCCCGGAGACCCTGAGCCCTGTGACTACGCAATTGAGGTTGCGCAGAAAGCGATTGCTGCCAAGATTCCGCTCTTTGGCATTTGTTTAGGTCATCAGATTCTGGGTTTGGCCGTCGGCGGAAAGACCCTCAAGATGAAATTCGGTCATCATGGTGCCAACCACCCTGTGGTCGATTTAGCAACGAAACGTGTTTACATCACGAGCCAGAATCACGGCTTTATGGTGGACGAAGCGAGTCTTCCTGAGAACGTCCAAGTCACGCACAAGTCCTTATTTGACGGTTCTCTCCAGGGCTTCGAATTAAAGGACGCTCCGGTTTTCTGCTTCCAGGGACATCCGGAAGCCAGCCCCGGTCCGCACGACATTCAGCCGCTGTTTGACCGTTTCATTGCAAATATTCAGAAGTACAAAGAGTCTTTATGACAGATAAAGTTCAGACAGTTAGAGCAGCGCTCCAAGAGGCCCGCAGCGGTTTAGAGAACCTGCTTTCCAATGAGGAAATGCTCCGCAAAGTCGTCGAAGCGGCTGGTCTCATGGTCGCCTCCATGCAGCAGGGCGGTAAGGTTATGTCCTGCGGCAACGGAGGCTCTTTGTGCGACGCAATGCATTTTGCCGAAGAACTCTCCGGTCGTTTCAGACAAGATCGTCCCGCGTATGCGGCAATGTCACTGGCAGATCCCTCTCATATGTCCTGCGTTTCTAACGATTATGGATACGAAGATGTCTTTTCTCGTTTTGTAGAAGGCATAGGCAGAGAAGGGGACGTCTTGCTTGGTATTACGACAAGCGGCACCAGCAAGAACATCGTCAAAGCAGCTCAGGCGGCAAAAGCGAAAGGAATCAAAGTTGTTGCTCTCACCGGCAAACCGAATACTCCGATTTGCGAACTTGCAGATGTGGCCATCGTTACGCCTGCCGGTCGTTTTGCCGACCGCGTGCAGGAACTGCACATCAAGGTGATCCACATCCTCATCGAGTTGATCGAAGCCGGTATGGCTGAACCCAATCCATCCAAGGAATAAGAAATCATGCCTAAGCGCACTGACATTAAATCGGTTCTGATCATCGGAGCCGGTCCGATTGTCATCGGACAAGCCTGTGAGTTCGATTACTCCGGTGCACAGGCCTGTAAAGCTCTCCGCGAGGAAGGCTATAAGGTTATTTTGGTCAACAGCAATCCGGCGACCATCATGACCGACCCGCAGACAGCGGATGTAACGTACATTGAACCGATCACTAAAGAAGTGGTCGAACGCATCATTGCAAAAGAAAGACCGGATGCCATTCTCCCGACCATGGGCGGTCAGACAGCACTGAACTGCGCCATGGAACTTGCTAAGAGCGGCGTGCTCGAAAAATACAATATCGAGCTGATCGGCGCTTCTCCTGAAGCGATCGAAAAAGCCGAAGATCGTCTCAAATTCAAAGAAGCAATGGACAAGATCGGACTGAGCAGCGCTCGCTCCGGCATTGCATATTCTTTAGACGACGCTTTAAAGGTCCAGGCTAAGATCGGCTTCCCGGCCATTATTCGTCCGAGTTTCACGCTCGGCGGCTCCGGCGGCGGTATTGCGTACAACATGGAAGAATTCATCCAGATTTGTACCCGCGGCCTCGAACTCTCTCCGACACACGAACTCTTGATTGAGGAGTCCTTGCTCGGCTGGAAAGAATACGAAATGGAAGTTGTCCGCGACAGCAAGGACAACTGCATCATCGTCTGCTCCATCGAAAACTTCGACCCGATGGGCGTCCACACCGGTGACTCCATCACCGTGGCGCCGGCTCAGACGCTGACTGATAAGGAATATCAGATCATGCGTGATGCCTCCATCGCAATTCTGCGTGAGATCGGTGTCGACACCGGCGGATCCAACGTTCAGTTCGCAGTGAACCCGAAAGACGGACGTCTGGTCGTTATTGAAATGAACCCGCGTGTTTCGCGCTCTTCCGCTCTTGCCTCTAAAGCTACCGGCTTCCCGATTGCCAAAGTGGCGGCCAAGCTGGCTGTGGGCTACACGCTCGACGAACTTAAGAACGAAATCACGGGCGGCCGTACTCCGGCCTCCTTCGAACCGACCATCGACTACGTTGTCGTGAAGACACCGCGCTTTGCTTTTGAGAAATTCCCGAAAGCCGATAAGCGTCTGACGACTCAGATGAAATCCGTCGGTGAAGTGATGGCCATCGGCCGCACTTTCCAGGAAGCCCTTCAGAAAGCCCTTCGCGGTCTGGAAACCGGTAAAGACGGCTTAAATGAAATCTCTACCGATCGCGCCACGATTCACCACGAAATCAGCGAACCGGGCCCCGATCGTCTTTGGTACCTGGCGGATGCGTTCCGTTTGGGCTACAGCGTCAAAGAAGCTCATCCTGCTACCAAGATTGATCCTTGGTTCCTCGTTCAAGTCAAAGAACTCGTTGATATTGAAAACCGTCTCAAAGAGTACAGCCTGTCCGAGCTCTCTAAGGAAGAAATGCTTTTCCTCAAAAAGAAAGGCTTCTCCGATCGCCGTCTGGCTAAGCTTCTGAAGGTCAAAGAAGATCAGGTTCGAGCCCGTCGTCATGAACTCGGAATTCGCCCGGTTTACAAGCGCGTGGATACCTGTGCAGGGGAGTTCCCGACAGATACGGCTTACATGTATTCGACCTACGAGGAAGAATCCGAAGTCAATCCTTCTGATCGCCGCAAGATTATGATCTTGGGCGGCGGTCCGAACCGTATCGGTCAGGGTATCGAGTTTGATTACTGCTGCGTCCATGCTTCTATGGCGCTGCGCGAAGACGGTTACGAAACCATCATGGTTAACTGCAACCCGGAAACGGTTTCAACCGACTACGACACCAGCGACAGACTGTATTTCGAACCGGTGACACTCGAAGACGTACTCGAAATCATCGATGTCGAAAAACCCGAAGGCGTTATCGTTCAGTACGGCGGTCAAACCCCGCTCAAACTCGCTCGTGCTTTGGAGGCCAACGGTGTCAACATCATCGGTACGACGCCTGACTCTATCGACGCAGCTGAAGACCGTGAACGCTTCCAGCATCTGCTGCAGAACCTCGGTCTTCATCAGCCGCCCAACAGAACTGCTCGTACCGAAGAAGAGGCCATTCGTTTGGCTGACGAAATCGGCTATCCGCTGGTGGTTCGTCCGAGCTATGTGCTCGGCGGCCGCGCTATGGATATCGTGCACGACAGAAGCGAACTTGAACGCTACATGCGCGAAGCCATCAAGGTTTCCTTCGATTCTCCGGTACTTTTGGACCGCTTCTTGGATGACGCCGTAGAAATGGACGTCGATGCCGTCTCCGACGGCAAAGAAGTCAGAATCGGCGGCGTGATGCAGCACATCGAACAGGCCGGTGTCCACTCCGGCGACTCTGCATGCTCGATTCCTCCGTACTCCCTCGACCCTGCCTTGGTCGAAGAGGTCAAACGCCAGACCCGCGAAATGGCTCGTGCATTAAACGTCGTCGGTCTGATGAATGTTCAGTTCGCGATTCAGCACGCATTCTCCGACCACCCGGAAATCTTCGTGCTCGAAGTCAACCCGCGTGCTTCCAGAACTGTTCCGTTTGTTTCTAAGTCCACCGGACAGCAGCTCGCGAAGATTGCCGCCCGCTGCATGGTCGGCCAGAGCCTGGAAGATCAGAAGCAGCCGGTTGAAGTGGATCTCGATCACTACAGCGTTAAGGAAGCTGTTTTCCCGTTTGCTAAGTTCTTAGGCGTTGACCCGGTGCTCGGACCGGAAATGCGCTCCACCGGCGAGGTCATGGGTGTCGGCCGCAGCTTCGGCGAAGCTCTGTTTAAGAGCCAGTTAGGTGCGGACTCAGCGATTCCGAAGTCCGGCCGCGTCTTCATTTCTGTTAAGGAAGAAGACAAGCCTCGTCTGCCGCAGCTCGCTAAGAACTTCACGGAAGCAGGCTATCAGCTCGTGGCGACACGCGGTACCGCTAAAGTCATTCGCGAAGCGGGCTACAGATGCGATGTGGTGAACAAGGTTTCCGAAGGCCGTCCGAACATTGTGGACGAACTGAAGAACGGCAACATCCAGCTGGTGATCGCCGTCGCTGCCGAAAGCCGTTCCGAAATTGCCGATGCTTCTGCGATCCGTATCGCTTCTTTGGCCAACCATGTGACTTTCTACACTGCGATGGCTAACGCTTTGGCGGTGATCGAAGGCATTCGCCACATGAAGGACACGGAAGTTTATGCACAGCAGGAACTGCATAAACATCTTCAGCATTGATTTCATTCGTATGAGCGCCCTCTTAATTCAAGAGGGCGCAGTTAACCGGGAGACAATATGCCCATTAATTTGAAAAACCGTTCCTTACTGAGTCTTGTCAACCATACACCTGACGAGATTGATTACTTGGTGTCATTGGCTGAAGACCTGAAGAAGGCCAAAAGAGCCGGTACGGAACGTCCGCTGCTTTGCGGAAAGAGCATCGCTCTGATTTTCGAAAAAACTTCTACCCGTACTCGTTCTGCTTTTGAAGTAGCGGCCTATGATCAGGGCGCCAACACGACTTTCTTTGACCCGTCCGTCTCCCAGATCGGTCATAAAGAAAGCATCAAGGATTCCGCCCGCGTCTTAGGTTCTATGTATGACGGCATCGAGTTCCGCGGCTTCAAACAGGAAACCGTTGAAGAGCTGGCAGAATACGCCGGTGTCCCGGTCTTTAACGGCCTGACAGATGAATGGCACCCGACTCAGATGCTCTGCGACTTGCTCACGATGAAAGAAGCAAGCGGCAAACGCTGGAAAGACATCTCCTATGCCTATGTCGGAGACGCTCGCTTCAATACCGGCAACTCCCTGCTGCTCGTCGGTGCGAAGATGGGTATGGATGTTCGTATCGGTGCTCCGAAGGAATACTGGCCCTCTCAGGAACTCATCGATATGTGCCGTGAATTCGCTAAGGCTTCCGGCGCTAAGATCACAATTACCGATGACCCGGAAGTCGCGGTCAAAGGCGTTGATTTCATCCATACGGATATTTGGGTCTCGATGGGCGAGCCCAAAGAAGTCTGGGACGAACGTATCGCCGCGCTTCTGCCCTATCAGGTCAATAAGAAACTGATGGAAGCTTCCGGCAATCCCGACGTGAAGTTCATGCACTGCCTGCCCGCTTATCACAACATGGAAACTAAGGTCGGCGAAGCCGTCATCAAAGCGCATCCCGAACTCGCGGGCGGTGTGGAAGTGACAGAAGAAGTATTTGAATCTCCGGCTTCCATTGTGTTCCAGCAGGCCGGAAACCGTCTCCACACGATCAAGGCGGTGTTGGTTTCTTCTCTGGCTTAATTATCGGAAGAGTTTCCTTACACCAAAAAGCGGGAGACACGACCCGCATCAGGAGCAAGGAAGAAATCCTCTAAACTGAATGCGCTATGATTAGCGCATTCATTCATAAACAGGCGGTCCACGACCGCCTTTAGATTTTTAGAAAATGCCTATACCTATTACCGCCCGCGGGGCAAAGATGTTGAAAGACGAGCTTCAGCGTTTGAAGACGCAGGACAGACCTGCCGTTGTTCAGGCGATTGCCGAAGCACGTGAAAAGGGAGACCTTTCTGAAAATGCCGAATATGATGCAGCCAGAGAGTCTCAGGCCTTTATTGAAGGTCGAATTTTAGAGCTCGAGAGCAAAATTGCTCAGTTCCAGGTGATTGATCCGACAACCCTGCCGGACAACGGGAAGGTTGTGTTCAGCGCAACCGTGACGATTGAAGACGTCGAAACCGGTAATCGCCAGACCGTTCAGATCGTAGGCAATGACGAAAGCGACACCAAGCTCGGCCGTATTTCCGTTGCCAGCCCGATGGCTCGCGCCTTAATCGGTAAGTCTGAAGGGGATGAGGTAGAAGTACAGGCCCCGGGGGGCCTGTCTGAATACGAAATTATTTCGGTTCAATACATCTAATTTGATGCACTGGTAAAGGCTTTACTCTTCGGAGAGGCCTTTATTTTTGCTTGCTAAGCGGGAGCCCAGGGTTTTGCCTTTGGCTCCCACTGCTTTTACTTGGCCTTTCGGCGTCTTGCCTTTCTTCACGGTCTTAGCCCAAGGAAGGCTCTTAGCTTCCTTGTTCTTGTTCTGAATCATTTCGGTGAGGCGTTTGCGGTTGTTGCGGGCCTTGGCGCCGGTCTTACGAGCGGCAGCCGGAGCAGCTTTCTTAACTTTCGGAGCTTCTTCGGTTTCTTCCTTTTCAGGAATCGGACGGAACAAGACCAAAAGCTTGCCGATCTGGGTAATCTTGGCAGCGCCGAGTTTGTCGGCCAGTTCTTCAAAAATGGCCGTGCGTTCTTCTCTGTCGTCGCTCGGGACTTTGACTTTGATCAGGCCGTGAGCGGTTAAGGCGCGGTCCACTTCCTTAATCACGGCTTCTGTAAGACCGTTACCGCCGAGCAGGACCACCGGGTCAAGGTGATGTGCTTTTGCCTGAAGTAAGAGGCGAGCGTTACGATCGAGCACTAATTGTGACATTATTAACTCCTTATTTGATTTTTTTGAAAGTGTAAGCCTATGCCGGTATCTGAAAAGAAACTTCGCTCTAATCCTGCTTGGATTAAGCGTCACCTGACCGATCCTTTTGTTAAGAAAAGTGTTCAGGAAGGTTACCGAGCCCGTTCGGTTTACAAGCTCATGGAGATTGATGATAAAGATAAAATCATCAAACCCGGCATGAGTGTTGTCGATTTAGGCGCTGCGCCCGGATCCTGGACCCAAATTGTTAAAGAGCGTCTGACCGATAAGGACGGGAAAATCGACGGTAAAGTCATCGCCATGGATATCCTGCCGATGGAGCCGATCGAAGGCGTCCATTTTCTGCAGGGCGACTTCCGTGAACAGGAAGTTGCAGACAAGCTGACTGACCTCTTGGAAGGTGAGAAGGTCGATGTTGTTCTCTCCGATATGGCGCCGAACTTGTCCGGCGTTGCCGCGGCCGACGCTGCCCGCTGCTTGCTCTTGAATGAACTGGCCTTGGATTTTGCTAAAGAGAACCTCAAGAAAAACGGTTCTTTCGTCTGTAAGGTGTTCCAAGGAAGCGGCTACTCTCAGTACGTCGAAGCCTGCAAAAAGACCTTCAAGAAGGTTTCTGTTCGTAAGCCTGAGGCTTCCAGAAGCTCTTCTGCCGAGGTCTATATCGTCGCGAAGGATTTGAAGTAATTTCTTTGGCACAGAAAATGCGAAAGGCAGCTTAATCGGCTGCCTTTCGCACATTTGGCTAAGAAATTAGCCCAAGTTCTTCTTGTAGAACGCGACGATTTCCTTCATCGGAATGTACTTCATGTTGTCGTACAGATCCGTGTGGTTGGCGCCGGGAATGATCCTGAGCTGTTTGTTGTCGCCGGTGAGTTTCTTAAAGGCGTCTTTGCTGAAATACAACGAGTGAGCTTTTTCACCGTGGATGATCAGCACGGGGTTTCTGATTTCATCAGCAAACGTCAGAAGCGGAGTGTTGATGAAGGAAAGCGCGGAAGTCTTACTCCAGTGTCCGTTAGAGTTAATGGATCTCGGATGGAAGCCCCTCGGTGTCTTGTAATATTCCCAGTAATCTTTTACGAACTGCGGTTCATCGCCGGTGAGCTTTTCAGGCAAGCCGGCGGCCGGTGCATAAATGCCGTTCTTGGCGTCTTCCGTACGCTGAGCATTTAATTCCTGCTTTAATGCATAGCGTGCGTTTTTGTCCATCTTGTCGAAGTAGCCGTAGGTGTTCACACGGCTCATGTCATACATCGTGGATGTGACGGTGGCTTTGATTCGGGTATCGATCGCGGCGACGTTTAAAGCAAACCCGCCGAACCCGCAGATACCGAGTACACCGATCTTGTCATGGTCGACGCCCTTGAGGTTAGAGAGAAAGTCGACTGCTGCAGAGAAATCTTCCGTGTTGATGTCCGGTGAAGCCAGGTTGCGCGGGAAGCCGGAGCTTTCTCCGGTGAAGGACGGATCAAAGGCCAAGGTCACGAAGCCGTTTGAAGCTAATGTCTGAGCATAAAGTCCGGATGCCTGCTCTTTGACGGCGCCGAACGGACCGCAGACGGCAATCGCGGGTAAGTTACCCGTGACGCCTTTTGGTCGATATAAGTCACCGATCAGTCTCGTTCCGAAACGAGTGTAGAAAGAGACTTTCTCATGTTCGACTTTATCGTTTTGCGGGAACGTTTTGTCCCATTTTTCTAAATTGTTCATGTTTGTATTTTCCTCTGCTGCGCGCGCAGGTCCCGTCATTGCGAGGGCGGAGACTGCGGCAGCTCCGATGATGAAAGATCTTCTAAGCATTTTTTAGGCCGATATTGAAAACGGGTGAAGACAGAATAGAAACATTGCCGTAACATATCAAATACTTATTTAATAGCTTGGTTATGCTTATTTAGTATATGGATTTGAGAAGCCTTCGATTCTTCCTCGCAGTCGCAGAAAACAACGGTGTACAAAAAGCCGCGGAAGCTCTTCATCTAACTCAGCCGAACGTTTCTCGTACGCTTAAGGCGCTGGAAGAAGAGCTTAATGCTCAGCTTTTTATTCGAACGGCTCACGGTGTGGAAATCACTGAAGAAGGAGAGCTTCTCAGGATGCGGGCAGAAGAAATCTTGTCATTGGTAGATAAGACGAAAGCCGAATTTATCCATTCGAGGGAAAGCGAGCTGAGCGGAGAGGTACGGATCGCCGCCGGAGAATCCGAAGGTATGCGCAACGTGATCCGCGCCATGTCGCTTTTTAAAGCCAAACATCCGAAAGTCGAGTTTTCGGTCACGAGCGGCAACAGCGCCAATGTGGCGTATCAGTTGAATGTCGGTCTCTCGGATCTTGGGATTGTTTTCGATCCTTTTGACGTCTCGAAATATGAATACGCTCTTTTGCCGTGGAAGGAAGACTGGTGCGTCTATCTGCGCAAAGATGATCCGCTCGCAGAAGAGCCTTTTATCACGCCTCAGATGCTTAGAGATCGTCCCCTGATTCTTTCGGCCCAGACCCGGGGAGCCGGGTTTTTGACAGGCTGGCTCGGACGCAGTCTCGAGGAGTTAAATGTGGTGGCGTACTTCACTTTGATCAACACGCCCAAACTCATGGTCGAAGAAGGCCTCGGTCTAATGATCTCTTTTGACAACTTAATCGACTTAGACCCGAACGGACCGCTGATGATTAAACCCTTGTCGCCAAAACTTCATTCTGCAACTTATCTCATCAGAAAGAAGGAAAAAGTGCTTTCCCGCGCTGCTCAGGCTTTCCATGAGTATTTGAGAGACTACGCGCTGGAAGCGGAAGCAGCTCAAAACAATTAAGCCGGAGAATCGTTCGAGGATATTTTGCGGCTGCGCTAAACTTTCCTGCACTTCTCGAGCTCCGTTTTGGAACAGAACCTTTTTATTTGGAAAATATGACTCAAGATTTCGTCCATCTTCGCATGCACACCGAGTTCTCAATTAAAGACGGTATGCTCAACCCGAAGAAAGTTGTACATAAGGCGATTGCGTCCGGGATGAAGGCGCTGGCGATTACGGACGCCACGGCGATGTTCGGTGATGTCATTTTCTATAAGGCGGCTTCTGCCGCCGGCATTAAACCGATTCTGGGAGCCGATTGCTCGATCACGAACCACTACAACAGAGATGATTACCTGCGTCTCTTATTTCTGGCGAGGAATCATCAGGGCTATCTGACGCTTTGCGATCTCTTAAGCCGTGCTTGGCTGACGAATCAATATAAAGATCGCGGCGAAGTGGACCTCGATTGGATTACGCCGGAAATGGCCGACGGCCTGATTGTCCTTTCAGGTTTTAATACCGGCGCGATCGGCAAGGCCATCCTGAACGGAAGCTCCTCGGCTGCCGAGCAGGAAGCCCGCAGACTCTCTCAGAAATTCCCGCACTTTTTTATGGAACTGCAGAGAGTCGGCCGCCCCAACGACGAAATGCTCGTTGCCGAATCCGTCAAGCTCGCAAAGAAACTCGGACTGCCGGTGGTGGCTACTCAGCCGATCCAGTTTGAAAACCCGGAAGATTTCGAATTCCATGAAGCTCGCGTCGCGATTGCCGACGGTTTTACGCTGGCCAACAAGGCTCGCCCTCGCATTTACACGCCTCAGCAATATTTCCGCACAAAAGAGGAAATGTGCGAGCTCTTCAAAGACATTCCTTCCGCGATAGAAAACAGCGTCGAAATTGCAAAACGCTGCAATGTCACGATCAAACTCGGCAAACCGCAGCTGCCGATTTTTCCGACACCCGACGGCATGTCGCTGAAAGACTACATGGCGCAGCTGGCACGCGACGGTTTGGACCGCCGCCTCAAAGTGCTTTATCCGGATGAGAAGAAACGCGAAGCGGAGTTCCCGCGATACAAGGAACGCCTGGAGCGCGAGATCAAGATCATCCAGGACATGGACTTCCCGGGCTACTTCCTCATCGTGCAAGACTTTATTAACTGGGCCAAGACTCACGGATGTCCTGTGGGTCCGGGCCGCGGTTCCGGCGCCGGCTCTTTGGTCGCCTACAGTTTGGGTATTACCGACTTGGATCCGCTTGCGTATGACTTGCTGTTCGAACGCTTCCTGAATCCGGAACGTGTGTCCATGCCTGACTTTGACGTGGACTTCTGTCAGAACAACCGCGGACGCGTGATTGAGTATGTGAAATCCAAGTACGGTGAAGAGTCCGTGAGTCAGATTGCCACCTTCGGTACGATGGGTGCGAAGGGCGTCATTAAAGACGTAGGCCGTGTGCTGGATATGTCGTATTCCGAGGCCGATCGTCTTTCCCGCATGATCCCGACGCGTCCGGGCCACAACACTACGCTGGAAGAGGCACTCAGCGAAGAACCGCAGTTCCGTGCTGAAGTTCGCAACAATCCGCAGGCCCGCAAACTGATTGAGTACGCCTTAAAACTTGAAGGCACAACACGAAGCCTCGGCATTCACGCCGGCGGCGTGCTGATTGCGCCGGGCAAACTGATCGACTTCTGTCCGCTGTATGCGGCCGGCATGCTGCCGGAGAACGTCATCAGTATGTATGACAAGAAAGACGTGGAAGCCGTAGGTCTGGTGAAGTTCGACTTCCTCGGTCTGACCACGCTGACGATTATTGAACGTGCGCTCGACTACATCGAAAAGAACACCGGTGTTCGTCCGGATATCGAGCACATGGAATGCGATGACGAGGATACGTATAAAAAGATTTTCCAGACAGGAGACACGGTTGCCGTGTTCCAGTTTGAATCCCCGGGCATGCACAAGCTCCTGATTGACGCGAAGCCGACTCAGCTTTCCGACTTGATCGCTTTGAACGCTCTGTATCGTCCGGGCCCGATGGACCTCATTCCGGACTTTCTGGATATTCGTGCCGGACGCAAAAAAGCCGAATACGCCGATCCTCGTTTGATTCCGATTTTGGAAGACACAGCCGGCATTATGGTCTATCAGGAACAGGTGATGCTGGTGGCGCAGAAGATCGGCGGCTACTCGCTGGGCGGCGCTGACATTCTTCGCCGAGCCATGGGTAAGAAAGACGTTGCCGAAATGGAGCGTCAAAGCAAGGTGTTCATTGAAGGCGCGGCCAAGAACGGCGTTTCTGAAGAAGTGGCCACTCACTTATTCGAGTTGATGCGTAAGTTCGCGGGCTACGGTTTTAATAAGTCTCACGCTGCCGCGTACTCTTATGTTGCCTATAAAACCGGATGGCTGAAGAATTACTATCCGGCGGAATTTCTGGCCTCTTCTTTGAGTGAAGTGATGACGGATCCGGAGAAGTCTCTGAAGATTTTGATGGATGCCAAACGCCACGGCGTCAAATTGCTCGGACCTGATATCAACGAGAGCGAATTCAACTACACGAGTCCAAAGACGATGGAAATTCGTATGGGCTTAGGCGCCTTGAAAGGTGTAGGGTCTGCTCCGGCCGAAGCCATCAAGACCGAAAGAGACAAGAACGGTCCGTTCAAGGATCCGTTTGATCTCGTCAAACGCGTGGGTTCTCAGCTCATCACGAAGAAGATTATCCAGGTCTTTGCGATGGCCGGCGTCTTTGATTCCATTGAACCTAATCGCCGTAAGTGGTTTGAAAATGCTGACGTTGTCGTGCAGTCTGCTCAGGAAAATGAAAAGGCAGCCGACCAGTTCAGCCTCTTCGGCGAAGAGCCGTCCAACGAAGTGCCGATTAAGGAAGTTGCGCCTTGGAGCGATCGCACGCGAATGGAAAAAGAACAGTACGTTTTGGGCTTCTACTTCTCTGGTCACCCGCTGGAAGCCTACCATTCCGAACTCAAACGTAATTTCGGTGCTGTCGTGGCAGGAACGGAATCCGAGAACCCGGGCGAGTATCTCGTTGCCGGTATGTACATCGGGTTCGAACAGCGCCGCGGCAAGGACGGTTCTCCCTTTGTCACACTGCATTTGGCGACACCGGACGGTCCCGTGGATTACAGCGTTAAGAACCAGTACTTCGAACAGGAAAGAGCTCGAATCAAAGAGATTCCTAAAGGCGAGATTGTGGTCGTAGAACTTAAAAAGTCTCACAGCAAGAAAAGCGGTAAGACTTGGGCGAGCCCCGGCGCCTTCTACCCGCTCTACGAACTGCGTCACCGCCAGAAAGCGCATATCGTCATTCGGCCGGCTGAAGAAGCGGATCCGAAAGAGCTCGAACGTCTGATTTTGGACGTGCAGATGACGCATCCGGAGGAAGCAATTCGCGTGGACTTTGAGTTCTCCGACGACCGCAGTTTCCGGGTACGTCTGCCGTGCCCGTATAAGGCTGCGGCGGATTGGACACTGGTCCGAGATTTAGAGGATTCCCCTTCGATTCAGCAGGTTGAAGTGGCTTACGGTTTGTAACTTCGGCCTCCCGAACTGAGAGAAATTCAGGTTTTTAGGCTAAGTACAATTCATAATTCAAAGAAATCGCAAGAAAAGGTAAGAAAGCCCTTTCTTGTTACTCGGTTTTTGGTATTGTTTGATAACCAGGGCGAAATCCGCCCTTATAAATCGACAACCGACGGCCGCATAGGCCGTGCATTTGAGGTGAAATTTTGAACAAAAATAATTTATTCGCCAAAGTTGCCGTATGGATCGTGATCGCATTAGTTCTGTTTACTGTATTCAAGCAGTTTGACGGCGCTAAGAAGATGGTTTCGAATGAGCCGTCCACGAGCTACACGCAATTTATGGACCAGGCCAAGGAAGGCAAAATTAAGCGTGTCGATGTTCAAGGTCGTACGCTTACCGTGACTCCCACGGAAGGAGCTACCTATAAGATCACAGCTCCGGGAGACCTTTGGATGGTGGAGGATCTCCGTAAGGCCGGCGTTCAGGTCTACGGTCAGCCCGACGAAGAACAGAGCTTCTTAGCTTCTATCTTTATTTCTTGGTTCCCGATGCTGATCCTCATCGGCGTGTGGATTTTCTTCATGCGCCAAATGCAGGGCGGCGGAAAGGGCGGTGCTTTCAGCTTCGGCAAATCGAAAGCCAGAATGCTCGACAGCTCGAATAACAATGTCACTTTTGCCGATGTTGCAGGCTGCGATGAAGCCAAAGAAGAAGTGACCGAAATTGTGGACTACCTCAAGGATCCGAGCCGCTATCAGCGATTGGGCGGTCGTATTCCTCGCGGTGTGCTGCTCGTCGGCTCTCCGGGTACCGGTAAGACTCTTTTGGCCAAAGCCATCGCCGGCGAAGCCAAGGTTCCCTTCTTTACGATTTCCGGTTCCGACTTCGTTGAAATGTTCGTCGGTGTCGGTGCCGCTCGTGTTCGCGACATGTTCGAGAATGCTAAGAAGAATTCTCCCTGCATCATCTTCATCGACGAAATTGATGCGGTCGGTCGTCAGCGCGGCGCCGGTCTCGGCGGCGGCAATGATGAACGCGAACAGACCTTGAACCAGATGCTCGTTGAGATGGACGGTTTCGATACCAACAGCAGCGTCATCGTGATCGCTGCTACGAACCGCCCTGACGTGCTTGACCCTGCATTGCTGCGTCCGGGCCGCTTTGACCGTCAGGTCGTGGTTCCGCTGCCCGATATCCGCGGCCGTGAGCAGATTCTGAAAGTTCATATGCGCAAGATTCCGGTCGGCGCCGACGTGGATGAATCGGTCCTCGCTCGCGGTACCCCCGGCTTCTCCGGTGCCGATCTGGCGAACCTCGTCAACGAAGCTGCTTTGTTTGCTGCCCGCCGCAATGGCCGTGTAGTTGCTATGGAAGACTTCGAACGCGCTAAAGACAAGATCATGATGGGTGCCGAACGCAAGGCCATGGTCATGTCCGAAGACGAAAAACGCAACACGGCTTATCACGAATCCGGCCACGCTTTGGTCGCTCGTCTGATGCCGAAGAGCGATCCGGTGCATAAAGTCACGATTATTCCTCGCGGACGTGCTTTGGGTCTGACGATGCAGCTGCCTGCCGAAGACCACTATTCTTATGACAAGCAGTATCTGCTGTCTCGTATCGCCATCCTGTTCGGCGGACGTATTGCCGAAGAAGTCTTCATGCATCAGATGACAACCGGTGCTTCCAACGACTTTGAACGCGCCACTCAGATGGCCCGCGACATGGTTGTCCGCTACGGTATGAGCGATGTGATGGGTCCGATGGTCTACGGCGAAAACGAGAACGAAGTGTTCCTCGGCCGCTCCGTGACTCAGTCCAAGCATATCTCCGAGAGCACGATGGAAAAGGTCGATGCAGAAGTTCGCCGAATTATTGACGAGCAGTATGCAATTGCCCGCAAGCTCATCGAGACTCATCAGGAAGAAATGCACAAGATGGCGCACGCGCTGCTTGAATGGGAGACCATTGACGCCGAGCAGATCGACGACATCATGAACGGCAAGGATCCGCGTCCTCCTAAGCAGCTGAGCAAGGTTCGCAGAAAGAACGAAGAAGCGGCTCAGCCGGCTGAAGGAGAGCAGGCCGCTCCGGCAGAAAATAAACCGGAGCAGGCTCCGAAGCAGAACGAATCTTCCGAATCTGAAGCGACTTCTAAACCGGCGGAAACTCCTACCGAGGAAGTGAAGCCGGAAGATAAGCCGAAGGATTCCGACGATCGTCCCAAAGCCTAAAATAACGTTTGCAATAGAAGAGGCCGCTTCCGCGGTCTCTCTATTTTTAATGCGGAAGGACAGCGGCAGCTAACCGAAGAAATGGAAGGAAAACATCGGGAAAGCTGTCCGGTTCAAACGCGGGATGTAAACCATTTCATCAGTTCATCGAGCTCTTAAAAATGAACGAAGATCTTGAATTCAAAGACGTCGACGAAGACGACGAAGAGGAAGTCAAAATTCCCGAGATCCACGGGACAAAGAACTACATGACGCGCGCCTGCTACAACCGGCTTCTGGATGAACGCAAGAACCTGGTTTTAGTCGAGCGTCCGAATGTCGTGAATGTCGTCGCTTGGGCGGCTTCCAACGGCGACCGCAGTGAAAACGCCGACTACCAGTACGGTAAACAGCGCCTTCGTGAAATCGACCGCCGCATCCGCTTCCTGAATAAGCGAATCGAGGCGAGCGAAGTCATCGACATTGATAAAAGACCGCCGACGGATCAGATCTTCTTCGGAGCCACCATCGTTTATGCCAATGAGCAGGGCGATGAATCCAAGATTCGTATTGTCGGGATCGACGAGGCCGACGCCTCGGTAGGAGATGTTTCCTGGATTTCCCCGATCGCCCGAGTTTTTCTCAAGCACTTTGAGGGAGACACGGTGCTTCTGCCGACCCCGAAAGGCGTAAAGAAACTTGAGATTTTGGAAGTGACTTACGTCAACGATCCTCCCGGGAAACCTCACATTATTTAACTTTTCAATTTTTGCAATTGGCCGGTCAAGCCATGGAAACGAAAGAACAACATTTATCAGATTTTGATTTTGAACTGCCCGAATCTTTGATCGCGCAGTATCCGCTGAAAGATCGCGCAGCTTCACGTCTTCTGCACGTCAAACCCGACGGCTCCGTAGAAGACCTGCATTTCAGAGATATTCTGAATTTGCTGCAGCCCGGCGATCTTCTTGTCTTTAACAACACAAAGGTCATCAAGGCCCGTTTGAACGGTAAGAAAGAAACCGGCGGAGTCTTCGAAGCAATGACCGAACGCGTCACCGGAACTTATGAAGCCATTTCGATGATGCGTGCCAGCAAAGCAGCAAAACCGGGAACGATCCTGTACTTTGATCATCCGGAAGGGAAAGAGCCGGCAAGAGCTGAAGTCCTCGGACGCGAAGGCGAATTCTTCCGCCTCAAATTTGATCGTCCGGTGCTGGAAGTGTTGGACGAATACGGCAAAGTTCCTCTGCCTCCCTACATTCAGCATGCCGCTGAAAAATCTGATGAAAGCCGTTACCAGACGGTTTATGCCAAATATCCCGGAGCAGTTGCTGCTCCGACGGCAGGACTTCATTTCACCGATGAACTTCTTCAGCAGATTCGCGACAAAGGATGCGAAGAAGTTTTCGTGACGCTGCACGTCGGCGCCGGTACATTCCAGCCCGTGCGTGTTGAAAATCTGTCTGAGCATGTTATGCACTCCGAGTGGTACAGCATCTCGCCGGAAGCCGCCGAAAAGATCAACAAGGCCAAAGCCGAAGGGCGCCGCGTTGTCTGCGTGGGCACGACGAGCCTGAGAACGGTTGAAGCGAGCGCCTCTCAAAATCCGGAAGGAAAGGTCAGGGCAGAAAGCGCCGATACCCGCCTCTTTATTAAACCGGGCTACGAATTCAAAGTCTGTGATGCGATGGTGACAAACTTCCATCTGCCGAAGTCCACCTTGGTCATGCTGGTCAGCGCCCTCTGCGGACGTGACGAAATCCTGGCGGCATACAAACATGCCGTCGATGAAAAATATCGTTTCTTCAGCTATGGAGATGCGTGTTTCCTTGAGAAAAAGGTTAACTAATGAGTCTTACATTCAAACTCCACAAAACTGAAGGATTTGCGCGCCGCGCTGAAATCCATCTGAACCACGGCGTTGTTCAGACGCCCGTGTTTATGCCGGTCGGAACCTACGGTACCGTCAAGGCAATGAGCCCGCTTGAGCTCAACGAAATCGGAACACAGATCCTGCTCGGCAACACGTTCCATCTTTGGCTGAGACCCGGCCTTGAAGTCATCGCCGAACACGGCGGTCTTCACGGATTTATGGGCTGGGAGAAGCCGATTCTGACGGACTCCGGCGGTTTCCAGGTCTTCTCTTTAGGCAAGCTGCGCAAAATTACTGAAGAAGGTGTGCGTTTCGCTTCTCCGATCAACGGTGAACGTCTTTTCCTGACGCCTGAAGTTTCGATGGAAATTCAAAAGGTGCTGAACTCCGATATCGCTATGATTTTTGACGAGTGCACACCGTATGAGATCGACGGCCGTCCTGCCACTGAAAAAGAAGCTGCGGACTCCATGCGTCTTTCTCTCCGCTGGGCTCGACGCTCCCGTGACGAATTCGATCGTCTGCAGAATCCGAATGCACTGTTCGGTATCGTCCAGGGCGGCATGTTCGAGCATCTGCGCGACGAATCTCTCGAAGGCCTCAAGGCAATCGGTTTTGACGGCTATGCCATCGGCGGCCTCTCCGTCGGCGAACCGAAGGAAGAGATGATGAAGATTCTTGATCATCTCAAGACTCGTATGCCCGAGGATAAGCCTCGCTACTTGATGGGCGTCGGAACACCGGAGGACCTGGTTGAAGGTGTGAAACGCGGTATCGATATGTTTGACTGCGTGATGCCGACCCGCAACGCGAGAAACGGCTGGCTCTTTACTCGCTACGGCGACATCAAACTCAGAAACGCCAAACACAAGCACGACCTTCGTCCGCTTGACGAGAGCTGCGACTGCTACTGCTGCCGCAACTTCTCTCGTGCTTATCTGCATCACCTTCAGAAGGTCAATGAGATTCTGGGCGCTAGACTGAACACAATTCACAATCTGCACTACTACCTGAATCTCATGAAAGAAATTCGTGAGGCCTTGGATCAGGGCAATTTCGAAGCCTGGTGCAAGAAGTTCGCAGAAGACAGAGCGCGCGGAACAGACTAATAACTTCGGGCAATTTCGAGGAACTTCGTGAATACACTGAGTTTTTTATCGGATTGCCCGATTTTTACAAGCTCAATTTAAGAGAAAGAAAGTAGAATACAAGGTTTAAAAAGGGCGGGGCGCGCCCGGATTGCCCTTTGCATTCTTTTGAGAGGCAAAGGGAACCATGACAGGACTTGAACTGACAGAAGAAATTCTTAGGAGTCCTAAGCAGTGGACGTCGAAAAATTTTCACTGCCCTCAGTGAACCCATATCTCATAGTTGGAGTTTTAAATTGTTTATTTCTGAAGCATATGCACAGGCAGCCTCCGGCGCTGCTGCGCAGCCCGGCGGACTTGAAAGCATGTTCTCGTCTTTCGGCGTAATGATCCTCATTTTTGCCGTTTTCTGGTTCCTTTTGATCCGTCCTCAGCAGAAACGTCAGAAAGAACACAAGAAGATGATTGACGCTCTTACTACCGGTAATGAAGTGATCACGGCCGGCGGTATCTGCGGCAAGATTGTTGCTGCCGATGAGAACTACATCAATCTTCAGATTGCTGCCGTTGACGACAAACCCGTTGTCATCACTTTCCAGCGCATTGCAATTCAGGCTGTTCTCCCCAAAGGCACGGTCAAGTTCTAATTTTCAAGTGAAAGCTTGATAGGACGACCGTTCCGATTTCATGAGACGGTCGTTTGTGTTGTACCTACCTTTATGTGCCGGCGAAAGCCGGCACAACGATAGTTATGAATCGATACCCTCTTTGGAAATATATATTGATTGCGGTCGTTTTGATCGTCGCAGCAATATATACGCTCCCCAATTTCTACGGTGAGTCTCCGGCCGTTCAGGTCAGCCCGGGTAAGGCAACGGTTAAAGTAACCGAGCAGACGTTAAAGACGGTTGAAGACGCACTTGCCGCCGCTCAAATCAAACCCAACGGCGTTTTCTTTGAGCAGGGCGCCCAGCAGAACTCGGTTCGCGTTCGTTTTGCTCCGACAGACGGCGAACTTCAGCTTCGTTCCCGCGACGTGCTTGAAAAAGCATTGAATCCGGACCCTGCTGATCCTTCCTACATCGTCGCGCTCAACCTCGTTCCGAATACTCCGACCTGGCTGCTTAAGATCAATGCGCTTCCGATGTATCTCGGTCTTGACCTTCGCGGCGGTGTGCACTTCCTGCTCGCTGTTGACATGAAGGCTGCCGTGACAAAACGCATTGAAGCAGCGACCGGCGAAGTCAGAACCCTGCTTCGTGATCATAAGATCCGTCATGCCGGTATCGCCCGTGTCGGCGATACGCTGGAAATCTCCTTCCGCAATGAACAGGATCTTGAAGCTGCAATGGACGTTCTCCGCAGCCGTCAGTCCGATCTGACATTTGCTAAAGACGATCAGAACGGTAAGTTCATGATCCGTGCCACGATGTCTCAAAAGGCGATGAGCGATGTTCAGTCCTACGCTTTGAAGCAGAACGTGGCAACTCTGCATAACCGAATCAACGAACTCGGCGTCGCCGAGCCTGTGATCGCTCAGCAGGGTGCAGACCGTATTGTGGTTCAGCTCCCGGGTGTGCAGGATACGGCAAAGGCTAAGGACATCTTAGGTCGTACTGCAACGCTTGAAGTTCGTATGGTCGACGACAGTCCCGAAGCGCTGGCTCAGCTTTCTCAGGGTACGGTTCCTTTCGGTACCGAACGCTTTAAAGACCGTGAAGGCCGCGACATTTTGGTCAAACGCCAGGTTGTCCTTACCGGTGACAACCTGAACGACGCTCAGCCGGGTTTTGACAACCAGACGCATGAACCGACGGTTAACCTCACGCTGGATGCTAAGGGTGCACGTATTTTCAAAGACGTCACTCGTGAAAACGTCGGCAAGCGCATGGCCATTATCTTGTTTGAAAAGGGTAAAGGCGAAGTCGTAACGGCTCCGGTGATCCGTCAGGAAATCGGCGGCGGACGTGTTCAGATTTCCGGCCGTATGACAACGATTGAAGCTACCGACACAGCCTTGCTGCTTCGTGCCGGTTCTCTGGCTGCTCCGATGGAAATCATTGAAGAACGTCTGGTCGGTCCTAGCTTGGGTGCCGCAAACATTAAAGCCGGTTTTGAATCCACGCTGTGGGGCTTCATCGCGGTTTCCGTGTTCATGATCATCTACTATCACCTCTTCGGTGTGTTCTCTGCGATCGCTTTGACCTGCAACCTGTTCCTGCTGGTTGCTATCCTCTCGATGCTGCAGGCAACACTGACCCTGCCGGGTATTGCCGCTATGGCGCTGACACTCGGTATGGCCGTGGACGCGAACGTGCTGATTAACGAACGTATTCGTGAAGAGCTGCGTGAAAACCGTACGCCGCAGCAGGCGATTAAAGAAGGCTACGACATGGCCTTCAATACGATTTTGGACTCCAACATTACGAGCTTGATCGCCGGTATCGCGCTGTTGATTTTCGGTTCCGGCCCGGTCAGAGGCTTCGCGGTGGTTCACTGCTTAGGTATCTTGACCTCCATCTTCACATCCGTGATGGTGTCTCGCGCACTCGTCAACCTTTGGTACGGCCGCCGCAAGAAACTCACTTCGCTTTCTATCGGTCAAATTTGGCGTCCTGACGCCGACAAGTCAACGGCGAAAGGAGCTTAACCATGGAACTATTTAGAATCAAAAAAACGATTCCGTTCATGAAGTATTCCAAGATACTGAACGCGATTTCGTTTATTTCCTTCTTTATTGCGATCGGTCTCCTGGTCGTTCGCGGTTTGGCTTTCTCCATTGAGTTCACCGGCGGTTTGGTGATGGAAGTCAACTATCCGGATGCGGTTCCGGTGCAGGAACTGCGTGTGGACTTAGAAAAAGCCACGGGCGGTGAAGTCCAGGTCGTGAATTTCGGTACAGCCCGCGACGCTCAGATCCGACTTCCTCTGAAAGGCAATAAGACTTCTGCTCAGATGAGCGAAGAGGTCATGAAAGTCATTCATGAGAAAGCCCCGGAAGCCCAGCTGCGCCGCACCGAATTCGTGGGACCGCAGGTCGGTGAAGAGCTGGCAACAGACGGTCTGACCGCTCTGCTGCTGGTGGTCGTCGGCATCATGGTTTACTTGGCCTTCCGTTTCGAATGGAAGTTCGCCGTGGCAGCCATTATCGCGAATATGCATGACGTCTTCCTGGTGCTTGGTGTCTTCTCATTGTTCCAGTGGGAATTCTCTCTGCCGGTGCTGGCGGCCGTCCTGGCGGTCTTAGGTTACTCGGTCAACGAGTCCGTGATTATTTTCGACCGCTGCCGTGAATGCTTCCGCAAGATCCGCAAAGGCACGCCGGTGGAAATCGTCAATACTGCGATTACGCAGACCATTTCCCGTACGGTGATTACACACAGCTCGACCTTGATGGTCACACTGTCGATGTTCTTCTTCGGCGGTCCGGCCCTGCATTACTTTGCACTGGCTCTGACCATCGGTATTTTGCTGGGCGTTTATTCTTCCGTGTTCGTGTCCGCTGCGATTGCTCTGTACTTGGGCGTCAAACGCGAAGACTTGGTGAAGAAGGTCCGCAAAGATGAAATTTCCGATATGGTTCCGTAATTCCGTTCGGACATTGATCTAAAGATGAGGGGGCTTCGGCCCCCTTGTTTTTTAGATAGACCTATTCGGGTAATCAAATGTCCGAATAATTACCTGTCCCCTTAAGATGGAAGTCTGAAGGGGAATTAATGAATGAAGACTGCATTTCGTTGGTTTATTTTTTCTGTCAGCCATGTGGAAGATTTCCACGGGCGCGCCGGAAGAATCGAAGTTTGGTGCTTCTTCGTTTTTGAGTGTCTCTTTCTGGCTTTGGCGGCCGGAATCGATTTGTTGTTCACCGGTTTTCCGATCGTCCTGCCGATTTATGCGGCGCTGACATCAATCCCTACCGTTCTTTTGTTCATCCGCCGCCTGCATGACTGCGGGTTTTCGGGTTGGTGGGTTTTTCCTGCTATAGTTCCTCCGATTTGCTTTTTTGTCATGTGTTGGGCGCCTGATCCGGCACAGCCGAACAAATACGGCACGACCGAACGTCTGCCCTCGAAGAATCTGTGGGAACAGTCGGTGCCTCCGTTAATTGACGGGATTGAGTACCTGACGCCGCCTCCGCAGCCTTATGAACCGGCAGTAAAAAGACGTGAAGAACTGTTTGAAAAAGAGCAGCAAGAGATTATTGAACAAGAGAAAGTTTCTACCCGCAAGGAGACAGTAAATGAAAAAGACATCCGCCAAACAGGCCAAAAAGATTGAAAAACGTATTCTCGCCGTTGTCGCAGATCTGAAAAAAGCCAAAAAGGCCCGCAAGATCGAACACATTGAAATGGCTGAGAAGTTCCTGGCCAGCCTGACTGCAAAACTTGATGTTGCAGCTGCCGATCTGAAGGCTAAGAAGGAAAAGCTGATCGCCGCTCAGGAAGCCAAAGAAAATTCTAAGGCGCAGGCTGCTGAGTACAAAGAAGGCGGCAAAGAAGCTAAGGCTGAAGAAAAAGCGGCTGATGAAGGCAAAGCTAAAGAAGCCAAAGCTAAAGAAGCTACGGCCAAGTAGCCGCTGCTGAAATCGGCAAAACAACGATAATGTTCCCGTGCTTTTACAAAGCAGTTTTGATTGAGCACGGCTCTTTAACAAATTCCAAGTAATAGTGACCGCTAATAGTGAACGCTTGAGTCTGTAAGACGGTTAAGGCTTCGAATGCCTTAACCGTCCTACTCACAGCGTATTCATCTTTAGGCGTCAAGAACTTTCGCGACATATGGCTGTAACCTCGCTTCGTTCCGTTACAGCCTATTTCACGTTTCTTGACTCATTCAAGAGCCTAAGTTAAAAGCAAAGAGTCGTTTCATTGTTTTTCATCAACGTAGTTAGACGAAATGCATAAATCGGTGCAGCCAGCCGTATTCAAAAAATGTCGGAAATAAATTCTCTTTTGAGTGCTTTAAAGAGCGAACCGGCAATAGAGGAAATGAAAAGGATGGTGTCACTAAGGAAGGTTCAAGAGTGACGAAGTGAGGAGCTCCTGAGGTACAACCTCTGCGGCGTCAATCCTCACGGATGCGACCATATATGCTTTTTCGACCAGCAATCGAAAGATATTAAAAGGAGCTCCTCATGGACAATCATACACAATACTTAGGTTTTGCGGGCGTGGATCTTGCCAAAAAAGTCATGCAAATTCACTTTGTCACCGAAGATGGAGAAATCACCGACAAATCGGCCAAACGAGCAGAGTTTCTTGATTTCTTCAGAAACCGTGGAAAATGCTTGATCGGTATGGAAGCCTGCGGTTCTTCACAAGACTGGGCTAGAAAGCTTGAGGCCATGGGACATGAAGTGCATTTGATGTCTCCGAAGGCCGTCAAACCATTTGTCTCAGGTCAAAAGAACGACCACAACGATGCAATCGGAATTTATAAGGCCATGCTCAACGGAGTTAGACGTGTCCCAGTGAAGTCTACAGAGATTCGCGACTTGCAAACGCTCAGAAGAATCCGCTCACAAGTAATGAAAGACAGGGTCAAGGAAATCAATCATGTCCGAGGTCTTCTGGCCGAATATGGCATTGTGATGGGAAGGTCTATAACTGCGTTCAACAAAGGCATTTTCTCCGCCTTAGAAGGCTTGAAAGAAAGAGGAGATGTTTCTCCTTTAGTTGCAGAGGAACTTTGGACAACGGTTGAAGCTATCAAGAGAAAGATAGAAAGGCAAAAGAAATTAGATCGAGAAATCGAGCAATTAGCCCGGGGCTGCAAAAACTATGAGAACTTTCTCAAAACTCCCGGAGTTGGTCCATTCACGGCGGCAATGCTCTGCGTTCTGCTTTGTGACCCTGGCATTTTTGCAAACGGCCGCAAATTTGCTGCCTATATAGGACTAGCGCCAAGAAGCCGGGGCTCGGGCGGCAAAAACTTTGTTACCAGCATACCGTTGAAATTCAATTGCGATAGCGAGTCTCGGGCAGTATTTGTTGAGTGTGCTCAGGCGATAGCTCGATATAAAAATAAATCGTTCTGGGTAGATGACATCCTGAGAAGAAAGCCCAAGAAAGTCGCCTTAATAGCCATTGCGAACAAGCTTGCTCGACAAGTTTGGGCAATGGCAAACAAAGGCGAAAGCTTTAAACCAAAGGCAATCCTAACTGCATAGAACGAAACGAATAAAGTCAGAACACGAGTTAAGTTAATAGACAGATGTAAAACCGGTTACGCCGGCCTCAGAATGACCTGAAGAGGTTGCAAGCACTAAAGATGCTGATAAACAAAATAGGATCTGAGGTTGGTTACTCATCATGGCTGCTGCTGATGGAACTTCCTACGCAGGATAGAAGTCGAATAAGAAAACCATAATCACTTTGATTGTTAACGTAACAAACGTCAATCATCTGTTGAAATTAGACTTTTCGGACTCACAATTTAAGATGCGACAGCCGGTCCCGGAGGAGTTTTTGTACTCGAAGATTTTGTCAACAAGGGTGGCAATTTATTTAATTGAAGGAAACCATAACGGTCAAGACAGATCTGCAACTATTTGTTTGATAAGGATTATCTTAATCCAGAGCCTTTGAAAGAATCTTGATCCGTAATTCTTCGAATGGCTTTTAAAAGTCGAATTAGAAAGTGGAGCTTCTACTTAAATAAGTAAATACCCTTAGATGGTTGACACACGGGAACATAAGAAACCTCTGATCAGGAATCGGTATCAGAGGTTTTGCGTTAATAGACGCTCTAAAAACTTAATCTACGTTAAAACCGTTGCGTCGGGCTGCAATGAGTGCTTCCGTACGATTTCGTGCGTCAAATGCGCGATACAGGGCCGTAACGTGCGTTTTAATGGTGCCTTCGGAAAGATCCATCTTGCGGCAAATAGTTTTGATGGAGTCTCCCTGACTCAAAAGCTTCAATACCTGGCACTGACGAGTAGTGAGGTGAACTTTTGAAGAGGGATTCACAACCGGCTGCTGCGGGCTCATTCCCATCGACTGCTGCTGAGAGAGAATCTTCGAGGGAATATAGACGCCGCCTTCGAGGACAAAATTGATCGTGCTCTTAAGCAGGTTGGCGTCAAGTGTCTTTGGCACATAACCGGCGGCACCGGCTGAAAGAGCTTTGAGAATGCTGTCCGGATCACAGTTGCCGGAGAGAACCAGAATTTTGAGCGCCGGATAGTTTTGTAAAAGTCGTACTAAGAGATCGGTGCCTTGAGAGTCGGGCAGGCCGAGGTCAAGAATCATCAGATCAGCGGAGTCGCCGTACTTTTCAGCCAACTCAACAGCCTCTTTTGCAGTGGCTCCGACGTGAATCTGCACGTCCGGATACATGCTTTGCAAAAGAGCAGACATGGCCGTCGTAATAAGCGAGTGATCGTCCACCAATAAGATCGTCTGCGGTTTAACCAACTGAGTCTCCTTACCTATTTTTCAATTATTTGGAGCGCACGACTCAACCCAACATATCACGAAAGCCGTGCTTATTCAGAGTTTAACAAATTCGAGGAAGTTGTTCCCCTGTCAGCCAGTCCACCATGCGGACACCGCCGAAGCCGGTTTCCATTTGTACGAAGTGGTTTTCGTCCTCAATGCAGCGGCCGATGATTTGAGCATTCTTGCCAAGGGGATCATCTCTCATAATCTGAAGCATCCTTTCTGCATCTTCGGGTGCGCAGATTGCGATGACTTTACCCTCGTTGGCTACGTAAAGCGGATCTAAACCTAAAAATTCGCAGGCGGCTTCCACGGATTCCTTGACCGGAATCTTGTCTTCTTCAAGCACCATGCCGACAGAAGACTGTTTTGCAATTTCATTGAGTGTGGTACCGAGACCTCCTCGGGTCGGATCTCGCATGCAGCGAAGAGAAGGGATTTCGGCAACCAGTTTTTCGGTTAAACGGTTCAGACTGGCAGAGTCACTGACAACACCGGTTTCAAAGCCTAAGTTCACGCGCTGACTCATGACCGCCACGCCATGATCTCCGATATCGCCGGAAATCGCAATGACATCGCCCGGACGGCAGTTGGCGCCCGAGAGACGGACTCCTTCCGGCAGGACGCCTACGCCGCAGGTGTTGATGTAGATACCGTCGGCTTTGCCGCGTTCAACAACCTTTGTATCGCCGGTAACGATTTTGACGCCGGCCTCTTTGGCGGCAGCCGCCATGCTTTCCACAATGCGTTTTAGGTCGCTTAAAGGAAAGCCTTCTTCCAAAATGAAGCCGCAGGAAATGTAAAGGGGCGTGGCTCCGCAGACGGCAACGTCGTTAACGGTGCCGTGAATGGAGAGGCCTCCGATATCGCCGCCGGCAAAGAAAATAGGGCTTACGACATGCGAGTCGGTGGCCATGACGAGCTCGCCCTTCGGCTGCGGAAGACGGGCTCCGTCGTCGCCCTGGTCAAGGAATTCGTTAGAGAAGTTTTTAGCAAAGAGGTCGGCAATAAGCTGGGCGCTGGCTTTGCCGCCGGCGCCGAAGTTCATTTCGACCTTTCCGGTCTTGAAATTCAGAGGGCGTTGATAGTGTTTCTTTTCTTCAGACATTTTTATTCTCCGGAATTCTTATCTTTTGTGTCTGCCGTAAGTGAAGTAAGCGGCGCAGGCGCCTTCGCTGGATACCATACAGGAGCCGATGGGGCTTTCCGGCGTGCACACCGTTCCGAAAGCACGGCAGTCGGAAGGCTGCTTTTCGCCGCGCAGGATGGCACCGCATTCACAGGCTTTGTTATCCGGCACGCTGCGGTAAACCAAGTTGAAATGCTTTTCAGCGTCGAAGTCACTGTATGCATCGGAGAGCTTTAACGCAGACTTGGGAACGGAGCCGAGTCCTCGCCACTCGAAGCTGTCACGAAGCGCAAAGACTTCTTCCATCATTCGAATGGCCTTCATGTTGCCTTCGGGGCGCACGGCGCGGGTAAATTCGTTTTCAACCTTGGCTTCGCCGCGATTGATTTGACGAATCAGCATGAGGATGGACTGAAGCATGTCCAAAGGTTCGAAGCCGGCGATTACAACCGGTTTGGAATAGTCCTTGGCGAACGTTTCGTAAGGTTCGCTGCCGATGATCGTAGAAACATGGGCAGGTCCGACAAAACCTTCAATTTGGACTTTTTCCTGGTTCTTCAGGATATGGCGCATGGCCGGAGGCGTCAGAACATGATTGCAGAACACAAAGAAGTTCTTTAAGCCTTCTGCCTTGGCTTGCTTTAAAACCACGGCGGTGGCGGGCGTTGTCGTTTCAAAGCCGATGGCAAAGAAGACGACATTTTTATCCGGATTGGCGCGGGCTATATCCAGGCAGTCAGCCGCCGAATAAATCATACGGATGTCCCCGCCCTGAGCTTTTGCCTTCATCAGCGAAAGACCCTTGGAAGCCGGGACGCGCATGGTATCGGCATAAGTACAGAGGATGACGCCGTGTTCTAAGGCGAGTTCAATTGCAGAGTCGATTCTGCCGATCGGCATAACGCACACCGGACAGCCGGGCCCGTGAATCATGCGGACGTTTTTAGGCAGAATGCCCTCCAGGCCGTAGCGGCTGATAACGTGCGTGTGACCGCCGCAGAACTCCATGAGCCGATAGTTTTTATCCGCCTTCGCTTCTTTAGCGATATCGGCAACGAGCTTTTTTGCGATCTCTTTGTCACGGTACTCAGTGATGTACTTCATGCCGGTTCTCCTGCCGCAGGAGCCTCTGAAGCAAAAAGAGCCAGTGTCTTTTGAGCCTCTTCGGGATCGATCTTCTGCAGGGCATATCCGACATGCAGGATGACGTAGTCGCCTACCTTGACGTCCTCGAGAAGGGCGGTCGAGATGGTTTTCTTCAGCCCCGAGATTTCTGCCACAGCAGTGTTCTCGTCGATGATTTCTTTAATTTGTACGGGAATTGCTAAACACATGATTCTTACTCTTTAGCTGTACTGTGAAGGCGCATTAAAACGACCCAAGCTTGGCCGAGCGATACGCCTCCGTCATTCGGAGGAACTTTAAGTCCCTCATAAACTTGTAATTCTTGCTGTTTCAGCAGCTCACGCAGCCGCTGCGTTAGTAATGAATTTAAACAACAGCCGCCCGAGAGGCAAACTTTTCTGACTTGATCTTTCTCAGAGACGGTGATGATCTCTTTTGCTAACACCTGAGCCAGCGTTTCCTGGAAGTCCGCCGCTGCTTGCCGTTTATCAGCGTATTCGGAAAGCGCCAGAAGGAGCGGTATAAAATTCGGATGTCCGTCGATGACTCCAACAAGGTCCGCTCGATTTTGTCCCCGACGTCCTTCGGAGGCCGCCTGCAGGCGAACCGGTGCTTCTCCTTCATAGCTGGAGATGTGGCAGATACCGAACATGGAAGCCGCTGCATCAAAGAGGCGTCCCAAACTCGTCGTCTCAGGCGCGTTGGCTTGAGCAGCAATGAGACGAAGACTCGGTTTATTGACGTCTTGAGCGAGTTTTTCAAGAGTGTCCGTTTTTCCGTTCTCCGCAAAAATCTTGGCGGCCATTCGCCAGCCTTCACGCGCGCATTTATCTGCTCCGGGCATTTTGATCGGAGCAATACTGCTGAGGCGTTCAAAACCTTCCGGAGTCACCTTCAAGAGTTCTCCGCCCCAGGGTTTGTTGTCAGTACCTAAGCCGACCCCGTCGAGCGCCAGTCCCAAAACCGGTTCGGAAAGTCCGTGTTCGGCCATGACGGCGGCAATATGGGCGTGATGATGCTGAACAGGGACGAGTTCCGCATCGTACTTATCGGCAAGTTCCTCGGCAAGAGAGGTGGAATAAAAGTCCGGATGAAGGTCGCAGGCAATATATTTCGGCGTGATTTCAAAAATTTCCGAAAGGTGCTCAACCGCTCTGGCCAACGTCCGGCAGTTGCTGACGCGGTCGGTATCACCGATATGCTGCGTTAAGAAGGCGTGGTCGCCTTTAGTTAAACAAGCCGTATTCTTCAGCCACGGACCGGTGGCAATGACGGAAGGACCTCCGTAGGGCAGACGAACAGCTACCGGCGTAAATCCGCGTGCACGTCTGATGAGCTGGACGTCCTGGTCTCTTTGCTGCATTACCGAGTCATCACATCGAATCAGGATGTCACGGTTGTGCGTTAAGAAGAGGTCTGCGATTCCATCGAGTTTTTGGACGGCTTCGTCATTGTCGATAACAAGCGGTTCGCCGCCGGCGTTTGCACTTGTCATGACGAGCACTAAGTCACATTCTTTTTTGTACCAATCAGGGTCTTCGGGACGTCCCATGGCTTCAAAGAAAAGAAGCCAATGGATCGGCGTATAAGGCATCATGATGCCGATACGATTCAATTCCGGCGCGATGCCCGGAAGAAGACGGTCGGCATCGTTAGTTTTTGGGCAAAGAACGATCGGAGCCTGCGGTGAATGTAATTCTTTAGAAGCTTTTTCCGAGATGCGGACAAAGCGAGAGGCGGAGAGGTCGTTTAAGGCCATGACCGCGAACGGCTTAAAGGGACGGTGCTTGCGCCGACGCAGCTCAGAGACCGCGACGGCATTGGCTGCATCGCAAACCAAATGAAACCCGCCGAGACCTTTTACGGCCGCGATTTTGCCGCCTTGAATCTGTCGGAGCAGCTCAGCAATTTCATCCTCACAGGGGATGGGCGCACCGGTTTTGTCTTTCAGTTCAACATGCGGTCCGCATACGTCACAGGCATTAGGCTGCGCGTGAAACCGGCGGTCAAGGGGATCCTTGTATTCCTGCAGACAGTCCGGGCACATCGGAAAAACTTTCATGCTCGTCTGAGGACGGTCATAGGGCAGGTGGGCAGTGATGGTGTAGCGGGGACCGCAGTGCGTGCAGTTGATAAACGGATAACGGTACCGACGATTATTTTTGTCGGTGAGTTCCTTCAGGCACGCTTCGCAGACAGCGGCATCGGCCGGGATAACCGTACTGACCGAATTAGATCGGCTTTCCAGGATCACGAAGTCCTGACGTCCTTCTACAGGAATGTCTTCAGCTTCAACCGATTCGATGGAGGCAAGCGGAGGAAGTTCTTTCAGTAATCGAGTGCGGAAACGTTCTAAAGCTTCAGAGGGCCCTTCGACTACGGCTTCAACGCCGCGTCCGTCATTAAGAACGGTGCCGGTAAGTCCTTCACTTTTGGCCAGAACAAATACAAAAGGACGGAACCCGACTCCTTGGACGGTTCCTTTAATCCTTAATTTTTCTGCACGAATCGAGCTCTTCGAGTTAACGAACATGACGGACTCACCGGAAAGTTTCAATCGTATATTCTTTCAGCAGCTGAAGCTAAATTACTTTGAAACAGCGGCAAAACGTTTGCCGAGCCAATCACACCAAGCGTCCATGCCGGTGCCTTTGGTAGCAGAGACTTCAATAAATTCAATGTTCGGATTGACTCTGCGGGCATACTCTTTGCACTTCTCAACGCTGAAGTCCACATAAGGGAGCAGATCAACTTTGTTAATCAGCATCAAAGAGCTCGCAGCAAACATGTCCGGATATTTGATCGGTTTGTCTTCGCCTTCGGTGACGGAAAGCACAACAACCTTGCAGTCTTCTCCTAAATCGAAAGCAGCAGGACAAACGAGGTTGCCGACGTTTTCAATAAAGAGAATGGAATTGGGTTCGGGTTTGATCTTCCGGCAAGCCTCTTCGATCATATCGGCGTCTAGGTGACAGCCTTCCCCGGTGTTGATCTGAATGGCACGGCAGCCGGTTGCGCGAATACGTTCGGCGTCGTTCAAAGTTTGTTGATCACCTTCGATCACAGCAAGTTTGTACTGGTCTTTGATCTTGTTGATCGTATTGCAGAGCAGCGTGGTCTTACCGCTTCCGGGACTGGAAACAAGATTTAACGCCAGGACGCCGTCGGCTATGAACTTCTCGCGGTTCTGAGCCGCCTTTTTGTCGTTGGCGCTTAAAACGTCAATCTCCAGCTGGACCAAACGATCGTTGATTTTTTCCATAACTTTTTCCTTGGTCGAAGAAAAGACAGGAGCACGGGTCTCAGCTCCGGCTCCCGTCAATACATCAATAATTATTCGTGCTTATGAGCACCGGCGTTGCCGTGTTCATGATGGCCGGCGTCATGGTGATGGCGATGCTGGTCGCTGTCACGATGAACGTGGCCGTCTTCGGCATGGGGATGTTCATGAGTATGAGTCTGGTCCAGTTCTTCAACTGTGGCTTTCTTTCCGCCGCAACCGCATGTAACACACATAATTCACTCCTTAAATAAAAAACTAGGAATCTCCGAGTTCCAGTTCACTGACTCGGAAATCGTCGCCGCCGTTTACACTGAGCTGATAGCTCCCGCACTCGGGACACGGCTCCCCGCGGCGGTGAATCGGAACAGTTTTCTGACATTTGAGACACCAGGCTGTTCCCTCCGGGCGCTCAATTTCAATCTTTGCATCCTGCATGACCGTCCCCTGCGAGGCGATCTTTAGACCCTGCATCAGTGCATGCATTTCAACTCCGGCCAATTCCCCGACAATCAGTTTGACAGATACGACAGAGGGAGCCTGATTTTGCAGTGCAGTGTTCTCCACAATCTCAACGATGCTCTGGGCTAAGGACATTTCATGCATCTTTGAGCTCCACGTCCATTTGAGTGCACGGGTCAAAGGACAGAATCGTCAGTTCGGCCAGCTTTTTAAGCTCTTCGGCATTTTTTGCCTTGAGATTCAGAAGCGTTTTTTTGAACCATTCGCAGTCGACCACGTTGATTTCGGTCGGAGTCAGGATGTGATATTTCTCAATGACACCGTCGGAAATTTTGACTGCATGGAGGAGAACACCGCGGGAGTTCTGAACGAGAGAGACCGCACTTCCGGGGCCGAGAGCCATAGCTGCGATTGTCTCTAGGGGCATACGAATCAAGTCCGCAGCGCTCAGCACTTCAATAAAACGCGCGACAAAGCGGGTGTAATTCGTGTTGCCGTCGGACATCAGCAGTCCGGCAACGGTCGGATTTTTTTTCATGCGGGCAACCGGCCCCGTCAGCGAGCGAACATCACTTTCCAATGATCCGTTTTTCCAGCAGCCTCTTTCTTTTAAGGCTTGAAGAATAAAGGCCGTCGGTTTATCGAGGAGGGGGCCCGAGGTGTATCCGCGGCTGCGGTGCGAGGAAATCTTGTCAAAGAAAGCAGTCAGACTGTCTTTGTTCGGCGTAATGGTGCCGTTAAAGAGATCCTGTTCCCAATGCTCTGAAAATCCGTCCAGCAATAAATAAGAAACCTCGCCTCTTAGCTCGCTCCAGAGTTTGTTTCTCTTGGTCTGATCTTCGGGCGGAACTTCTCGAAGCTCACTGACAAGTTCCCGCACGCGAATGACGCTTTTGATTTTCGCCGCGCGATAGCCCTCTCCGGCGCATTGAAGCGCAAAGAATCTAACACCTTCGTTAATGAGTTCCAAATGGTTGGCAAACCGCGCTTTTATCAGGACATCCTGAGAAGGCTCGCTGTTGTGGGCTACATCACACGCCACCGCGGCCGCGGCAGTTTGCGAATCCGGACAAAGCGCAAAAAGGGGCGGCAGAAGCTCTAATGCTTCTTTAACGGGACGCCCGCAAAGGAGTTTTTCAATGCGCAGCTCCTTTGCCGGTTCGATACTGACATCGGATACAGAACATCCGTCAGTCGTTAAAACAAAACGAATCGCACCGAGATAACTCATGCTTCCAGATCCTCCGAGGTGGTTTTAGGTCTTAAGAACGAACGGCGCGAGATCGGACGATTGATGGCTGTTTCAACCGCTTTCTCGATGGCTTCCGGGTCGACTTCCGGCTGAATGGCGGGAATCGGCTCGCCGAGTTCCGGTTCCTGCTCCGGCTTCATTAGTTCTTCTAAAGCAGCCTTAGCTATTTCTACGGCCATCTCGTGATCGGATACGACTTCCTCCAGCGGAGACATAAGCGAACACATCTGATACTCGCCCAAAATTCTGTCTTTTACGCTGATGAAGTCATACATCCCGGCCGGGAACGGATAATGCAGGCGGCGTCCTTCGGGAATCGACTTCCACTTCGAGGGCTGGCCCTTAGCCAAAATCACGTTCATGCACCAAGGCGTGACAATGATTCCGAGCCAAAAGTATTTCCACTTATGAAAACCGACCGCCTGCACATGGACACGCGGATGCAGCATCGGCAGGCCCTGCATTCGGGTCTGCCAAATTCTGTTGAAGCCTCTTTCGAGCCGCTGTGCCGGATTCGGCGCCCACGGCTCGTCACTTTGAGGATTTTGAGTCGTCGGAGCGTTGGTTTTGATCATAGTCTTCGGGCACAACCATAAAAAGGTCGCGTTCGCAGCCGCAAACCGGACAATTCCAGTACTCGGGCAGTTCCGAGAAAGGTGTGCCGGGTTCAATGTTCTGATCTACATCGCCTTTAGAAGGGTCATAGATGTAATGACAGACTTTGCACTCCAAGCGCGTATTCGGATGCAGTTTGGAGCTGTCGCCTAAAAAAGTACCTTCAAATCCGGGCATTATTTGATTTCCACAGGTGAAAGTTCCCAGCTCTTGGTGACCCATTCGATCAATTCTTTGATGCGAACGGCAGAATCGGCCAAGTCTTCGGAAGCGGCAACCGCTTCTTCCGGAAGACCGGCGACAACAAGCGTATTCAGAATCATCAGGCGAGCCGGAGCGTTGTTTAAATACTGCACTTTCCAAACGTGACGTACATCGGTCGAAGAAATACGGCAGTTTCCGAATCCGCGGGACATCATTTGAACGGCGCCGGCGCCGACTGCAGCTTCGATCACTTTATGGTCTTCAGCCGACATCGGAAGATGCGACAGGTTGATCGTGAAAGCAGGAGCACCCGGTTCCCAAGCTTTAAGCGCCTCTTTGAGTTCGGCGATAATCGCCGGGCTGTTCATGGCCTCCGGACCGAATTCAACCGGATGCAAATCCGGCTGACTGGTTACGTAAGCGGCCTCGGCAACGCAGGAAGGAATTGCACTCACTTCCAGCTGATCGGCAATCTGCTGGCCGTCGCGATAGTAGCAAACGCGCCAAACACCGACGAATACGGATTCCTGAATACGGATTTCGTCGAAGGTTTCGTTCGGGATGGAAATACGAATGGCCACTTCACCTTCGCCGAGCATTTGATTTATAAGCGCCAGTGTTTCCTTGTCATAGCCGTTCATCGCAAAAGCGGGACCGGCATCTCCGCTGTCCATATTCCAAAGGCGCATCTCTTCATAAAGGTCGATGAAGAACTGACGGCACTTCTCGGCGGTTTCTTTATCAGCGACTTCAGGCGTATAGGGCTGACGGAAGGTGTCGACGATATCCGGTACGCCGATCGTATTGGCAACAGAGCGTTCCGGCTGAGAACCCGGGCCGAGAAGATTAATAGGTATCGAAATCGGTTTGGTGATCATGATTGAAGTCTTTATAGATTTAGTTAGATGGATCGAACAGGGATGCCGACGGAGGGCGGATAGTGCGGCTCGCTGTGCATGATTTCGTCCGCTTCTCGGACTAAATCGGCCCAAAGCCGCAGTCCGTCAACGGCACCTAAATACTTGCCGTCGCGGAAAAAGACCAGAGCCGGCCAGCGTTTGAAGCCGTAAGTCACGGCAAGTTTTCTGGCGTTGGGAGGCCCCACGATTGCCTTGTGTTCAATCAGGCCGCAGCTTTTAGCCAGTTCCGGTGCAATCACAAGCGCGTCCATAGTTTCTTTCATGCGGTTCGGATCTTCGACAAAAACAACCATCGAGAGGCCCGGTTTCTGCAGAAACTGCGGGAAGGTATCTTTGTCGCAGCTTTCAAAACCATGTTCGTTGACCATTCTTAAGAACAAAGGGTGGCTGTAGAGGTCAATCTTCGGGGAAGTGCCCATCAGTTCCATCAGTGCTTCTCCTTTTTATCGAGTTGGGCTTGAAGGTGCGGAGGCAGTTTGCCGGTGTTGGCCACGATGTCTGCGAATGCATCTTCAACATCGGGTGTCTGACCGTTCATTGCCGCTTCCAGAGCGTCCAGCGCGGCGTCGACCTGACGAGCCCGTTCTTCCGTAATTTTTTTGGTTCCCATGCCGTTCCAGGCTAAAACCCATTCGCCGATTCGGACGTCTCCGAGCATCAGGACGTCGAGATTTTCGGTTTGGCCGCGGCCCGAACAGACCGCTCTGCCCGGATAGGGCAGAGACTCAACTTTCATTGGAATTCCGATACACATTATTTATCTGCCTTTGCAACAAAGCGGGCAAAGCGAATGTCGCCGTCTCTGCAGGCTTCTTCTGCCGAGGGGCGGCCGCTTTCATATTGTTCGATATCTAAACAAGGCGCATCCATGAGGGCAGGGGCAATTTCGTCCTCAGAGCGAGCCCGAAGTCCGACGTTCCAGCCGCGAACGATTTCGTATCCGTCACGGACAGCTTCATCAATCTTTGCTTTGGCTTCAGGAGAAAGAGAACCGCCGTAGTCATCCAGCAAAACCGGCTGGAAACCCACAACCGCGATTTCTTTCGGAACGGCGCCCCGTACGGCTGCGGCAACCAAAAGATCATTCATGCCGGTTTGGTGCGGAGAAATCTTAGTAGAGGTCCAAAGTTTGACGTCGTCGTTGCGAAGAACACGGAGTTCCCCGGGCTTTCCTTTGAAATCGCAGCAGTCAAAAATCAGGAGTTTTTCTGCTCGGCAGATTCTGTCGTAAAGATACATGCCGAGTGTGCCCCCGTCAGCTATGACATTATTCGGGTCGGTAAAAGCGTACTTGTCGTTAAAAGATTCAACAACTCGAACTCCGAAGCCTTCATCAGCCCAGAGAATGTTGCCGATACCAAGAATCAGGCACGGAATGTCTTTGAGGTTTTGCATATATAGAATTGCCACCGTTATGGTTACAGGTTCTTAATATGCCACTAGTATAGTTACAAAAGTTAAGTAAAACTACTAAGAAAACGGATTAATTATCGACCCAAAATGGTTTTTTGGTGATTATTTTTGCTTTTCTTCCGTTAATTAAGACTAACTTGCTTCTTCTTTATTTTCGTTTTCAAGTGCCTGGTGGATATCCCAGCGCATTTGCAGAGACAGCCAAAATTCCGGTTCGGTATGAAAGTAGCGTGAAAGCCGAATTGCCGTGTCGGTGGAGATCGAACGTTTTCCGACAATGAGTTCATTGATGCGGCGGCGGGAAACGCCGATCGCTTGAGCCAGTTCAGCCTGAGAAATGCCGAGAGGCTCTAAAAAACGCGATTCCAGAAATGCGCCCGGATGGGGTGCACTTCTGGAAGAACGTGAAATACGGCCTCGCAGCGGAGAAAGACCTCCGCTGTTTTGGCCGTTAGTTTGATCCGAAGATCTTGCCATGAGAAAGCCTAGGCTTTGCTGGCAGGAGAAGCATTCGGGATATCAGAAGGCGGAATGTCTTCATTACCCGGCTGACGGATCGGTTCCTTGAAGTAGCGGATACCGTTGATCATCGTAGAAACCTGTGTGCCGCCGCCCATGATGTCTTCACGGAAGCTCATGTAAAGGTGAGCGCAGAGGAAGATGAGCAGGTAGTACATCAGAAGATGATGGAAGGTACGCACCGGCTGAGGACCGCCGAGCCATGCTGTAACCCAGCCGAACCAGGACATCCAGCCTGTATCCCATCCCCACTGTTCGGCATAAAGGCCTAAACCGGTCAGGATGATCAGGACGGAGCCGAGAACGTACATCAGGCACATAGCCGTCTGGGCCAGAGGATTATGACCGACATATTCCTTCGGGTGTTTGTTCAGGAAAAGGTAGTAGAGGGCAGTGCCGAAAATACCTTTAATCCATTCCATATCCCAGAACGGAAGGATGAAGATCATACGGGAATATTTGTTGCCGACGAATGCCCAGTAAATACGATAGAGCATCAGCACGGCGAACAGCATGCCGCAAACCAAGTGCAGCAGGATGATGTTCCCGAAGAAGTAGGTATCCCAAGTGGTGGCGTAGTTTGCAATCGGCGGCCAGCCAATCAGGAAACCCGTAATGACCAGCATGAAGAATGCGGCGCACTGAGCCCAATGCCAGAAGCGTACAGGAGCTTCGTACACGTACACGGGTTCAATCGGGCCTTCCTCAATGCTGTATGCCCATTTCGAGATTTTCATAAAACCTCCTAATTAGCGGACTTGAACTTTGCAGAGTTCCTCACCGCTGGTCGACATGACGTGAGTTGCGCAAGCCAAGCACGGGTCAAAGCTGTGGATTGTGCGCAAGATTTCGAGAGGCTGATCAGCCACGGCAACAGGTGTGCCGAGCAGAGCGGCTTCGTATGCACCGAGCTGGCCCTTGGTGTCACGCGGAGAAGCATTCCACGTAGACGGAACAACAGCCTGCCAGTTTTCGATCACGCCGTCTTTAATAACGCACCAGTGTCCGAGGGCACCGCGCGGAGCTTCGCACTGACCGACGCCTTTGCATTCTTTCGGCCAAGTACTCGGTTCCCATTTATCCATGTTGGCAGCGACTTCGTCACCGGCCTTGATGTTGGCTTCGAGTTCATCGACGTATTCGAGCATGAGCTGAGCGCACATCTTGGCTTCCAAACCGCGGCAGAGGGTACGGCCGAGTGTGGAGAAGAGAGCTTCGACAGGTACGCCGGCCTGAGCAAGAGCGCGGTCGACGAGTTCTTTCTGGCGAGGCATCTTCTTGGCGTAGGCGACAACCATACGTGCAAGAGGACCGGTTTCCATTGCGTGTCCGTTCCATCTCGGAGCTTTGATCCAGGAGTAGCGGGCATTTGTGGTGAGCCACTTGATGTCGGTCTTGGTACCTTCGTAATCGACGCCGGCTTTGCCGAGGTCGAAGTTCGGGTCGGTGATACCTTCCCAAGGATGCAGACCTTCATCGGGTTTCGGATAGGAGTACCAGGAGTGATCAACGAATTCTTTGATCTGGTTGGGATCCTTAAGGTCAACCGGAAGAATCTGGTCGAACTTGCCGTCGATAACGGCGCCGTTCGGCATAACGAGGCTCTTTTCGGACATATCGTTGGCATAGGCCGGGAAGTCGCCGTAGCAGAGCAGGTTCTTGTTGGCAAGGCCTCCGCCGATCTTGTACCAGTCTTTGTAGTAGGCCTGCATTGCCATCAGGTCAGGATAGTAGACTTCGTCGATGAAGCGGATCGTGGACTTAGCCACATCGCGCAGGAAGTTCATCCAAACCTGGTTGATCATGATGCCCTGGGCACCTGTATCGCTCATGTTAATCGGGCAGGGAACGCCGCCGACCAAATAGTTCGGGTGCGGGTTCTTACCGCCGACGATAGCGTGGACCTTAACGATTTCGCGCTGGAAGTCCAAGCTTTCGAGGTAGTGAGTGACGCCCAGAAGGTTAATTTCCGGAGGAAGCTTGTAGCCGGGGTTGCCCCAGTAAGCGTTTGCAAAAATACCCAGCTGGCCGCTGGCGACGAATGCTTTCAAACGGTCCTGAACTTCTTTGAAGTAAGCAGGAGAGGAAAGAGCGTGCGTAGAGATGGACTGCTGGATTTCGCTGGTCTTCTTCGGATCGGCGCTCAAAGCGGAGACGACGTCAATCCAGTCGCAGCCGTGGAGCTGATAGAAGTGAGTCAGGTGGTCCTGGCTGTACAGCGTAGCGTTCATCAGGTTGCGGATGATATTGGCGTTCTTCGGAATCTTAATTCCGAGAGCATCTTCAACTGCGCGGACGGCAGACAAAGCATGAATACCCGTGCAGACGCCGCAGACGCGTTCCACAAAGGCCCATGCATCACGGGGGTCGCGTCCCTTCAGAATAACTTCAAGACCGCGCCACATCGTGCCGGTTGACATTGCGTCGACGATGACATTGTTTTCATCGAGGACGGCCTGCATACGTAAGTGACCCTCGATTCGGGTTACAGGGTCAACAACAACTTTCTTATTTGCCATTATTCATTTACTCCCATGTCCTTGTTGACTTCTTTTGACTTGGCGCGAGCGACGGCGCTTGCGGCGGCATGAACAGCCACGGCGGCACCCATCACACCAAGAGCAGCCAAGCCTACGCGGTCAGCAGTAGCCTGGATGCCAAGACCCCAGCTCGGAGGCAGGATGGTCGGTTCGTGAGCGTAGAAGCTGCCTTTATCCCAGAAGTTGTCTTCGGAGCAAGCCAAGCAGGGATGTCCGGATTCAACCGGCCAAGACAGCATGTCGTTCCAACGGATAGAAGAGCAGGAGTTGTAAGTGACAGGTCCCTTGCAGCCGACTTTGTAGAGGCAGTAGCCGAGTTTGGCGCCGATGTCGTCGAATTTTTCAACGAACTGGCCGGCATCGAAGTGAGCGCGGCGATAGCACTTGTCGTGGTTGCGCTGGCCGTAGAACATCTTCGGACGGAGCTGAGCGTCAACCGGAGGCAGACGGTCATATGTCAGCATGTAGGTGATGACACCGGTCATGACTTCCGGAATCGGGGGGCAGCCCGGTACGCGGATAATCGGCTTATCTTTGATGACATCTGTAATAGGAACAGATTTTGTCGGATTCGGTTTGGCAGTGTTGATGCAGCCCCAGGAAGAGCAGGATCCCCAGGCGATAACAGCTTTGGCGCCTTTGGCAACGTGCATCAGTTTTTCAAGGAAGGGTTTGCCGCCGGGCAGACAGAACATGCCGTCAGCGCCGAGGCAGGGAGAACCTTCAACGGCCAGAATGTAGTTGCCGTTGAATTTCTTCATGACGTCTTCGAGAGCCTGGTGATCTTGTTCACCGGCAGCGACCATCAGTGTGTCGTCGTAGGCCAGAGAAATCATCGAAAGGATGACGTCTTTGGTCAGCGGATGGTAGGAACGAATGAAGGATTCAGTACAGCAGGTGCATTCAAGGCCGTGGAGCCAGATAACCGGAGTACGTGGTTTAGTTTCCATCGCATGGGCGATGTCCGCTGCGCCGTTTGCACCGAGTCCGAGGGAAGCGGCTGTCAAAGAGCAGAATTTAAGGAAACTGCGTCTTGAGACACCTTGCCGCCGCATCAATTGATAGTTAGTTTCTGTCATAGAAGCATCTTCTCAGTAGTTGCAGGGGTTGTTAAAACTCACACTCCCGGGATGGATTTCCCCGAGAACTTAAGGATATTCTAAGCATTTTCCCTATAAATGGTTAGAAATTAGTTCAATTAAATTAATTCGTAAAAACAATTAGATAGTATTAAAATTCAAATAAAAAATGTTACACATAGCGTTACACCAGCCATAATTTGTTCTCTTGACAGTCAAAAAAGTGAATCCGATTTTTTGTTTTTTTGCTCCGAACCGATTTTTGGTTTGAATTTTTGCGGCGCGTATAAGGTTTGTTTAATCGTCAATTCTTAAAATTTTTTCATCCGGATACATCTAATAAAAATTTATGTCAGAAGAGAAAGCCAAGCTTGAACTTCAGTCGGTTCGATGCGTACGCGGTGAACGGCTGCTTTTTACCAAGCTTAATTTCCAGTGCCCTGCCGGCACACTGGTTCGCATTGCAGGGCCGAACGGCACGGGCAAGACCAGTCTCCTGCGTCTTCTTGTCGGCTTAATGCAGCCGCAGGAAGGTCAAATCCTTTGGAAAAACGAACCCATCAAAAAGCTCAAAGAAGAGTTCTGGAAGGATCTCGTCTACATCGGACACCTGAACGGTGTGAAAGATGAACTGACCGCTCGAGAAAACCTCCTTATTAATTGTGAGATCGGAGAGCATCCGGTCACTAAAGAGCAGGCAGACCACGCTTTGGCAATGGTGGGACTCGAAGGTTTTGAAGACCACTACACCCGACACCTTTCCCAAGGACAGAGAAGACGAGTTGCACTTGCCCGTCTTTATCTCAGCCGCCACGCCGGATTTTGGGTCTTAGACGAACCCTTCACGGCTTTGGATGTTAAAGCTGTAGCAAATTTAGCCAATCTGATTGCCGAGCACGTCAATGAGGGCGGAATCGTCGCCTTGACGACCCATCAGGAAGTGCCGATCGCGGCGAATAATATTCAGCGCATCGAGCTGACCGGCGGCCGCTGGTTAAACGGCCGGATGGTTAAAAAACACGATTTAGCAGAGGAGGTGGCTTAAATCATGTTTCGGTTATTCCTGGCCGTTGTTCGACGGGATCTCAAATTAGCCCTTCGTCAAAAATCAGATGTTTTAAACACGGTCTTTTTCTTTATTGTGGTTGTTACTCTGGTTCCTCTCGGAATCGGTCCTGACCAGCAGCTTTTAAGAATGATTGCGCCCGGCGTTGTCTGGGTCGCTGCACTCTTAGCTGCGCTGCTTTCGCTCCCGCGTCTTTTTGCCAATGACTATGCCGACGGTACATTGG
>ENA-USYV01000258-USYV01000258.1-human-gut-metagenome-genome-assembly--contig:-NODE-258-length-62712-cov-7.980586_pt1 | contig 62712 bp, 34 predicted proteins | sample MGYA00250066_ERZ773514 | MGnify/ENA primary metagenome ERZ773514 (study PRJEB29103, sample SAMN06112049) | human gut metagenome | biome: human gut; feature: ankylosing spondylitis patient; material... | reverse complement strand
TAATAGTTGTACTGCTTTTTCGAATATTTCATCTTTATTTTCGATTTTTGAAGTGTCAACTTATTCAGTACACTACATTGTCTGATTACGGGAGATGGGAAATGGGATTGTAATGTGATGGCAACATTTGCCGTCACGTTGCCGTCACCTATTGCTGCCACGGATTTATTGGTTGATAACCAGTATGTTATCGCTGTTTGGTGACAGATGATGGCAAATAATCGTTTTAATTCTCGTAGAAGAGAAGTGAGGTCATTCGATTATTTTTCATTTCTCTTTAGTGGTATTCCGGCTCTCGGACGTTCATAGTATATAGTTCAATAGATATTAGGTAAAAGATTAGGATTGGTGTTTGAAATTCCACAATATTCCTCCGGTTTGTTTATTCCCATTCTTTGTTAATGGCCGGAGGAGTTGCTGGAAATCCTCTGTTTTGACTAAAGTGAAAAATATGATATCATGAAAAATGTATTGGTAATACTTGCGAGTGTTGTGATTTGCTTTCTGTCAGGGTGCTCGAATGTGAAAGATGTGCCTTCGATAGCAGTTATTGAAAAAGGATTTCGTGAGATCCCTGATAGTATCCGGGTGGGATGTTATTGGTATTGGATTTCGGACAATATCTCCAAGGAAGGAGTGATTAAGGATTTGTATGCCATGAAAGAGGCGGGAATTACCCGTGCCTATATTGGCAATATTGATATAGGAGGAAATTCTTATGGAGACGTGAAGATCTTCACGCCCGAATGGTGGGAAGCAGTGCATGCAGCACTGAAAACTGCAACGGAACTGGACATAGAAATAGGAATGTTCAATAGTCCGGGATGGAGCCAGTCGGGAGGACCGTGGGTGAAGCCGGAGCAGAGTATGCGTTATCTGGCAGCTACCGATATGCAGGTGAAAGGTCCGCAAACTCTCTCGTATACAGTGCCCGAATACTCAGATTCTATGCAGCTGGTTCGTGTCATCGCCTACCCTGCACAAAGTAACGTGTTTAGAAAAGAGTGGAAAGTGCAACAGAAAGGATACGAACCGGTTGTCTTTGATATGCACCTTGATGAACCTCAGCCGATCCGCAGCTTTACTTTTACGACGAACAATTATGTATGGACGAAAGCCGAACTACAAGCGAAAGTAGGTGATTCTTATCAAACGATCCGGAAATTTGAGATAGATCGCACCAATGGTATGCGGTCTGTTGGATTTTTTACAAATGCTCCGGTCGTTCTATCTCTTCCTGCGACAAAATCCGGTGATTTTCGTCTCTTGCTGGATAAACCGATTAATTCTTATGGAGATATAGAAGCCACAGTCGCTCTTTCTACCGCGAAAATGGTGGAACGATATCCAGAGCAGTCTTTAGCGAAGATGTATCAGCGGCCTGATCCTAAATGGGACTCATATATGTGGGCTAAGCAGGACTGGTATAACGATTCGGAAGGATTTGTAATACCACAGGATAAGGTGACGGATCTGACAGCTTCTCTTTCGTCAGACGGAACTCTGACTTGGAATGTACCCGAAGGCGACTGGATTGTTTCCTGTCTGGAAATGAAAACGACCGGTGTGACGAATACACCTGCTACTCCTGAAGCTACCGGACTTGAAGTGGATAAGATGAGCAAAAAACATCTCAGCGCACACTTTGATGCCTATATGGGTGAAATCCTTCGCCGTATTCCCGAAGCAGATCGTAAGAGTCTGAAGATTGCCGTGCAAGACAGCTACGAGACGGGTAGTCAGAACTGGACCGATGATATGTTAGAGCGTTTCAAAAAGGTTTATGGATATGATCCTCTGCCATATTTGCCGGCTTTGTATGGTAAAGTCGTTGGTAATGAAGATGTGTCTTCACGCTTTCTTTGGGATTTGCGTCGTTTGATAGCCGATGGCGTTTCGTATGATTATGTAGGCGGACTGAGAGATATCTGCCATCAGCACGGACTTACTACCTGGTTGGAAAACTATGGACATTGGGGATTCCCCGGAGAGTTCCTGCAATATGGCGGACAGTCGGATGAAATCAGTGGTGAGTTCTGGAGTTTTGGTGATTTGGGAGTGATTGAGAACCGTTGTGCCTCTTCCTGCGGGCATATTTATGGTAAGAAACGTGTCTGGGCTGAATCATGTACGAGCGGAGGGCCTAACTTTACTCATTATCCGGGCAATATGAAAGCGCGAATTGACCGCTTCTTTTCTGAAGGAATCAATGCCTCTTTGCTTCATTTGTATATTCATCAGCCCTATGAAGATCGTAATCCCGGTGTAAGCGCCTGGTTCGGAAATGATTTTCATCGTAAAAATACGTGGTTCAGTCAGATGGATTTGTTTACGGATTATTTGCGGCGATCGAATTTCCTTTTGCAACAAGGTCTTTATGTGGCGGATGTTGCTTATTTCATTGGTGAAGATGCTCCGAAGATGACAGGTTCGATAGATCCCCAACTGCCTACAGGTTACTCTTTTGACTTTATCAATGCCGAAGTTCTTTTAACGAGAGCTACAGTGAAAGATGGCTGCTTGACTTTGCCCGATGGAATGAAATACCGTTTATTGGTGCTGCCTAATCAGAAATCTATGCGTCCCGAAGTCTTGAAAAAGATCAGTGAATTGGTGCATGACGGTTTGGCTGTTTATGGCGATGCTCCCGAATACTCTCCGAGTTTGTCTGGTTATCCTGAAGTTGACAAGGAAGTACAACGGATTGGAAAAGACTTGTTTACTACTGATAACTATGGAACAGGAAAAGTATTTCATCGGGGCGTCGGCCTGCAGGAAGTGCTGGCTAAACTGAATATCCGTCCCGATTTCTTCTGTAAAACGAATGCACCAGTCTTATTTATACATCGTACTTTGCCGGATGCAGAAATTTATTTCCTATCCAATCAGCAGGATAAAAAGATCACTTTCGATGGAGAATTCCGCGTTTCACAAGAGCTGTCACCGGAACTTTGGAGTGCTGCTACAGGAGAGATCCGTCGTTTGTCGGATTTTGAAAATACGGGAGATCATACCGCTTTGCAAATGGAACTGGAAGGAAATGAAAGTGTTTTCCTTGTCTTCCGCAAGAACGATAAAGCAATGGAAAAGAAAAATAATTTCCCAGTGAAAGAGACTGTCTATAGTGTAGATACTCCTTGGAAAGTCACTTTCGAAGCAGGTAAACGTGGACCGGAAGCACCGGTTGTCTGGTCTCAACTGACAGATTGGATGAATTCGGAAAATGATAGCATCAAATACTTCTCCGGACAGGCTGTTTACGAAACAGCTTTCACATTGGAAGAACTCCCGCAGAAGAGTTTGTATCTTGATTTGGGTCATGTAATGGTCATGGCAAAAGTGACTTTAAATGGACAGTATGTAGGTGGTGTCTGGACTTTCCCATATCGCCTGAATGTGACAGAATATTTGAAGAAAGGTCAGAATAAATTAGAAATAACGGTGGTCAACAACTGGCAGAACCGTCTTATCGGTGACCAACATCTTCCGGAAGACCAGCGTCCGACGTGGACGACAATCAATCCGTGGAAAGCTAATTCGCCCTTGCAGTCTTCAGGTCTGCTCGGTCCGGTGGAGATACAGGCTTTCGATTATGAAATAATTAAGCCTTAATGAATAGTCTCTATATGAGGAGTCGCGCTCTGGAGAGAAGAATAAGTGATTCAGAAAAACAACTTATTAGCAGATAATTTTTCATCTTCATTTAGTGGTATTTTGGTACTGAACCGTTCTTAGTCTAAACGTGGTTTTTCATAGATTAAAGGTTAGTATAGGTGTTTGATTGTTTTTTAGGTTTTTTCTTCCTCCGGTTAATGGTTTCTCTTTTATTTAGATGCCGGAGGGACCTTATGGTTATGTTGGTAAATAGGTAGATACTTTTTTAAGGTAAGAAGTATTTGTTTTCAGCTAGTTAATTTAGTAGATCAAAAAGTAGAAGATAAAAATGAAAAAGAATCTGTCATTGCTATGTCTTGTAGCTATGCTGTTTGAAGTGCATACCGCTTTTGCCGGTGATGTGAAGACGGAAAAAGTCACATTAGTAGGAAAAAGAATTGTAGAATTTGTCCCTGAAGGCTATGATGCCTCCCAAACTCCATCATTAATGTTGGTACGTGAACCGGAGAAGATTGGAGAAGTACCGCAGAATTGGACCTTGATACCACAATTTACATCAGTTGACGGTAAAGCTAACGCTTCATTGAATGTGCCTGCAGGAACCAGTTTGTATGGAGGCGGTGAGGTGACAGGTCCACTGTTGCGTAACGGGCAGAAAATCAAATTATGGAATACGGATAATGGAATGTACAGGGTAGACGGTGGCTCACGCCTGTATCAAACTCACCCATGGGTATTAGGAGTCCGTCCAGACGGTACAGCTTTCGGAGTTTTGTTTGACAGTTTTTGGAAAGCAGAGTTAATTACCAATTCTGATAAAATAGAATTCAATACCGAAGGAGCTCCCTTCCGTACATATGTGATAGATCGCAAAACCCCACAGGAAGTATTAAAAGGGCTGGCTGAATTGACAGGTACTATTAGTATGCCTCCAAGATGGTCACTGGGGTATCATCAATCACGTTTCTCCTATGTACCGGAGGCTAGAGTAAAAGAAGTAGCCGATACATTTCGTGAGAAAAAGATTCCATGTGATGTGATTTGGTTTGACATCAATTATATGGATGAATTTCGTGTATTTACCATCAATAACAGGGACTTTCCCGATCCTAAGCGTATGAATGATTATCTGCATGGCAATGGATTTCGTTCTGTTTATATGATAGATCCCGGAGTGAAGGTAGACGAGAATTATTTTGTATATAAAACAGGGAAAGAGCAGGATGTATTTGTACGTGATGCTTATCGTAATGAATTTCATGGCAAAGTATGGCCGGGTGATTGTGCTTTTCCCGACTTTACGCGTCCCGAAACACGTACATGGTGGGCAGGTCTTTATAAAGACTTTCTGGCTAATGGTATAGATGGTATCTGGAATGATATGAATGAACCCTCTGTTTTTGACGGGCCTGGCGGTACAATGCCGGTGAGCAATATTCATTTAGGCGGTGGAAACTTGCCTACAGGTACACATCTGATGTATCATAATGCATATGGAAGATTGATGGTAGAAGCATCTTATAATGGTATTTTGGCAGCTAATCCGGATAAACGTCCTTTTGTACTTTCACGTTCCAATATTCTTGGCGGACAGCGCTATGCAGCAATGTGGACGGGAGATAATGAAGCTACTTATGAACAAATGAAACTATCTGTTCCAATGTCTATCACTCTCGGACTATCCGGGCAACCGTTCAATGGTCCGGATATAGGTGGATTTGCAGGAAATACAACTGCTGATCTTTGGGGACATTGGTTGGGATTCGGTGCATTTTTTCCGTTCTCTAGAGGACACGCTTCCTGTGATACAAACAACAAAGAACCTTGGGCATTTACTAAGGACATAGAGAGAGAGTCACGTATTGCATTAGAACGACGCTATCGTTTGATGCCTTATATTTATACCGCTTTTCATACAGCTCATACAGACGGACAGCCTGTTATGTCCCCTGTCTTTTTCGCCGATCTGAAAGATCAGGCACTGCGTGCTGAAGAACAAGCCTTTATGTTGGGCACTGATATACTGGTAGTTCCTGCTTTTGCAAAGAATCCCTCTTTGCCGAAAGGTATCTGGGAAGAACTGTCTTTAATTAAAGGTGATACAAAAGGAAAATATCAATCGACATTGAAAGTGAGAGGTGGTGCTATTATTCCTGTCGGCAAAGTGATTCAAAACGTAAATGAAAACTCATTTGATCCGTTGACATTGATTGTTTGTCTAGATAATGAGGGCAAGGCAGAAGGTACTTTGTATTGGGATAAAGGTGAAGGCTGGGAGTTTCAGAAAGGAGATTATAAGCTATTCTCTTTTGAAGCGGGGCTGTAAGACGAGCATCATTTGACTTTGAAACTGGTGGATAGTAAAGGAACTGGTCGGATAGATCTGGGCGTAATAAAAGTGGAAGTATTACATAAAGGTAAACTATATAAAGGCAGTGGAACTTTAGATAAAACTATTACAATTAAAGTCTGATTGTATGTAATAGCGTTACGGAATTTTTAAAGGATTTTAATAAAGAGATATTGCAGACCACAAAAAAATGCAATTTTGTTTAGTGGTATGCTGTTCTTTAATCGTTCTTATTGAAAAAATAAAGAAAAATATGTAAATGCAATCTAATAAAAAAAACTAATAATAATGAATATTACCGTTCACAGAGTTTATAAACGATTTATTAACCGCTATTTCTTTTGTATATGAAAAGCTTATTTTATCTATTTTTACCTATTGCAGGTGTATGGTTGTTTTCAGCTTGCGCTAATTTAGAGCAAATTGAAACGACAGATCTTGATCGGGAGTCTGTCTTTGCGGATAGTGCATATACGGCAGGTTTTCTTTCTCAAATTTATGTAGATGTTGGTTATGATGTTAAGCCTAATCGATACACAACAAATGCTTTTGGGGTGACGAAAGAGCATGGAGGCTTACAGACTGCTTGTGACGAAGCTGCTTATAAAGTTGTTTCTGAAGTGACTAACGATGTAATGTTTGCTACCGGGACTCTCAATCCGCTTAATGCATTGGAAGATGATGTTTGGAAGAAGGCATATACTAATATCCGGAGGGTGAATTTATTCATGAAGTATGTAGACGGTAGTCCGTTACTTGAATCTACCAAGATTCAGTATAAGGCAGAAGCCCGTTTCTTACGTGCATGGTATTATGGAATGATGTTGCGTCATTATGGTGGAGTACCTTTGCTTGGTGATACCATTTATGAGGTAGCGGATGATATGAAAACAAAGCGTGACACATATGCTGATTGTGTGAAATACATTGTAGATGAATGTGAGTTGGCAGCGAAAGATTTGCCAGTTGTATTCAGCGGTATGAATAATGGGCGCGCTACAGCCGGAGCATGTAAAGGGCTGATTTCACGTATTCGCTTATACGAAGCGAGTAAATTATTCAATGGTAGTGATTTTGGTATATCTACTAGTTGCCCAAAAGAATTGGTTGGTTATCCTGAATACGATAAAGAACGTTGGAAAGCAGCTGTCGATGCAGCTCTTGATGTGATAAAACTGAACCGTTATGCTATTTATACACGCCATATAGAAGCTAAAGGATACAATCCCGGGAAACTTGAACCAGGATGGGGATTTTATGCAATCTTCCACAACAATGACTTTTGTACAGTGCCTGATGGAGCCAATGGAGTGACGTATACAAATGGATCGTACTGTGAAATGATATTTGAATGTAGACCAGGCGAAGGTAATCAGCGTGAAGCGTTGTTTGGACCTCCGACTTGTGGTGGTAATGGTAATGGTGGTTATATTTATCACGATTTAGTAGAACAGTTCCCAATGAAAGATGGAAAACCAATAGGAACTAGCAGTGAATATCCTTATGACCCCATGAACCCTGCAGAGGGCCGTGACCCACGTTTTGCCAATACAGTTGTTTGGAATGGTAGCGTAATGATGAGTGGAGGTGATAAAGACCACATCGTCTATACTCATAAAGGGGTGGGGGCGACTACCGATGCTTTTGGAAGTGGTACGCCGACTGGATATTATATTCGTAAATTTAGTCATCGTCAATTAGCGGGCAATTGGTTTGTAGGTACTTCTCAAGCGTTTGACCTGATTCGCTATGCTGAAATTTTGTTGAACTATGCGGAAGCGGTCAATGAATATTATGGTCCGGATCATGAAGATGTTTTAGGCGAATATACTATAAGTCCTTTGGCAGTGTTGAAGTTGCTTCGTGAGCGCGCCGGAATCGATGCTGGAAAGGATGGCAGGTATGGATTAGCGGAAGACATAGATAAGGATTATGTGAAAATGCGAGATGCTATTCGCTTGGAACGTCGTATTGAACTGGCTTTCGAGGGACATCGTTTTTTTGATGTGCGCCGTTGGATGATTGCTGAGGAAACTGAAAATAAGCAGATGCATGGATTCGAAATTACGAAAAGTATAACAGAAAAAGGTAAGAAGGTTCCGGTACGTAAACATACCTTCCGTAAAGCAATGTACTTCCTTCCTATTCCTTATAAAGAAACGGTGAAATCTGACGATTTAGTACAAAATCCTTATTATGAATAATTTTGAGAAATAAAATATAGTATGAAATTAAATATGCGATTTACAATGGGGGTTTTCTTTACATTGGCAATAGCTGTCAGCTCTTGCGATACGTTTAAAGACGAAATAACCCCTGAAAATTATTCAGAAGTAGCTAAAAAAATAAATGCTAACTGGCAATTGTCGGCTGTTTCTAGAAATGGAATAGACATTACGGACATGATGGATTTTACGCGTTTCCATATTGTGCTGAATGAAGATAATACATACGAGATAGAAAATTATTTACCTTTTATTGTAAAGGGTAATGGTAGCTGGAGTGTAGATGATCCCATATATCCGTTTCATCTTCTTCTTAAAGAAAATGGAACCGAGAAAGAAGTGAAAACACTTATTGGGTTTCGAACAGTGGATGGAAAACGTCAGATGACCATCACTTTGAGTCCGGGATGTCATACAAATAAGTATATCTATACTTTTAAGCAAGTAACAGAATAACGTATTAAAGTAATTTTATGAAAACGAATATCAAAAAAAATAGGATTGCTTGGGTAGGGAGTAGCATTCTGATGGCGCTTGTTGTAGTCGGATGTGTTTATCTTGATAAAGTTAATATCAACCAAGGCACGGAAGAGAATCCCATTTATTGGACAAAAGCAGGAGAAATTGCAACTTTTACTATTGATGCGCATATCGAATGTGCACAAGATCAAACGAGAAAATTTCTTATGGCAATCTTAGTTCCGAAAAGTTGGAATGCACGTGAGAATACGACAGTGACCTATACGGCTACTGGTAAGGAAGATGGAGTAACCCCGTTTCCCATGTCACCTGTTGATCCCCAGTTAGTACCTAAAAATGTGGATGTACCTTGGTCGGAAGTGTTGAGGGCTGAATATGGTGTGGGCACCAATGTATTGAACGATATGGAATGGGTAGCCTTTAGTACGAATAAGATCTATACGATGCTTGAGCATGAGAACGCTACTATCAAAATAACGTTGAAATGTAAAACCGGACCTAAAAATCTCCGTTTTAAGCCTGCTTTCTTTATTAATTTTGCGGAAGACGACTTTCCTGGAGATGAAAAATATAGAAAGTATGTATCTAGTAACGAATGTTTCGAAGTGGTAGAAGGGGTAGGAGAAGTAACAGATTTCTGTGCTTTTCACTATAATAAAACTGAACCATTGGCTGCATTGCAAGATGACTTTGTGACATTCACTTTTCTAGGTGATACATATGAGAATAAACTTAAGGATGCTGACGCTGTCTATATGGAAGCTACAGCATATACTGATAATGGAAATACGTATGAAGTAAAGGAAAAGAGTGCAAAATCATTAATGCCTAAGGAGGAGAGTGCTGTCAGTAATACCTTTAATTTAACAATTTGGCCAGCTGAATATTTTGGTATTCCAGAGGGGGAAACAATAACTCGTATTTAATACATATTCACAAATAAGGACAGTACACTTAAGATTACGGGTACTGATGATAAAATAGCTGCAGAAGGGGGAGAGGCAGAAGGTGAAGAAGAACCTTTTATTTGCGAACTTGCCTGTGAATAAAATCATTAGGTGCTTATTCTTTTTATTAATGCTAAAAGAAAGATAAATTATATGTATAATATAGTAACTAAAAAAAGTGGACGGTTTTATTTTGTATTGCTTACTATGGGCATGCTTTGGGGAATAATGATATCTCCGAAAGTATTTGCACAGGGAGTAAGTAATGCTAACATTACTGGTAAGGTGGTTGACCAATATGGTAATCCGGTTTCGGATGTAACGATCACCATGAAAAATAGTGATTTTAAAGTTGTAACAGGGACTGATGGAGCTTTTACATTTCAAATGAAAAAAGGAGATGTATTGCGTTTGTCGCATCCGGAGTTCATTCACAAAGAAGTCAAGGTTAATAAGTTGAAGAATACTGAGCGCGTATTCAAGGTAACATTAAATGAACAATTTATTAAAAATAAGGAAACTGTTAGTGGTCCTTACGAGTCTAAAAATAAAAAAAACTTTTTAGGATCTGCTGCTACTGTGTATACGGATAAATTGTCATCTATGATGGGGACAACCATTCTGCCAGCCTTACAAGGTCGTATGGCAGGTTTGAATGTTAGTCAATTTGCGGGAGCTCGTGCACATCAGATTGCTGCTAATTCAAGAAATGATCTGGCTGGTAGCATCCCTTTATTTGGTGAAGGATTTTATAGTGACAACACTGAATTCAGCGTCGGTTCGCGTGGTAATGCCCCGATAGTGGTTGTTGATGGTATCCAAAGAGAATTATATTCACTCGACCCGGAAGCAATCGAGTCAGTATCTATCCAAAAGGATGCATTGTCATCAATGTTTTTGGGTATGCGTAGTTCGCGTGGTGCTTTACTGATTACGACTAAAGAACCTATTAAAGAAGGTTTCCAATTGTCCTTTACAGGGCGTTTTGGAGTACAGAGTGCATTGAAAACTCCTAAACCTTTATCGTCTTATCAATATGCATATCTGTTGAATGAAGCATTGCAAAATGACGGAAAGGATCCGCTTTATTCATATGATGACTTTAATAAGTTTCGTACGCATTCTAGCCCATATACACATCCTGATATAAATTGGTTTGATGAAATCTTGAATAAAAATGCAACTACACAGGCATATAACCTAAATGTGACAGGAGGTAATAAGGTTACACAATATTTTGTTAGTATAGGTTATCAAGGTGAAAAAGGATTGTTTGCAAATCCTAAAGATGGCGATGCGCATGATACTAATTTATCATATTCACGTTATATGATTTCTTCAAAAATAAACATTAACATTACTGACGACTTTACAGCAAAAGTTACTTTGCTTGGTCGCGTGGAAGATGGTAATCAGCCTGGTGTATCTTATGGAAGCTTGTTGAATTCTATTTATAATACTCCTAATAATGCCTATCCTATTAAAAATCCCAATGGAACATGGGGTGGTAATAAAACATTCGATAATAACTTGGTGTCACAATCAATAAACTCAGGTTATATTAAGGATAGCGCACGAGATATGGTAGGAGGTGTTAACTTGAAATACGATTTTGGCAAATTTGTAGAAGGTCTGTCGGTTCGTATGGTGGGTAATGTTTCTATTCAGAATCGTTCGTATGTTCAAAGAAGCAAACGTGCTCCGGTATATGCTTATGGATTTGATAAAGAAGGGAAAGAAATTTATACTTTGCATGGAGTCACAAATACGCAATCTAATTTCTTTAATTCTGTGACTAGTTACCAGCAGATGTATGGTCAGATTGCCGTTGACTATAACCGGCGTTTTGGAAAGCATGGAGTAAAAGCCACTTTAATGGGCGATACTCGTCAAACATTGGTCAACTATGATTTGCCACAGTTACCTTCCAATATTATAGGTGACATAGCTTATGATTATGCAGAGAAATATTTTGTACAGGCTGCTTTGAGTGAAAGCTATTTCAACCGCTATGCTCCGGGCAACCGCTGGGGAACCTTCTATGCGTTCGGTCTTGGATGGGATATAAGCAAAGAGAATTTTATGGAAGATGCTGATTGGTTAAATCAGTTAAAGATACGCGGAACATTTGGTAAGACGGGTAATGGTATGGATAACTCTGGTTATTATGGATATCAACAAACCTTCTCAAGCAATGTAGCGGCAGGTTATCCAATGGGAACGAACTTGGGTGCGGGAAATCTTACAATGGAAAATGCCCCATTGGCAAATCCGTACTTGACATGGGAAAAAGCGTATAAGTTGAATGTAGGTGTTGATTTGTCATTGTTTGACAATCGTTTGAAACTGACTGCAGATTATTACAATGATAAATATTTTGATTTGTTGCAAAGCAGAGGTAAGAGTATCCAGTTAATCGGACAATACTATCCGGCAGAAAATATAGGTAAGGTGCGTCGTTTTGGTGGAGAACTCTCTGTGACTTATCAAGACCGTGTGAACAATTTCAATTATTATGTTTCCGCTAACTGGAGTTGCGATCAAAGTAAATTGCTTTATATGGATGAACAGTATGTTCCGGAAGAATATTTGCGCCAGACAGGTCGTCCTGTAGGAGTAATGTACGGATTGGTAGCCGATGGATTTTTTACCTCCAAAGAAGAAATCGAAAATGGTCCGGTAATCGAAGGATTTAAAAATATTCAGCCGGGTGATGTCAAATACAAAGATTTGAATGGTGATAAAGTGATCAATGAGTTTGACCGTACTGTAATTGGCGGTGATAAACCGTACTCTTACTTTGGAATTGATTTGGGCTTTGAGTGGAAAGGATTGGATTTCTCTATGCTTTGGCAGGGAGCTTATAACCGTGATTATTATTTAGGTGATGTGACTTTGACCGAAGGTTTCCAACAGAATGGTCAGTTTTATGGTCAGGCATATGAAAATATGTTGGGACGCTGGACTCCGGAAACTGCTGAAACAGCCACGTTACCAAGACTGACGGCCGGTGGAAATAATTATAACCGTGGTAATGGCTGGAATTCTTCTTTTTGGTTACGTTCCGGAAACTATATCCGTTTAAAAAATATCAGTCTGGGATATAATCTGCCCGATTCATTTTGTCGTAACTACTTAGGTGGTTTGCGTGTAAAACTGTTTGTTAACGGACAAAACTTGTTTACGAAGTCTGCGTGCGATTTAGTTGACCCGGAAGTTAGTTTCACAAGCTATCCGTTGCAACGTTGCATTAGTACAGGTATTAATATCAGATTTTAATGAATTATTGTATGGTACGAAATAAATATTTAACATTTTTGGGTGCAGGCTTGTTGTTCATGGCTTCGGCTTGTAACGATGGATATGAGAAAGAACCGGTGGAGCAATTTACACTTGATTATTTGTTTTCCAGAGTTGATTCGGCTGGTGTACAATCCAGACGATTTCTGAACAATATCTATTATGAACATTTATATAGTGGATACAATCGGGTAGACGGTGATTTCTTGGATGCTGCTTCGGATGATGCTGTCTCCGTCAACAATAATGACCCGGCTGTTTATAAATTGCTAATGGGACGCTATTCGGCATTGACTCGTGTGACAGATATGGAATGGAGTGAATATTATCAAGGAATTCGTAAAGCAAATATCTTGATTAACAATATTGATGTAGTTCCTTTCAATCTGAAATATACAAATGCGTTGGGAGAGGTAAAACCTTTGAACTATACAATGAAGGCGGAAGCTCGTTTTTTGAGAGCTCATTTCTACTTTGAATTAGTGAAACGCTATGGCGGTGTTACTTTGGTGGGAGATCGGGTATACGAATTAGATGATGATATGGAACTTCCTCGAAATACATTTGCTCAGTGTATTGATTATATTGTTCGTGAGCTGGATGAAATAAAGAATGACCTTCGTTCATTACCGATGCCGGATGGCGGTGATTATGCACATACACCTACGAAGGAGGCTTGTATAGCAATGAAAGCCAGGGTGTTGCTGTATGCAGCTAGTCCTTTATTTAATGAGAGACCTATAGAACCAGGAAATGAATTGATAGGATATGCTTCATATGATCCGGAACGATGGAATTTGGCGGCTGAAGCGGCTAAGGAGCTAATTGATGAGTTTGGGCCTAATGGTAAAAAAACGCTAGATTTGACAGCTGATTATCGTAATATATTTACAGAATTCTATAGCTCAACGGGTAATCCAGAATTGATATTCTTTCGTCCTATAGGTAAAGGAAAAGGTCTTGAAACGGCTAATGGGCCATTGGGATTTTCCGGAAATGCTTTGGGATATGGAAACACTAATCCGACACAAAATTTAGTGGAATCATTTCTAATGAAAGATGGAAAAACTCCGGGTAATAGTACAAAATATAAATATAATGCGAATGATCAATATAGAGATCGTGATCCTCGTTTGGAATTAACAGTATTGCATCATGGTTCTTTTTGGTTGAATACAGAGCTTCAAACAAACTTCGGTGGAGCGAATAATCCTACAGGGGCAGAATATAGCCGAACTAGCTATTATATATCTAAGTTTATGAAAGATTATAAAACGCGAGGTGATTATGATGGTGAAGCATTACATCTGTGGGTGATGTACCGTTATGGAGAAGTATTACTGAACTATGCTGAAGCATTGAATGAATATCAGTCAGCACCTTCACAAGAAGTATTTGATGCCATTATTGCATTGAGGAAACGTGCGGGTATCGAAGAAGATGATAATTATGGTTTGGGAGCATTAGAGTCGATGAATAAAACTGATATGCGTAAAATTATTCAGAATGAGAGGCGTATTGAGATGGCTTTTGAAGAACAGCGCTATTGGGATATCCGTCGTTGGAGAATAGCTGAAGATATTTTCAAAGCACCTTTGGAAGGTTTGAATATTCAAATTGCCGGTGCTGTAACGACTTATCATAAAATAAATGTACTGTCAGCTACATTTGATGTGAAGCGTTACTTCTATCCTATTCCGTACTCGGAAGTGATAAAGAATAAAAATATGGTTCAAAACCCGAATTGGTAATATGTTATGAAAAGAATACTTTTAATATTATTAAGTATAAACCTGTTTGCGTTTGCCTTTGGACAATCGATAACAGTAAAAGGAAAGGTTTCTTCCACTGATGGTGAACTGCTTCCGGGAGTAAATGTAAAAGTGAAGGATGCGACAATTGGTACAATTACGGATTTTGACGGTAATTATCAGTTGAAGGTAAACAAGGGTGAAGTGTTGGAATTCACTTATATTGGCTTTAAGAAACTTGCGATAAAAGTCGGAAATCAACGAGATTGGAATGTAGAGCTAACACCGGACTTAACTAATCTTGATGAGGTGGTGGTGGTAGCTTATGGTAAGGCTAAGCGTCTTACGATGACTGGTGCTGTAAGTGGTATACAAGCACGTGAAATTCGTAATGTACCGACTAGTAGCTTGCAGAATGCATTAACCGGGAAACTGCCGGGATTTTTTAGCCAACAACAATCCGGACAGCCGGGTAAGGATGCTTCCGATTTCTTTATTCGTGGTGTGAGTTCATTGAATGCGGATGGTAATAAGCCATTGATTATAGTAGACGATGTTCAGTATACGTATGATCAGTTGTCGCAAATCAATGTGAACGAAATCGAAAGTATATCTATCTTGAAGGATGCTTCTACGACAGCTATCTATGGTATTAAGGGTGCTAATGGTGTATTGGTGGTGAAGACCCGAAGAGGAGAACAAGGTAAGCCTCAAATCAATGTACGTTTGGAAGGCGGTATGCAGATTCCAGTGCGTACTCCAAAATTTTTGGACTCATATAATACGGCCATTCTTGTGAATGAAGCTTATGAGAATGATGGTATGCCCAGGCCATTCTCAAAGGCAGATGTGATGGCTTTCAGAGATCATACAGATCCTTATGGACATCCGGATGTAAATTGGTATGATGAGATTTTTAAGAAAAGCGCTTTTCAGGAGAATGTGAATGTGGATATTTCCGGTGGTTCTAAAAGATTGAAATATTTTGTTTCTGCTGGTTATTTTACACAAGATGGTATGGTGAAGGATTTTGGAACGAAGGATAGTGGAGTGAACTCTAACTATTTCTACCGTCGTTTCAATTATCGTACTAACATAGACTTTGCTGTGACGGATAACCTGAGTATGCGTTTGGATATATCATCGCGTTTTATGAATATCAATGAACCTTGTAATATGAATGCAACAGGTGAAATTTACGATTTCTCAAAAATGCATCCTTATTCAGCTCCAGTATTGAATCCTAATGGCTCTTATGCTTATCTTAATGATACAGAAGGATATAAGCCAACTTTGAATGCTCGTTTGGCAAATGAAGGTTATAAGCGTACCCGTCGTAATGATAATAATATTCTGTATGGAGCTACTTGGAAAATGGATTTCCTGACTGAGGGACTTTCTGCCAATTATCGCTTGGCGTATTCAAGTGTAGATGAGAATCATCGTCAGGCGAACCGATCTCAATATCCTACCTATCATTACGATTCGTCAACTAATGGATATGTAATTAATCCGAATAAGGTGTATGATTATGGAACGTTTTCGGTGACCAGTGGTACGGATAAGGCTACCAAAGACTTGAATATCCAGGCTTCGGTGAACTATGCTCGCGTATTTAATGGAGGAGATCACGACATCAGCGCTATGTTTCTGTACAATCTTCAGACTACTACAGTAGATAGAGATGGTCTTGTATCAGCGGCTGTTCCCAGCAACTTTGAGGGATATACCTTGACAATGGGGTATAAGTATAAAAGCAAATATTTGATTGATCTCAATATGGCTTATAACGGAACCGACCGTTTCGGCAGGAATAACCGTTTTGGATTCTTCCCCGCAGTGGGCGTTGGTTATGCCATTTCGGAAGAAGACTTTTTTAAGAACGTAGATTGGCTGGCAGATAAAGTGCAACTTTTGAAAGTGAGAGCCTCTTATGGTCTGGTTGGTTCGGATGTGGCAGCAGGTAACCGTTATTTGTATGATCAGGTATATCAGAAGGGCGATGGTTATTCCTTTGGTGATTATCCAAAATTCACAGATGGTTATAAAGAAGGGGATTTGGGAACTCCTAATGCTACTTGGGAAAAGGCAAAGAAGTTTGATATCGGTTTAGATATGAACTTTTTAGATAAGTTCTCGTTTACTATCGACTACTTTTTAGATAAACGTTATGACCAATTGGTGACGAGAAATGATGTTCCGTTAGTTCTTGGTATCGGCTTTTCTCCGAACAATATAGCTAAGACAACTAATCAGGGTTTTGACGGGCAGATTAGCTATCAGGATCGTTTTGGTGATTTTGATTTTAATACAAATTTAGTTTTCTCTTATGCAAAGAATAAAGTCGATTATAAGGCTGGAGCTCAGCAGAGATATCCGTGGTTGGCAGAGACCGGAAAACCATTGAACCAGCCGTTTGGTTATAAATGGATTGGGTATTATACTCCGGAAGATGTTGCAAAGATACAATCTGGTGCTTCAGATGCTCCGGCAACTCCTTATACAGATATCCCAGTACAAGCCGGTGATTTGAAATATGCTGATTTAAATAATGATGGAACGATTGATGATTATGATAAAGGAGCTATTGGTAAACCGAACTTACCTTCTACTACTTTAGGATGGTCGTTTGGTGGATATTGGCGTGGATTTAGCTTCAATGTATTGTTCCAGGGTTCATTCGATTATAGCTTTGCTATTAATGGTACAGGTATTGAGTCGTTCAAGAGTCAGTTCCAACCTATCCATACAAGTCGTTGGACATTGGAACGCTACCAGAACGGTGAACAAATTGATTTCCCGCGTTTGACAACCAATCCTTCTACAATTAATAGTGCCAGTACCTATATGTCAGATTTTTGGCTGATTAATGCTTGGTATATTCGTTTGAAAACAGTCGATTTGGGATATCAACTTCCAAAGAAGATATTGCCGAAAGCTATAGACAATATTCGTTTCTATGTGAATGCTTACAATTTGTTGACATTTACAGGTTATGATAAATATCAGCAAGACCCTGAAATTAAAACAAATACAGCAGGTGATGCATACATGAACCAACGTGTTGTGAATTTAGGTGTGCAATTGACATTCTAATTAACTGATAAAAGATATAGTTATGAATAAATATAAAGTTGGAAAATTCTTAATACTTCCTTTGTTGTGTGGAACATTTGAAGCTTGCGACAAATTCGAAGCTTTTCCTTTGGAATACAAGAACACTCCACAGGATGATGCAGTGGAAAATGTATTAAATTCTATAGATCCGGCATGGGAATTGGAACTATTGGAGCGTAATGATTATGTGGTGGCTTTTAAGGATAAGAAATACGATAAGTTATTTACTCGTACCTTAGGATGGAATGGAGGGGATGGAGTGCTGACGACTCAGTTGCCTGATGGAAATACCTTTTGGTCATTTAATGATAGTTTCTATGGAGTTGTAGATGGAGAAACCCGGTCACGTGATGGAAATAAAGTAAACTTCCCACGTAACACTATTATGGTACAAACACCTGGAGATAAGGAAGAAAATCTTGTTTGGTTAGCTGATTTTATTCAGACTAATGATCCTGATGCCCCGCGCTATTATCAGGCACGTACTCATATTCGTCATCCGAAAGCATCTAAAACAGATGAGCAGATTCAAGAAGGAGATATTGATCAAAACTGGCTATATTGGGCTGGTGATGCTACAGTATATAATAATCAACTGCAAGTTCTTTGGAATGGAGTGGATAATACAGATGAAGAACATCTGATGAGACATGAAGGTATTTGCCTGGCTACTTATAGTTTAGAGGGAAAGCCGGGTGATGAAAGCTATATGAAACTCATAAGTGCGAATCATCATTTTAATGATGCTGATATTTATGGATATGGTTCTACTTTGTATGAAGATGAAGACGGACATATTTATTTATATGGTTCATATAATAATTATGATGTTATAGTTGCACGTACGGCTACACATAGTTTAGATAGTCCATGGGAATATTATGTATGCAATGAAGAAGGAGAATATTCTTGGCAAAATACTTATCCAACTCAGGAACAAGTTGCTCTTTCAAAAATTCAGGCAGAGGATTGTAGTATGCCTTGGGTTTTTAAGAAAGGAGATAGCTATTATATGGTAGCACAAGCCAAATGGTTTGGACGTGAAATGTATATTTTCCGGAGTGATAAGCCTTATGGTCCTTTTGTAGATCGTAAAACTTTATTCGGATTTCCGAATACTCTGGATAAATTGGGTGTACAGACTTATGGTAATTTGTATATGGTGAATTTACATCCTCATTTGTCGCGGGAAGGTGAATTAGTATTTTCTACTAATACGGATCCTGCTGATGGCTTTGGAGGGAATTTTAATGCAGTAGGTAGTGCAGATCTTTATCGTCCTTACTTCTATCGTGTATATAATTGGGAAAAGCTTTTTGAGGAATAAATTCAATAGGTATTAAACTCATTTAATAAGGAGGATCATTTCTAAGCTTAAAAAGCAGGAAATGATCCTTTTCAATATTATGGAAGAGTACTGATATCCCATTGAAATTACTGTTTGGTTACATATAAAATGAACAATATGAAAAAGTGATAAGAGACTTTTTGTCAGACAGACATAAGAATAGAAGTTTTTTATTTAAATTTGTTCATAACTCTATTTTTAATCAAGAATGGAAACAGACATTAATATTAAATACTTAATTGCAAATAGGCAAGATAAGCTTTGGGGTATAACTGTTACCACGGTTGGCTACCAACAAATAGCACCTCATGCTGTTTATCCACCGATGAACCATCCCACACAATATCTGTTTTCTACTCATAAAGGGAGAACGTTGGATGAATATATATTATTGTATATTGCCAATGGAAGTGGCACTTTCTCTTCTAACAAACAAAAAAATATACGCCTGACTACAGGCAGCATACTACTGCTCTTCCCAGGTGAATGGCATAATTATGAACCAGACCCTTCTACCGGATGGGATGAATATTGGATTGGCTTTCAGGGTGACAATATGGAAACACTCGTTCAGAATGGTTTCTTTTGTGAGCAAAAGAAGGTATTTAATGTGGGACTTTCACTGGAAGTGATACAACTTTTTCGAATGGCAATTAGTGTGGCGACTGAACAAAAGGCTGGATTTCAGCAAATCCTTGGCGGAATAACCAATCTTCTGCTGGGCATGACACATTCTCTTGATAAATTGCAGTCTTTTAGTCAAAGCCAACCGATGCAATTGATCAATAAAGCCAAACTTATCATGTTTGAGAATTCCCATACAAATGTGACAGTGGAGGAGATTGCAGGTAGAATATGTATGAGTTATTCCAGTTTTCGCCGAAATTTTAAACAATATACCGGATTATCTCCTCATCAATACTTACAAGAGATCCGCATACAAAAAAGTAAAGAACTGCTTGCGACCACAAACCTTAGTTGCCAGGAGATTGCCTATAAAACTGGCTATGAGAGTCCTATACATTTTAATGTCACTTTTAAGAAGAAGACCGGACTCACTCCTGTAAAATATCGGGAATATTATCAAAGAAATGAGTTTCATACGCTTAACTGCTCAGAAATAATTGAAAAATAGTCATTTATATAAAGACTAAGATCATTTTCATAAATCCGTATTTTCTTCCTTCTCGTAACTTTGCATCAACTGATACAAATCAGTAGTTGCCTCTATTCACTGGTTTATTTAGTTTAATATTAATTGTCAGTCAAGCAAATATGCGTAATGTTTACACAGAATGCTGATGGTTAATACGTATAAAATATATAATTAAAAAAATAACGTGATGAGAATAGTAAGAAGTACCGCTTTCCTGACTACCTTTTGTTTTCTGTTGACTACTATTGTAGTTGCTCAAAATGTAGCTGAAAAAGATGTAAAAGACACCTCTGTATCGAAAGACGCTCTGCCGGAATGGCTGACGAAGTACAACAATCAGGAGATTCGCGAAAGGTTCTCTAATCCCCCCATGTTCTATGCTCCTCACACTTTTTGGTTTTGGGATGATGTGATAAAGGATGAAAAACTTGCGGCATCTATGGTTAAAGAAATGGCTAAACAACGTTTGAACCCCGGATATGCACATCCTCGCTCAGGAATGGATCCCAATGTAACTGCACTTCCTCTCGAACAATACCTTGAAGAACCATGGTTCAATAGCTTTGGGAATGCATTGCGAACAGCAAAAGATAATGGAATGACTTTCAGCTATTGCGATGATTATAACTGGCCGAGCGGTCAGGCAGCAGGGAAAGTCTTGGCACAATGCCCTGAACTTAAAGCTCTCTATTTATCGCCCAAACGCTATCACGTAAACGGTAATATAGAAGTAAAATATGATTCTGTTGACTTTGCAGTAGCAGCAAAATTAGTTAATAATGAAATGATCGATGCTGCAACATTGCGCATTATAGGTGAAGGGCATGATATCAGATGGACTGTGCCCGGTGGAGACTGGGTTGTATATACATATACAATAAAGCATCACCCGGGAATAGATGGAGGAAGGGTCAATTATTTAGATCCGAAGTTGATGGAAGTGTTTATACCAATAGTGCATGAGCAATATGACAAGCATTTCAAGAACGATATGGGTAAGGGAATGCCGGGCGTATTTATAGATAATGAAGGTGATTTCGGATGGAAGATGGCATGGTCTGATCACTTGGCGAAACGATATCAAGAGAAAAAGAAACGTGATATACGCAGTTGGTTACCTTTGCTGACCGAAGAAGATAAAGACGGCTTGTTTGTTGTTGCCCGTCATGATTGGTTCGACGTCGTTTCGGATGTATATAATGAATGCTATTTTACTCCGTTGGTTAGTTGGCTGAAGGAACGTAATATGTATTATATCTCAAATTTATGGGAAGAATCGCTCCAATTACAGACTGCAGGTGTGAGTGACCTTATGAGGACTACGCGCGCTGTAACAATGCCTGGTAATGATTGCCTTGATATGGTTTCACAGGAAGTACATGACTTCAAGGAAATTCAGACTGTAGCAGAACTTGAAGACCGCCCGTTTATGAGTGAGATCATGGGTGTAGCAGGCTGGGTTCAGACCCCTGAAATGATGAAAATGACTGTTAATTCTGTCACTTCATTTGGAGTCAGTCATATCGTTCCTCATGGAATATACATGAACAGGAAATTGGAGACCGTACCTTTCCCAGCGGATTGGTACAATGAAAATCCATATTGGAATTATCTGCATTATTGGACTGATTTCTCACGACGTGCATCTTTCGTCACCCGCCAAAGCAGCTTAGTAGCAGATGTTCTTCTAGTCACTCCGCTTGAAAGCATATGGGCTTTTTCAGAAAATTACTTCTTGGAAGAAAAAGGAATACATGATCCGTGGGATGAACGTGCAGAAGAGGCTAACCGCATCCATTCTGAAGCAATGAAAAGAATGAATGTAGAAAATATAGACTTTTTGATTGCTGATAAATATTATTTGGATAAAGGTAAAATACAGTCGTCAGGGACAAATACGAAGATAGAAATTAAGAATCATGATTTCCAGGCTATGGTAATGCCATCTACATATATCATGTCACGATCGGCTTTTAAGAAAATCTTCGATTTTGCAAAACGGGGAGGCTTGGTTGTTGTATTGGGGCAACTCCCTCATGGTTCTCCTGAAAAAGGACTGAATGACAAAAGAATAGAAGACTGGTCTAAAGCATTGAAACAATTACCCAATGTCATTGACGTATCCTCCGAAAGCGATAAAATGGGAGCAATGATTCATGCTTTGAAAACGAAAATGAAACCGCAAATGCGCTTGGAAAATGCGGGTAGGCTATATACAGCTCAAAGAAAAACAGATCATGCTAATTTATATTGGTTTGCCAATAATACTGATACATTAAAGTATTTTACCGCATGGCTGAGAGATGGCAAGGGAACAGCTGAAATCTGGGATTGTGAAACCGGGGAAAAGAAGCATATAGCCTCTGAAACAGAAAACGGATACAGTAAAGTGTCGTTGACATTGAATCCTTACGAAGCATATTGGGTTGCATTTAATCCTGATAACAAGGATATTGTAAAACCTGTACAGCCACAAACTGTTGTAAGGGAAGAAATGATTGATACTAAGTGGACAATTAGCTATCCGGATAAGAATGTAGTGTATAAATCAACAGCAAAAGTCTACTATGCAAACGATTCATTACCTGACAGGGGGAAATTACAACCGGAATATGACGATTCCGGATGGTATTACTTTTCTCGATATTATGAGCAAAACATCAAAAGTAAGTATGCTTACTGGAGAATGAATATCCCTATCGGGGCAAAATCAATAACAGTGCCTTCTCATATGCTAGGTAAAGAAATTTGGTTGAATGGAAAAGAAATGAGTATAACAGACTCCATTATTTCTTTGGATTCGGATGCAAGGCTTTTGGCATTCGTTCTCGATCGTAAAAACGAGGAACTGGTCGTTGCGCCTTTCAAATTTATAGTTGGAACAGTAGTAAATAAAGATCTGGAATCATGGTATTCATATGGTATCCAACAATATTCTGGATTTTTGGATTATGAAATGTCGATAACTGTAGATAAAATATCCTCTGGAATCTATCTTGACTTGGGTAAGGTGAAATATATGGCTGAAGTATTTGTTAATGGAAAATCGGTAGGAGCTCGCTTGTGGCCACCTTTCAATTTTAATATTAGTGAAAATCTGAAGCCGGGCGAAAATAAAATTAAGGTCAAAATAGGGAACTTGATAGCCAATGAAATATGGATAAAAGATGATATGGGCAAACTCCGTGAGTGGAACTGGGCATGGAAAGAAGATCCTGATTTAAGTAAATACAGTGCCGGACTGTTTGGGCCTATTAAATTGATTCATACCGAAGGAAATACAAAATAATATCATCGAATACTGACTAACAATATTGGGAGATATAGAAAAAAAATAAAGATATTAGTGGTAAATGCTCTTTCATTCGTTCTTATACTAAAGATTTTGTTATTTGATAAAATGTATAAAGTGTAATCTGAAATGAACAAGTTATTTACGTTTTCATTATTCTGGTTATTGTGTGCGACTAGCGTTGCGGCACAAGTAAAACTATCTCCTATATTCTCGGATAATATGGTGTTGCAGCAGCAAACAAAAGCTCCTGTATGGGGGGAAACTAAACCTTATAAAAAGGTAGAGATTACTACTTCCTGGGATCAGAAAAAGTATACGGTACAAGCTGACCCTCAAGGGAAATGGAAGACGGAAGTCGCAACTCCGGTAGCCGGAGGTCCTTATAGCATCACTATTTCTGATGGAAAAAAGGTGAAACTTTCTAATGTGATGATTGGGGAAGTCTGGGTTTGTTCCGGACAATCCAATATGGAGATGCAAGTAGAAGGTTGGGGGAAGGTAATGAATTATCAGCAAGAGAAGGAAGAAGCGGAGAATTATCCGAATATCCGGTTCCTGTTGGTTGAGAAAGCAACGAGTCCGCAGCCGATAAATGAGATCAAGGCCGCGGAAAACGGCTGGCAGGTTTGTACCTCAAAGAGTGTAGCTGACTTTTCTGCGGCAGGTTATTTCTTTGGACGCGATTTACATAAATATCGGAATGTTCCTATCGGTTTGATAGACACTTCTTGGGGAGGTACGTATATAGAGACATGGACAAGCAGGGAAGCGCTGGCAACCATGCCGGATATGCAAAAAAAACTAGACGTACTGAATGGACTTCCGATAACAAAAGAAGACCGGGAGAAGAAGTTCCATTCGGATGTGGAAAACTGGAAAAAGGATGTTGCGAAGATTGATAAAGGATTTGTAAATGGTGAAGCCGTGTGGGCAGCTACAGGTCTGGAGGATAGTGCGTGGAAGACAATGAAAGTTCCAGGTCTGATGCAGGAGCAGGGATTAGAAGGCTTTAATGGTATTGTCTGGTTTAGAAAAACAATCGATATTCCGGCTAATTGGGCTGGTAAAGAGTTAACTTTGAATGTAGGTGTGATTGATGATAATGATTTTACCTACTTCAATGGTGTGCAAGTTGGTCATACGGAAGGATGGATGGCACCCAGAAGCTATAAAATTCCGAAAGAACTGGTGAAAGGCGGAAAAGCTGTGATTGCCGTACGTGTAATGGATACCGGTGGTACGGGTGGTATTAATGGCAGCCCTGAGAGTATTTCACTCCATCGTTCTGAAACAGATGCAGTTCAGTTGGCCGGAGACTGGAAATATCAGATTTCCTTGAATATTAAAGATATCCCGCAGATGCCGGTTAATACGGCAAATGAACCGAATGTTCCCAGTTTCCTGTTTAATGCAATGTTGAATCCTCTTATCCCATTTGCTATTAAAGGAGCTATCTGGTATCAAGGAGAAGCTAACACAGGACAGGCATATCAATACCGTGAATTGATGCCGTTAATGATAAAAGACTGGCGGGATCGCTGGGGATATGACTTCCCGTTCTATATGGTACAACTAGCTAGTTTTACTGCTCAGCAAACTGCTCCCGTAGATGCAACCTGGGCAGAATTACGGGAAGCTCAGACGCAGACCCTGCATCTTGGGAATACCGGGATGGCTGTGACAATTGATATAGGCGATGCTTTCGATATTCACCCGAAGAACAAGCAGGAAGTAGGAAGACGTTTGGCGTTAGCTGCACGGGCGCAGACTTATGGAGAGAAAATTCCATATTCCGGTCCTATGTATGATACATATCAGATTGAAGGCAATAAAATACGTATTTACTTCAAACATACGGATGGTGGCTTAAAAACTAAAAACAATGAAATTCCGAAAGGATTCACTATTGCCGGTGTCGACCATAAATTTCATTGGGCTGACGCTGTGATTGACGGTAACTCGATTGTCGTTTCTTCTCCGGAAGTTGCTTTCCCGATAGCTGTACGTTATGCCTGGGCAGATAATCCAATCTGTAATTTATATAATGGGGCTGATCTTCCGGCATCTCCGTTCCGTACGGATGACTGGCAAGGGATTACTTATGGCAATAAATGATCATCGCTTCCTGTCATTTATCAACTGAAATATATGTTACACATTAAATAAAAACCATGAATAAACTTATTTATTTAGTAATCTTCTCTTTCTTTTCAACGGGGATATATGCCCAGATGAAAGACCTGGTACAATATGTGAATACATTGCAAGGTACCGATTCTCATTTTGGGTTAAGTTATGGAAATACATATCCTACTACAGGTATGCCTTATGCTATGCATACCTGGTCGGCACAGACAGGAAAGAATGGTGAAGGCTGGAAATATCAATATTTTGTAGATAATATCAGAGGATTCTGTCAATCTCATCAGTGTAGTCCGTGGATGAGTGATTATGCTGTTTATTCGTTTATGCCGATGGTAGGTGATCTGGTGGTTAACCAGGATAAACGCGCTACGAAGTTCAGCCATGATAATGAGATTGCGAAGCCGCATTATTATAAGGTGACATTGGATAATGGCATCACGACCGAAATGGCTCCTACTACTCGTGGGGTACATCTGCGCTTTTCTTATCCTTCAACCGGAGATGCTTATCTGGTTATTGACGGATATACGGATATGAGTGAGATTAAAATCGATCCGGCAAAAAGACAGATTTCCGGTTGGGTAAATAACCAACGTTTTGTGAATGATTCGAAATCTTTCCGTAGCTACTTTGTAGTGCAGTTTGATAAAGCGTTCGAAGACTATGGTGTATGGGAAAATCAGAAAGACGAGATATTCCCTCAAAAACAGGAGGGAGAAGGCAAAGGATATGGTGCCTATATTAAGTTTAAGAAAGGATCAAAAGTTCAGGCGAAAGCGGCTTCTTCCTATATCAGCGCAGAACAGGCACTGGTTACTTTAAACCAGGAACTGGGGAAGGATAAGAATTTGGAAACTACGAAAGTTCGTGGACAAAAAACATGGAATGAATTACTGAACAGAGTATTGGTAGAGGGTGGAACGGATGAACAGATGAAAACTTTCTATTCCTGTCTTTTCCGTGCCAACCTGTTTTCTCGCAAATTCTACGAACGTAAGGAGAATGGAGAACCTTATTACTATAGTCCGTATGACGGTAAAGTATATGATGGATATATGTATACGGATAATGGCTTCTGGGATACTTTCCGTTCTCAGTTCCCATTAACCAATATCCTTCATCCGACTATGCAGGGACGATATATGAATGCACTCCTTGCGGCACAGGAACAATGCGGCTGGTTACCTTCCTGGTCGGCTCCGGGTGAAACCGGCGGTATGCTGGGCAATCATGCCATTTCATTATTGGCGGACGCCTGGGCAAAAGGAATTCGTTCCTTTGATCCGGAAAAAGCATTGAAAGCCTATGCGCATGAGGCTATGAATAAAGGACCTTGGGGTGGTGCTAACGGACGTGGTTTCTGGAAAGAATATTTTGAACTGGGATACGTTCCTTATCCTGAATCAATGGGATCGAGTGCTCAGACAATGGAATATGCATATGATGACTTCTGTGGTTATCAATTGGCTAAAATGGTTGGCAATAAACATTATCAGGAAGTTTTTGCCCGTCAGATGTATAATTATAAAAACGTATTCGACCCGTCTATCGGATTAATGCGCGGAAAAGGTACGGATGGTAAATGGCAGGAACCGTTTGATCCGCTAGAATGGGGCGGACCATTCTGTGAAGGTAACGCATGGCATTACACATGGTCGGTGTTCCATGATGTGCAAGGATTAATAGACTTGTATGGAAGTGATGAGAAGTTTACCACAAAAATGGATTCCGTATTTATTCTTCCCAGCGTCATTAAGCCCGGCACATATGGAGGCGTAATTCATGAAATGAAAGAGATGGAACTGGCCAATATGGGACAATATGCTCATGGTAACCAACCTATCCAGCATATGCCTTATTTATTCAGCTATGCTGGTCAGCCATGGAAAACCCAGTATTGGGTACGTCAGATTGTTGAAAGACTTTATAATTCTACAGAAAGAGGTTATCCGGGTGATGAAGATCAGGGGGGAATGTCCTCATGGTATATATTAAGCTCTTTGGGCATCTATGCTGTGTGTCCGGGTACGGATGAGTATGTAATTGGAAGCCCTTTATTTAAGAAAGCTACAATAACACTGGAGAACGGAAATAAATTTGTGATTGAAGCTCCGGATAATAGTAAAGAAAACTTGTATATACAGTCGGCAACATTGAACGGAAGATTGTTGGATAAGAACTTTATTCGTTATGATGATATATCAGATGGTGGAGTGCTGAAATTTGAAATGGGAAGCCAGCCTAACAAGGAAAGATGTACTTCCAAATATGCGGCACCTTTCTCCTTATCTAAGAAAGACAAGTAATGAAGAACGATCAAGTCTGACAGGTAATACAATAAAGAATATTTAGAATGAAGCATAAATTTTTATTTAGCCTTTTATTAGCTTTCGCTTTGGGAGGAGAAATGGTTGTGGGGCAGACTTCGACGGGTGATTATGCCCGTCAGGTCAACACATTGATTGGTACAAAAGGAACGGGGCTGACATCCGGATATCTTTATCCGGGGGCTACCTATCCTTACGGAATGGTACAGTTTACACCTTCTTATTTTTCCAAAAGTTCAGGATTTGTAATCAATCAGCTGAGTGGTGGCGGTTGTGACCATATGGGTAACTTTCCTACTTTTCCTGTGAAGGGAAAACTGAGTATGTCTCCTGACAATATCCTGAACTATCGTGTCAATCTCTCTGAAGAAAAAGGGCACGCAGGCTATTATGAGACCATGGTACAGGAAGATATCAAGGCTAAACTGACAGTGACCGAGAGAACCGGTATGGCAAACTATGAATATCCTGCCGGTCAACAGTATGGAACAGTGATTATCGGCGGGGGGATTTCTGCTACTCCGATAGAACAGGCTGCTGTGGTAATCACTGCGCCGAATAAGTGTGAAGGATATGCGGAAGGTGGCTATTTTTGTGGTATTCGCACCCCGTACAAAGTGTATTTCGTTGCAGAATTTGATACGGACGCCTTAGAGACCGGAACCTGGAAAAGGAATGAACTGAAACCAAATACCTCTTTTGCAGAAGGCGAATACTCTGGCGTTTATTTCACCTTTGACGTCAGCAAGAAGAAAAATGTCCAATATAAGATTGGGGTATCTTATGTTTCGGTAGAGAATGCACGTGAGAATCTGAAGGCGGAGAATACCGGATGGGATTTTGCGCAGATTCAGAGTCAGGCAGAAGCTAAATGGAATCATTATCTGAGTAAGATTGAGGTAGAAGGCACCAATCCTGATCGTACTACCCAATTCTACACACATCTGTACCGTTCCTTTATTCACCCGAATGTATGCAGTGACGTCAATGGAGAATATATGGGAGCGGATTTCAGAGTGCACAAATCCCGTTCAAAACATTATACTTCTTTCAGTAACTGGGATACCTATCGCACACAGATTCAGTTATTGGCGATGCTTGATCCGGAAGTTGCTTCCGATATTGTTATTTCCCATCAGTTGTTTGCAGAACAGTCAGGCGGCTCTTTCCCTCGCTGGGTGATGGCGAATATAGAAACCGGAGTAATGCAAGGAGATCCGACTCCGATTCTGATATCCAATGCGTATGCTTTTGGTGCTCGTAACTATGATCCGAGACCCATCTTCAAGATTATGAGAAAAGGAGCTGAAGAACCGGGATCCAAGTCTCAGAATGAAGAGACTCGTCCGGGCTTGAGACAATATCTGGACAAAGGGTACTATAATGCTTCCGCTCAGTTGGAGTATACATCTGCGGACTTTGCTATCGGACAGTTCGCTTTACACGCTGTTGGTGATGAATTTTCAAGCTGGCGTTATTTCCATTTTGCCCGCTCCTGGAAAAATCTGTATAATCCGGAGACAGGGTGGCTGCAGTCGCGCAATCCGGATGGATCATGGAAATTATTAGGTGAAGACTTCCGTGAATCGACTTATAAGAATTATTTTTGGATGGTACCTTATAACATTGAAGGACTGGTAGAGATCATTGGCGGCAAGGCAAATGCAGAAAAGCGTCTGGATGAATTCTTTACCCGTCTGGATGCCGGTTATAATGATGCGTGGTTTGCGTCGGGTAATGAACCGAGTTTCCATATTCCATGGATATACAATTGGATCGGTCGGCCGTATAAGGCTCAGGAGGTTATCAACCGGGTTTTGAATGAACAATACTCCAGCAAGATTAATGGTCTGCCGGGTAATGATGACTTAGGTACAATGGGAGCTTGGTATGTATTTGCTTGCATTGGTCTGTATCCGGAGATTCCGGGTGTCGGAGGCTTAACGGTGAATACTCCGATCTTCTCATCTGTAAAAGTACATTTGAAAAAAGGAGATATCGTGATTAAAGGCGGTTCGGAAAAAAATATCTATATTAGATCAATGAAACTGGATGGCAAGCCATATGACAGTACATGGATAGACTGGGATCAGCTTTCCAATGGTGCTACTATCGAATATGGCACATCAAACAAACCGGATGTAAAATGGGGAACCAAAGTGCTTCCTCCATCTTTCCCTTAATTAGGTTTAACTATTAACTCTTATAAAGAATGAAAAGAAGATTCTTACATACTGCCTGGTTACTGATGGCCGCTGCAATGGTAACTTCGTGTGGTGAAAAGAAACAGACAACCGAGTTCCCGGACTGGGCATGGGCTGATTTTCAGCGTCCGGAAAATACAAATCCGATTGTTTCACCGGATACGACAAGCTTATTTTATTGCCCGATGAGGCAGGACTCGGTAGCATGGGAAGCCGGAGATACTTTCAATCCGGCTGCTACGATTTATGATGGAAAGGTAGTTGTCCTTTATCGGGCAGAAGATAATTCGGCAGTCGGTATCGGTTCGCGTACTTCCCGTCTGGGATATGCTTACTCTGATGACGGATTACATTTTAACCGGATGCCGGTTCCCGTCTTCTATCCGGCAGATGACAGTCAGAAAGAACTTGAATGGCCGGGTGGTTGCGAAGACCCCCGTGTTGCGATGACGGAGGACGGACTGTATGTAATGCTTTATACGCAATGGAATCGTAAACAGGCGCGTCTGGCGGTGGCCACTTCTCGCGATCTGCAAAAGTGGGAAAAGTATGGACCGGCTTTTGCGAAGGCTTATGACGGACGTTTCTTTGACGAATTTTCAAAATCGGCTTCTATCGTTACAAAACTGGTAGATGGAAAACAAGTGATTGCCCGGATCGACGGTAAATACTGGATGTATTGGGGTGAAAAGTTTGTGAATGTAGCCACATCAGAAGATTTGGTGAACTGGACACCGATGCTGGATGAGAATGGTGACTTCCTGAAGGTCATTGTCCCCCGTGAAGGCAAATTTGACAGTGACCTGACAGAGTGCGGTCCTCCGGCTGTGCTGACTGATAAAGGTATTCTGTTGCTTTATAACGGCAAGAATAAAGCCGGTGCGGAAGGTGATACACTGTATACTGCCAATTCTTATTGTGCAGGGCAGGCGCTGTTCGATGCAAAAGATCCTGCAAAATTGATTGACCGACTGGACAAGCCGTTCTATATTCCTGAATCTGATTTTGAAAAGAGTGGTCAATATCCTGCAGGAACTGTATTTATAGAAGGACTTGTATTCCACAATCAAAAATGGTTCTTGTATTATGGCTGTGCTGATTCGCGTGTAGCAGTTGCCGTATATGACCCGTCTAAAAAATAAAGAAATATTCCATGAAGAAGATAGAACTCTCTCTGTTTAGTATTTTTCTTGCGCTGCAGATAGTAGCGCAGGAAAAAAGCTATTTTACTAATCCTGTGATTCGGGGAGATATGCCCGATCCTTCCATGATTCGGATAGATGATACATATTATGCTACCGGAACATCCTCGGAGTGGGCTCCTTTTTATCCGGTGTTCACCTCAAAAGACCTGATCAACTGGAAACAGACAGGACATATCTTTAATGAGCAGCCGTCATGGACTTCTAATTCTTTTTGGGCACCGGAATTGTTTTATCACAATAATAAAGTATTCTGTTACTATACAGCCCGTCAGAAAAGTACTGGAATCTCATATATAGGGGTAGCTGTTGCAGATTCCCCTTTGCATGAGTTCAAGGATTACGGCCCGGTTGTAGAGTATGGGACAGAGGCGATTGACGCTTTTATTTATGATGATAATGGTCAGCTGTATATTAGCTGGAAAGCTTATGGGCTGGATAAGCGTCCTATTGAATTGCTGGGATGTAAGCTCTCTGCCGATGGACTGCGCTTGGAAGGCGAACCATTTTCTTTATTGGTAGATGATGAAGAGATCGGTATGGAAGGTCAGTACCATTTTAAGCAGGGAGATTACTATTATATAGTATATTCTGCTCATGGCTGTTGCGGTCCATCCAGTGATTATGATGTATATGTGGCACGTTCCAAAAGTTTCCGCGGGCCCTATGAAAAGTATAGTGGAAATCCTATTCTGCATGGTGGTGAAGGAGATTACAGGTCATGCGGACATGGTACGGCTGTGAAAACTCCTGACGGACGTATGTTCTATATGTGTCATGCATATCTGAAAGGGGAAGGATTTTATGCCGGTCGTCAGCCTATCTTACAGGAAATGGAAGTGACGGATGATCATTGGGTGCGTTTTAAGACAGGAAGTGTAGCAGTTATGAAGCAGCCTGTCCCTTTCAAAGGTACAAGACAAAATCCGATACCGGGCTTTGAGGATAACTTTACGAGGGATAAGCTGAAGGTTGACTGGACATGGAATTATCCTTATTCAGATATAGATGCTGTGCTAAAGAGTGGAAAACTGCTCTTATCCGGCACTCCGAAAAAAGGAAATAACTATGGGACGGCATTATGCTTGCGTCCCCAGTCTTCTCATTACAGTTGCGAGACAAAACTGACGAATGTCAATGAGAGTCTGAAAGGACTGACATTGTATGGGGATGATAAGGACCTGGTCGTTTGGGGAACCCAAGGAGATAAAGTTCTTTTGAAAGTAATCAAAGAAGGTGTCGAATCGGTACTTTATGAATCGGCTTCTGCCGGTAGAAATATATATCTGAAGATAGAGGTCGAACAAGGTTGTATTTTCCATTTCTATCAAAGTAGAGATGGTAAGACATGGCAATCTGTACGGAATACTCCTTTTAAGGGAGAATCTTTAATCCGATGGGACAGAGTGCAACGTCCCGGGTTGCTGCATAGCGGCGATAAGAATGTTCCGGCAGAGTTTGCCTATTTTAAAATGAAAAACTTGAAATAACAGAGATTGAATTGTAATTTCATAAAATATTAATTGAAACATGAAAAAGTTTATCGTATTGGTAGCAGCTGTCTGTATGGCATATACTGCTACATTTGCACAAACAGTAAAACCTTTCAAAGAAGGTGAAAGAGCAGTCTTTTTAGGAAATAGTATAACAGATGGCGGACATTATCATTCATACATCTGGTTGTATTATATGACGCGTTTCCCGAATATGCCTATCCGTATATTCAATGGCGGTATCGGAGGAGATACGGCATTTGACATGAACAAACGTCTGGATGCAGATATTTTTGCTATGCAGCCTTCCGTATTGATAGTTACATTCGGTATGAATGACTCCGGATACTTTGAATACAATGGTGATAAAGCGAAGGAATTTGGGGAAGAGAAATATCAAGAGAGCATTAAGAACTACCAGCAAATGGAAAAGCGTTTCAAGGAACTGCCCAAGACACGTATTGTAATGTTGGGAACTTCTCCTTATGACGAAACTGTTCAATTGAAAGAAGGGAATCTTTTCAAGACCAAAAATGAAACTATCAAAAGAATCGTAGAATACCAGAAGGAATCTGCAGCAAAGAACGGCTGGGAATTCTCTGATTTGAATGCGCCTATGGTAGCTTTGAACCAGCAATTCCAGCAGAAAGATCCTGCTTTCACTCTCTGTGGCTCCGACCGTATCCACCCGGATAATGACGGACATATGGTGATGGCTTATCTTTTCCTGAAAGCACAAGGTTTTGTGGGTAAAGACGTAGCGAATATGGAGATTAATGCCAATAAAAAGGAAGCTGTGAAGGCTGAAAATTGTACAGTCTCCAATATTAAGAAGATTGGTAATGAATTGAGTTTTGATTATCTGGCTGAGGCTTTACCTTATCCTCTGGATACGATTGCCCGTGGATGGGGACAAAAGAAAAGTCAGGCAGAAGTTACGAAAGTTGTTCCTTTCATGGAAGATATGAATCGTGAGATGCTGAAAGTATCGGGCTTGAAGGGTAACTATAAACTGCTGATTGACGATGAAGAAATCGGTACATGGAGTGCAGGCGAACTGGCAAAAGGCATTAACCTTGCAGCCGAATCAAAAACGCCTCAATATCAGCAGGCATTAACTGTAATGCATCTGAACGAATATCGCTGGGAAATTGAAAGATCATTCCGTGAGTTTGCATGGACACAATTCGCATTCTTCCAACAGAAAGGATTGCTTAATGCGAATAACAGAAAAGCTATCGAGGTAATGGATGAAAACGTGGAAAAGAATGCATGGTTGAAGGGACACCGGGATTCATATACCCGAATGATGTCTGACGCTGTTCGTGAAGCTCGTCAACAGGAAATGGATGTTCTTATTTCTAAGATTTATGAGGTAAACAAACCTGTAGTAAGAAAGATCGTTCTTAGAAAGATCTGAGTGTGATAAGGTTTTTTAAGGTGAAAAAGGTGTCGGCTGAAAAGCAGGCACCTTTTTTAATTATAGCAGATTGCATATTCGATAGCCCGCTCCGTCCGATTTAATTTCTTTTCCAAAAGTCGGAACTGAACAGCAACAATACCGTAAATAACTCCAGACGTCCGAGAAGCATCAGAAAGGAGAGCAACCATTTGGCTGCATCAGGCAATTCACTCCACGAGAAGGCAGGGCCACACGTGCCGAGTCCCGGTCCCATGTTTCCTATACTTGATATGACCGTTCCGATAGATTCGAGAAATCCCACTCCGAAGCCCATCATGACAAGAATGCTGATAATGGCGATGATTGCATACAAAAATGTAAATGCCAGTACGGTAGACTGGATAGAGGGGGAGATCACCTGTTTATTCACCCGTACGGGCAATACTGCATTGGGATGCAGAATATGTTTAAATTCATTTTTGGCAACTTTGAAGAGGATAACCATGCGGATACATTTGATACCACCTGTCGTACTGCCTGCGCAAGCACCCATTATCATTACGATAAGAAGACAGCCCCAGAGAATGGAAGGCCAGAGCATATAGTCGGCAGTGGCAAAACCGGTTGAAGTCTGTAGGGAGATTACTTGGAACAGAGATTTCCGGAATGCTTCTTCTGCTCCCATCGAACTGGTCTGATAAAGCCAGACTGCTATGAAAACCGTGAAAAAGGCAACAGACATAAAATAAAACTTCAGCTCGGCATCATGGATAAACTTCTTTATTTTCCCATTGAACATCAGCAATAATAGCGTGAAGTTGACTCCCGAGAGGAACATGAAAACAGATATTACATAGTCTATGTAAGGCGAGTGGTAATATTCGATACTTGTCTGCTTGGTGGAGAACCCACCTGTACTGGTCGTGGTGAAAGCGTGGCAGATACTGTCGAAAACTCCCATGCCCCCGAATACCAGTAATATAATCAATGTCCCCGTCATACCGGCATAGATGCCCCAGATCCATTTGGCGGTAACACCAATACGGGGATGTACTTTGTCATGAGTCGGCCCGCTGGCTTCGGCGGCAAATACCTGAATACCTCCCATACCGAAAATCGGAAGAACGGCAATCGTAAAGAATACAATTCCCAGACCACCGATCCACTGAGTCATTGCCCGCCAGAAAAGGATTCCGTGAGGCATCGATTCTATATTATTCATGATGGTGGCACCGGTACTGCTGAAGCCGGACATTGTCTCGAAGAAGGCATCGGTGACACTTGGAATATACCCGCCTATATAATAGGGCAACATTCCAAAAAAGGAGAAAGCAATCCAGGCTACACTGACAATCACATATCCATCGCGGCGGTTGAGTGACTTTTCGGCCCCTCTTCCAATAGCAAGCATAATCACACCTACAAAGGCCGTGATAGCTGATGAAAGCAGAAAACTGTTTAAATCATCTTCCTTGTAAAATAGTGAAACACCACCGCAACACATTAACATAGCCGTTTCTATCAGTAACAGAAACCCCATGATGCGATATATCATCCTCGAATTAATCATTTTTTAAGTAATAGGTATTAAGTAATAGGTATTAAGTAATAAGTAATAGGTATTAAGTATTAAGTATTATGCGCCAAGTATCAGATATAATGTCAAGTACAAGCAGCTACGGTTATTACCTATTACCTAATACTTATTACTTATTACTTATTACTTATTACCTAATACCTATTACTTAATTAAAGAACTTCTCAATCTTCTTGATCATCATACTCAGACAGAATACAACGACATGGTCTCCAGGACGAATCAGCGTATCTCCGGTTACGAGCACTCCTTCGCCATTGCGAATCATACCTCCGATGGTTGTTCCTTTGGGCAATCCCAGATCCTTGATTAAATTTTTAGTAATCTTTGCTCCGGCGGGTACGGTAAATTCAGCCACATCGGCGTTGGCAAACGTCAGGCATTTGACATTGGATACATCGGCATCCAGCATCATCTGATAAATGTGGCTGGCGGCAATCATTTTCTTATTGATGACTGTGCCGATATCAAGACTTTCCGCCATGCCGATATAGTCGATATTCTCTACTTCCGCCACCGTCTTTTCCACTCCCATACGTTTGGCGGCGAGACAGGCGAGGATGTTCGTTTCCGAATTGTCCGTCAAGGCGACAAATGCTTCGGTATTCTTTAAACCTTCTTCGATGAGCAGGTCCATATCACGACCATCGCCGTTGATGATCATGGTTTTGTCGTCCAATAATTCAGTCAGCCGGTTGCAACGGTTGATGTCGTTATCTACAATTTTTACCTGCATATAATCCGGCACGTACTGAGCGGTACGGACGGCGATACGGCTTCCGCCCATGATCATGACGTTGCGTACATCGGCATAATCCTCCTTGCCGGCTATTTTCCGGATATAAGGAATATATTTGCGTGTAGTGGTGAAATAAACAATATCGTGCAGTTTGATAACATCGTCTCCGCGCGGAATGATGGTTTCCGTTCCGCGTTTGATGGCTACCACGTGGTAAGGGATGTCCGGTGCACCCAGTTGATGGAGGGGAATATTCAGTATTTCCGCTTTTTCGCGCATCTTGGTACCGATCAGTATCAAGGCGCCTCCGCAGAATTCCCACCATTGACGTACCCAGCTCATACGCATGGAAGATACGATTTCTTTGGCAGCAAGCATTTCCGGATAGATCAATGAGTCTACACCCAGTTTCCGGAAGAATTCCTTGTTTTTGGGCAGAAGATATTCGTAGTTGTCGATGCGGGCGACAGTCTTTTTGGCACCCAGATTGGTGGCTAGCATACAGGCAGTCATATTCCGGCTTTCGTCGGGGGTGACTGCGATGAACAAGTCCGCTTCTTTCACTCCTACCTCTTTCAGTCCCGAGATGGAAGAAGGAGAAGCCGTGACAGTCAGCAAATCGAAGTTGGCGCTGAGGGCACTTAGTTTTTCTTCGTCATCGTCCATCAGGATAATGTCCTGTTTTTCCCGGGACAATAATTTAGCCAGGTGGGTGCCTACGTTTCCGGCACCTGCGATAATTATCTTCATTTTCAGTTAGTTAATTCTTTTATTTTGCTCATGTCGGGCAGAAGCTCACATTGCTTCAGCAATTCCTTTGTCAGGCTGTCTTCATCCATTCCGCAGAGCTGATATAACTCGGCTACCGTGCCGTGTTGCACGAATTTATCCGGAATTCCGATGCGTTTGACTGTCGGGGTATATTCATGGTCGGCCATGAATTCAAGTACGGCACTTCCCATTCCTCCCTGAATCGTTCCGTCTTCTATGGTGACGATGTGGCGGAATGTGCGGCCCACTTCGTGCAGCAGTTCTTCGTCCAGCGGTTTGAGGAATCTCAGATCATAGTGGGCGATGCTTCTTCCCGATTCGGACTCGGCACGGGCGATGGCACTCCTTGCTTTATTTCCGATAGGTCCTATGCTGATGACAGCTATATCTTTTCCGTCCTTCAATTTCCGTCCTTTGCCTACAGGAATTTCTTCAAGCGGGCATTTCCAGTCCACCAATACGCCACGGCCACGCGGATAGCGGAGTACGAACGGACCTTTATCCGGCAGTTGTGCCGTGTACATCAGTCGTCGCAGCTCATGCTCATTCATAGGGGAGGCGATGGTCAGATTAGGTATCGGACGCAGATAAGCCATGTCGAACGCACCGTGATGTGTCGGACCGTCTTCGCCTACCAGTCCGGCACGGTCGAGACAGAGAACTACGGGAAGATTCTGAATAGCCACATCATGGATAATATTGTCATAAGCCCGTTGCATGAACGATGAATAGATGTTGCAGAAAGGCTGCAAGCCATCCTTTGCCATTCCTCCGGAGAAGGTGACGGCGTGGCCTTCGGCAATACCTACGTCGAAAGCCCGCTTGGGCATTTTGGACATGAGGATGTTCATCGAACAGCCGGAAGGCATGGCGGGAGTTACACCTACGATCCTTGGATTGGCTTCCGCCAGTTCCACCAGTGTATTTCCGAAAACGTCTTGGAACAGGGGAGGCATTCCTTCCGTATTGGCTACGAAACGCTCTCCGGTGACGGGATCGAACTTGCCGGGAGCGTGCCATTCGGTGGCGTGTTTCTCGGCAGGGGCGAAGCCTTTTCCTTTGATCGTGTGGAGATGCAGTATTTTGGGACCTTTGAGGTCTTTAATGTCACGCAATACCCTCGAAAGGTTCTTTATGTCATGGCCATCGATAGGACCGAAGTAGCGGATGTTCATTCCTTCGAATATATTCTGTTGCTGGGCGGCCATTGACTTCAGACTGTTGCCGAAGCGGATCAGTGCCTTGCGACGTTCATCGTTCAGGATGCCGAGCTTGAACAACAGGCGGGAAGCCTTGAAACGCAGTTGGTTGTAGCGGTTCGAGGTTGTCAGGTTGAACAGGTATTGTTTCATACCGCCGACACTGCGGTCGATAGCCATGTCGTTATCATTCAGGATAATAAGCAGGTTGTTCGGGGTGGTAGAAGAATTGTTCAATCCTTCAAAAGCCAGTCCTCCGCTCATCGAACCGTCTCCGATGATGGCTATTACATGACGTTGGTCGTCTCCCTTCTTGGCGGCGGCGACAGCCATGCCGAGGGCTGCGGAGATCGAATTGGAAGCGTGTCCGCAGGTAAATGTATCGTATTCGCTTTCTTCGGGAGAAGGGAAGGGGCGAATACCTCCCAGTTTCCGGTTGGTGGAGAATGCTTCACGCCGTCCTGTGAGGATTTTGTGGCCGTACGCCTGATGTCCCACGTCCCATACAATACGGTCATAAGGTGTATTGTAGACGTAGTGCAGGGCTACGGTCAGTTCCACTGTTCCGAGGCTGGCAGCGAAGTGCCCCGGATTGCAGGAGAGTTCTTTAATAATGTCTTGCCTTAATTCATCGCATACTTCCGGCAGTTGGTCTACTTCCAGACGGCGCAGATCATCGGGGCTGTTGATTGAGTTTAGCAAGTTATATATCGGTTCATTCTTCATGATTCGAGAAAATTTGGTGCAAAAATACGAAAAAGAAAGCGGAAGCCCTTTCTTTTTACCTAAATTCTTATTGTTAAAGCGAAGTACGAGGGTAGAATGGCATTCGGTCGTTGGTATATTGAAGTATGTGCCGTCGGGTTCCCGGAAGAACTGTAACTTTCTTTTTATTATGTGAAATGTGGATTAATATTACTAATCAAATGACATCTCTATTAGGGAAATAAAAGTTGCATGAAAAAAGAGAACATGAACTTGCAGAAACGTTCGTATCGTTATTAATAAATTTGATGATCGTTTATTATAGACGTGTCTTCCGTTTATTAGAAACTCTAAAATGAGATTTTGTAGGAAAAAGATTGAATTAATGCAACAAAAAAGGCTGCAAACTTCATAGAGCTTGCAGCCTTTGGGCTATATCAATCGTCTTATTCCTTAGTAAAATGAGAAGGAATAAGCTGTATTTGTTGTAATATGATACTGTATTTTATCCATGTTTTCTATTCTTTTATATCCGTTATTCATTGATTTTCTGTTTTCGGTCTACAAATATACAACATAAAAAGCCATTTGTCAAGTCTTGAATAGATTTGCGATTAAAATAAAGCGGAATATCGTATCTTTGTCGTACTTTTGCAAGAGAGAAACAATCGAAAGAAGGAGAATATATGGATTTTCAAACAAAGGTAGAACTACCGGCGGGCTTGCCGCCTGTCAGTCATGCGGAACGGATTCTTTTGATGGGATCTTGTTTTGCAGAGAACATGGGCAGGTTGCTGGCAGAAAATAAATTTCGCGTTGACATGAATCCTTTCGGGATTCTCTATAATCCGCTGTCGGTCTCTACGGCTTTGGTGGAGATATTGAAGGGGAAGGTGTATCAGGAGAAAGACTTATTCCTATATAAGGAGTGCTGGCATAGTCCGATGCATCATGGCTTGTTCTCTGCGTCATCGCCGGAGGAAGTACTTGAAAAGATAAACACTCGCTTGTCGCAGGCACACCGTTCGGTCCACGAACTTGACTGGCTGATGCTGACTTTCGGCACTGCCTATGTATATGAACAGAAAGAAACAAGGCAGGTAGTCTCCAATTGTCATAAACTGCCGGAGAGCTGCTTCAACCGCCGGATTCTTTCGGTAGATGAGATTGTGAACGAATATACTTCGTTGATAACCAGTATGGTGGCGCGCAATTCTCAGTTGAAGGTCTTGTTCACGGTCAGCCCTATCCGGCATATACGTGACGGGATGCATGCCAACCAGTTGAGTAAATCGACCTTATTGCTTGCCATCGACCGCCTGCAACAGCTCTTTCCGGATCATGTGTTCTACTTTCCTTCTTATGAGATCGTTTTGGATGAACTGCGTGATTATCGCTATTATGCCGATGACATGCTTCATCCGTCTCCGTTGGCTGTCCGTTATTTGTGGGAACGCTTTTCGGAGGCCTTCTTTTCTGCCGAAACGAAGCAGGTGATCACTGCCATCGAAGATATTACTAAAGACTTGTCACACAAGCCTTTTCATCCGGAGTCGGAAGCGTATCAACGCTTTTTAGGACAAATAGTGTTAAAAATCGAACGACTTAACGGAAAATACCCGTACTTAGACTTTCAAAAAGAAACAGAACTATGTCATATACGATTGAATCCATAGCCGAATATATCGGTGCACGCCGTGTCGGAGAGCATGAAGCGACGATTGATTGGCTACTTACAGATAGCCGCTCTTTGAGCTTTCCGGAAGAAACCCTTTTCTTTGCTTTGCCCACCAAACGTAATAATGGTGCACGCTATATCTCCGAACTATATGATCGGGGAGTGCGCAACTTCGTGGTTACGGAAGAAGACTTTAAGAAAATGGAGAATGGAGAATGGAAAATGGAGAATGCTATGCAGCAGGATGGTGCGCAGCCTACTCCCAACTCTCAACTCTCCATTCTCGATTTCTCCAATTTCTTGATCGTGGCGAATCCTTTGAAGGCTTTGCAGAAGCTGGCCGAGGCTCATCGGGAGAATTTCAAGATTCCGGTAATCGGTATCACGGGCAGTAATGGAAAGACCATTGTGAAAGAGTGGTTGCATCAATTATTGAGTCCGGACCGCTGCATTGTCCGTTCGCCCCGCAGTTATAATTCTCAGATCGGCGTTCCCTTGTCCGTCTGGCAACTGAATGAAGAAGCCGAATTGGGTATTTTCGAAGCCGGTATCTCCGAAATGGGGGAGATGGGGGCCTTGAAGCGCATGATTAAACCGACTATCGGTATTCTGACTAATATAGGCGGTGCCCATCAGGAGAATTTCTTCTCATTGCAGGAGAAATGTATGGAGAAGCTGACACTCTTTAAAGATTGCGATGTGGTGATCTATAATGGAGATAACGAGCTGATCAGTAATTGTGTGGCAAAGTCGATGCTGACAGCCCGTGAGATTGCATGGAGCTGCAAGGATATCGAGCGCCCTCTTTATATCAGCAAGGTGACAAAGAAAGAAGACCATACTGTGATTGCTTACCGCTATCTGGATATGGATAATATCTTCTGTATTCCTTTTATAGACGATGCTTCCATCGAAAATGCGTTGAACTGCCTGGCAGCCTGTCTTTATCTGATGACTCCTGCCGATCAGATTACCGAACGGATGGCACGGCTCGAACCGATCGCCATGCGCCTGGAAGTAAAAGAAGGCAAGAATAATTGTATACTCATCAACGATAGCTACAATTCGGACTTGGCTTCTCTGGATATAGCACTGGATTTCCTGGTACGCCGTTCGGAAAAGAAAGGACTGAAACGGACACTTATCTTATCGGATATTTTGGAGACAGGGCAGAGTACGGCTACGCTTTACCGTCAGGTAGCACAACTGATAAAGAGCCGGGGCATCAACAAGCTGATCGGTGTAGGAGCGGAGATTTCTTCGTGTGCCGCTCGCTTCGAAGGTACGCCGGAACGATACTTCTTCCCCGATACAGACGCCTTGCTAAGATCGGGCATTTTCAAAACCCTTCATTCGGAAGTCATTCTGATAAAAGGTTCCCGCGTATTCAACTTTGATCTGGTATCGGAAGAGCTGGAACTGAAAGTGCATGAAACGATTCTGGAAGTGAACTTGGGTGCGATGGTTGCCAATCTGAATCACTATCGCTCCATGCTCCGCCATCCGGAGACGAAAATGATCTGTATGGTGAAGGCTGCTGCCTACGGAGCCGGATCATACGAGATTGCCAAAACATTGCAGGAGCATCATGTAGATTACCTTGCTGTAGCCGTTGCCGACGAAGGCTCCGAACTGCGTAAAGCAGGCATCACCTCCTCCATTATCATCATGGACCCCGAACTGACATCGTTCAAAACGATGTTCGATTATAAACTCGAACCGGAAGTGTACAACTTCCATTTGCTCGATGCACTGATTAAGGCGGCCGAGAAAGAAGGAATCACCAACTTCCCGATTCATGTCAAACTGGATACGGGTATGCACCGTCTTGGTTTTTCCGTCGATGAAATTCCGTTGTTGATCCGTCGTTTGAGAAGTCAGAATGCGGTTATTCCCCGATCGGTATTTTCTCATTTTGTGGGAAGTGATTCGGCGCAATTCGACTTCTTCACCCGTCAGCAGATTGAACTGTTCGAGAAAGGTTCGCAGGAATTGCAGGAAGCTTTCTCACACAAGATTCTGCGTCATATCTGCAATACAGCCGGTATCGAACGTTTTCCCGGTGCGCAGTTTGATATGGTGCGTCTGGGGATAGGACTCTATGGGGTAAGCCCGATCGACAATTCGATTATCAATAATGTAAGTACGCTTAAGACTACGATTCTTCAGATTCGGGACGTGCCCGGAGAAGATACGGTAGGCTATAGCCGGATGGGACATCTGACGCGTCCTTCCCGCATTGCGGCAATTCCTATCGGGTATGCCGATGGCTTGAACCGCCATCTGGGACGTGGCAATGCTTACTGTTTGGTGAATGGCAAGAAAGCTCCCTATGTAGGAAATATCTGTATGGATGTCTGTATGATTGACGTGACGGATATCGATTGCAGGGAAGGGGACAAAGCTGTCATCTTCGGTGACGACCTGCCGATAACTAAACTTTCGGATAAGTTGGGGACGATCCCTTACGAAGTGCTGACCAGCATCTCGAACCGTGTGAAGCGAGTCTATTATCAGGACTAAAGCGCAGGAGGTAAAAACAGAATTATATGTAGTAGAATAGTGAATGGAAGACTATAAAGGTTAACGATGGATAAATGGGCGGTAAATGATAACGGGTATACTTAAATTATTTCCCGTTTCCCATTTATAGTTTCCTGTTTTTCTTTTATAGTCTGCCGTTTTTCTTTATATTTGCACCAACTAATAAACCTCTATAATTAATAAACATATGACAAACTTATTATTATTAGGCTTTTTGCCTAGTGGCTCTGAATGGATCATTATTGCTCTTGTTATTCTTCTCCTTTTCGGTGGTAAGAAGATACCCGAACTGATGCGTGGCTTAGGTAAAGGAGTAAAGAGCTTTAAAGATGGTGTGAACGAGGCAAAAGAAGAAATCAATAAGGCAAAAGACGAAATCGACGCACCGGCAGATTCAGCTAAGAAATAATAAGCAATGGCAGAAATGACCTTCTGGGATCATTTGGATGAGTTGCGTCGGGTACTTTTTCGTGTTATCGGAGTCTGGTTTGTATTGGCAATCGGCTATTTCGTAGCGATGCCTTATTTGTTCGACCATGTAATACTGGCGCCTTGCCATAATGATTTTGTATTTTACGACTTACTACGCTTTATCGGTCAAAAATTCGATTTGACTGATGAATTTTTTACGCAGGAGTTTAAGGTGAAGCTTGTCAATATCAATTTGGCAGCTCCTTTCTTTATACATATGTCGACAGCTTTCTGGATGTCGGTAGTGACGGCTATGCCCTATATTTTCTTTGAGGTCTGGCGTTTTATCAATCCGGCCCTTTATCCGAATGAGCGGAAAGGAGTCAGGAAAGCCTTGACCATAGGAACCGGTATGTTCTTTATCGGGGTGCTTATGGGATACTTTATGGTATATCCGCTGACACTCCGTTTCCTCTCTACCTATCAGCTGAGTTCGGAAGTCGAAAATATTCTGTCGCTCAATTCGTATATCGATAACTTTATGATGCTGATTCTCTGTATGGGACTGGCTTTTGAACTTCCGCTGGTGACTTGGTTGTTGTCTTTGCTGGGAGTCGTCAATAAGTCTTTCCTGCGCAAATATCGCCGTCATGCAGTTGTCATTATCGTAATAGCTGCCGCTATCATCACTCCGACGGGCGACCCGTTCACACTGAGTGTTGTGGCTATTCCGCTTTATCTGCTCTATGAAATGAGTATTCTGATGATAAAGGATAAGAAGGAAGTTCCTGAGTTGGAAGAAGAAGAGGAAGAAGAAGGCGTGGCAAAAGTCTGATAAGCCAATTATTTATCGTTCGTTTCCCCAAGTGTGTGTCAAAAGTCGATAGTAACTCAATTGAGGCTGACTTTTGACACACACATGTAATTTTTATAATATCCCTTTTGTCGTATGGAAAATGAAGGAAGAGAATCTTATGAAATTCTTTTAGCCGTTTGTAAGGCGGATCATTTGCAGCTGACTATTGGCTACAAACAGATGCGCGACTTGCTGGAAAGGCTTTGCCGCCTACATATGCACAACGGTAGTCTGCAGATGACCGATCTTTCCGCACGAATTAGTTTTGTAGCGGCCAAAGTGGGGCTTTCTGTAGCGGAGCAAAACAGACTGCATACCTTCCGACTGACCTCCAATGCCATTCTGAACCGACAACAGGAACCTACCCGCGAACACCTTCTGCGGGATGCGAAAACGCTGGCTTTCTTCATCCGTAAACTTTTTGAGGAAGATATTCCACAGGAACTGTATCGTTTGCTTCCCCGGACGGATGCAACTTATATCGTAGCTCCTCCAGCACACAAGCAGGTGCAGCGGATGCGCGTCTGTTTCCAGTATTCCGACGAGCAGTATCTGTATGTGACTCCTTTGGATGAAATAGCTGACGAACCGTTGCGTGTCCGTTACAATATTCCTCAGATCAATGAAGAATTTGCGGAAACCTGTCAGTTGCTCTGGCGCCATGCACAACTCAACTTGCTGGATGTCGCTGTTGACGAAGCAGGAATTCTGACCCCTTCGTTCATTGTCCTTGAACCGGATTATCTGCTTGATATCAGTTCATTGGCAGAATGTTACCGTGATTATGGACATCATCCGGCAAACTATTTCCTTTCCCGTCTTCAGCCGATAGAGAATGCACGCCCGTTGCTTTTAGGAAATATAGCCAACCTTTTCCTCGATGAGTGGATACATGCGGAAGGGGAGGTGGATTATCTGAAATGTATGCAGAAAGCTTTCCGGCGTTATCCGATTGAACTGGCTGCTTGTGCCGACCTGCGTGATCGGGAGAAGGAACGTCAGTTCTTTGATGACTGCAAACTCCATTTTGATCATATCCGTGAGACGGTGAATGATACTTTTCATGCCGCCGGCTACGAACTGGACAAGACGGATGCCGTGCTCGAACCTTCTTATATATGTGAAGCGCTCGGCCTGCAAGGGCGGCTCGACTATATGCAGCGCGATATGTCTTCTTTCATCGAAATGAAATCGGGAAAGGCTGACGAATATGCGATTCGCGGAAAAGTGGAACCGAAAGAGAATAATAAGGTGCAGATGCTGCTTTATCAGGCAGTTCTGCAATATTCGATGGGGATGGATCACCGGAAGGTAAAGGCTTATCTGCTCTATACACGCTATCCGTTGCTTTATCCTTCCCGTCCTTCATGGGCAATGGTCCGCCGTGTGATCGATCTGCGCAACCGGATTGTAGCGGATGAATATGGCATCCAGTTGCGGAACAGCCTGGAATATACGGCACAAAAACTGGAAGAAATAAAAGCCTCGGTACTAAACGAGCGGGGATTGTCGGGACGTTTTTGGGAGACGTATCTGCGCCCTTCTATCGATAATTTCCAGGAGAAGTTGAAATCTCTCTCCACTTTAGAGAAAAGCTACTTCTATGCACTCTATAATTTTATAACGAAGGAACTTTATACGTCCAAGTCCGGTGATGTGGATTATGAGGGACGTACAGGAGCCGCTTCTTTATGGCTTTCCACTTTGGCGGAGAAATGCGAATCGGGGGAGATCATCTATGATTTAAGAATTAAAGAGAATCACGCAGCCGATGAACATAAATCCCACCTGTTGCTGGTACCGTCCGGAGAACTTCAGAGAACGGTGGCGGATGATGCGCAGCACACCCTCCCTAACTTCCGTCAGGGCGATGCCATCGTGCTTTACGAACGGAATGCGGATACGGATAACGTCACCAACAAGATGGTATTCAAAGGCAATATCGACTATCTGAACGAGAATGAAATCTGCATCCGTCTGCGTGCGACCCAGCAGAACTCTTCCGTACTTCCGTCTGATAGCCTCTATGCTATTGAGCACGATGCGATGGATACTACTTTCCGTAGCATGTACCAGGGACTTTATGCTTTTATGTCTGCTACAAAAGAGCGTCGTGATTTGCTGCTCTTTCAACGGGAGCCGCAATTTGATGTGGCATTGGATAAGCAGATAGCCGAAGCTGCCGATGACTTTACTCGTATTGCTTTGAAAGCGAAAGCAGCAAAGGACTATTTTCTGCTGGTAGGGCCTCCGGGAACCGGTAAAACGTCTTGTGCACTGAAGAAGATGGTCGAAACCTTTTATAAAGAGGAAGGAGCCCAGATTTTATTGCTCTCATACACTAACCGTGCCGTAGATGAAATCTGTAAAGCACTTTCTTCCATTCGTCCGGAAGTAGATTTCATTCGTGTGGGAAGCGAGCTTTCATGTGACGAGAACTATCGGGATCATTTGATAGAGAATGAACTTGCTACCTGTATGCGTCGTACAGAGGTTTGCGAACGTATTAACCGCTGTCGTATATTAGTCGGTACAGTAGCATCTATCTCCGGCAAACCGGAACTTTTCCGATTGAAGCATTTCGATGTGGCTATTGTAGATGAGGCTACTCAGATACTGGAACCTCAGTTGCTGGGCATACTTTGTGCCAAAGGAGAAAACGGAAAAGAGGGCGTTGGCAAATTTATCCTGATAGGCGATCATAAGCAACTTCCGGCTGTCGTCTTGCAGAATACGGAACAATCGGAAGTATACGATGAAGCCCTGTCTGCTGTCGGACTGAAGAATTTGAAAGATTCTCTGTTTGAAAGACTGTATCGCACAGCCCGTCAGCATACCGATGCCCATCGTACTTACGATATGCTCTGCCGTCAGGGACGTATGCACCCTGAAGTGGCTCTGTTCGCCAATCAAGCTTTCTATGAAGGTCGGCTGCTGCCTGTCGGACTGCCGCATCAACTGGAAGATTCCGGAAATATCAACCGGCTGTCTTTCTATCCTTCGCAGCCCGAACCGATGGGTTCTTCTGCTAAAACAAACCATTCGGAAGCAAAGATTGCTGCCCGTCTGGCCGCAACTGTCTATAAAGAACACTCGGAAGCATTTGATGCCTCCCGCACATTGGGGATCATTACTCCATATCGTAGTCAGATAGCTTTGGTCAAGAAGGAAATAGAAGCTCTCGGCATTCCCGAACTGAATCAGATATTAATTGACACTGTAGAACGTTTTCAGGGAAGTGAACGCGATGTGATTATTTATTCATTCTGTGTGAACTATCCGTATCAGTTGAAATTCCTTTCCAATCTGACAGAAGAAGACGGAATTCTGATTGACCGGAAACTGAACGTTGCCTTGACACGTGCAAGAAAACAGATGCTGCTGACAGGTGTGCCGACGCTGTTGGAGCGTAATCCACTCTATAAAAGTTTATTAAAATTAATAGAGAGCCTCCGGAATATTGCATAATTTTTGCAGACGTTAGTTTTTATTCTCTCTTTATGCAATTCATTAACACCTATTTGTTGAACAAACCCCTATCTTTGCAATACGTTTTTTTCATAGAGATTTAGATTTAAGGTTAGAAGAATTGTGGAAGTCGTGAGACTTCCCTTTTTTTCATCTTAACGTTTACTATCCTTCATTGTTTGAATGTGTAAGATATTTTGTAAAATAGTACAGGATGGCTATGAAGAATAAGTAAACCTAAAAAGCCTTCTTCGTGAGAAGAGGCTTTTTTGTTTTTGGAACTTTTTGAATAAATAATTGGTTAAAAAAACAGGAGGACAAACTCATGCTGAGTGCCCTCCTGTTTTTTATTCTATATAATTATATTGGATTAATCCAATACGATAGGTTTATATTTAGGAACCAGTGCTTTCATAATAACCCAACCGATCAGGTAAGCCACTGCGCATACACAGAAGATTACAAAGTAGCCGGCCGGTTTTCCTTCGAATCCCATGAATGTCATCGCAGGGTGTACAAACTGTGCTCCTTGTTCCAGCAGTTCTTTTGTCATTTCCACTTCTTTGCCGTCAACCATTGTCGTTCCGGAAGCATATACAAATAAGTTACCTGCCACTTTCTGAAGAATCATTGAACCGATACCACCGGCCATACCACCGATACCGGTGATACTTGCAATTGCTGTTCGGGGGAACATATCACCTACTGTAGAGAAGATATTAGCCGACCACGACTGGTGGGCAGCTCCGCCGATACCGATCAGGATCACGGGGAACCACGGAGAGAATGTTCCCAATGGCTGTGCCAGCAATACCACTAACGGGAAGAATGCGAAAATCAACATTGCTTTCATACGTGCCGCATAAGGGTTCATGCCGGTCTTGTTGATGAAGATAGTAGGAAGCTTGCCACCGTAGATGGATAACATCGTGATTGCGTAAAGCGTGAAGATAAGTCCCATTCCCAGAGGATCGGAAGTTTTGATACCGAATTGGGAGTTCAGGTAAGACGGGGTCCAGAACAGGAAGAACCACCATACACCGTCAGTGGTAAATTTACCGAAGACAAATGCCCAAGTTTGTTTGTAGCTGAAACATTGCCAGAATCTCATCTTTTTCTCGTCTTTCTCCTCTGTTTTCGGACCTGCACCGGCCTCATTCTGGTCTTGTTCGATATATTCAAGTTCGGCTTTGTTTACGTGCTTGCTCTTTGAAGGAGCATCATACATAAATACCCAGAAGCCCATCCAGATAAAACCAAGTCCACCAATAACGATAAACGCCATTTCCCAACCGAAAGCTTTGGCAAGGATAGGAATGGTGAGCGGAGCGATCAAGGCACCGATAGAAGCACCGGCGTTGAAGATGGAAGTAGCATAAGCACGGTCTTTCTTCGGGAAGTACTCGGCAGTTACTTTAATAGCGGCGGGGAAGTTACCGGCTTCTCCGAGAGCAAGTATACAGCGTGCAGCCAGGAAGCAGTACATACTGACAGTAGCGATGGTTACCACCACGTCTCCGGTGGCTCCGGCAAGTTCGGCAGCACTGTGCAGTCCTACCTGCGCTTCTGTTACAATACCACAGACTGCGTGCAGACAGGCACCGGCAGACCATACGCCGATAGCCCAGAGGAATCCTTTCTTCGTTCCCATCCAGTCCACAAAGCGACCGGCAAAGAGCATACATATTGCGTAAACAATAGAGAATACGGAAGTGATAGTACCGTAGTGTGATTCATCCCAGTGAAATTCCGGTTTGATAAATTCATCCCAGGTGAGCGATAGTACCTGGCGGTCGAGATAGTTAACTGTAGTAGCAAAAAATAGCATCGCACAGATCGTCCATCTGTAGTTTGTCATTTTTTCGCCTGTTTTTTGAAATGCATTCATGATAATGGATTTAAATAGATTTTGATTTGCTGACAAAGGTCGGTATTTCAGCTGGATTTTTTTTGTAATAATTGGTCAAAATCATGTATAATTCGTTGCATTATACATATTATTTGTACATAGTAATGTATTATCGTAACAATTTGGTCTCTTTGGGGGAAGAATATGACAAATCCGGAAAACTTCATTCTCTCCCCGTTTCGAGGAAAGAATGAAGTTTTTCGGATCACTTGATATGTGCTAAAGAGCTGCGCAAAGATTAGCGCATTTCTGTATATTTAATCTTATCCATGTCGCCATAGTCAAGATTTTCACCAGCCATACCCCAGATGAACATATAGTTGCTGGTTCCGGCAGCTGCGTGGATAGACCATTCCGGTGACATGATAGCTTGTTCGTTCTGCATCCATACGATGCGTTCTTCCTGAGGTTCGCCCATGAAGTGGCAGATGGAGTTGCCTTCCGGCACGTTGAAGTAGAAATATGCTTCCACACGGCGACTGTGAGTATGTGCCGGCATGGTGTTCCATACACTACCCGGTTTCAGTTCTGTCAATCCCATTTGCAGTTGGCAAGGACCTTCTTCAAGTACGTTGTTAACAATCAGCTGGTTGATAACGCGGTCGTTGCTTTCTTCCATCTTTCCTGCCGCGAAAGAATTTGCTTTCAGAGAACCTTTGCGTCCGTCGATGGTGATCAACTGAGTTTTGTACTCCTTGTGGGCAGTAGCGGAGTTGATATAGAATTTTGCAGGTTTGCTGGCATCTTTGCTCTTGAAAGTAACTTTCTGCTTGCCTCTGCCTACATACAATGCATCTTTGAAGTTCAGCGTATATTCCTTGCCGTCAACAGTTACGATACCTTCGCCGCCAATGTTGATAACACCCAGTTCGCGACGTTCGAGGAAATACTTAGCTTTCAACGGATCGATAGTTTCAAGTACCAGCTCTTTTGTTGCAGGTACGGCACCACCGAAGATGAGGCGGTCGTACATGGAATAAGTCACGTTGATTTGATCAGGAACCATTACTTTTTCCATCAGGAAGCTACTACGCAGGCGGTTTGTATTATACGTTTTCACGTCTTGCGGATTGCAAGCCACCTGCATCTTGTAATTTACCTGGGCAGAAGCAGACATAGCTGCGATACCCATCATCATTGCAATTGCTAATTTTTTCATCTTTCGAATCTTTATTTGGATTATACTTATATTTAATCGTTAGCTGCGTTTTTCGCATCATTTCTTTTCATGCGGATACGGTTGTAGACTGCCATTCCCAGTGCAAGGGCTACGAGGATGGCAGGACCGATAATCTTCAGACTGTAAGTCAGGTGGAAGATACCCCAGCAGAAGAGGCTGGATGCAAAGTCGAGCGCTCCGCCTTCGAAGCCGGCGGGGATATTTACTGTCGGGTCACCCGTAGCGGCATATACGTCTTTGGCAGCCATCGTGAAGAATCCTGCCAGTTCTGTTACGAAGTACAGACCTACGATCAATGCTACCAGTCCGATGATGAATGATTTCACCACATTACCTTTGGTGATAGGCAGAATCATCGGGAATAGGTAGAACATACCAGCCAGAGAAGCCAGCGGTAAGAAACGGTTACCCGGAAGGATCACTGCAAGGAAGATAGTAACCGGGATCAAAAGCAGGGATACAACCAGCGTTGTCGGGTGGCCGATGACAAGTGCAGGGCTCATACCGATGCTCAGGCCTGTATTACTCTTATATTTTTTAGCGATCAATTCGCGGGTTGCATCAGAGATAGGTTTCAAACCTTCAATGAAAAGGCTGGTGATACGTGGAATCAACTCCATAACCGCTCCCATTTTGATACCCAATCCAAGGATACCCGGAATGCCGTCCAGTACTTCTTTCCAGCTGGCACAGCCCAAAGCTCCGATACCGCAACCAATCACGATACCCAGGAATAACGGTTCACCCATCAGACCGAATTTCTTCTTCATTCCTTCAGAGTCGATATTCAGTTTGTCGAATCCCGGAATTTTATCTAAAAGCTTGTTGATTACAATCGCGAACGGAACGAAGCTCTGGCAGAAAGGCTGCGGGATAGAGATACCGTCCATCTTATCATAGAACTTCTGAAAAGCAGGAGCAGTCATGTCTGCCATTACCAATGTTATAATGTAGCAAATGATAGCGGCGAAAAATCCCCAGAAAATACTATCGGAGGCGAAGTATACGATAGCCCCGATAAATGCGAAGTGCCAGTAGTTCCAAAGGTCAATATTAACAGTACGGGTTGTTTTGGTCAGTAGCATTAACAGGTTTACTCCCAGACAAACAGGGATAATGAAAGCGCCGACCGAGGTATTATAGGCAACTGCTGCTGCCGAAGGCCATCCCATGTCGAAAATACCGAGTTCCAATCCGTAGATTTCTACCATTTTACTTAATGCCGGACCAAGACTACTGGTCAACAAGGCTGTGACTACAGATAAGCCGACGAAACCGACTCCCACCAACAAACCGCTTTTGAGCGCTTTGGGGAGTTTAATACCGATACATACTCCTAAAATTGTGAAAATGATCGGCATCATTACTGCCGCTCCCAGACCGATAATGTACTTGAATACTTCTTCCATTCTGTTCTATTTTTTTCTCTGTTTTTAATGATAAATTACTGTGTTTCCCCAGAGGGTATTAGTTGTAAACCGTGCCAAAAGTACGACCTTTTCCGCTTTATTCCAAAACGAAACTCTTAATTTATCAGTTAATGCATCAAAAATGGACATTTTTGACGTTTACGTGCACAAAATTAGTCGTTTCCGTGCACGAAAAACAAAAAATACACCTTCTTAACTAAAAAATCCCACTCTGTTTGGAGGAAATACACTACTTTCGTAGCATGAAAAAATAGCATGTATAATCCTTAAAACAATAAACCATGAGACGAAGCTCTTTTTATAAATTTTTGATATTAGTAATAATAATGTCAAGCACCATTTCACTGTCGGCGCAGCAGGTGGATGAAAAACTGCCTTGGTCGGTGCGGATGACTGAATCGGAGATGATCCGTTGCCCGGAATCCTGGCAGCTTGATTTTCAGCCCAGACTGAAATGGGACTATTGCCACGGACTGGAATTGGGGGCGATGCTTGATGTATACGATACTTATGGCGACAAGAAAATACGAGATTATGCAATTGCTTATGCAGATACGATGGTGCATGAGGATGGAAGTATTACTGCATACAAATTGACCGATTACAGTCTGGACCGTATCAATTCCGGAAAAATCCTGTTTCGTATCTATGAGCAGACCAAGGATGAAAAGTATAAGAAGGCATTAGACTTGCTCTATAGCCAGTTTGCCGGACAACCTCGTAATGAAGACGGAGGATTCTGGCATAAAAAGATATATCCGCATCAGATGTGGCTGGACGGACTTTATATGGGAGCTCCTTTTTATGCAGAATATGCTTTCCGTAATAATCGCCCGCAGGATTATGCAGACGTCATAAATCAGTTTATTACCTGTGCCCGTCATACGTATGATCCGAAGAATGGTCTTTATCGTCATGCGTGTGATGTAAGTCGCACGGAGCGCTGGGCCGATCCGGTGACAGGACAGTCAAAACATTGTTGGGGACGTGCATTAGGCTGGTATGCGATGGCGTTGGTAGATGTGCTTGATTTTATTCCGAAGCATGAGGCCGGAAGAGATTCGTTGCTTGCAATCTTGGATAATGTAGCAGTTCAGGTAAAGAAACTGCAAGACCCGGAGACCGGTGGATGGTATCAGGTGATGGACAGAAGCGGTGACAAGGGTAATTATCTGGAATCATCCTGTTCGGCAATGTTCATATACAGCCTGTTTAAGGCAGTACGTATGGGATATATCGATCCGTCTTATCTGGATGTAGCAAAGGCTGGTTATGAAGGTTTTCTGAAAAATTTCATTGAAGTGGATAAAGATGGAGTGGTGACTATAACGAAAGCCTGTGCGGTAGCAGGGCTGGGAGGGAAGGTTTATCGTTCCGGCGATTATGACTATTATATAAATGAAACAATCCGTAATAACGACCCGAAAGCAGTAGGACCATTTATTATGGCAAGTCTGGAATACGAACGTTTGCAAAAGTAAATTCTATCGATGAAAAGGAGTATTTTGAAAGGAATGGCGTTGTTTCTTCTGCTTTGTTCAGGAGGAACTTTGGCCTGTGCACAACAGCAAAAGCAAGACACAATAGTCGTGTCACGAGACGGAACGGGAAAATATCGGGATATTCAGGAAGCCGTGGAAGCGGTACGTGCTTTTATGGATTATACGGTGACTATATTTATAAAGAATGGTATATACAAAGAAAAACTGGTGATTCCTTCATGGGTGAAGAACGTGCAGCTGGTAGGTGAAGATGCCGAAAAGACGATCATCACGTATGATGATCATGCCAATATCAATAAAATGGGCACTTTCCGCACTTATACTGTAAAGGTAGAAGGAAGTGACATTACTTTTAAGAATCTGACCATTGAGAACAATGCCGCTCCTTTGGGGCAGGCAGTTGCGCTCCATACCGAAGGAGACAGGCTGATGTTTGTCGGCTGTCGTTTTCTGGGAAATCAGGATACTATTTATACAGGATCGGAGGGTAGCCGCCTGTTATTTACTAACTGCTATATTGAAGGAACTACAGACTTCATCTTCGGCCCTTCTACAGCTTTGTTTGAATATTGCGAATTGCATAGCAAACGCGATTCATATATTACCGCGGCTTCTACTCCGAAGGAGGTGGAGTTTGGTTATGTTTTCAAGAACTGTAAGCTGACAGCCGCTCCCGGTATCAAGAAAGTCTATCTGGGACGTCCTTGGAGACCTTATGCTGCTACGGCTTTTATTAATTGCGAGTTTGGCGGACATATCCGTTCGGAAGGCTGGCACAACTGGAAGAATCCGGAAAACGAAAAGACTGCCCGTTACGCTGAATTTAAAAACACGGGTGAAGGTGCGGATGCTTCCGGACGTGTGAAATGGGCTAAACAACTGACTGATAAAGAAGCGGTGCAATATACTCCGCAGAATATATTTAAGGAATGCAGTAATTGGTATCCTTATAAATAACATCAGTTCGATATAAGAGTAATCCGCATGGTTTCCCCTCCTTTTGGAAGGAGGAGAATTGAGTTACTCAAATTTATATCGAATTCACGTTAAATAGAAGTCATAAGGGAACTTTAATTTTGAACCAACAAAATAAGATTATGAAAAACAGACTGCTATTGCTGTTTATAGTATTTATCCTTTTCTCCGCCTTTCGTGCGGATAAGCCCGTATTGACCATCTTCACGATAGGTGACTCTACGATGGCTAACAAAAATCTGTACGGTGGAAATCCCGAACGCGGCTGGTGTATGGTGCTCCCCGGATTTTTTTCAGAAGATATACGTGTTGATAATCATGCCGCCAATGGCCGCAGTTCCAAAAGTTTCATATCTGAAGGCCGATGGGCAAAAGTGATTTCCCAGGTAAAGAAGGGAGATTATGTCTTTATCCAGTTCGGACACAATGATGAAAAGGCTGATTCTACACGCCATACTGATCCGGGAACGACCTTTGATGACAATCTCCGTCGTTTCGTCAATGAAACTCGTGCTAAAGGAGGGATTCCTGTGTTGTTCAACTCCATTGTTCGTCGTAATTTTGTACAGCCGGAAGATGCCTCGATTGCCACAGATGCCCGTCGTGCTCCGGGTGAACAGGAACTGCCGAAAGAAGGAAACGTCTTGTACGATACGCACGGTGCCTACCTTGATTCTCCGCGTAATGTGGCAAAAGAGATGGGAGTGGCGTTTATCGATATGAACAAAATTACCCATGATCTGGTGCAGGGACTGGGCCCCGCAGAATCGAAGAAGTTGTTTATGTTTGTCGAACCTGAGAAAGTTCCGGCTTTTCCGAAAGGCCGGGAGGATAATACTCATTTGAATGTGTACGGAGCACGGACTATCGCTGGGCTGACTGTAGATGCTATCGCAAAGGAAATACCGGAACTGGCAAAATATGTCCGTTATTATGATTACGTAGTGGCACAAGACGGAACAGGTGATTTCTTCACAGTGCAGGAAGCGATAAATGCAGTACCCGATTTTCGCAAGAATGTGCGTACTACTATCTTGGTCCGTAAAGGCACTTATAAAGAGAAGATTATTATTCCGGAATCCAAAATAAATATCTCTCTGATAGGAGAGGATGGTGTGGTACTGACAAATGATGACTTTGCCAATAAGAAAAATGTGTTTGGTGAGAATATGGGAACTTCGGGATCGTCGAGTTGCTACATTTATGCTCCCGATTTCTATGCGGAGAACATCACTTTTGAAAACTCGGCAGGACCGGTAGGACAGGCTGTTGCCTGTTTTGTATCTGCCGACCGTGCGTTCTTTAAGAATTGTCGTTTTCTCGGTTATCAGGATACCCTTTATACGTATGGCAAGCACAGCCGTCAATATTACGAGGATTGCTATATCGAAGGAACGGTTGACTTTATCTTCGGATGGTCTGTAGCTGTATTCAATCGTTGTCATATTCATAGCAAACGTGATGGTTATGTGACGGCACCCTCTACAGATCAAGGCAAAAAGTATGGATATGTCTTTTATGATTGCCGGTTGACTGCTGATCCGGATGTTGCCAAAGTATATCTGTCTCGTCCGTGGCGTCCGTATGCACAGGCTGTATTTATCCGTTGTGAACTGGGGAAACATATCCTTCCGGAAGGCTGGCACAACTGGGGAAAGAAAGAAGCGGAGAAAACCGTATTTTATGCCGAATACGATAGTCATGGCGAGGGAGCCAATCCGAAAGCCCGCGCAGCTTTCTCTCGTCAACTGAAGAATCTGAAAGGCTACGAGATGGAAACGGTTTTGGCAGGTGAAGACGGCTGGAATCCGCTAAAGAACGATTCTGTTAAATAAACACCGAATATAGATGTAAGTTCAGCTAAATCATTATCTTTACACCATTCAATATGTGTGTAATAATGATAAAAAGAATCTTATATCTAATTCTTTTGTGCCTGACCGCACCTGTAGTGCAGGCACAACAACACAGTTTTTTCACCCATTATTCTACCGAGGATGGGTTGTCTCAAAACACGGTGATGAGCATGTTGCAGGATCACAAAGACAACCTCTGGTTTGCCACATGGGATGGAATCAATCGTTTTGATGGCTATAACTTTAAAACTTATAAAGCACGTCAGGGCAATTACATCAGTCTGACCAATAACCGTGCCGACCGGATGTATGAAGACCGGTACGGCTTTCTGTGGTTATTGACTTATGACAACCGTGTCCACCGTTTTGACCCGAAAACGGAGACGTTCGAACAGGTTCCGGCAGCAGGTGAAGAAGGTAGTACATATAACATTCACGCTATTCAGGTATTGCCCGATGGTACGGTCTGGCTGCTAACAGAACATGATGGAGCTATCCGTGTAGTCACGCTTCCTCAGAAGAACTATACGACGAAATCAGATATTTATTCAACGAAGTCCGGTCTGTTTCCTGCCGATCACTTTTATCAGGTCTATCAGGACAAAGCCGGCAATCACTGGCTGCTGACTGATAACGGTTTGGGAATGATACGCCCCGGTGAGCAGCAACCCGTGAACTACTTTGTGGAGACGAAAGGGAAACAAGACGGCATGAATCAGGCATTTTATGCGGTCCGGGAATGTGAAGACGATATCTGCTTTGCTTCAGACAGAGGGAGAATCTGGTGTTATCAGAAACAGGGCGGAGAGTTTCGCCTGCTCGAACTTCCGACGAAAGCCCGCATTACTTCTATACACACCGTGAGCAATGGCAATACTGTAGTGACAACAGATTCGGACGGGTTCTTTCTTTGCAACCTGAAGACAAACAAACATACGCATTATTCTCCCGTGACCTGTAAGGAATTGTCTGCACAACCGATTCTTTCGGCTTATGTAGACCGCACGTCAGAGGTATGGTTCGAACAGGAAGAGCCGGGAGTTGTCGTTCATTTTAATCCTGCCACCGGCGTGGTAAGGCGTGAGCAGATGCGGGTGGAATATAGTAACGCCGATCGTTCGCGTCCCGCTTTTCATATCCATGAAGATGTACACGGGCATATATGGGTACATCCTTATGGCGGAGGATTCTCCTATTTTGATCGTGACCGGAACTGTCTCGTTCCTTTTTATGATGATTTGGGCAGTAACAACTGGCGCTTTTCTAACAAGATACATGCCGCTTTTTCTGATAAACAGGGGAATTTGTGGCTTTGTACCCACTCCAAAGGACTGGAGAAAGTAACATTCCGCAACGTACCGTTTTCAATGCTGACTCCCGTTCCGCATGAATATGAATCTTTGAGCAACGAAGTGCGGTCGGTATGCGAAGATAAACAGGGGAATTTGTGGGTCGGACTGAAGGACGGAATGATCCGCCTGTACGACTCGAACCGGAAATTCATAGGGCATCTGACAGGTAATGGAACCATTTCGATGACAGGTACACCTATGGAGGGTACAGCCTATTTCATTATGCAGGATTCAAAAGGGATTATCTGGATTGCTACCAAAGGAAACGGTCTGGTGCGTGCCGAACAGATTTCTCCCACAAGTATGTCTTATAAACTGACCCGTTATCAGCACGACTCCAACGATATGTACAGTCTGAGTGACAACAATGTATATTGTGTTTATGAAGATCATCATGGTCGTATCTGGGCGGCTACTTTTGCAGGCGGTATCAACTATATTTCCCAGGGAGAACATGGAGAGACCGTCTTTATCAACCACCGGAATAATCTGAAAGGATATCCGATTGATGTCTGTTACAAAGCACGTTTTATCACTTCGGATAATAACGGACGCCTTTGGGTAGGTACTACCACAGGCGCCGTTGCCTTTGATGAGAATTTCAAAAAGCCGGAAGATATACAGTTCCACCACTTCTCGCGTGTCCCGAACGATACGAAGAGTCTAAGTAATAATGACGTGCATTGGATTATCGCTACCCAGCAGAAGGAACTCTATCTGGCTACTTTCGGAGGGGGACTGAATAAACTGATTTCCATCAGCGAAAACGGTCACGGTGAATTTAAATCCTACTCAGTGCTCGACGGACTTTCTTCGGACGTCTTGCTTTCCATCCGTGAAGATCATAAACAGAACCTTTGGATCAGTACGGAAAATGGAATCTGTAAGTTTGTTCCTTCCGGCGAGCGTTTTGAGAATTACGATGAACGTAGTATCAGTTTCCGTGTCCGTTTCAGTGAAGCGGCTTCTACGCTGACATCCGGCGGAGATATGTTGTTTGGAACCAGCAACGGATTATTCATGTTCACTCCGGATTCTATCCGGAAGAGTAGCTATGTGCCTCCTGTAGTTTTTTCTAAGTTGATGGTAGCGAATGAAGATGTAATTCCGGGAGAGAAGTCCATATTGAAAGTCGATTTGGATGATACACAGGAACTGGTGCTTTCTCATGATGAGAATATCTTTTCCGTTCAGTATGCTGCACTCGATTATACGAATCCGCAGAACATACAGTACGCATACATTCTCGATGGTTTCGAGAAGCAGTGGACTTTTGCCGACCGGCAAAGAAGCGTGACTTATACTAACCTTCCGAAGGGAGATTATATATTCCGTGTCCGTTCTACCAATAGTGACGGGGTGTGGGTGGACAATGAGCGCATCTTGAACATTACGATTCTCCCTTCTTTCTGGGAGACGCCTTTGGCGTATGTGCTGTATGTCTGCTTTGTGCTGCTGATTATTTTTGTTGCGGTTTATATCCTGTTTACCATTTATCGGTTGAAGCATGAGGTGTCTGTAGAACAACAGATTTCTGATATCAAGCTGCGCTTCTTTACGAATATATCCCATGAACTCCGTACTCCTCTGACATTGATTGCAGGTCCGGTGGAACAAGTTCTGAAGAACGATAAACTGCCGGCTGATGCACGGGAACAGCTGGTAGTGGTCGAACGGAATACCAACCGTATGCTTCGTCTGGTCAATCAGATTCTGGACTTTCGTAAGATTCAGAACAAGAAGATGAAGATGCAGGTACAACAGTTGAATGTCGTTGCCTTTGTCCGCAAGATTATGGATAATTTTGAGTCGGTGGCGGAAGAACACAACATCGATTTCCTTTTCCAGACAGAGAAAGAGGCTTTGAATCTTTGGGTGGATGCCGATAAGTTTGAAAAGATTGTGTTTAACCTTCTGTCCAATGCGTTTAAATATACTCCTAATGGGAAAATGATCACCGTCTTTATCCGTGAAGATGAGGGCACGGTGTCTGTCGGCGTACAGGATCAGGGGATTGGTATTGCCGAAAATAAACGTAAGTCTCTCTTTGTACGCTTTGAGAACCTGGTGGACAAGAATATTTTCAATCAGGCAAGCTCCGGCATCGGTCTTTCTTTGGTGAAGGAACTGGTAGAGATGCACAAGGCTACGATTTCCGTTGACAGCCGGCTCGGTGAGGGAAGTTGTTTTAAAGTGGACTTTCTGAAGGGCAAAGAGCATTATAATAGTTCAGTGGAATTTATTCTCGAAGATTCGGTTGCTCCGCTGAGCATGGAACGTATTGTGGATATCGCTAATTCTTCGCTTCAGACAGAAGCTGCCATCGCAGATGCACCGGACCTGGAAGTATCTGCTGTCAAAGAAGAGGCTGAGGAAAGCAGTTCGAAAGAGCTTATGTTGCTGGTAGAGGATAATCAGGAATTGCGTTCCTTCCTGCGCAGTATTTTCGCTTCAACTTATCGGGTGGTAGAGGCTTCCGAGGGTATGGAGGGATGGAGCAAGGCTTTGAAGTATCTGCCGGATATTATTATCAGCGACGTCATGATGCCGGAGAAAGACGGTATCGAAATGACGCGTGAACTTCGTGCGGATATGACGACCAGTCATATTCCTATTATCCTGCTTACTGCCAAGACGACGATAGAAAGTAAATTGGAAGGACTGGAATATGGGGCGGATGATTATATTACCAAGCCTTTTAGTGCGACTTATCTTCAGGCCCGTGTGGAGAACCTGCTGATGCAGCGTAAGAAACTGCAAAATTTCTATCGTGATAGTCTGACGCATGTGACGGTGTCTGAAACTCCGGTTGCTCAAGGGGAGACTTTAGCAGGTCATGCATCTGCTGAACCCGTAAGTAGTGCAGCGGAAGAGCCTGCGATGCCGGAAATGTCTCCTAACGATCGTAAATTTATGGATAAACTGGTTGATTTGATGGAGCAGAATATGGATAACGGGGAATTGGTAGTGGATGATTTGGTTCGTGAACTGGCTGTCAGTCGTTCGGTGTTCTTCAAGAAACTAAAAACGCTTACGGGACTGGCCCCTATCGAGTTCATAAAGGAAATGCGTATCAAGCGTGCCGCACAATTGATTGAAACGGGAGAGTTTAATATGACTCAGATTTCTTATATGGTCGGTATCAATGACCCGCGTTATTTCAGTAAATGTTTTAAGGCGCAGGTCGGTATGACTCCGACAGAGTATCGGGAGAAAGTCGGTCGGTAATTGGAGCTTCTTGCAGTTTTATCTCCTTAGAAGTTTCATTGAATAAATAGCGTTCAGCCGTTTCAGCTTTCTTCGGAAAAGCCTTGATAGAAGGTGATAGCGGCTGAAGGCACCATTTCGTACCCTTGCGTAGACGTGCTCTGAGCGGGGGCGTGGTTTCAGTTCTTTCAGGTTTATAGTTTGAGTTTCTGCTTTTATAGTCGATAAGCTATGTATATCTTAATTTCTGAACAAAGGCTGGTTGATATGTAGGCAAAGGCTGACTGACGTACGGGCAAAGGCTTGCTGACCCGTCGACTCAGGCTTGCTGACGTGTAGGCTTAGGCTTGCTGACCTCCGAGCTAAAGTTTGCTGACAAATAAGGTGAGAATGATAGAAACAGCGCTGAAAATATGATGAATGAATAGAGCCTCTGTTTAAGTAAAATAGACCTTTTACTTTTAGTAAATAGAACTTCTGATTGGAACAAACGCAGGCTCTGTTTTTGAAACTGAAAGAGCTGAATGCTGAAACCTCTTTTCAGAGACTACTGCTTTCAGCTGTATCTCCTTCTGACAGGGATTTTGCGGAGATTACTGAAAGAACTGAATACCTGGATTTCAACTTTATTTAGTAGGTGGCTGATTCTTTCATTGTTAGCCTGACAGGCAGGCTTTTTTATAAATTTGTATTAGAGTAAATAGAAAGAAGTACAAGAGTTGTTATGATGATGTACTAGAGTCACTCCAAGGATGTAGAAGATTTAAGGAAAAGATGTATAAGAATTGGATGAATGGTGTACAAAATGCGAGCGAATGATGTACGTCATTACTTCTTTGGAATAATAATAAAAAAGATAGCGATGCCCGAATACGAGTATCGCTATCTTGAGAAAAGAGGGGAGTGTAATTTAAACTCTGTCTGGTTTCTATTTCTTTTAAATCACAACAAATATAATTTTTTCTTTTTGGATTTA
>ENA-USYV01000251-USYV01000251.1-human-gut-metagenome-genome-assembly--contig:-NODE-251-length-63957-cov-18.415013_pt1 | contig 63957 bp, 68 predicted proteins | sample MGYA00250066_ERZ773514 | MGnify/ENA primary metagenome ERZ773514 (study PRJEB29103, sample SAMN06112049) | human gut metagenome | biome: human gut; feature: ankylosing spondylitis patient; material... | reverse complement strand
AATGACCTCGCCCTCGTTTACCTCAAAGGAGATACCTTTCAAAGCAGCTATCATGCCATAATTGACGTGCAGATCATTGATTTCCAACATTGCCATTTTACTTACCCCCTTATTCGCCCAGATATGCGGTGATAACTTCAGGATTTTTAAGCACTTCCGCTGTCTTACCCTCGCAGAGGAGCTGACCGAAGTTCAGCACTGACAGCTTTTCGCAGATACCTGAAACAAGGCTCATATCATGCTCGATAAGCAGCACCGTCATATCAAAATTATCTCTTACAAAGCGGATAGTATCCATAAGCTCCGCTGTTTCGTTTGGATTCATGCCAGCAGCAGGCTCGTCAAGAAGCAGCAACTTCGGCTGTGTTGCAAGGGCTCTTGCGATCTCAAGCTTTCTCTGATCGCCATACGGAAGTCCAGAGGCAAGCAGACTCGCCTTATCGTCAAGCTCGAAAACCTTCAGAAGTTCCAGCGCCTTTGCGTCCATTGCCTTTTCAAGTCTGAAATATCTAGGCAGTCTGAAAACGCCTGTAAAGGTGCTGTATTTATAATGATTGTGAAGTGCGACCTTGACGTTGTCAAGCACCGTCATATCCTTAAAAAGTCTGATGTTCTGGAATGTACGGGCAATGCCTGCACGGTTTATTTCGATAGTGTTTTTGCCGGTGATGTTCTTTCCGTCAAGAACGATTGTGCCGTCTGTCGGCTTATAAACGCCTGTGAGCATATTGAAGATAGTGGTCTTTCCTGCTCCGTTCGGTCCAATAAGACCATAAAGCTGACCTTTTTCTATTGTTATGCTGAACTCGTCAACTGCACGAAGTCCGCCGAATGAGATGCCGAGGTTTTTTACTTCAAGAAGTGCCATATCACTCAGCCTCCTTTACTTTTTCACGCTTGAACAAAGCCTTGAACTTAGCAGTATTTGCACTGATAAAGGTCTTTGTCTTTTCATTTGAGGTTATTATCATCATAACGATAAGAACGATAGAATAGATAAGCATTCTGTAGCTGTTTATGCTTCTTAGCATTTCTGGAAGCAGAACAAGCACGATAGCTGCGATAACACTTCCTCTGATACTGCCTATACCGCCCAGAACAACGAATACCAAGATAAGGATAGACAGGTTATAATCGAACTTAGAAGCCTGGAGCGTATAGAAGTTATGAGAATAAAGCGCACCTGCACAGCCTGCAAGGAATGCAGTCAACGCAAAAGTAACAAGCTTATACTTTGTGATGTTAAGACCTACAGACTCGGCTGCGATAACATTATCTCTGATAGCCATTACAGCTCTTCCAGTTCTTGAATATACAAAGTTATAGGCAATGATAAGAGTGATAAGCAACATAACAGCGCCGATAATGAATGTAGAATCGTTAGGTGTGCCGCTGATACCCTGAGGGCCGTTCAGTATAAGCTTTCCGTCAGGCTCAAGGTTAAGGTTTGACAGACTTTTGAGAGAAACGTGAACGCCCTTAGAATCATAACCAAGGTAAAGTGCTGCGAAAACGTTCTTTATGATCTCACCGAACGCAAGTGTAACGATAGCGAGATAGTCACCTTTAAGTCTGAGAACAGGTATTCCTATAAGTATGCCGAACACTGCGGCAATTATTCCGCCTATAAGTATAGCCAAAGGAAATCTGATCCACACATTTTCAATAGTTTCAGAAGTAACGATAGAGAATATCGCACTTGTATATGCGCCAACGCACATAAAGCCTGCCTGACCCAAGCTAAGCTCGCCAAGTATACCAACTGTCAGGTTAAGGGATACTGCAAGTATAGAGTATACACACAGAGGAACAAGAAGTCCTGTGAGCATACTTGAGATATATCCGCCGCTGCTGAGTATCTGCATTACCACAAAGGCAACTATTACCATCGCGTATGTGATAAAGCTTTTTCTGGTCTGCGGCTTAAAAAACTTTGTTTTTGCGCTAGCCCCTTCTTTTTTCACAAAAAACCAATCCTTTCAGATAAAACAGAACTGCAAAGCAAGTCTGCTCGAAAATTTTAAGTTGACTTTTATACCTTTTCGCTTATCTTCTTGCCGAGGATACCTGTAGGCTTGATAATAAGCACAAGTATAAGAACAGCAAAAACGATAGCGTCGGCAAGCTGCGGTGATATATAGGCACGTCCAAGTATCTCGATAACACCGATAAGGATACCGCCGATCATAGCGCCCGGTATTGAGCCGATACCGCCAAATACCGCCGCAACGAACGCTTTGATACCAGGCATTGCGCCTGTGGTGTTCTGAAGCGTAGGATAAGCTGAGCAAAGCAGTGCGCCTGCAATTGCGGCAAGACCTGAGCCGATAGCGAACGTAAGAGAGATAGTGCGGTTGATGTTTACGCCCATGAGCTGAGCTGCACCTCTGTCCTCAGATACTGCAAGCATTGCACGTCCGCTCTTGGTTTTGTTGATGAACAATGAAAGACCAACTACAATGAGTATAGATACGATTATTGCAACTGATGTTTCTCCGGAAATAACTATCTGTCCGTCAAAAAGCTTGATGCTCGGCACGTTTACAACTGATGTAAAGTTTACAGGCTTTTCACCGAATATAAGCAGTGCGGTGTTCTGCAAAAAGTAGCTGACGCCTATGGCAGTGATAAGCACCGCAAGCGAGGTAGCTTGTCTGAGCGGCTTATACGCCACCTTTTCGATGACTATACCGAGAAGTGTGCAGGCAATAACTGCAAGAACTATGGAAAGCCAAGAGTTTAGTCCCCATGTGGTCATGCAGGTGAATATAACATATCCGCCCACCATAATAACATCGCCGTGTGCGAAGTTAAGCATTTTGGCAATACCGTATACAAGCGTATAGCCCAAAGCTATAACTGCGTATATACTGCCGAGGCTTATTCCGTTGATGAGGTTATTAAGAAAACCCATATACAAACATTCCTTCCTTTTGGAATAGACAAAACACAAGATGTAATCACATATATTACATCTGTCCTTGTCATAAACACAATATACAATAAATTATAACATAACCCCGTAGTTTTTGCAACACATTTTAATGAAATAAATCAAAAAAAACCGACAATTTTTCGCAATTGCCGGTTTTTTCATATTAAGCGTACTTTTTGTACGCACTTCATTTCAGCTATTACTGAGCAGTAGAAGCGGCAATGTCATCAGCTGTCAGTGCTGAATAAGCACCATTCTTGATGATAACAGCCTTAGGGTCCTTAGATACGGCACCGTCTTCGCCCCACTTCATGCCTGTACCTGTAAGTCCGTCATATGAGAAGTCCTTATCAGAGATAGCCTTTTTGAGCTTATCGCAGATATCAGAAGCAGACATATCGGCTGTGATGCCTTCCTTCTTCATGAGTTCTGCAAGTACCATTACACCGTCATAAGCGTCAGCAGCGAACTGGTTAGGTGTTTCGCCGTTGTAAGCGTCCTTATACTTCTTAACGAAGTCCTGAGTTGCCTGATCCTGAGCGTCGGCAGCAAATGGTGTAAGGAGCATTACGCCCTCGCAAAGTGAAGTATCAAAGTTCTTGATAGAAAGAAGTCCGTCAAGACCGTCGCAACCGAAGAATGTTGGGTTGTAGTTAGCTGACTTGCACTGTGTAAGGATAAGTGAAGCCTGCTGATAGTAGATAGGCAGGAACACGAGGTCTGCGCCTGCGTTCTTAGCTGCGCTTATCTGAGCTGAGAAGTCAGTCTTGCTGTCCTTTGTGAATGACTGCTCTGCAACGATATCAAGACCCTTAGCCTCAGCCTCGGATTTGAATGTGTTGAAGATACCTGATGAATAAGCGTCAGAGCTGTCGTAAATTACAGCTATCTTTGTAGCAAGCTTGTTTTCTGCGATATAGTCGGCAGAACCTTTACCTTGGTTAGGGTCTGTGAAGCATACCTGGAAACAGTTATCGTTCTTGATAACGTCCTGAGCAGATGCAGAAGGTGTGAGCTGGAAGATGTTATCCTGCTTTGTCTTTTCAATAACTGCGAGGCAAGAACCTGTTGTTACTGTTCCGACCATTACCTGCATACCATTGTCTTTCAGTGCGTTATAAGCATTTACAGCCTTATCGCCTGAGTCAGCCTCATCGTCCTCGAAAACGTATGAGAGCTTTGTTCCGTTTATTCCGCCTGCGTCATTTACGTCCTTGACAGCAAGCTCGATAGCATTCTTAACAGCAACGCCGTACTGTGCAGCGTCACCTGTGAGCGGACCGCTGCAGCCGATAACGATAGTATCGCTGTTCTTTTTTGCACCGTTTCCGCAACCTGCAAAGCAAGAAACTGCAAGGGCAGCCGAAACTGTTAATGCAAGAATTCTCTTGACATTTTTCATAATAATCTCTCCTTCGATCACATATGTCACTGCATATGCTTTTTTCAATAGTATTAATATAACACGCAGAAGCCCGATTTGTCAATATTAAATCTTACAAATTTAACGTTATTTAAACTATGTTTATTGTTACAAACAATATGCGCGTTCACAGAAAATTAATTTTGTGTATTTTCAATGAACGATTTGCAAGTTTTTTTATAATATCCTGCATACATACACCACTGACTTATAAGCTGCATATGATAAAACAGCCACACGAAACCTGTGGTATATGAGATTCAGACAACATAAGGAGTGAACTTATTTGGATATGTTTGACAATCTGTCGTTAGGCAGGATACTTGCTGACGACACAGAGGATAACACACCTGCCTGCCCTTTTCCGAAAGGAAGATTTCCTGAGGATACGCCGCTGGCAATGGCATATGTGCCTTTTCAGATGTGGGAGAAGCCTTATGAGGCAGATGTAGGACTTTCAAGAGGAACTATCTTCCCGTCCATAGACAAACCTTTTATAGGAGAGGAGGCTGTAAAGAATGCCCATACTAAGTGAAAAGGAGAGGCTTCTTAGAAAGATACAGGCGTGCAGCTTTGCCCTTGTAGAGGCTAATCTTTACCTCGACAGCCACCCTACCTGCAGAGATGGTCTGGCATATTTTGCACGACACAAGGCAGAAAAAGAGAAGCTTATTGCCCAATACAATGAGAAATACGGACCATTGACGATCACGCAGAACAATTCGTCCAAGAAATGGGAATGGGTAACATCACCTTTTCCGTGGGAAAGGAGTGCTGAATAATGTGGCAATATGAAAAAAAGCTGCAATACCCCGTTAAGATCGCTAACCCTAATCCTGCTTTGGCTAAGGTCATTATCTCGCAGCTTGGTGGTGCGGACTTTAAAAAGTTATATAAAAAAAATCTAGCCTTTTCACATCGAAATACAATAATCACATTAAGTAATTATGCAATATTAACAATTATTTCTTGCTAAAAAGATACAAAATGCTGAAATTCCAAATTTTATAAATGTTTTTGTTGAGTAAGGATAATTTATTATGCTATAATTAATACAAATAGCAAAGGAGTTGACATAAAATGAATATTCTTATAATTGGAAACGGATTTGATCTTGCTCACAAATTGCCGACAAAATATACTGATTTTTTGGATTTCTTAGGAAATGTACGTGTTCTGAAAGAAATTCATCCAGAAGAAAGAAAAAGACTCATTCGCAAAATAGATAAAGATATGAAACAATATCTATTTACTGATGAGAATAATTTTAATATCAACTCAAAGCGCTCAGTATATATAGACGAAATATACCAATTATTAAAAGACAACATTTGGATAAATTGGCTTTATCAAAGAAGAGCAGACAATGAAATACTTGGGGAATATTGGGTTGACTTTGAAACTGAAATATCTGGAGTAATACAAAGTATTGAGCAGTTATCCCCTATTTTATCTGAAAGTTCTGGCGTATTTAACTTAATTGGTATACAAGCTAAAGTTTTTACATTCTTTATAAAAAAATACTATACCGAACACAAAAGCCAAGATGCAACTATGAAGTATTTAAAAGAAAGATTACTTCTAGATCTTAATAAACTTATTAGATGCTTTGAAATTTACTTAGAAGATTTTGTAAAAAATATAGACAAACGGTTATTGTCATTGGACATATATAATCTTAAAGTTGATAAAGTTCTAACTTTCAATTATACTAACACCTACCTTAAACTATATAATGATGATGTCGAGTGTGATTACATACATGGCAAAGCTGATATTAATAATACAATGGTAACTAACAATATGGTATTGGGCATAGATGATTATCTCAATGAAGATGAAAAATTCACCAACACAAATTTTATTGAATTTAAAAAATATTATCAGCGACTTATAAAAGGGACAAATTGTGACTATAAAAAGTGGATAGATGAGATAAATCACACTAATTACATTATAAAACATAACATTTATATCTTTGGTCATTCTTTAGCAAGTACTGATCGTGATGTTTTATTAGACTTTATAGAAAATGAAAAAACAATCATTACAATCTACTATAATAACAGCAATCAGTACAGCGAACAAATATGCAACTTAGTTCACTTAATTGGACCCGATAAGCTTAATGAATGGGTTCATCAGGCAAAACCAAAGATAAAATTTGTAAAGCAGCAACCGATGATAAACATAGATGATTCAGGATGGCGAATAATGAGGGATATAAGAGACTGTTCTGAATTATTTAAACTATCTGAACAAGAAATAGAATATAGAATAAACGAAATAAAAGACCATTTAGGCAATAGCGATAAAACATATTTCAGACAACAAAGAAATGTTATCGACTTGTTTGTAGCCATAACCACGAGTGGTTATATCGACAATAATCTAACAGATCAGATGTTAAATATGGCAAAAGATCTCTATGGCTCTACAAAAAACGAGACTTACTCGCCTTCTGAATTCAAGAGAGTTGGTAATTCACCTCAAAGATACCAAAAAATTATTTCAAATTTCATGGATTTAGTAAACACATACAATGCCGATAAAAAAGCAAAGTCATATCATATATCTGATTCTGATAGCTGTGAAAAAATATTTAGCCTCTTGGAAGCGGGAATTAAAATTGATGAACAGCAAGCAATTTCATTGATTGAAGATATAATAAAAGGATCAAACCATTCATATGGATCAGATGAAGAGATGTGGAGGTGTGTACTCCTTTTGAGATATTATGTAAATCCAGAAAAGCTTATAGAAATAATAAGTAATCACATATCTGGAGATAACAATTTATATCGCATAAAATATACTTATTTGCTAAACTTGCTCAAAGAGGAAGAATATTTTGATAACAATTTATTAGCTAAATATCAGTTAAAGTGATACCACTAAACTCTTAGTTATATTAATTATTTGAAAATTATAATTATTGAAAACATCATAGAGGAATGATAAAATGAGAAAAAAACGTATTATAGTTAATAACATTTCTGAGTACATAGACATAATACATAAATTAAATAAGGTAAAAGGTCAAAATACACTTTTATACAGAGGGCAAAACAATTATAAATATAGTATAATTCCATCAATATGTCATAATCTCCCGAATAGCAAACAGACGTATTTAAAATTTGAATCTAAGTTAATAAGACAAGCCAAAAACAAATATCCCGAAATATTTGGGACCGCAAAGAATGATTTGGAGCTACTTTCAAGGCTTCAACATTATGGCATTCCTACAAGATTGTTGGACGTTACATCTAATCCGCTGGTTGCGCTTTACTTTGCCTGCAAAGATAATGGAAATTCAATAGATGACGGTGAGGTTATAGTCTTTTCTTACGATAATTTGTCATATGGTGATGATCAAGATACCATTGCTTTGTCAAGCTTTTATAAATTTGACTATAAAATCTCGGTAGAAAAATTTATGAAAATTAATGGATTAGATTATAGGGTAACTCCAAATATGCATTCATCCGGAGTTGACGAATATTGCAATTCACACCAGAAACCAATATGGACACAATTACCGGAGTACACTGCTCGACAAAAAGCTCAAAATGGAAGCTATTTGATTTTTCCTAATGAAATTATCTATTCCAATTATGTAGAATCCTTTGCAGTAGTGAATGAAGATTTTTGTTTTATTAATAACATCAAAAGCTTATCTAAGAAAGACACATTAATCAAAAAGCTGATAAGAATTCCAAAGGAAGATAAACTTGATATTTTAAGTCATCTCGAATCTCTTGGTATAGACGAATCTACATTGTTCCCTGAAAATTTGGATATTGGTTGCAGAATGATCAAACAAAATATTGGCTTATAACAAAAAAACAGCCGCCTCAGACCCATAAAAGTCCGAGACGGCTGAAATTCTACCTACTTAATCTTCTTTGTAATCTCGTCGCTGAGCTTCTTGATGAAGTTCACGCCTGCAATGCCGGTCTCGCTGTACCCCCACTTTTTCAGCAAGGTATTAACTGCCTTTGCAGTACCTTTTCCGTATGTACCGTTCTTATCCATACCTACGTTGTGAAGCTTGACCGCCTTTGCAATAAGCAGCAGCTCCTTGAGCGCAAGCACACCGTTTGTTTTGTTGCCCTGCTTGTAGCCTGTCTTGTCAAGCACTTTCGCACTTATCTTGCTCTGGTTCTTTGGTCTCAGGAAGCCTGCAATGTGGTCGTAAGTATGCTTGACCTTAGTGCAAGCTTTTCCGCTCCAGTTTTGGTCATACGAATAAAAATAACTCGTGTTGCCCTCACCGGTGCAGATTGCTATGTGACCCCAGCCGCCATTCAACGTGCCTGACCATATCGCTACATCACCCTTTTTCGGCACGAAACTTGGCGTGTTCTTTACCTTTGTGAAATTTGCTTTCAGCCAAGTGTTCTTATCGAATAAATCCCAAAAATGGTGAGCGTCATACCAGAAATTCTTGATACCTGATCCGAAGACCTCGTTGAAATATGCCGTTGCAAGGTCTACACACTGTTTGCCTGCTGCTCCGTCATAGTCAACGGCTACGCCATTGTGCTTCTTGATAAACTCATCGTAATTCATTGTTATTCCTCACTTTCGTTTGTATCCACTTTGTTTTCAACTGTGATTTTAAGCTTGTGTACTATCTTCACCAAGAATGACGGCAATGGTATACCTATCACCGCAAGATTTTCCAAGATAGAAATACATTCATTGATGATAAACCATATCGTCACGATAAGACCGAAGTAAAAGCTGACGTTTACCTCAATGCCTATCTGCGAAAGTCCTGAGATAAAGAGCCAATCAAGTACGCCTGACACCGCCACCACAAATATGTAGCCGACCTTTTTAAAAAGCCCTTTAAGACCGACACGGCTTGACAGCTCGCCCCTATTCCATGCTTTCCACATTCCTGTAATGTAGTCAATAATCATAACAAGTACCAGAATGACTATAGGTATCGCCATGACACGGAAATATGCTGACAGCCCTGCGGCTATCGCTGATATGATGATTTTTGCTGTGTTTTCTTTCATTACTGTTCCTCACTTTCGTATGCTTGTCCCGTGATTGTTGTATACTCCTCAGCCGTGATCCACTTGCCGACGGCAGCGTGCACCATAGCAACCGACCACAAACAACTGTCATAGTATCTCTTGACCTTGACGTAGTTCTTACTCATCGCTGCTCACCTCCAACTCAACACCGTTCAGCATAGCCAGAAAATCAACATTTGCCTTTATTCTGTCTATCTCGGTGACTTTTGGTTTGTTAAAATTATCTTCCGTCAGCCCAGCGGCTTTCAGCATTTCTTCTTGCATTTTTGTCATACGCTACCTCCTATCTCCGACAGCTTGACTATGTATTCTTCTTCGCTTGGTACAGGTATACGATAGTCGTCACCATTGCTGTTTTTGAATGTCACCGAACCGCCTGCTTCGACTTCGATATTTCGCAGGAAATCATCATCAATCAGGTCAGAAATATCGGTGACGATAGGGGTTTCCAATTCGTAATATAACATAACGCCCTGCATAGCCTGTTTAAATGCGGCTGCATCGGCGTAGGACGTATCGTTGACATAGATATACCCGTCAATAGTCGCATTGGTTGCTATGCCCACAGGTGCTGCGTCACTCCATACCTCATTTTGCGATTTTGCTAAATATTTTGAACATAATATATTCGATGCAATAGCAGAATTATACGACAATTTCTGTCCACAAATTTTCCGTGACGATGCTATGAAAACTGTCTGGGAGCTAGTTCCACCACCAGCAGTCCACGTCAGCGTTCCCAAATCAACGCTGTTCACACACTGAACGTATCGTTTATTTTCATAGTCCACGTAGTTTCGTGCCGTTCCTGCCGACCAGCCGTAGCCAGGCAGATTGCGGATTGCTTCGGGGATTTGATAGGCAATAAATCCGTCATCGTATGGAACATATGTTGTGTCAGGACTATACCCAATATATGTTTTAGCATTGGCAGCATATGTGTCTGTAGAAATGATGTAATCTGCATTATTTGGCAAATTGAATCCTATCCCTGATTTAAAATTCAAATCTTCAAAAGTACCAATTTTTGTGCCAGTTTTGCTAAACAATGTCCATTCTACTGTCCTTCCTAGTGTGTTGCTTCTGTATAGCTGACGTCCCCCGACTACGTGGAGTTTCACATACCCATTTTTTTTGAGTTCGGAATAGTTATACAAATTTCTGCCAAACAGCCCATATTCGACCTCTGTCATCCCTGTGCTGACAATCTCCCCTGCATTATATGGGTAATAATCATTAGGGAATATTTTTTCAAATTCTTCCACCGTGCTAGGTTCGTTGCCTGAACCGAACATTTGGGTTAGGTCTATCAGCATAAGATTGTTACACTGCAATCCACCGACAGTGGAGGGGTCTGCTGATTTTATGTTAATTGAAAGATAGTATGTGTGATTAGCTATGGTCTGTGTTGTAGCATTTTCGTAGATTCTGATGTCTTGTTTTTCCCCATTATGTCTAATTGACACGGTATTTCCATCTGCGGTTATTTTAAATATAAAACTATTTTTTACAGATTTTATCTCATTACTATCCCATATCAGTATTTTTTGCTCTTTGACAGTGCCATTGCTGTCAAAGGTCATGAGTTTTAGCATGAAAAATGTTCGTGTATCTGTGATAGTGTTTGAAAAATCTGTGTTTGTTTTAACCAGCTGATTCCACACGATAGACCTACCACCAACATTCTTCACCGACATCAGCTTGCTACCTGTAGGGATAGTCTTGGCATATGCCGTTCCGCTGTCCGTTTCAAACTGATGTGTTATGCCGTTGCCCATGTCGTACAGTGCATTTACCCTACGTTGCAGTTCTTTATCCGTCAGCTTCACCGCAGAAATCTCAACAGTATTCTCAGCGATTTTTGCAACCGCTGTTACATAGTCGTCTGGCAGACTATCAGCCACCGCCTGTGCTGTCTGTGCAGCAGTTTCAGCGGCTTTGCGGTCTGTGGCAACCTGGGCGGCATGGTCTGCCACTGTAGCCTTGTCGGTTGTGACCTGCGTTGCCAACGTCTGCACCGCCTGTCTGTCTGTCGCAGTGTTGTCAGCATTGGTCTTGGCAGTCTGTGCATAGCCTGCTGTTATGTTCTTGTCGACTGTGGTCTGCTGTGCTGATGTTGCCGCCTGGGCTGCGGATACCTTTGCGGCGTTCTGCGATGTGACCGCCTGCTGACGTGCGTTTTCCGCACCCTGCCTTGCGGTTTCTGACTGTGCTGCGGACGTTTCAGCCGCTGTCTTTGCGGTTTCAGCTCGGCTTGCCGCCTGCGTTGCGGTGTCTGCTGACAATCCTGCGGCTGTGGCAGATTTTTTTGCGTTTTCTGCCGCCTGCATAGCCGTGCTAGCTGCATTCTCAGCCCTTTCCACGTCAGCTTCGACCTGTTCACCGATTGCCGATATCCTATCCAGTGCGTCAGCTGCCACACTTGGTGACGGGATAGCTGTATCACCGATAGCCGCACCGATACGCAGGCGGAAAATTCGTGATTTTTTCAGCAGAATGTACTCATCACCTGACAGTTTTTTTGCACATATTTGACAGCTGACTGTCTGCGCTGACCGCAGTATATCAGCCGTAGGCGTCCACTGTCCGCCTGTGATATCGACCTCATAGACAGTGCCGTCGCCATAGTCTATCGTCAACACATAGCGGTCTGCGCCGTCTACTGTCAGCCCTTCGACAGACACAGGTCTAGCATTCGTTTCACCCACATAGCCCAGTAGGGCTGTGTTCAGTGTTACGTCGTAGTCTGTGTTTAGTGTTATCGTCATTTAATCACCCCTCTTTACTCTATTGCAATATAATCAACATAGTATGTTCCTGTTGGAACGGTTTCCAATGTTGGCCCGTTATTAGCTCCCATGCAGACATTCAGATAGTACGATTTTCCCGAACCACTAACGTGGGTGCAGAACGTCTTGTATGGTGTTGGTGCGCCTGTCTGCCGTAGCGTTGCTATGACCTGCTTAGGCGCAAAATTCAGTCCAAGCGGTATCCTCATCAGCGCATTTGCTCCCGTCATCTTGTGTTCCACAGTGCCATAGTGTATCTTGCCGGCTCGGCTCAGTATCTCATCGATTTCCTCGCCTGCGTGTTGCATAGGATAGTCATTTTCAGTGATATCCTGTGCCAATGTCACATTTTCATCAGCCATTATCTCGCCCCCTTAAAGTTGTTCTTCAACGCTCAGACCCACCGCTGAGATATCAGCACTCAGTCCGCCGTCAAAGGTAAATCCTAAATTCGTTATTGGTATGTCATAGCTGTCTGCACCGTTGGTGTAGGTCACCACGTCACCTATATCGAAACGTGGGTCACCAAGTCTGTGGTATAGCTCAGTGGTGTACCACGAAAATCCACCTATCCTGCGCCACAGAGATTGTAGCAAAGACTCTGTCATGTATGGATTTTCAAATTCCAACACACGTCCTTGCGTGGTATCTGTCACACCAAGCGACAGCGTTACATCTTCACCGACCTTGCAGATAATGCCCACGATAGCGTTCTGCCTTTCTGACAGCGTAGGCAGGTCTATCGTATTGTTATCCAACGTTTTCACGCTCTTGCCATACCACTTTCGGACGTACTTTCCGTACCTGTCAACATACCCGAACTGCCCCTGAGCTGAGGCAAGGTAAGACAGCATTTGCCGCATGGTCACGTCCTTTGGCACTGAGCTGACCTTGAAATAGAAATACTTTGAGTACAGCACCTTGCCGTTCTTATCTATCAGCCTTCTGCCGTTCTTGTCACGCAGTAGTCGCACCTCTGTATAATCATTGCCGTTCTGCAAGCCAAGCTGTCTGCAAATGTCGTCTTCAACGGCTTTATTCCAGTTTGGCATAGGGATATGCGGCACATATGGTTTATCCGAAAAGTACAGTCTGTCCGCCATTGTCAGCTGAACACTGCCACCCGACTTTTTCGACTTAACGCAGGTGAAACGTCCCATTGGTATCTTTTCGTCTGAAAGTATGCCTCTAGTTTCGTAGTCTACGAGATACAGATATGTGTCATACTCTTTGCCAAGAAACGCTGTTTCAGTGTCACTTATGGTCATGTTCCACGATTGCGAACATACTGCGCCCAGCTCGATGTCGTCTGAAAGTGATGTTGCCTGCATTGAGCTGTCAGCTGACATAATGCTGTCACCTGATATAACGCCCTCTGCATTCTCTATCCACAAACGCCAAGTACGGCAATAGCTCTCGATACGCTGAGCCACAAGCTCCCCTGTTTTGTACATCCAAACGCCCCCTTACTGCATTATCAAATCCACCGCAACGCCTTTGCAGAACTGCTTGTTCTCGTCCCAGCCGAAAACTTCATAAGTTGGGTCGCCTGCGTAAACGTCAAAAGTGCTTTCCTGAAATGTCTCATCAAGGAGCGTGATACTGAAAAACGGACTGTCAACGTTGGAGATATACTCATTGAGCTTTGCCGTCTCCTCGCCTGTGAGATGATACCATTTCAGCGTGACAGTTTTCTTTATGGCTCTTATATCGCCCACCATTCTGCAGTTAGCCGTTCGCCCTGCATTGTTCGACCATATCTTGTTGTTTGTAAAGCTCACTTCCGCAGGTGTGGCGACCCTTTCGCTGCCGAATATAAGTCCTCTGCTTTTCATTTTCTGCACCTCCTATGCCCTTATGGGCGACCTGCCGTTGCGCTTGATATAGTCGTTGATATCATCAATAACTATCTGTGTGATAGTCCTGCCATTGAGCGTAAGCGGTATGGTAACGCTTATCTTCTGATTTCCGCCTGCTCCGCCGTAAGACACAAGAGCCTGCAAAACAGCCTGTGTGATAGTATCCAGCGGTGCCTCGATATTCGTGCCACGCTTCTGATCGCCCAGAACTGCAAGAAACTCAGAGTTCGGCGGTATCACTGCACCTTGGGCAAGTTTGGGTATTTCGGGAATATCAATTTGGCTTAGGTCAAAGCCAAATGTCTGACCGCCAAGATCACCGGGAAGCCAATCAGGTGTTGTGAAGCTCAGCTCGTTAATGCCGTCGATTATCCAATTTATTGCGTCCTCTACTGCTCCTGTCAGACCATTTATAAGCCCGATTATCAAATTGATAGGTGTTTTTGCTATGTCAACAAGTGCGTCCCATACGCCTTTGAAAATCTTCTTTACACCCTGCCAAGCTTTTTTCCAATCACCGGTGAACACTCCCACTATGAACAGTACAACGCCTTTAAGTGCTGAAATGATGTTCTTCACGGCGTCAATTATATTGCTTATGACATTGCCCACTGTCTTTATTATCTTGCCAAGCACACTGCTGACTATCGGTCCGAGTATGCTCACAAGCCAATTCACAACAGGTGCTATGGCTTTGTTGTAAATGCTCAGAACGCTTGTGATAAGTGTTCCAACAAAGTCGAGAAACTCATCAAGCAGAGGTTTCAAGTGCTCCGTCCAAACGCTGTCAGCCACACTCATAAGCTCATCAAATACAGGCTTTAAGACCGTTTCCCACAGATTAAGGAATACGTTCTTTGTGGTGGTTATACCCTCGTTTATGCCGTCAAATATAGGCTGTCCCCACTCGTTCCAAAAGTCTGAAATGCTCTGCCATGTATCGCACCACAGTGTTTTCAAGGCGTTCAGCACAGGCTGTGCAACGCCGTTCCACAAGGTATCGAAGATCTCTTTTATGTTGTCAAACAGTACGCCTAGCGTGTTCCATACCTGCGTGCCAAAATCCGCTATTAGGGGTAATCCTACAGTGAGAAAGTTTTGCAGTATAGGGAACACTGCCACATTCCAGATATCAGAAAACACCTTATTGAAACTGTCAAAAAGTCCTATGCCTATCTTGCCAAGCGTGCTGAAAGCTGTCTGCATAAGCGGTGTAAAATCGTTTATAAAATAAGCTTTGAGCGGTTCGGAAAGCGACTTTATATCGCTGAAAACTCCGCCGAGTATCTGAGCAAGTTCAATGCTCTCTCTTTCAAGTCCGCTCCATATATCGGCGAAAATAGGCTTAAAATTCTTATCAAGATAGTCTGCAAGCTTTTCAAACTGAGTTCTTACTGATTTGAAAAAGTCAGACAGCTTTTTATCTGCCTTTCCCGTATCCACCTCAACGCTAGTCCCGGAAGGCTGCATTATATCCCCAGCTCCGCTGACCCCAGTGCTGTCTGACTTGCTCTCATCATTCAGTTTGTTCATTTGGTCAAAGCTTGCAAGAGATCCTTCCTGTGCCTCTTGAGTCTGTTGTGCATTGTCGGCTATATCGCTGTAATTATCCGCTACCTGAGAGGTGCTTTTCACTATGCTTTGAGCCTCGTCTGCACTGTTGCTTAGTTCAAAACCGAACGCCTCTGAAAGTGACCTCGCTGCCCCCTGTGCCAAAGCTATGAGCTGTGAAAGCAGACTGTTTATCGCCTTGACAGCAGGCAGAAGAACGTTCATCAGCACAGTGCCGATAGTCGCTCCGAACTCTTTCCATTGTTCAGAAAGTATTCTTGTCTGGTTCGCCCAGCTGTCAGACGTCTTTGCAAAGTCGCCCTGTGCAAGAGCCGTCTGTGACATAACGTAGTTGTATCTCAGTTGAACTTTTTCAGCCTGCGACATATCGGCAGTTGACTTCGTTATACCCTTTGAAAGTGCATACGCCTGCAAATTGGCGTCCGTCATAACGATACCGAACTGTTTGAGGGTCTCAGTTTCGCCTGTAAAAATTGATTTCAGAGCCGTGCTTGCCACGTCCTGACCAACGTTATAAAACGAAGCCATATCCGCCGACAGCCCTGTAAGAGCCATAGCCATATCGCTTGCACTGTCATTGGCAAGCCCCATTCCTGCCGCCATTGCCATGAAGTTTGAGCCTGTCTGCTTTGCGGTGAGTTTTGAAATGCCGTAGGTCTTTACAGCCGTGTCAGCGAAGTCCTCCATTTTCTGCTTTGATTCACCGAAAGCCGTGTCAACAACGTTCTGAACTTCCGCAAGATCTGAGGCTGTTTCTATGGATTGCCTGCCGAAGTCCACAAGCTTCTTGACGGAGAATGCTGCCGTCACAGCCATTGCAAGGCTTTTAAGCTTTGGCTTGATATCACCCACCATATCAGAAAGGCTTTTCAAACCCTTTTCAAAGCCCTCGCTGTTTATGTTGGTGTCAAAATTCAAACACCCGTCAGCCATTGTCATTCACCTCCCGTCAGTTGTTTCAGAAACTCTTTGTCCTCGTTTTCAGCCCTCCGCTCTTCTGCTGAGAGCTTTCGTTTAAGATCTATCATATTGCGGTGGTTTCTGTAAAACTCCTGCTCGTATTTTTCAAGCTTTTTGCCCTTGTTAAGCTTTTGCCGTATGCCTATAACAGACGAAAAAAGCCCCTCGCCTATCTCATTGAAATAGCCAAGAAAAGTCCACCAATGAAGATATTTTACCGTCCTCGTTTCAAAGCCTGCCGCCTTGTTCACCGCAGGAAAAATAATACTCTCGTCCTGCTCCCAGTCAATAGTCTTTGCAGGCTGAACGCTCTCCTGCGGAACATCTCCACCGCCCACAAACCAATAAGCCTTGTTGACAGCCTCCTGCAAATGCTCTCGTGGGATATCCTCAGCGTAAAGGCATTTAAGACACACATAGCACTTTTCACGCTCGTCAAGTTCAGGGTCTGCAAAGGCTGAATATATCCGCAGTATGACCCGAAAATCTGAGCGTATGGCATACTCTTTGCCGCCTATTTCAAGGACTGTGGGCAAGTTGCCTATCATTTCAGCAGCTCCCTGAGCAGAGCCTTTTTGTCTTCGTCAGAAAGCTCCGCCACATTGACCGCAGGCTGAGCAACAACGGGAGCTATGTACTTCTCCACCTTTTCTTCGAGCTTTATCTGAGCCGCAGTCTGTGCTGACTTTATCTCCTGCACCACCACCGCAAGAAGTGCTTCAAGGAAGTTCACAAGCACAGGCTTGCCGTTTGAAGCCATAGAGAACACGTTCACGCTTCCGAGCGCCGCCGTACACACATTGCTTCCAAATATGTCATTGACCATTTCTCTTGCACGCTGGTCATACTCTTTGAGAAGCTGAGTTCTGTCCTCGTTCTTCTCACGTTCTGACACTTCTTCTGCGATATTGTCAGCCTTGCTCATAGCGTCCTGTATCCTTGTGATGATACCAACGTCTGACACGTTTATCCTTATAACTCTGTTCTCGTCGCCGTTTATAGCGTACTCTTTGTAATTGCCGCTGTTAAAATCTATTGACTGCATTGACATTTTTATCATCCTTTCTGTATTACGGCAAACAAAAAGCACTCCGCTCTGAACGAAGTGCTTTCATATGTTTGTCATATAGTTTATTCTTCCGTAGCCTTTGCAAACGTTGGCACGCCTGCCGCAAAGGTGACAGAGCCTTTCACTCTGTTTCCTGCAAAGGTGCAGTTGAACGGGATATTTACGCCCCCCTGCGGTCCGCCATAAGACTGCGGCTTGACGATGATATCTTCCATCCATGCGTCATACGCACCTGTGGTCTTGTCAACTATGACCTCGAGAACACTTGTCTTGCAGGCATCACCGGTAAGACGATTCATCATGATATCCTTGAGCTTTTCGTAAAGTGCGTCACCGGGCTTTGCATAGAATGTGTCAAGGTCGAACTCAGGCTCATAGCCGTTGTCCTCAACTGTGGTTTCATCAAGGATATTCTTCTTTGTGGAAGTGTCAGGGTTGAGTGCCACACTTGCGTCCTCAACGTCCTTGCCGAGAAGATACCAGCTTGGTGATGAGGCGACCGCTGCGAATGTAGTGTCAAGATAATGCAGAAGATGACTTCTGTTGAGCTTTCCGCTCTTGTATGAATAATCAGGCATATGTTTTCCTCCTTTTATATCTGATACTGTGCCGCTATCTGTAACTGATACTGCACAGTATCGTTTGTGTTTTCGTTTGGTATTGCATATATCATTCCGTTTGCACAGGTGAGCTTTTCAAGAACGCCTGTCCTTTCCTCGTCCTCTGTTATGGTAGTGAACGTGGTATCTCGGTGCTTGTCTGCATAGCTTTCAAGCCACATCTGCAATTCAAGCAATACGCCGCTGTTTGACATTCTGTCAAAGTCATTCATAGATTGATACACCGCATAGAGAATGAAGTTATGCTGTCTTGTCTGTCCGCCCAGAATATCAGAGCTTATAAGGCTGTCGCCTGTTGAGGACAAGCCGTAATTGGTTGGCGTATCGTCGGTAAAGTCGATATGGATATCGTTGCAAACCTCCGATATTTTCGGGAACTGCTGCAAAATATCTTTCACAAGCTCGATTATGTTCATTTCGCTTTGCCTCCCATTATCGCCGCCGCTCCTCTGAGTATTTGCTTTTTCTTGTCGGCTTTCATTCGCTCAAACCAAAGCTTGCCGGCAAGTGGCTCTTTAAAAGTGCTGTAAACAAGGTCTTTGTCCGTCAGCACTTTCTTTTCTCCATGTCGAGCGTAAGACGAGCCTGTAACAGAGGATACCATAAGCTTGCCGTAATACTGATAGCGTGCGTAAGGTGCAAGATACTGTATCTTGCCGCTGCCTATTTTTGTGCCTCTCGTGGCAGACTTTCTCAGATTCGTGCTGAGGGTAGGTGTATACTTCACCATATGCCTTATGCACTCGGCGTCAATGAACTTTTGAGCCTTATCAAAGCGTTCTGAATACTTGCCTGCAAAGGACTTATCCCAAGTGATAGCCCTGCTGTCCATAGGCTGACCTATCTTCATTTCACGCTCACCTCCATATGTGGCAGACCGCCGAACATATAATCATCAATGCTCATTACCGTAACAAAGTCATACTCCGCACGGAAGGTTTTCATGCTCTCAGATATGCTCTGCGGCGTTTGATTATCGAACTCAAACTCGCATTTTCCTCTCACAAGCATATCCTTTGCAGGAGTTTTCGGTGCATTATCATCATAGAAATACACCCTTGTGCTGTCTGAGGTCTGCATACCGCTTTTCACGATACTTCCCGACTTATTCTCACACCAGTAAACTTTCTCTGCATACTTCCGCACAAATCCCTCTGTCTGCTTGTCAAAAAGATACACCGTGCAATCACTGTTTGCAAGCATTTACCTCACCCCTCTGTAAAGCAGCCCTGTCCCACGGAGCCATTTGTACACGATATCGTGAACGGCTCTGTCAGCGTTCTGCCTGCGGATATCTGAGCTTTCATATGACTTTGACCAGCCCCCAACGCTTTCGGAAGATACCCCCTGAGTGCCGCCCTCCTGCTCTGCCTTGAAGATATTCTCCGCAAGTTCGCAGCAGCACATTTTCACTTCTTCGGGGATATCGTTCTCGTCAACGTTGTCAAGGGTATATTGCTTCATAAGGCTTGTAGCTTGCATTGCATAGAAGTCAAAAGCGGCAGATATGTCAGGCTCTCTGCCGCAAAGATAAACGCCTATATAATAGCTCTCGCTTGCATATGCTTTCATACTGCCGCACCTCTTTACTTCTTGAATCTTGCAAGCACTACCTTTGACTGATCTGAGATAGCCACAGTGTAATGCTTGTCAGCAGATATAACTGTGCAGCGCTTTGTGCTTCTTCTCTCTGGTTCAACGTTGGTGTCACGCTTGAGGTAGATAGTCAGAGCTGATGTTTCGTCATCTGTTTCAGTATCAGCGTTGAGCTTGATGATAGGACATATGTAGAAAGTGCCAGCCTTAACAGCGGCGTTCTTTACAACATAGTCACCCACCTTTGGAGTGTAGCCATCTGCACAAGGCGTTACTGAGCCGAGCTTTATCTGTGATGCAGTCGGTGAAGCTGTGCTGTCCGCAACGACTTCCTTTGCACCCTCTGCATCGCTGTCAACTCTCACATACTGTTCCGGGATAGCCTCGTTAAGTGAAACTTTCTTTGACGGAACGATACGGCAGTTCGCTATTTTGCCTATCTCGCCTGTCATTACCACATTGCCGTCATACTTATCGGCAGAAATAAAGTTCGGGTCCTTTCTGAGCTGTGAGTTCTGATGAGGATTAATAAACATAGCCTTTTCGGTGTTCAGCTCCTCATTGAACTTGTCAACAGCGTCAACAATGCCGCTGTAAGAGATAGCAGAAGCCGAGCCGTCATAGATGAGCTGGGCTTTCATAAGTGCGTCCATGCTGTCTGCGTCCACCTTAGAAGCAATAGACATTGCAAGCTGTGAAGTCGCCTGACCTACAGGGTTGCCATAGCCGCTGAGAACAGCCTCGTCGGTTATCTCCACCGCTTTCATGGCTTTCTTTACCTTAGCCTGAGTGGAGTCTGTTTCAAGCTTGACAGTTTCGGCTTCAACGCCCTCTGCAACATCAACTGCGTCGCCGATATACTTATACTGCGGCACTGTGATAGTGTCTCCGGGCACGCCAACGAGCGTTCTGTCTATCTTCGCAAAGGGAGATACAGTTATCTTAGACTCTATCTTTGCGTCGATCATATCACTCATTACCTCAGGATCGATAAGGTCGGTGATCTTTGTCTGCTCTGCGAAATACTGCATAGAAATTCTAATGCCATTTGTCATTTTCATAATATCCTATCCTTTCAACTGTTCGTATTTTTCGGGGTCTGTTCGTTTAAGTTCCAACCTCTGCATATACCCCATTTTTGCAAAGGTTTCCTTGCTCACTTCACCTGCGGCAGGCGTTCCTGTGGGAGCAACCGGGTTCTTGATAGGCTCGGAGCTTTCAAAAAGATAATCGTTATCTTTCTTCACGTTCTCAATAGCCGTCTTGATATCCTCAGCCTGATTTTTGGAAGCTTTGAGAGTTTCCACATCAAGCAAAGCTTTAAGAGCCTTGACGTTTCTTGCCTTGCTTGCCGAGATAGCGTTATCAAGGGTAGCGTCAAACTCCATATCAGATATCTTCGCCTGATACTCGGTATCTTTCTTAGCAAGGTCAGCGGTGAGCTGTGCGACTTTGCCGTTAAGCTCCTTGACGTCCACGCCCTCAAATTCTTTGAGAGAGTTCTGTGCGGTATCAAGGCTGTCCTTATAGTTATCACGCTCCACCTCAAGGCGGCTTTTCACCTTTTCAAACTCAGCCACAGTCTTATAATTCTCTGCCACCTGTTTTGTGATGTCCTGTTTCTTGTCCTCAGGGATAACGATACCCAGAGCGGCAAGGATCTCAAAAATGTTTTTCATATGTTTGTCCTTTCTACATAGCTTATATACCGCTCTGTCTGCGGTGTGAAAGTCTGACAGTTTAACGTCATATCAAGGACGAAGTGGTATGAAAAAAGCACCCGGTAAGGTGCTTAATTCCGATGTTTGGGTATAAAAATACCGCCCGACCTTAGTCAAGCGGTAAAATTATCATTTGAAATACTCTGTAAGTTCAACTTCTGAATCAATGTAAACAGCGTCTATATAATAACTGTTGTGTACGATTATCTTCTTTTCGTTTAATTCATATATCTGCGTTTGTGAGCCGTCAACATCAGTCAGCATATCGAAACGTTCAATGCCTGGGATATGCTTTTCCAATGCTGCACATTGCTTATCAAAAATTTCTTTGTCCGCAGCCGTGCAAATATTGTATTCATATTTCTTCATTGCTGATCATCCAATCCATACCTTTTATCTACTGATCTTCGTGTTTTTACAGCGGTCTTCAAAGTGTCTGCTACAGCTTCTTCTCTGCTCATGTTTTTTCGTGCCATTTTATCTGATACCAAGTCTTCAAAAGAAATGATAGGGTCGGTCTGGTCAAGGGTTTTACGAGCTTTTTGATCTTCCATTAACTCTCTTGCCTGAAAGCGATACTTGTTACGCAGTTCACAAGCTTGTCTTGCCTGTTCTTCAATAGACTTGCTTTTGTCGATAAGCTGAGGAATATTTTTATTATGGTGTCTGTACCACTTTCGCACGTCTATATCAGACATCTTACCTTTCATATCAATTATATCACTATAATCTTTTTGCGTCAAGTCTATCTTGGTTTTTCCCACCCCGATATTCCCCAGTCCGTCGGCGTTTACACGCTCTCTCTGCTGAGGCAGACCCATTGCTTTTGAAAACCTTGTATACTCCTGGGAAGTGCCACGATATCGGCAGCGTGCGTTGATGATATCCTCCTTATCTGCGCCCGCCTCTTCAAGAAGATGTATTTTCTGTCGCTGAGCTCTCATTGCAGTTTCAAGCTTTCTTTGCCGCTGTAAAGCCTCATACTTTGTGTACTCTTTATCACCGTACTTAACAGGCTTGTTCTCCTCTGCATTCATCTGTGCAAGCTCCTCGTCTGTGTAGGAACGCTCAGATATGCCGGGGATAAAGGGGTAATAATCGTGATAGCAATTCGCTCCGCACAGACCTGTCACAGTACCAAGACCGCAGATAGTTTCAAGCTCTTTTTTGCTGTAGACTTTGCCCTGCCATTCTTGATGAGAGGGTCTTGCTCCGCTGTGCCAAGTGACTTCAAAATAGTCTGTGCCAAGCTCTTTTGCGTTGTCCTCATTCATTTTTGCGGTTAGCTGTGAAAGCCCTGTCATCACCGAACGCCTTGCGGCTACGTCTGCCCTGTTGCTCCAGCCTGTGGCATAGTCCACAGTGCGAAGACCTGAGTTCGTCATATCCGAAATGACTTTCTTTATGACCGTATTATAATCGAACGCTCCGCTTGCTATGCCCATTATGGCGTTATCAAGGCTCTGCTGATAAAAGTCAGCCGCCTGCGTGAATTTAAGTTTGCCGTCAGGCCGTTTTACTGCAAAGCCAAGTGACTGAGATATGTTTTTAAGCTCCCCCGAAGTCTGCTCCGATACAGCCGACAGCAGCCTTTGCAGGCCCTCATTTTCTTCAAGGGGTATCCGTGCTTTTCCTTTGGTCCTGCATATGCTATCGTCCCATTCATAGCCTTTTTGCAGGATTTCATTGTACAGCTCTTTTATCTCAGCTTTGGAGAGGTCAAGGTTTTCGGCTATGGCTTTCTTTATCTCACGCTTGCTCATTCCAAGCTCGTGAAGCCTGTATATCTGCCAATCCGCCGAACGTGTTATCTCGCCGTTTATCTTTATCCTGCGGACGATGTCCTCCATTATCTGCATTTCAAGGTCACGCAGGGGGTTGTCAAGAGCCATTGAAACTCGCTCTATCTCGCTTGCTTTGAGCATTATTCTATCACCTCTGCGGTGCTGTCGGAGGTCATTTTCTTGGCCGTTTCCTCGTCCTCACCATACCATTTCATTCGGTATTCCCACAATGGCATAATGCCCATAGAAACGTCCTGACGATCGCTTGCACGCTTTGTTTCATCATCAGCAAGGATACTGTCCTCAAAGTTCACAGACAGTTCATAACCGCTTTGAGTAAGCCCATTGTAAAACGCCAGCGAATAGCAGAGGTCTTCAAGGCAGACACGGAGATTATTCTGTATCGCCGTGACAGTATCGAACTTTCTCTGCTTTGATGACTTAACCTCTGTGGCTGTCTTGTCAACTGTCTGAGGGTTTGAGATATCCCCATAGGACAGCCCCACAGCAAACTCTATCTCACGCTTGTATTCTTCAAGTCCTGCGATAAAATCCGCCTGCCTTAACTGCGGTGAGAACTCGTGATAAAAGTCACCGCTCGTGCCAGCCGACACGTTTACCCCTCTGAAAAGCCGTTCATTGAGCTTTGGCATTTCTGCACGTTTCTTACCTGTGAACGGGTCTGTAACAGGTCTTAGCACAGCCTCGTCAACGTCTATGGCACGCTCCCCAGATTCAAACTCCCAATCGAGCCTGCCAAACTGGATATCAGCTTTTCTTATGACTTCTTCCGCTCCTGCGAACACTGATACGCCTGAATGTGAACCGTCAACTGTATTGTCGATAGGGTTGACATAATAACCGAAAGAGGGTCGCAGCATAAGTGGATAGGCTATCTGAGGGATAAGCTCCGACCACTCTGAAACAGCCGTGAGGGGTATCTCAGCACCAAGAGACACGCCGTCATTGGAGCGAAAAGCCCTGTTCGTGATAGTCAGCCCTTTTTCATAGTCAAGAGCGTGATATTCAAGCCTTATGCGGTAATCATTATCGCCCATGCGTTTTATCTCAGGGAAAATGACCTTTATAAGCCTGCCGTTCACGTCATACTCCACAGGAATGAACTGCGACTGCGGAACATACTGCACCTTATCAGCACCCAGCGGTTTTATTATCATTGCTCCTGTTGCAAGACCTCTTTGCAGATTTTTGTTGAGGTTTTCAAGTGCGTTTTTCATTATAGCATCAAGCTTATCGTTGGAAACTTTCAGGGCCATTTCATTGATAGCCGTGTTTGCAAACTCCCTCACAACAGCGTGTTCAAGCCGCAGAGAGTGAACTCCCTTGGGTGCTGCATTGCCTGCATACATTCTGTCCCACTTGTCGATAGCTCTTATCATACTGTCCGTCACGGCAATATCAATACCGTAAACGCCCTTTATATCTGACTTTGAAAGCATTCTGCTTATCCACTCCCTTATTTTTGAAATAATGCCCATAGCTTACTGACCCCGCCTTTTCCATACTCTTTCCATTGCATACCGAACGGCGTCGATAACGTGGTCATTGCCGTCGGAATAGCCGCTTATAACGTTGCCCTCTTTATCCCTGTCATACTCGCAGTTGATGAACTCCTCGCAAGCCACAGGACAACGCTTGTTATCTATAACGATACTTCGCAGAGATTGCAGCCACTTATATGAATACTCCCTGCTGTTAGGACCTTTTTCTGCACCTCTTGCAAGCAAGCCGTATGCTCTGTAATCCTCAACAGACTTATTCTCTGCACTGTCGCAAGTGATAAGGTCATTTGCTGTGATACCAAGCTCCAGCAAATGCTTTGCGGTATCAACATTCTTTGTTTTGTTGCAGGTGTACTCCTGCCATATGAACAGCGTGTGCTGAGCAGGAGCGTAATGCACTCTGACAAAAGCGTAAAGGTCGGGATACCAGCCCCAGTCAACGCCGTTATAGATGTTATCGAACTGTGCTATCTCGCTGTCGGTTATCTCTCTTATGAGGACGTTGTCGAAGACATTACCACCTGTGCCGTTTGCAATGCCCATATACTCGTTCTCATAGGCAGTGGGATTGGTTTCTTTGAGAAATTCGGCGTCATCAAGAAAAGGCTTGCCAAGCCACTTTTTCGGCACAGTTAGATAAGTGCTTTCGGTAACGAGTCTGTCCGTTCTCGGCACTTTGATGTACTTATTCGCCCAGTTCTGAGCCGACTTTGGAGGGTTGAAAGACTTGAACTTATATGCTCTCTCGCCGCCTCTTATAACAGACTGTTCTATCGTTCGCACAGCTTCTTCACCGCCGAACTGGTCAAGCTCCTCAAACCACACGATGCCGATATAGCCAAAAGGCGGCTTGATAGACTTTATCTTGTGCGGGTCATCAGCACCACGAAAGTATATTTTCTGCCCTGTTGAAATGCGTGTGATCTCAAGGGGCGACTTTGTGCAGGCAAACTCATCATCAAGACCAAGTGCAGATATTGCCCAGAGTATCTGAGAATAAACGCTGTCTTTAAGAGTATTCGCCACAGCACGCAGAACACAGACGTGCATATTCTCATTCTTCATCAGCAGGTCGATAACGTTCAGACCGCAGAATGAAGATTTAGTCGAGCCACGTCCGCCAGGGAAAACATACTCGGAATGTTCCTGCTCTGCAATATCGAACAGGACAGGCGAGAACGTAGGAGCGACAAGGCTCGCAGGGATACCGCTGTACGCCTTATCAGGCATAGAAACAGGCTCAAGCTTTTGTTTTTCAAGCCTGAGCCTTGCGTTATCGTATTTTATCTTATGTTTGAGCATATCGTCATCACGGATAATGTCACGCAGCTCTTTCACCGCCGCAACGTCCCCTTGCTTAGCCCTTGCCATAAGAGCCGCATTAACAAGAAGCATATTATTTATGAAGTCAGGGTCAAGGCTGTTAAGGTCAATGCCCTGCTCAACGAGGAACTCATAGTCCGCTCTGGTATTGGCAGGCTGTTCAAGCAGGAAGTCCATTACCTGTTTCATAGTCTTTTTACGTCTGCGGACTTCGGCGGACTTTTTACCGCCTTTCGACTGTTCTTCGACTGTTAACTCATATCCTCCGGGTATTAAATTCTGTTCATTCGGCATTCACCTCACCTCGGTTTTTACATTAGCTCATTGTGTACAACATATCTCTGATAATATATGCTAATTCATGATGATACTCTTTGATTCTTTGTAAGTATGTAAAATAGATAGCCATATTTTTATTAATATCATTAATATCCTTGCTCGATTTAATATCGAGCATTGTCTTACGATACTTATCATCATACGTAAAATCACCCAAACGCATAAATTGGAGATTTTGACTTATAACAGGATCATTAAGTTTAAAATTATACCCAAGTTCTAAGGTTCTCTGTACTATGCCTTTGAATGGCTCAAGCAAAAACTCGTCACTTTTATCCTTATATTCCCCATGTCTTGCAATTAATTCAAGCACTTCACAATATAATTCATTTACGTTTTCATTATTTACATTTGTCATACAAACAACTCCTTGTTTTAAATTTAACAAATTAATATAGTATTCAATTTGCTTTGCTTTTATTATAATATATATTTTGAAAATGTCAATGCTTTTTTTATAAAAAAATTAACTAAATATATTATAATAAACTTAGCCGATTTTATAGGTTATTTAGAAAAAATAATATTTGTAAATTTAATAAGGAAAATTGATCTACCAACGAATTCAATACACATACTTATAATAGCACACTTAATCGCCAACAACGCAAAAGGCACCCCATAGGAGTGCCTCTCACAAATATATTATAAGGAGTTTTGTAAATGTTGGAGCAGATGTTGAGCTGGCACGCTCTCGACCTGCATACGGAGCTTTCGCCCCGTCGGACTTTTTTTATGGAGGTCCGCAAAGAAACTTTTGCCGTTATGGCATATTATCATTATACTCTCTTGACAGGGGTGATACAAGGGCTTTTTCGGGTGTCTGATAAAATTTCTTGAACATTTTTATCGCATTCGGACCAAGCACCTTGCGAGTGTAATTCACCTCACGGTCAAGAGCCTCAGCTGTTCGTTCCCATGACATTCCGTTTATGTATTTGTTGATTATCAACGCCGCAAGTCTGCTGTCAGGCATACTGTCCGTGATACACAATACATTGTATGACATCTGTTCGTAACTTTTGCAAAGCTTTTCAAGCTCCGTCTTATAGTCCGCTATCATCACAACGCTGTCTTCTATCTTTCTTGACGTGCCGCCTGTAAAGCTGGGCGGTATATCGGAGCTTTGCGGCGATGTACTCTCAGCCCTTGCATAGCATTTTTCTATGGCACGCCTTATCGCCGATATACGCTTGTCTATATCCACCAGCTTGTTCAAATATTCTTCTGCTGTCAACCTTTATCCCTCCTCGATCATTCTTCCGCAGACAGGACAGAACTCAAAGCGGACTTCCTTGCCGTCCGCTCCAAGCTTTTCGCTCCACTCTGTCACTCCATTGCAGTATTCACAGCCTGTATATTCGGGTATGCTTACTCCGTTATGCTTTGCAAGCCCCTCGTCGCAGAGTATCAGCTCCAGTGCCTGCAATGCGTATGTGAGCTTTTCTTCCCTATCCTGCGTTTTGTTTATCTTCCAGACCGTTGTCTGCCCTCTGCGGATATTCTCCTGCATTATGCAGGCTTGCCTGAAAAACCTGCCGTTTCGCTCTTTGCTGTGAAGATACTCCCGCTTGTATTCTGCCTGCTTGTCCTCGCATATCTCTTTCGACCACCCCTCGTGCCTGTTCTTGTAGCCAAGTCTTGATAACTGTGAGAAATACTTATATTCCTCAGCAGGATATTCGTCATAGATGAGCCTGCCGTCTATTGCCATATCTTCATACCGTGTGAACTCTTCTTGTGACATTCTTTTGAAATCTATCTTTATAGTTGATACCCCCTCTGTGAAGGGTTGTGAAGGGTTTTCGCTGTTTTTCAAGAACTCTTTCTTTATATATATTCTTTTTTATTTTCTAATACGAAAGGTTAGAAAAACCCTTCAACCCTACACAACCCTACACGCTTACAATTACTTACACATTATCAAGTGACAGCCCATTGAAGTATATACCGCCCCTTGTTCTTACTTTCTCAAAGCGTTTTGCAAGCTCCATACCGAACTTTGTTGAACTCATACGATATTCATTGTTCTGCTCAGCCCAGTTAAGATATGCCGCAAAAAGCTGACTTGACTTAACGCTCAGACCCTTGCCCACAGTACACTTATCCTCAACAAATGCAGAGATAACGTCCATTTCACGGCGGTACTCCCTCACTTCTTCAAGGACGGCACGAGGCATTTTAAGTCCCTCTTTCTGCCACAGCAAACAGCCCTCGACTGCCCAGCGGAATATGCCCGTAAGCTCCGCCGACAGCTTGTATTTCAGCCTGCGGTCTATCTTTTCTTCGGGTATCTGCACAGTGAATGGTATCATATGTATCCTGCGCCATATGCCCGTATCCGTTCCTCTGATGACAGGCTTATGGTTTGTCGCCATCCAAAGCTTGAACTCAGGCTTGAACTCGAACTCGTCGCCGTAAAGCTTTCTTGCCGTAACAGTATCATCGCCTGTAAGCTGTTTGAGCAGACCCTCGTTGATACGAACGCCCTCGTTAGGCTCAACACTTGTCACGAGCCTTGCACCTTTGAGCCTTGCGATATCGCTGTTTATGGCGGTGCTCTGATTTGAACGCACCATAATAGTTTCAGGCTGGATATTTGCCGCATAGTCCCCGAAAATATCCCTTATGATATCAATGAAAGTTGACTTGCCGTTTCGTCCTGTTCCGTAAAGAAAGAACGCACATTGCTCGGTGGTCGAGCCTGTCAGGGAATATCCCACAGCTTTCTGAACGTATCTGATAAGATCTTTATCCTTTCTGAAAATGTCGTCAAGAAAGGCAAGCCAGCGAGGACAGTCGGCATTCTCTGAATACTCAACGGCTGTCATTTTCGTCAGATATGTCATAGGGTCGTGAGGAGATATGCCGCCGCTTCGCAGGTCGATAACTCCCCCAGGTGTATTGAGAACAGTTTTAAATCTGTCCATCTGAGCAGGCAGAACAGGAACGTGGTGCATGACTTCGCTTAGCATTGCGTTCTTTGATTTGTTAGAACGGCAGGACTTCATATGCTTTTCAAAAGCTTTCGCCATATCCGTTCCCTCGTCTGCGTCAAGCTGAGCGTACACCTTTGCCTCTGCCGCCATACAAGCCACAGCCTTATCAGCAAGGCGTTTAACTGTGCCTGTCATATCGGTACACCACTTTCTGCCGTCATACCAAAGCCAGCGTTTGTCTGTATAGCAGTATCTTACCTTGTCGCCAAAAAGGTCAACAAAGCGTTCTGCGTTGCCTGTATCGTCAAATGAATAAAGTCTTGGCTTGGCTTCTTCCTGATCCACAGCACCCACAGAAATCGACTCAGAGGGCGACTTGAAGTTAAGAGAAAATCCCCCTGCGAACTTTGGCGAATAGGTCTTGTCGCAATCGGCAATAGCTTTCTGTATGGTGAGTGCTCCGTAGGTCGAACCGCTTTGCGCCCTGTCCCACTTTTCACGCATAAGACCTGAGGAACGGAATATCATATCCATCTTCTCTGCGTCACAGCCTGTCCAGAAGGCAAGCATCGAGCAGAACGCCATATCAGCTTCACTCTGCGAGGTATATCCTGCGGTTCTTCCACTGTAGAGGGAAACAAATTTTCCTCCGTTCTTTGCACCTGCCGCAGCTTTGATTATCTGGTCTGCGGTGTCAAGTCTGACAGCAGGAACAGCCTTTGCCACAGGCTCGTGACCGCCGCCTATATACTTTTCGTGCAATGGTTTTATGCTGTCGGAACACTCTGCGATACTCTCATATTCTGAGCAGGAGTTGCCTGTCATGATAAAGAAGCGGACATCATCATACATTTCAAATCCGCCTTTTTCTGTCTTTTTTTTTCTGCCTCCTTTAGGCAGTTTACCTTTGCAGATTATGTGTATACCATTACCGGATTGCGATAATTCTGTATAGCTTTGAAGTATATTTACAAATTCATAAATCACACCTCTATGCTCGCCTTTTTGGTAGCTTTCAAGATCCTGCGGCATATCGTCAAGGTCAACTCCAAAGTATCCACTGTTTTTAAACATAAATCCTATGCCTGAATAGTTTTCAGATATTCTTACAGCAGTGTCATAATCCGTCCATGTAGACGGATTATTAGACATCGCTTTTCCCCCTGTTCTAGGATTGATAGGAATTTTTCTTATGCCGCTGTGCGATTTGGGGTCAGGCACAGCGTCCCAGCATATCCAGTTTGGCAGGGCTTTAAGCTCCTGCGGTATTTGTTCGTACATATATCCAACTCCTAACATGAATTTTGAAAAGTCAAAGCCTTTCACTTATCCCCGAAAAGCACCCAAAAAGTTGCATTAAAAATGCAACAATTGCAGAAATGTTGCCAAATTAAAATATAAATCATTTGTTTGCACAAAATATCATCTGCGTTTTTATGCAAAAGCACTATGACTTTTCGCTTTTCTCAGAAATCAGAACGGCACGCCGTCATCTGTAAGCACGTCCTCAAAATCTTCAAGCGAGCCTATGGCGCTGTCAGCCTGCGTATTTGTCTTAGGCGTTGCAAAGCCCGTCTGCTTAGTCGCAAAGCTGTCCGCCTTCGGTGCAGAGGACTTGAACTTATGCTTGCACTCAGGATACTTTGTAGGGCTGACAAAATTAATGCGTTCCTGCGGCTCTCCGTTTTTGTAATTAGGGTTTGATTCGTGCTTGAGGTTGACCCTTATGCACTTGTTCAGCAGGTCGGTGCAGTATGCTTTAAGGCTGTCATACTCCTTGCCGTCAGGAAGCTTAGCCGCCTTGCCCATTGCCATAAGCTGAGCAAAGTTGTAGCCCTCCACCTGCATATCGTTTTCGTTAGGCTCATGCTTTTTCCATATGGTGTGAAACAGGCAGGAGTTGCCGTATTTCTGACCCTGCACGTCATTTCTGATGACTAGCGTGAAGTTAAGACCCACAGAGCCTTTCTTTGTTGTGCGTTCCTCGATAGCGGTTATGATGCACTCGTAATCGCCCTCAGGCTTTAATCCGTTCTGAAATGCCTCTGATTGATTTGACTTAAATCCCATTTTTTATTCCTCCGTTAATAAATTTACTGCGTCCTCTGCCGAGCGGCATATGCCTGCCAATGCTCCGCACTCACGCATTTTCGTTATGAACTTCTTCTGCTCAGGACGAACTCGCCCCGACTTTGTTTTGACTTCGATAAAGACAGCTCTGCCGTCCTTATGCCTTACGCCGAACAGGTCTGAAAAACCTTTCGGCACACCTGTGGTGAAATATCTGCCGTCAACAGTTTTCCCCTCGCCTACGTTCACACGAAAGACAGTGCAGTAGGGCGATACCGCACAGCGTATCTCGTTTTGTATCCTGTGTTCTTCCGTCAACCTATAAGCCCCCTTTGCCTTGCCTGATAATACGCCCAGCCTGATTTGTAGCCGTGACTTTTCGCATACTGCAAAAGTTCGGGATAGGTATGACAATCGGCAGGACTTGAAAAGTCAAGCTTAAATCCCTCCACCTTTACAAGCCCCACGCTGCTGTCTGTTTCAAGCTTTCTCTCGGCTGAGGGGAACTCATATCCGCAGTGAGGACAGCATACTTTCACCCCCGCAGGAGGAGCAGAGAAAGTATAGAAACATTCGGGGCATTGTTTCACCTTGTCGCTCTGCTCCTGCTTTTTATGCTGAGCTTTCGGCTTTTTCTCCAAGCTCCACTTCCTGTCATCGTCAGGCATACCAAACCTTGCATAGTTGCCAACATGGTCGATTATGACGGCTCTCTTGTTTGGTCTGTACCGCATACATCTCATAGCCTGCTGAATGTAAAGAGTAAGGCTCTTGGTGGGTCGCAGGAGTATGGCACACTCGCAGTCAGGAACGTCAAAGCCCTCTGAGATAAGGTCAACGTTGCACAGCACCGTTATATCTCCCCTGCGGAAAGCTGAGATAATGCTGTCACGCTCTGCCTTTGGGGTCGAGCCGTCAATGTGTGCCGCCTTTATGCCGTTGCCGTTAAATACCTCTGCCGTCCGCTGAGAATGTCTGACGGAAGCACAGTAGCAGACCGCTTTTTTGCCATTTGCTAACTGCTTGTAATACTTTATGACATCACCGAAAACAGTATTTTTTACCATAGCTTTTTCTATTTCAGCCGCCATATATTCTCCGTGAGAAACGTGAAGCCCTGTAAGGTCGGCAACGTCAGGAGCATAGTAGTCATAAGGTGCAAGACAGTTGTTATCAATAAGCCATTTTGCGGATACCCCTATGATAAGCTTGTCGTTCACGTCACCAAGCCCGTCACCATTAAGGCGAACAGGAGTCGCAGTAACGCCCACTCTCGGCACGTCCGAAAAGTATTCGTATATGCGCTTGTAGGACTGAGCCAGGCTGTGATGATTTTCGTCAGTTATGATAAGTGCAGGTCTGGCAAGCTTTTTAAGCCGTCTTGTAATAGTCTGCACCATACCCACCTCGCAGAGCTTCATATCAACGCCCCAGCGGATAAAGGTCTTTTTTATCTGCTCCACAAGCTCACGTCTGTGGACGAGAAAAAGCACTCTCTTGCCGTTAAAGGTCGTCCGCCTGGCCATTTCAGCCACTATGCAGGACTTTCCTCCACCGCATGGCAGGACTATGCAGGGTGCTTTATACCCTGCACGCCAAGCCTGCCTTACTTGCTCCACCAGCTCATTCTGATACGTTCGCAGTTTCATTGGACTTCGCCGCCTTTACCCTTTTCAGAACGCACTTCATGCAAAGCTGTTTGCCGTAATTCTTCATCGAGCCGTCTATTATCTGCTGAACTGTACGCCTGCCGTCTGACATTATCGTCTTTCCGCACTCTGAGCAGATATGCTCGTCCGCAAGGTGATAGTATGTCCTCAGCGCTTCATCAACAAGTTTCAGATCGTTGCTTATATACATACTGTCGAACAGCCCGATAGGACTTTTGCAAGTGTCAGTGCCGTCCGTCTGAGTGGCGAAAAGATACTTGCCGTCAACCACAACAGTTTTAAGCACAGTTGTGAACATACCCTCGACAGTTATCTTCTCATCAAGCAGCTTGCCGATAGTTTTAGCTTTCTGCCTGCCGTCCTCGCCTGTATCAAGGTGATTGAGAAAATACACGATAACATCCTCCGGAAGCATTTCAACGCTTCTCACAAGCTCCCAGAAATTCTTTGCTATGTCAGTGAACTTCTGATAGCCCGTTTCCTTTGCACGGCGCATAAACTCGTTCACCATAAGATACTGACTATCGTCAACGGCTATGGACTTTGCCGTCTGAGCTTTCATAAAGCGTTCTATCTCGCCGTAATTGTCGGTATGTATCGTTGACTTAAACTGCGTGCGGAACGGAAGCTGTTTTCCATTCACGTTCACAAGAGCAAGCTCGTCTTCTTTGAAATTTCTCAGGGAAGCAGATTTGCCGCTTCCTGAAAAGCCTAATACAAGTATCGCAAGTCCCATTCTCTTTCCCTCCTTATCTTATGGTCAGTCCCGGTCTGCGGACAACTGCCGCATAGGGGATCTCTCTGCCTGCTTCGATAGCCGCCTTGACAGCCGTCTTGCTTATGTCAGGATCTTTGTATTTCAGCAGGCTGTCATCATTGACCTTTGCCCACTCCACAAAGGCTTTCGGGTCTGTTATCTCGGTGCTTTCCCTGCCCTTTGTAATGCTTATCTTAGCCATAACGCCCTCTATTTTGTTAAGGTTGACCCTCTGCATACTGTTCATAAGATAAGCTTTAAGGCTCTCTGCCTGCTTGATCTTCTGCTCACGTCTTGCTTTGAGGGCTTTCTCCTCTGCTTCAAGCATTTTCGCCTCGCTGCTCAGCACCTTAACATAAGCCGCAACGTTCTCCGCCTTGTCTGTAAATTCCGCCTCGACGCATTCAAGGGTATCAAACCACACCTTTTCAGCCTCAGCCTTTTCCTCTGCCGTAAGCTCGGCATTTTCCGTCATATCCTCAAGGCTGTCAAAAAGCCTCTGAAAATCGTTTGTAAGCTCATAAAGTTTCATTTTTATACCTCCAGTTTTGAATTGATTATATCCGCAAGCTGTCTTGCTTTCTGTGTGAAAAGTCCGTAATTGTCGCTGTCATTATGCTCGTTCACAAAGCCCACGAGCCTTGTTACGCTGTCAACAGCGGTTGAAAGATAAGCCTTGAATATGGCTTTATCGTCCTGCACAAGCCTTGCAGGAGCGTTCTCTGCAAGCTTTTTCTCATACTCCGCCTTAGTTCTGTCAAGCTCCTCACGAAGCTGTGAGAGCTTGTCCTGCTTGTCCTTTTCAGCCTGCTCAGCTTTCTGCAAAAGCTCTCTGCGGTCTTTCAGGCTGTCCTCTTCAAGCTTTGAATATTTTTCCGACCAGTCAAGGTCAACACGCCGCATGGCGTCTTTAAGGTTCGCCACCTCTTTACTGTCCGTTTCCACAGCCACCTCGATAGGACGGCTCTCAAGCTCCTTTATCTCGGCTTCAAGCTGTGTTACCTTATTTTTCATTTCAAGCACCTTTTTATCCGCCATAAAGACCTGATGGCTTGCCTCTGCATTTGACTTCATGGCTCTGTCACGCTCATTCTGCAAAATATCTATTTTTGCTTTGAGCTCCTTGACAGTAGTGCTTTCAAGGTCGATATTTTCGGCAAGCTCTGTTCGCTCTTCATCGGAAAGCTTAGCAAGAAGTGTCAGCTTTTTAACTCCGATCTGTAACCTCGAGGTTACGAAATCCTGTGGCAGATTTTCAGCGATCGAAATGTACCTGTATACATTCATCTTTGAAAAACCTGTTTCCTTTTCACAGTACTCCCCGAAATCAGAATACCCCAGCTCCTTGTAAAGCCTGCTGTCCCTCATTTCCTTAAAGCCCATACACATATCGTAAAGGCTCTGCTGTGCAAGCTGAGCTGAGGTCTTTATCCTGCGGTCAAGCTCAGCCGCCTTGATGTAGTCTGATGAAATTTCATTCATGCACTTTTACGCTCCTTTCGTTTTTCTGCAAATATCCTGTCAAGATACTGCTGATATTTCTTTTCAAAGCTCTTTATCTCCGGCGGCTTTGCCTCACCGCCGTTTCGTACCGCGTTGTTCCTATACCCTCTGCACTGCACGATACCGCCGTATTGGCTCACCTCAACAGTATAATAAGGCTTGTCAGGCTCAGAAACTTTTCTCAGAAACATTATACTTAGCTTTCCCATAGCATGGCGTTCTGCATATCCGCCCACACAATGAGAAAGTATCCTGCCCTCGTCCTCTATCTCTTTCAAACTGTGTGGCTGTCTGACAAGTAAGCCGTCTGCCGAAAATTCAAGGCAGACACGCTCTGCAAGCCTTTTCGTGAAGTTCTGCAAAACAAGCTCGTCATGCTCATAGTTGATGATCTGAGTAAGCCTGTTGTGCATTGTCCAAAAATCGTGTGGCAACGCTATCATTGTATCGTGAATGTTATACTCCAGCATTTCGCATTGCTCCAGATAGTCGCTGTAATCAAGAGGTGTCATTTCCTGCTCGTGTATGTATCGTGCCACCCTTTGCGGTGTAAGACCTGTTATCCTCACAAGACGTTCAAGAGTGCCGTGTTCGTTCTTAAAGACCTTTGCTATATTCAGTAAATCTTCCGGTCTGAGTTTTGGATATTCCTCACGATAGTCAAGATACTGCTCCCACAGGTGTTCGCTGCCTTTGAGTGTCTTGAACTCCGTCTTGTTCAGTCCGAGCATTTTCAGCAGGTCATTACTTTTCCAGTTCACACGCTGAGAGAGCAGGAACTTTCCCTGATATCCCCACCAACCTGTGTATCTCACGCTTGTTACGTCATAGTCTTGTTTCATAAGATACTCAAGATTAGGGTGCTTGCAATATGCGTGAAGATAGCATATAAGCATATTGCCGTGATAATGCTGATGTTGACTGTAACGCATATCCGACTTGTCTATGGCTTTGATGTTCAGCACCGAATAGGAATTATCATAGTTATATCCCATACAGCACTTGCAAAAGACAGGCTCACGGAAGTCATTACGCACAGACCAGTTAATGCCGTTATCGCTGCCGTATCTCACCGAGCCGTCACGGGCGAACACATACCGCTGTCTTTCCACAAGGTCGCCCGTTGAGTATCGGTGAAAGCAACGTGCAAAAAGCTCAGCACCCCTTGTGAGGAACACCACATAATTCTTAGCACCTCTGCCTTTCATCTTATCCATAAGCTCTTTATCCACCGCAGGAAAGCAGTATATAAGAGCCTCTTTTCTTGTCTTTTTCATACTGCTACCTCAGAAGTCAAGCAAGCTGTCAAGGGATAGGCTGACAGACGGTTTTGCCGTTTCATTGCTGTCTGAGCCGTCGCGCAGGTCGATCGTCATATTGAAATGAACGTCCGCACCCTTGAAGTAAAAGCTTACAGCTCTGCGGTAGACCTCGATATCCGAGATACTTCCCCCTGCACCCTTAACAGCGTTTTCCGCACACTCAGCGAAAGTCCTGTCCGTCTGTAGGACCGCCTGAGCGAACTCCTCGTTCTGCTCACAGAAAGTTTTGAGAGCCTCAAGAGTAGGCTTTGCCACCGCCTGCGCATACTTGCCAAGCTTAGCGGCAGACAGCTCCTGCGACAGCTTGTCCTGAGCTTTCTTTGCGTTAATGTTCATTGCCGTCACCGCCTCTCAGTTCTTCAAGCTTACATCTTGTGTCGAATATTTTTCCGTATGCCTCTCCAATATCAAAGGCTCTCTGCTCACATTCTGACATTCCTTCATAGACAGTAAGTATATTTGAGCAAGCTTCATCAGCAGTTTTGTATGCTTGACAAATCGCTGCTTTTGTGCTATCATCAAGGTGTAATATTGAACTGGTATCTTTTGATACCTCCGAGCTTGTGCCTGTTGCCGCAGGTGCAGGCTCGTTTTTCATGTATTCGAGAATATGATTCATGAAACCAGTAATGCAATTATCCGTACCCATAAGTGGGCATGGTCCACAGTTGTCTACTATACAGCATTTTGCTGCAAGAATTATTTCATCTCTCGTCATCTTTATCCTCCTTAAACTTTTTCTCCCAGTGCTTTTCAATGGCGCCAAGTAATATGTACATCACTACATCTATCGCTGCAAGCACGGCTACTGTTATCAGCAGTATCAACGCCATTTTACCACTTTCCTTTCATTTCAACTTCGACCTTGACTATGGGTCTGCCTGCTTCTCTCACCGCACGCTTTATGCTCTCCTCAGCTTCCTCGTAGGCAGTTTCTTTTACGCTTACATACCACCTGTACGCTACATACATTGCAAGCACCACCAAGAGCGCTACCGCTGCGGCACATCTGATTATCTCTAACACAGCTATCATTTTCTCACGTCCTTTCATTTAAACGTCCTGTGTTTTAAGCTATCCACTCAGGGTGCTCAGTTCTTGCCGTTTCACAAAGCTTATCCCAGAGCGACGGGTCACGCCCGACCATATCCTGCAAAGCTCCGGCAAGCTTGCGACCGATACTGTCCGCAGCCGCCTGCCGCTCCTGCTCCGTGCAATCGTCCCAAAGCTTATAGCTTTTGCCACCATCGAACGAAACGTGCCTTATGACCTTTAAAGGCGGATATTTCGGCATTTTTATCACCTCCTACTCAATTCTATTGGATATCGGGGTTGTACTATGCTAGACAAGCTCCTCGATAACGGCAATGTTCTCGCCCTCTGAGCGGTCAACAAGGTCCATAGCCTCGCCTGCCGTCTTTGCCGTGACTGTTACCAGCCTTACGCCGCTGAACTTATCTGTCAGCTTAATTTTGTAGTGTTTCATTCTTGTACCTCCTTGAAAAATCTAACTTCTTGTGGTATAATGTAGAAAAACATACGAAAGGAAGTTTTAAATTGGAAAAACTATATAGTTTCATTACCGTTATTTGTCCTGTTCTCGCAATCATTATATCTATTTGGTATTACAGATGTGTAGTTAAGAAAAAAGACATATCAAAAGAACGACTTCTCAGTATATATGATCCATTGCTTAAACTGCTTAAAAATCATTTATATACATATAAAAATAATGAAAATTTTGATTTTGTTATAAAGCAAGTTTGCAATGTAATTGAAAATAATCGTGCTTATGTTGGAAATGACGTTTACAATGGCTTTGAAATTTTTCTCAACTGCGAAGAAAAAGACAAGCAAATGTTTTATGAAAAGTTCTGCAACAGCTTTTTGAATACTTACAACAATCTTTGTAAATATGTTGGCATTCCAAAAATTTCAATGACATATCGCTATCAACACAATTGGTATGACCGACATGGTAAAATAGTTTTCATCACAAAAGCTGTCTCACTTGCAATATTACAGACCATATTGATTTTTTCTTTGCTGTTTGTACTCTTTATCACAGTAGGCACAATACTATGTTTAACAGGCATAATCCCAATGCCATAATGAACATTATGTAGTCCATAATACAATCAAAATCACAGTCTGACAGAATACCACCTGCCAATAATCCGAACGCTATAGCATACACTATATTAGCCGCCAAGTTCTCACCCCCTCTTCAATCATTTATTGCATTTTCTCCTCAGTTGTGATATAATGGCTATATCTTACAAAGAAAGGAGGTTTCTGCAATGAATAAAGTTGATCTGCCAGAAACATTTTATGAACTTCCCAAAGATCGTCAGAGCTTTTTATTATCTTGGATATCAAATAATCTCAGGCCAATCGAAAGCACAAATACTCGTTATACATCTTACAGTATTAAACATTGGATTGAAGAAGAATATCCAAACGAATATTTTACTAATGGCGAACTTAAAGGAGCTATGCTCAAAGCTAATTATAGAACTAACAACGAAAATGCCTTAAACTGGTGTTTCAACATCTCTGAACGCTCACCTATTATAGTCAAGCGAAAAGCTCAGATGAAGTAATTCTTTTGGTTATCATTTCATTGAGGGAAACGACTATGCTCACAGTATTGTTGTTTCCCTCTTTTTCTATTTCCCAACGTTCAACAGCTTTATAACCAAGCTCTTTTAGTTTGCGGCAAAGTGTTGATTTCCCCGTTGGTCCTTGCTTGCCCTCGACAATGATACAAACATCTTTATCAAGTAACGCCAGTAATTTCACAACTTCTTGCTCTGAAAAATATTGTGATAACACTTTTCTGAGTTCCATATTCTCACCCCCTCTTTAATCGCCTGTTGCATTATGCAACTCACTGGGTAAAAAAATATTTGCCGAACTCTCCAGCGTCAATGTGGAGCAAGTGTGACAGCTTCTCAGCCTCGTCCAAGTCAAACGGACGTACATTGTTTATTTTCTGGTTAGCCGTAGGTTGAGCTATGTTTAAACAATGTGCAACGTCAGCTTGGGTCAGTTCAAGCTCCTTCATTCTACCCTTGATCTTGTTCGTGTTTACCATATGCCAGCCTCCTTTCTTGTTGCATTATGCAACTTACTGCATTATCATAATAGCACATAACTTTTCACTTGTCAATAGCATTTTGCAACATTTTTTTATTTTTTTCAAAAAAGCTATTGCATTATGCAATTTAATGTGATATAATCATTATAACGAAAGCAGGTGAGCAAGATTTGAATACCATAGAAATTGGAAATAGAATAAAAGCTGCAAGAGAAGAAAAAGGACTTACACAAGAAGAACTTGGTATCCGTCTTGGATTGAATAAATCAACTATCCAAAGATATGAGGCAGGAAAAATTCTCAGAATAAAATTACCTGTTCTTGAATCAATCGCTATTGAGTTGAATGTTAATCCTGAATATCTTGCATTAAAAACTGATGATCCTAGCCCTAAACATTCTTCTCATATTATAGACTCCAACGCAACCATACTCCCGCAAGACAACGTACATATAATACCTATATATGAGAGCGTATCGGCTGGGTTTGGTGCTTATGCTGACGATTATGTTGTAGGCTATATGCCGCTTTATATCGTCAGCGAGGAAGAAGCTAAGAATACAATGTGCATTGTCGTTTCGGGGGACAGTATGTATCCGAAGATAGAGAACGGCGACAAGATACAAGTATTAAGGCAGGACTGGGCTGAGGACGGACAGGTAGTTGTTGCCCTTATCGATGGTGAAAACGGCGTTGTGAAGAAAATCAAGTATTCTGATGACAAGATAACCCTTGTATCATTCAATCCCGAATATCAGCCGAGAGAGTTTGTCGGTGCAGAAAGAGACCGCATAAGAATACTCGGCATTGTAAAAACGGTTATAAAATCTTTATAAATAGAAAGATCCCCGCCAGTACCGCAAATACTGACAGGGATAACACACAGAATTTTCTCCTGCATGGTTACAAATACATTATATCACCAATTTAAGACAATGTAAATGATTGCAATAAATTGTTTACAAAAGTCGGTTTATAGGGAGGAAAAAATATGACTTGTCCAAATTGTAAAGGCGAAAACGCACCAGGCGTAGCAGTATGTGAATATTGCGGTCACGAACTGCCGCAGCCACAGAAAATTGATAACCACGTTGAGCATAACAGCAATATCGTTCAGCACATCACATACGTTACAAACGTCCAGCAGGTCGCACCGCAAGCTCCTGTTGAGCAGATAAGCCCTAAGAGCAAAAGCACAGCTGAAATACTTTGCCTGCTGACCTTTTTAGGCTTGGGCGGTTTGAACAGATTTTATGTAGGCAAAGCTGGCACAGGTTTGCTGTACTTCTTTACTTTCGGAGGTTTCTTTATTGGAGCAATAGTTGATATGATAAATTTGTTTCAGGGAAACTTCACTGACGCTCAGGGCAGAGTGTTAAAATGAAATCCCATGCTAGTATTGTAAATACTGACATGACAGAAAAAAATCTCGCCCCCAAGTGCTACCAACACTCAGAGGCGAGCAGAGCGGATACTACCAATATCAGCTCAAAACGAACAAAACCCAATCACCACAAAAGGGCTTATTCTGCCCTTTTATTATACTGCATATTATTAAATATGTCAAGAAAATAGGAGGAAAAATCAATGAAGATCGCAGCGGCTTACGTTCGTGTTTCCACCGAAGAGCAAACAGAGCTGTCCCCTGACAGCCAGGTCAAGCTCATTCGTGAATACGCTAAGAAAAACGGCTATATCGTGCCGAAAGAATTTATCTTTCACGATGACGGCATTTCGGGACGTTCCACTGCCAAGCGGCAGGGCTTTAATCAGATGATCGGCACAGCTAAGCTCAAGCCAAAGCCCTTTGACGCTATACTGCTGTGGAAATTCAGCCGTTTCGCCCGCAATCGTGAGGACAGTATCGTCTATAAATCAATGCTCCGAAAGCTTGGTATCGACGTCATTTCTATCTCCGAGAACGTCGGTGACGACAAAATGTCCGTGCTTATCGAGGCAATGATTGAGGCAATGGACGAGTATTACAGCATTAACCTTGCCGAAGAAGTCAAGCGTGGTATGACGGAAAAGTTTGGGCGTGGTCTGAAAGTTTCAGGTCCTCCGCTGGGCTATGATATGAAGAACGGCGAATTTGTGGTCAACGAGCAAGGGGCCGAGATCGTCCGCCGCATTTTCGATATGTACGTCAACCAAGATATGGGCTACCTCAATATCGCCCGTGAGCTGAACGCTGAGGGCATACACACCCTGCATGGCAATGATTTTGAGACCCGCACTATCGCTTACATAATCAAAAATCCCGTCTATATCGGTATGCAGCGTTGGACGCCCGGCGGAGGTGGCTCAAAGGGTCACTACCGCTCTGCTGCATCCGAGAACGTTGTTGTAACGCAAGCTCAACACCCTGCCATTATCGACAAGGAGATTTTTGAAAAGGCTCAGCAGAAAGCCGCAAAGGCTCGCAGACCATACGAACGCAGCGGCTCCACCAAGCACGAGTATATGCTCAGAGGCTTACTGAAATGCAGTTCCTGCGGCTCAAACCTCACAATGGGGTCGGTCAAAAGCGGCACTCTGCAATGCTATCAGTACGCTCACGGGCGGTGTAAGGAGTCCCATGCTATTACTATCGGTAAGATAGACAAAGCGGTCACAGAGGACATACAGGGGCTTGTGGACGGCACAGCGACCGATTACAAACTTGTTGACCAATCCCCTGTCAAGCCGAAGAAAGACACGTCCAAGTTTGAGACACAGCTTGAACGAGAGCGAATGAAGCTCGAACGAGTTAAGGCGGCATATGCAGACGGCATTGACACGCTGGAGGAATACAAACGCAACAAGTCGGAAGTCCTCGCCAACATTGCAGAACTGGAAAGCAAGCTCCGCCAAGCCCAGCCGTCCAAGCCGCAGCACACAGCCGACCGCCTGCCTGATCTGAAAGTCAGGGCGCAGGAAGTCCTCAAGGTCATAACCTCGCCTAATGCCACGCCTGTGGAAAAGAACAACGCTTTGCGCACTATTGTTGACAAAGTTGTCTTTGACCGCAAGACGTCAAGTATTGAAATGTATTATCTGTGTTGAAACGGCGTATTTAGGCGGTTTTAGAGTGGGTATAACTTTTTGAAGTCTGGTGGCCCCGACGGCGAGCTTGGTGCAGCGCTTCGCTATCTCAATCAGCGTTACTCAGCCCCCTGTCGTGAAGTGCAGGCAATACTCAACGATATCGGCACAGAAGAACTTGCCCACATCGAAATGATCGGCACTATTATCTATCAGCTGACCCGTGACCTCTCCCTCAAGGAGATAAAAGACAGTGGCTTTGACACCTATTTTGTTGACCACACTACAGGCGTTTACCCTATAGCCGCCTCTGGTGTACCATTTTCTGCGGAAATCTTCCAAAGTACCGGTGACGCTATTGCTGATATACACGAAGACCTTGCTGCTGAGCAAAAAGCCCGCCTGACCTACGACAACATTCTCAGGCTTGCTGACGATCCCGATGTCCGTGACCCTATCAAGTTTCTTCGTGAACGTGAGATAGTCCACTACCAGCGCTTCGGCGAAGGACTAAGACTTATTCAGGATATGCTTGACAGCAAAAATTTCTACGCTTTCAATCCTAGCTTTGACAAATAATAAAAAAAGCGGGCTGTTGTTATCAGTCCGCTTTTTTGTACATATATCAAAAATCTTCCTTGTCCATCTGCTTGCCGCTCCTGCTGACCTTTTTATTAAGTATCAGCGAAAAAGCCAGCGTTGCGGCTATGAGTGCTATCATCACAAGCACTGATTTTATTGTCAAATGCTTCAACTGTGCTCCAATATATGTCTGCACAAGCATTTCAGGCATCACTCCCATTATCGAGCCTAGAAGATATGGTCTGTAAGGCATTCGCAGTGCGCCGTGTATCATTGAAACAAGGTCGCCCGGCACAACTACCACTGCCCTTGAAATGTAGGAAGCGAACAGATTATTGTCATGCCCATAATTTACAAGCTTTCGTGCCTTAGGATATTTCATCTCAATAACACGCATGATATCGCCACCCGATATTCTTCCCACAAGATAAGGAACAGTAAAACACACCGATAGTCCTATTACATTCAACAAAATGCCCACCCAGAACGGATATATTGCACCCACGCACACAAAAATAGCCGCAAGCGGGAATACCACCGACAAAGACTTCAATCCATAAAATCCCAGAATAACAAATGCGGCAAGCCACAAATTGTCAGGGCAATAACTGAGTATCTCAGAAAACTCATGGTCTTTCAGAAAAAGAGCACAGCAAAATATTATGATAATAGTTAAAGCAAAGGGTACATATCTTCCATATTTTCGCACAAAGCTATCCATAACTCCTCGCTCCTCTCCGATTCTTTAGGGTATTATACCATATTTGAATGTTCAATTAATTATCAATCAATGAAAACTGTGTTACAACTTTCGCTGTCAAAACAAATTTATAACTTTATCGTTCGTCAAATTGACCAACCATTCTCATTTTTGCACAATATCCCACTATCACTATAATTTTTATAAGTAGAATTATGTCGTTTTATGTCGTGAAGTGTTCTTAAACAAGTCGATTTCTGTTCTAATTTATGTATATCTAATTAATAGGTTAAATTTGTACAATATTGCTATTGACCAACGTACCAATTAATGTTATAATTAATTATAACAATTATTTGGGAGGTATTTTTATGAGATACACAGTATACAACAAAGCAATGAAACGTCCAGTTTTTCAAACAAACAACCTTGAAGAAGCCATTGACTATACACGTCGCCACCCAAGAAAGTCAAGACGACACTGCATATACGATGACAAACTAAAAACTTTTGATATAAAAAAAATAAGACTTGCCGCAGGAATATAAAACGCACAGGGTGTAGAACTCTGTGCGTTTTTGATATATTTATGAATAAACAAGTCTTACAGTCACTCTGCTGTAACCGCTCCATGTGCAGGTGAACAAGGTCAGATCCCAGTCGCTGCCACCACCTTTTATGAGCGATGGAGAATCCCAGCCGCTCAGCAGTTCGCTGTTTGTGACAGTATAGTTAAATTCTCTGCCGTAAACATCGGTGAAAATGACCTGGTCACCTGAGCTGAGCTTATCCAGCTTATCAAAAAAGCCTGTGTAATTGTGAGCGCAGATTATAAGATCATTGTCTACACGTCTGCCGCTGTACTGACAAGCTGCAGTATTCATTGCAGCATAGCTCCAGCCACGAGTCACAGGAAACTCCTGCCCCAGTGTCGGGAATGAAATCAAGCCTATATATGAGTTGCCGTCAAGCACGATATCCTTATCCGGGTCATCTATCTCGCTGTCCGTGGATCGACTATCGTCAAAAATGTCAAAGGGTGAACTGCTGTCGCTGTCCTCTGAACTGTCTGAGATCTGCGTTTTCAGATCACTCAGCACAGCCTCCATCCTTTTATTACTTTGCTTTTCATGAAAATAGTTGTAATAATTAAGGGATAATGCCGCCGCTATCAGCATTATCCCCATTATTATCAACAAAAGTCCTAGCTTTTTTTTAGTCACTATTTTTCTCCTGTTGTAAAGGCAAGCCTATGTGGTTTCGCCTTTATTTCTCTTTTCTGCTTACTCTCCAACCTGCCGCGATAAGGATAACTCCACCGCCTATAAGTACAGGCACCGGCCAGTTGAGCGAACCAGTCTGTGGTATATTGTCAGGCGTTGAGCTTGATGAATCAGAGCCTGACGAGCTGCTGTCAGGTGTGCTTGAACTACTATCTGTATTACTCGAACTGTCTGACTTATATGTGTTCTCTATAAGAAACAGCTTGTCATTGTTTTTGGTAACAACTGTGTAGTTGGCAGGAATATCTATCTCCTTAACTGTCCACTCAGCCGCAGAATCGTCTTTCCAGAAATACTCCCAATTGTTGTCAGCGTCAAGAGTAACAGTATCGAAAAGCTTGCCGTCACGATATATCTCCACCTTGATATTATCAGGTATGAGTTTTTCCTGACCATCAGGAACTATCCACGACTTTCTTACACCATAATCACTGTCCCCTGCCGGGATCTCTTCGTATGTGAACTTGGTGTAAACTGTTATCTGACCCTCAGCCACGATATCCTTATCTATCTCGATAAGTGACGGAGAAGGTGTAAACTTAGCTGTTGTGTTTTCAAAACTCTTGCCTGAAACAAGATACAGACCCACAGAATCAGCAGAAAGCCTTACTTCACCGTTTGCGTCCGTCTTGCCTGTTGAAACTGGTGTTATGCCATCGGTTTTTGCGTAGTTGTCGAGCGTATCAGCGACAGCCTGCATTTTTGAAGCGTCAGTAAAATCAGACATATCTATAGGATAATCGCTGAACTCGCCGGTAAGGACAAAGTCAGCTTCCTTACGCTCACCGACCTTATATATACTCCACTCGGCATTACTAACAGTCGTTGTATCATTTTTGCACACTATATCCACATTGATATTATCCGCTGCAGAAGCTGAGATCGTCATGCTTCCCAAGGCTGAAACAGCCATTGCCGCCGTACACAAAGCAACCTTTGCAAGCTGAGAAAATTTAAGTTTCATCTTTGCTACTCTCCTTATCAGGTAGATTTTCAACATTATCGTCACTCTCTGGCTTATCCAGCATTGCCACAAGCTCATCATGAGAGATTTTTTTGCGTTTTGAATCCACAAACCACCACACAAGCAGTACCACAAACAACGGTATTGCTACAAAAGGCACGACCACAAGAGAATCGAGCTGAACAGCGTCTGCCGTTATTTTTGAAGCACTCTTTGTATCGTCCGCAGTTTCAACTCTCTTTGCACGAACAAGAAGCCTGTGAGAATTGACTCCGTATGGTGTACAGGTAGTCAACGTAACATGATCCTCACCTGGAATAATGTTCAGCTTATCCATTTCATTAGGCAGAACTATATAAACAGCCTCGACCTCATATGTATAGACCTCTTTCAACACTGTTATAGTGAACTCATCGCCCTCTGCAAGCTTATCAAGGTCGCTGAAAAGCTTTGCCGACGGCAGACCTCTATGTGCTGAAATGACCGAATGAGTGTCCGCTCCGCCAACAGGCAGGCTCGAACCCTGCAGATGTCCCACAGCAACATTTAACACGCCGTCACTTGTACCATGATAAATAGGCAACTCCACCCTTATAGTCGGAATGGAAATATAGCCCATAACACCCGTCCCCGTAATATCCAGGATATCCTCATAACCCTTGACCTGATCATAATCCACAAAAGGTCGGGCAAGCTTTGCTATCTCTTCATTATATTTTCTGGCACGGCTGAGTATCTCTTCATTCTCCTTGTCAGAAAGGTCATTTGCCGCTTTCTGATAAGTCGCCACCGCACGGCTTTGCGTTTTTGAATTCCACCAATCGCTTATTGTTGGATATAACATCACGGAGAGCCCCACAAGCAATAACAAGACCAATAAAATTGTAGTTGATTTACCGCTTTTCTTCCTCATGGAGTCCTCCCTGATGCCTGCCGACCGAGATCGGCAGGACAAAGGTAAAAATAAATTCAAAAATTAGTCGTTCTTAGCTCTCTTCTTAGCAATGAGAAGCACACCTGCGCCCAGTACGATAGCTCCGCCTACACCGTAGAAGATCTGAGTACCGATACCACCAGTTGTTGGAAGTGAGCCGCCCTTCTGGTTTATGATCTTAACTGTAGAACCGCTTGTGCCTGAATCAGTGCCGTCGAGCATACGAATGGACTGAAGCGTATTAGCAGGATCATATGTTGTGTCAAACTTGAACTCATATGGATCAGCTCTGTTATACTGAGCAGGAGCTTCTATCTCAACAAGCTTGTAAGTTGTCTGATCATCAATGCCCTTGATAGTAAACTTACCTGTTGCGTCTGTTTCGATATAATCAACAGAGCCTGCCTCACTGCCGATCTCAAGTCTGTAAACATTGTCAGCTATCTTGACAAGTCTGATAGCATCGCCATGAACATTTCTAAGCTGGAACTTAGCACCTGCAAGAGGCTCGCCCTTTTCGTCTACCTTGTTACCAACAAGTGAGAATGTCCAGTCATAAACTGTGACCTTAGGTGTTTCGCCGTTCTCCTTACCTGTTGTGTCCTGAGGATTGTTTGAATATGTCAGGTAAGCTGTGTTAGGGTTATTGTTCACGCTGTCAGGAGCAGTAACTGCTACCTTAGCTTTTTCATTGAGCTTAGCAGAATAATAAGTTTCGATCTTAGCAACTGTAGGATAGTTCTTTACAAGCTCCTTAATATCGAAAGTAACATAGAAAGACTCCTTATAGTCGGTCGTACTGCTGTCGTCGCCAACTGTTGTGTTAGGGCCTACTGTAACAGAAGTGATCTCCTGACCGTCAGCGTCATAGTACTTGTATGTAAGATTATCATTGAATGTAAAGCCCTCGCTGAGCTGGTCACGAACTGTGTATGTATACTTGTCATAAGCTGATACGTCGCTTGGTATAGTTGTTGTGATCTTGAATTCTACATCGTCACCGATTGCGTTGTCGCCAACATCGCCCCATGCTTCATTCTCATTATGCTTGATCTGCTTTGTAAGTGTTGGCTTTGTCCTCTTTGGAGTAACATCTGTTGTGCCTGAAACGTTAAGGATAAGAGCTGAGTTAGCCTTATCAACACCATTATTTTCTGTTGCATCGACAACGAGATAATAGCCAGCACTTGGAACATTGATAGTGTACTCACCGTTAGCTTCATGAGCGGTTACAGACTTATTGTCGATGATGCAGCTAGAAGCGGCTTTTGCAAACTTGGCAGTATCTTCCTTTGTCCAATGATCTGCATCTGAGATTATCTTTGCAACGTCTGTTGCGCTCTCGGCACTGTCGAACTGTGACATATAAGTGCTAAGACCAGGAGTTTTCAGGCTGGTAAGCAGAGCGTCGCCATTAATGCCTTTGCCCCACTTGATAGTATTTGTTGCAGATGCCTGGTCAAAGATCTGATAAGCCTTATATACTCTGTTTGTATCAGAATCCTTGATAACAATGTTATTAACGCCAGCATCAGTAGTAGCAAATACTCCGAATGCTGATGTTGCAGCAATAGCTGAAACTGACATAACGGTTGCAACAGCAAGAGCTGCGAATTTCTTCATCTTCATAATTAATTATCCTTTCATATTTGTGTATTTACAGCGTTTTTTTGCGACGCTTTGTAACTAAAAGTAATGTTGCAGCAACAGTGACTGTTCCGCCTGCTGCCACGAATGGGATAACACCCATGCCTCCTGTTTCAGGAAGCTCTCCTAAGGTTTCCTCAGAGTTGTTATAGACCTGAACATACTGATCGCCGTTCTTTGTCATATCAATACAATTCTCATTTTCTGAGCCATTGTATCTGTAGTAAGCCTTGTATGATGACGTGCTTATCGGCTGACCGTTCACGTCTATCTCCTCAAACCAATAATAATACTTGTTTCCTTTGACATTATTTTCTTCAAGAGAAACGGCAGTTGACCAGTTGTTATCCGCCGTGAGCGTTATCTGCTTCCACAAGAATATTTCACTGCTTGGTATCGCATCTTTATTAGGAACAGGTGTAACGTTCGTCTTCTCAGGTGTGCCAAGATCATTAGCTGTTACCTCATAAGAGCAACTGCTATCATCATTGACCTTTGCTGTAAGCTCAACTGTAACATCGGAAGTAATACCGCTGAGGTCAACTGTGAACTTGCTGGAATTATAAAGATCAGCAACAGACACACTTATATACTTACTTGAAGCGCTCCATGACGCAACACTCTGATTTTTGTCACCGTCCCAAACATCCTTATCTCTGTAGAACTCAGCAAGAACATCGCCAGACGAATTGATAAGCCTTACTCCGGAATATTTCATATCGCCCCTTTCGAGCCATGCGTTATTAAGGGTGAAGCTGAACTTAGCCGAGCCATACATGGCATACTCAGAGGCGAAGCTTCCGTTCTGAGCCATTTCTGTTCCATTGCTTGTAAGGATCTTGAATTTAACATTCTGTCCCTTATCCATTGTGCCTGTAAACTTGTTATATTTTTCAGGCACGTCAGCCTTATTTGTTGACCTATAGATATTGAACGTTACCTTATCATTGGTATGGGTATTGCTATCGCCGTCAGACCATGCCTTTTGCAGGCGAACGTCCATATTTTCTACCTTCTGTGGGTTCTTGGTATTGACGATCGTATCAAAGCCCGTGGCACTGCCGTTATTTGAATAAGTATATGTAACGCCAAAGCCGTCAGGTATATTCTTTTCAAGAACATAGTAATACTTGTCCTTGTCAAGGCCGTCAAGAGCTACCGTCCAATTCTTAGACTTTTCCAGAGAAACAGTTTTTATAAGTTTGCAATCTGTTGGTATTCCGTTATCTCCATTCACTCTTGAGGTTGAATTTGGTGCAACAGAGGACTCATAAACATCTGCCTCGATCTTGTCGATACCAGCAGGAAGCTCGCTGTCAGCAAGCTTGTTTCCAAGCTCATCACGCCATTCCTTCGTAATGTTAAGTCCCTTGACGTTCGTAACTGTAACATCAGTGTTTTTGCTCATTGCCGTTGCACTGTATACAGCCTCATATCCTGTTGCAAGGTCGATCTCTTTGATATAGTAGTAAAGCTGCTTGTAATCATTGCCGACCTTTGTATATCCAGGAAGCTTTGTCCACTCATGTTTCCAATTGTTAGCTTCGTTAAGAGTTACCTCATCACTGCCCCACTGAATATCATCTGGAACACCGCTTAAAACCTTAGTTGTAGACGAGCCAAGAAGAAACTTTACGCTCTCTGCCGAATGATTGCCGTTTCCATCGCTCCAAACCTTGCTTGCAGTTATCTTAAACTCTTTCAGCAGATTTGTTACTCTGAACATATCTCCGTTCTTCACGAACTGATATCCGTCCTCACCGACTTCACTTGGAACTACAGCCGGACGCACTTTAAAAGCAAAATATATAGGAGTTTCGTCAAGAAGATAACCCTCTGGACTTTGCTTTTCTATAAGCTTATAAAGATGACCCTCAGTATCTCCGGTGCCTGCGGCAGGTTCAAGGTCAAGGTTGTATGACCCGTCAGCATTTACATTGAATGTCTGCGCCTTATCCTGCGCCGAACTTCCCCAGATAACTGAATTTCTGTCTTTCGCAGCATTTTCTTTGAAATCTACTGCCGGGAGCCAATCGTATGTGCCATTTTCCAGCTTAGTGTATCTGTAGATCTCAAAAGAAGCCTTAAGCATAATACTATAGTCTCCGCTGTCTACCTTTATAAGCTTAAATGGCTCAACAGTTGTTGATGACGCCTTTGACTGATTTATCAACTCAAACTCGGAATCATTATCTTCACTGTCATTTACAGCAGAGCCGTTTGTGTCAAATGATATATTATTGAACACATGGACTTTATAGCCATCGTTCTCAGCGTCCTCATCATTTGCAGGACTTCCTGTATAAACGTAAACCAATTTCAGGTGACGCTGATCTGGAACGTTTATTTCAAGTTTCTTTATAAAATCTCGTGTCTTTGCTGTCAGTGCGGAACACTTTACAGCCGAAAGCATTTTTTCATTGCTAACTTCAGTGTTTGAAAAGCCGCTGCCATCCCTGTATTCATATTCGACTCTGAAAACACCGCCCGCCTTCTCAGAAGAAACCTCTTCCACAGGGACGGATATGCTTGAGCCAAAATCTAACCACTCGCTTCTCTTGTTGGCAAAGGCTTTTACTTCTTTGAAGCTGTTGCCGTCCATATAGCCATAAGCCACATAGTAACTCTTTATATTTCCGTTTTCGTAGCCCTCAGGCAAAGTCAGATCAATAGTACCCTTAGCGCCAACAATACTTTCACTTGGAATAAAGTTAGCGACAAACTTGCCCTTTTCGTTGGTAATAACGTCTGCACTGCAAGAAACTGTGCTGTCAACTACCTCCGGATCTGATATCACATAACTGTAATCACTCACAGCAAGCTCTGCACCCGTATCTGCGTCAAATACCTTGATAGACTTCAGATCCATATCAACAGCGGAATTGCCATTTATGCTTACCGTTTTTGTCTGAATGTTACCCTGAGCGTCCTTTGTCTTAACTACAGCCGTGCCTCCGCACTTGATAACATCGTTGAGAGTTATCATTCCGCTTGTAGAACATTTGAGCTTTTTAGGGTTAACATCAATGGTATAAGTTATCTCACAGCCGGTGGACTTCGGAGAAGAAGTTTTCTTCAAGTTCTTTTCCTTAACTGTCTGCGTCTGGCTTCTCTCTGGATATTTTCCAGCTTTATCCTGAACCGTGTTTTTGAACGCTGCAGTACCATTCTTGTAAATGCCGTTCTTAACATCTTCGACCTTTATAAGTGTACTGTAGTAAGCAGTCCAAGCGTCCTGCTGATTCCATACAGTCTTGAAAGTTACTGTATTGGCTGTCTTATCATAGAAATATTCAAACTGACTTGTTTGTGCAAAATCATACTTATCAGAACTATTTCCAAATGAATACCTGAGATAATCCTTGTTCTCGTAGAATATCATTCCCGCCGGAAGCGTGTCCACGATCTCGACATTATCGTTACGCTTATAAGTGCCGTCCTTGTTGATATCAAGCCGCCAATCAAACCTGTAATACTCAACGCCATTTACAGTAACAACAGGCAGGCTGTTAAGATCATGCACTGTGTCGCCTGCTGTACTGCTTGCAGCGTCATACTTTTCATAAGGCGCTTTGGAGCTGTCACCTATAGTAAACCTAGTCTTATCTGCACTAGGTCCGAAAGTTTCGCCCTTATAAGCAGCCTTATTATTTACATCTATAATAGTACCTGCATCAAGACCTGTTACATCTACGGTACTGCTATACTGTATCTGCACAAGGTTTATATTGTCAAATTCTTCACTATCATTGAACTTTATCTCAAACGAAGTGTTGTCGGCATTAGGTACTACAGTGTAATTTGAACTGTTAAGAGTTTCATAGCTTCCTTTTCCATTTCTCTGAACATACATAATAATGGAATCAGGGTCAAGAACGCTCTTTATTGACTTGCCGTCATTTGACGCAGCGTTCATTATATCGCTTATAGTTTTGCCCCTGAAGGAACCGTTTGTCTGCTTGACCTCTACCTGCCACTTATATGTAACCTTGCTCCCGTTCTGAGAAATGTCAAGAACTGTTTTTGACTTCTCGTTTACAGGCTTATAATAAACCGTCTTGTCAGAATGGAAGCCGTCAATACCTGCAGTATTTTTCACTGAATAATATCCACTGCTGTCAGGGTCGCCAAGATCATAGTCAGCGACCTTTGTTTCATAAGAAATAACTACCTCGTTATTGTCGCCTATGCTGTCAGGCAAAACAAGCTCACCGTCACTTGCAACCGTTGCATCAATAGTATCGTTTCCTATTTTAATGCTGACCTTCTGTCCTGCTTTAAGCATATTGTCAGTTATTGTCTTACCTTTAAGGGTGGAATTTTTGTCATTACATTTAACAGTTACTTCCCATTTAATTATACCTAATGTGTTATTATCTATCCAGCCACTTTTTGATATCTGATACTTATTATAAACAGTTTCACTTGATGTGATATCAGACCATGGATTGCTTTTATCAGGTCTTTGCATTTTAACTGTATTTGTAGTTTCCGCCTTGTCAGGATCAATAGCTGTCACATACTCGATAGTAATTTTTGACGCTGTTGTTTTATCGTCAAACGTAAGCGTGTTTCCGTCAAGTGTGTACTTTACATCTGAGCCATCGTCAGCTTTAAGTGTAAAGCTCCCCAGCTTTGCATCAGGAAATGCTTCATCATAAAGGTGATAGCCCTTTAGGTCTGCACCGCTAGGGTTGCTTACAACTATTTCCCATGTGACTTCATTATTGTCGTAGTCAACATTCTTGCCAGTTTTTGAGATCTTATCCTTCTTTGACTCAGAATAAATAGTTTTATCTGCTTTTACTCCATTTCCGTCTTTGTCATATGTAGTGGATTTGTTTTCCACCTTACCTGACATAACGAAATTCGGGTCGCTTGTAGGATATGGGGTCGTGTAGCTTATGGTAACATTTTCTTCACTGAATCCATCGCTGAAAACAAACTTTCCGCTTGCAGCGTCATAGCTTCCCGCACCCTCAGGTGAAACAACAAAACTGCCGTCTACAGCGTCCTTAAAAAGCTTGTCCTCGATCCTGTCAAGAGGCTTCTTTGCAGGATTGTTCACTGTGATAGTCCACTTAACTCCGTCTGCAGTTTCGCTTGCGCCCTTTACGGCAGACATAGTGAGCGGAGTGAAACCGCCTATTTCAACCGTCTGACCGCCTATCTCAACAGTGGTCTTATCGCCTGTATCTGTATCCTTACGCTTTACATTGCCCTCAAAACTTGCCTTACCGCTTATAGCGTCCTTCTCATTTTTCTGTTTATATCGCTCGTCAAACTCAATAAAAAGATACTTCTTTCCATCTATCTCGTCGACTCTGTACTTACCTGAAATTCCATGTCCTTCATCGAAGTGAGTATCCTCGACATCGCCCCAGGTTCCGTCTGACGGTATACCGCCCTCGGGCAGGCTAACATTATCATCGATAGGGAAATAAATATACCTATTGGTCATTTCGCCCTTATCAAAATCAAATTCCACATTGAATTCGATTTTTTTAGATTGGTCTTTTCCTGAACCGACCGCATCATAGGATTTTATCGTGACGCTATTCGCATCCTTATAAGAATAGCTTCCACCGTTATAGGAAACATCTCCACCTGCCACGGAAGTACCCTCAGTGGCACTTATTGCAGGCATAACAAGACTTGCCAGCACTGACACTGTCATAACTACAGACAGCACCACACCGAACAAGCGGCTGCGTTTTTTCCTTTCATTTTCTTTTAGATATTGCCGAACTTTACCGTTAAAATTCTGCAAAACGGATCACTCCCTCCGAAATTATACACTATTTATAATAAACGCTAGTCCACTGTGCCTATCCTTTTAAAAGGATATATCCTCAGTGAGACCTTTCCAAGCACTGCTTCCTCAGCAATACAGCCTATCCTCTTTGTACGGCTGTCAACAGATGTAGATCTGTGGTCGCCCATAACGAATATTCTCTCGTCAGGCACCTGATAAGGCAGCTCGATATCACATTCTCCCAGAGCTTTGCCGTCAACATACGGCTCATTCAAGGTTTTTCCGTTGACGATAACAGTACCGTCATCCTTGATATCCACCACATCTCCTGCTGTAGCGATAACACGTTTCAACAGTATTTTATTATTATAATAAAACGCAACTATATCGCCCTTCTGAAAGCTTCCACGCTTTCTGCACACCACCAGCTCGTCGTCATGCAAGGTCGGCGTCATACTTGTACCCGTTACTCTCAAAACAGGCAAAAATAACATTGATATGATCACTGCTGCTGCTGCCACAACAAGAAGCGACGCCACGGTGCTGCGGAGTATCCTAAGATATTCCCGCCTTTCATGATGCTTTTTTACCACCCGCTCGAGTGTCTGGACATCAGGAAGCTCAGGTTTTTTTAACACCTCGTTCTTGCTATCTGCCGCCATGATCTTCCTCCACTACCGGCTGCTCAACAACCAGCTTGTGACCTGTCAGTGCAGCTACCTGCCGCTCCAGCCTGTCAAGTCGGTCAGTGATACTTTTTTTATCTTCGAGCTTTTGAAGAAGCTTTTCATTCTCTGTGTTAAGCTTATCATATTCTTTTCGCAGATAAAGCATTAACTCGAGCAGCTCATTTTTCGACAATTTTTCAAGCGTCTTATCCTTCAAAAGCTTCACCTCCGACGCAGTATGTCTATATATTTACAAGTATTATATCACTTGATTTTCCATTTGTCAATCCCACAATATATCATATTTGTATTTTATTGCATATAAATATACTGATAGTTCGCACAATATTGATTTATCATTTTCACAGTGCCGGCAGATGATAAAACGGCATATTTATTAGCCTTGAACATGAAACAATACGAAACCTGCGTTTTTACGCTAATTGCAACTTTCCCCCAAAAAATCTTTCCTATTTTGATTATAGCAGCCTGCATAGTCAATATTTTAGCATCGTACACCAATATCATATTTATTAACATTCTGTAAACTTTGGCAAATGAATTTCTATCATTAGCCAAACACATATTCAGCCCCAGATTGGTCCTTATTTAACGACAAACGTTCACTGTAAAGCAAACAAACTTTACATATCTATATCGACAAGCTTTCAAACTTTACACGTTCAATAAAGCAAGAAAAAATCGGCAAATTTCATGTATTCACCGATCTATCATCAATTTTGCTTTCTCACAACAGCATATTCATCATCAAGCCTGTAATAAGGACAGCTATATTCGCTGTCGCTCATTGATCTGTATGCTTCGTCCTCGTCAAGATCTACCATGCAGCAGTAACATTCACAATCCTCATCAAAAACGTAATTCACACAGCTTTCGCAACGGCTGACTATTTTCTTTGCCTTTGTCATAACAGCCTCCTATTTAAGCACCTTTTTAAGTATACTATTTATAAATACAAGTGCGTCCTTCATTTTTTTCATATCACTATCTGAAACACTGGAAAATTTACCAAGTATATCATCAAGTATCTCGTTTTTCATCTTTTCCATAAAGCGCATAGCTTCGTCAGTGAGCCTGATGTTGATAACTCTGCGATTATCGGGGTTTTGCATTCTGATAACAAAGCCCTTGTCAACAAGCTGTGCCACAGCCCTTGTTGCCTGCTCATTAGAAGTGTTTATCTTGCTTGCAAGCTGTGACATTGTGAGCGTTCCCTCAATACATAGTGACAACATTATTATCTGCTGAGTTCTTGTTATATCATACTTTTTCTTATCAAACGTATCAAATACCAATTTTCTGCTGAGAGGGTATATCTCATACATTGACATGATACATTCACGACGTACATTGTCTACCATTATTACTTCCTCCACATAACACGCATATGAGCGTAGGTCGATTATTTTTCCACACACAGTAATTATATCATATGCTTCTCATTTGTCAATAGCAGAATTATATCAATATTTGATTTTGTTAAGTTATTCTTTTAGGGGTTTTGTTTATGAAGATAGATTATATGCGCATGGCAAGTTTTAGAATTTTACATATTAACAAAAAGTTCAGTCGAAATTTCTGTAAATTATAGCTGCCAGCTTAACACAAGACGGTAAGAATGTGGTATAATAATTAATGAAGTAAAAATAGATTATGGAGGTTTAAAGTATATGTTGTGTACTGAGTGTAAAAAAGAGCAAGAAAAACGTATTCCTAACGAGGAAAAAGAAAATGCACAGCCCGCCGAAAAAGTGTACAGCGACGTACATACAACACTGAAATCAAAGCGTTCAGCCGCTTTGATACTTTTGACTGGTGCTACGCTTATGCTTATAATGGTGTTCATTCTTTTTTGGCTTATCATGTTGCCGAATCTGCCACAAGACAACAGCGTCCTTGCGAATAACTGTGCAAATATATGCCAGACCGCTAAGGAATATATCGGGATCTGATCTTCAGGACGATCTGCTCCTGCCTTCGGGCGGGAGTTTTTTTGTTTTATGGCGATTTTACAAGCTTTTTACGGCACCTGCATTGACATCATATTCGTTTGGCGGTATAATAATACAGTATGATATAAGATGCCTTTCTTACGATAGGAGTTAGGAGAAATAAGAATATGAATAACAAGGTCTACGATAACAGAGAGTTATCATGGCTTAAATTTAACGAGAGAGTTCTTGAAGAAGCTCAGGACAGTGCTACACCGCTTCTTGAAAGATTGCTTTTTCAGTCGATATTTGCAAGCAATCTTGACGAGTTTTTTAGGGTGCGTGTGGGCTCGCTTTATGATTCCTCGCTTGTGGACGACGATCATAAAGACAACAAGTCCAAAATGCGTCCATCTGAACAGCTTTCTGCAATTTTTGAGCGTGTTCATGAGCTTATACCAATAAAAGATAAGACATACAAAGCTATCTGCGAGGAACTGGAGCTTAAAAATATAGTACATAAAAACATAAAGGCTCTCACTGAACAGGATAAGAAATTTCTTGAAGCTTATTATGCCTATGAGGTCAAGCCGTTCCTTAATGCGTTTATCATTGATAAAAGACACCCTTTCCCGTTTCTTGCAAATCAAAGTATTTATGCAGTCGCAAAACTCGCTTCAAAATCTGCCGTCACAGTGGGTATAGTTAGCTGTAACGAGAAATTCCAGCGTGTGATCTTTCTTCCTGATGACGAGGGGTGCATAAGCTATATCCTTGTAGAGGAGCTTATTCTCCATTATGCCGACAAGGCATTTGAGGGCTATAAAATAGAAGAAAAGGCTCTTATGAGGGTCACAAGAAATGCGGATATAGACGTTGACGAGGGCTTTGACTCGGAACTTGATTTCAGACAAAATATGTCTGAGCTTATCAACAAGCGTAAAAGGCTTTGCCCTGTGAGATTGCAGCTTTCAAAGCAAATATCCGACACTGTGCTGAACGAACTGCTTTCAAGGTTGGAGCTTTCAGAAAAGCAAGTCTTTGTGGAGAAAACTCCCCTTGATATGTCCTATGTGTTCGCTGTGTTTGACAAGGCATCGGACAGAAAAGAGCTTTTTTTTCCGAAGCAGGAGCCTCAGCCCTCTGCGATGATAGACCCGTCAAGGTCAATGATAGAGCAGATAGACGAAAAGGATCTTTTTCTGCACTATCCTTATGAGTCCATAAAGCCTTTTATCAGGCTTCTTGACGAGGCGGCTAAGGACGATAGCGTTACGTCTGTCAAAATGACTTTGTATCGTGTGGCGAAGAACTCCAAGGTCATAAAGGCGTTGTGCAACGCCGCTGAAAATGGCAAGGACGTGCTTGTGCTTGTGGAGCTGAGGGCACGTTTTGATGAGGAAAACAATATAGGCTGGTCAAAGCTTCTCGAGGAGTCAGGCTGTCATGTAATGTATGGTCCGCAGGGACTTAAAGTCCATTCAAAGCTTTGTCTTATTACAAGAAAAGTTGGCGACAGCGTAAAGTACACTGTTCAGGTGGGTACAGGAAACTACAACGAAAAGACCGCAGGGCTTTATACCGACCTTTGCCTTATGACTTCAAACAATGATATTGCTCAGGATGCTTGCGAGGTGTTCAGAACGCTGTCAATGGGCGAGCTTGTGGAAAGCTCAAAGGCACTTATGGTCGCTCCCCACTGTCTGCAAAATAAGGTAGTGGAGCTTATGGATAATGAGATAAGCATTGCAAGAGCAGGCGGTGAGGGATATGTTGCCGCAAAGCTCAATTCTCTTACTGATAAGGTGCTTATGGACAAGATAATAGAATGTTCTCAGGCAGGCGTGAAGGTAGAGCTTGTTATAAGAGGTATATCCTGCCTTGTGGCAGGCGTGGAGGGCGTTACTGACAATGTTCAGATACGCTCAATAGTTGGCAGATATCTTGAACACGCAAGGATATATATTTTCGGCACAGGTGTTCGCAAAAAGGTATACATATCCAGCGCAGACTATATGACAAGAAACACCACAAGGCGAGTTGAGGTCGCCGCACCTATCCTCAGTGAAGAAGTAAAAAAACGTGTCCTCGATATTTTTGACACCCAGATGCAGGACAACGTAAAAGCAAGGATAATGCAGCCTGACGGAAAATATGTCCGTGCAGAGCGTGGAGATATCGCCATTGACGCACAAAGCAGATTTTACACTGAAGCATACGCCAATGCACCAAAGCCTGCTCCTGTTAATGATTCAAAGGCTGTCGAGCCTGAAAAGGAGAAAAAGGGCTTTTTAGGCTGGCTCAAAAGGCTTTTCAGAAGAAAAAAGAAATAATATACAATGCGGTCATATTCTATATGGCTGCATTTTTTTGTACAAAAAAAAGGACAGACTTTCGCCTGTCCCTTAAATTTTTATTCATTACTTCTTATCTGCAAAAGCATTGTTGATAGCTGAAACAAGACCCTTGATAGAAGATACGATGATATCTGAGTGTCTGCCGACGCCCCAATACATCTTATCACCGCAGGAAATTCCAACATACGAAACAGCCTCAGATGTTGACTTTCTTTCAAGAGCGTGTTCTGTGTATGTTTCCACGGTAAAATCAAAGTTCAAAGCCTGCTTGATAGCATTTGCCACAGCGTCAAGACGTCCGTTGCCCTCTGCTGTGTGATCGTCTGTTACGCCGTTTACTGAAGCTGTGATAGCGGCGCAGATAGTGCCGTTCTGCTTCTGAACATAGTGTGCTTCAGGAATGTCAACAGGTGCGCACTTGTTGAGGTACTCGTCCTTGAATATCTTGTAGACCTCATCAGGCATAAGCTCCTTGTGCTTGTGGTCTGAAACAGCCTTTACCTTATAGCCAAAGTCCTCTCTCATCTTCTTTGGAAGATCGTAGCCGAACTGATTTTGGAGGATAAAGCCTATTCCTCCCTTGCCTGATTGCGAGTTTATTCTGATAACGTCACCGTCATACTCTCTGCCAACGTCATGCGGATCGATAGGAAGATAAGGAACTGTCCACTTGTCACAGCTCTTTTCTTTTCTCCAGTTCATGCCCTTTGCGATAGCGTCCTGATGTGAGCCTGAGAATGCAGCGAATACAAGTGCGCCTGAATATGGGCTTCTGTCATAAACCTTCATTCTTGTAACTCTCTCGTAAAGCTCTACCAGTGCAGGCATATCTGAGAAGTCCAACTTAGGGTCAACTCCGTGAGTGTACATATTAAGTGCGATAGTAACGATATCGGCATTGCCTGTTCTCTCACCATTGCCGAAACAAGTACCCTCTATTCTGTCAGCACCTGCAAGCAGACCCATTTCGCAGTCTGCCACTGCACAGCCTCTGTCATTATGTGGGTGAAGTGAAACTATAACGTTCTCTCTGTTGTGAAGAGTGTCGCACATATACTCTACCTGCTGAGCATAAACATGAGGCATTGACATTTCAACTGTTACAGGCAGGTTGATGATGACCTTGTTATCAGGTGCAGGCTGCCAGATGTCGATAACAGCGTTGCAAATATCTCTTGCAAACTCAGGCTCTGTGCCTGTGAAGCTCTCAGGAGAATACTCGAATACGATATTGCCCTTTGCGTGCTTCTTATACTCGTTACAGAGCTTTGCACCGTCTGTAGCTATCTTGATTATCTCTTCCTTAGACTTTCGGAAAACCTGCTCTCTCTGTGCAACAGATGTTGAGTTATAAAGGTGGACAACAGCGTTCTTTGCACCGTCGATAGCTTCAAATGTTTTCTTTATGATATGCTCTCTTGACTGTGTAAGCACCTGAATAGTAACATCATCAGGTATCATGTTCTTCTCAATAAGTGTGCGGCAGAACTCATACTCTGTTTCAGAGGCGGCAGGGAAACCTATCTCTATCTCCTTAAAGCCTATCTCAACGAGCTTTGTGAAAAACTCCAGCTTTTCTTCAAGGCTCATAGGAATGATAAGAGCCTGATTTCCATCTCTCAGGTCAACAGAGCACCATGCTGGTGCGTGGTCAACATACTCTTTTTCAGCCCACTTCATGCACTTTACAGGAGGCATATAATAGCCTCTCTCATACTTTTCTACGTTTTTCATGTCAGATCCTCCTTATAAATATAAAGCCGATAATTATTTTGATAGTGATGTGGAAAAGGGCATAAAAAAATCGCCACTCCTACCAAAAAGGAGAGACGAGCTTTGCCGTGTTACCACTCTCATTCATATACGGCTCACACCGCATATCTCAGCCGCATCTATCAATGCGTATCTCTATAACGGGAGAACCCGTGAGCGGCTAATAAGATTTCACCGTTCAGGCTCGGGGACGAGTTATCACAAATTCCGCATACCGTCTTGCACCCACCGACGGCTCTCTGTAATGTCAGAACTTTGCTTTTGTTCCTGTCAACGCCTTTGTCATATTGTTTTTATTATACCCATACTTCCCGCTTTTGTCAATAGGACAATTGTCGATTTAACAATTTGTTAATATTCGATGCTAAATCGTTTTCCCTGACGTTAAATGTAGGGGCTGGCGTCCCATGCAAAATAATCTTAAAATATTCTTATTACGCTTTTCAAATGCTTAAAAGTATCTTAATTAGCCTGTCTGTCGGTTGACAAAGAATAAGCAATGGTCTATAATAATAGATGCTGGCTGAGGGGGTTACCCCTCATACTTTTGTACAAAAGGGGATCTATAACATGATATTTGAAAACATTAAAAAGCTTGTAACATATGGTCTGGAAAGCGGACTTATTGAGGAGAGCGACAGAGTTTATACTACAAACAGGCTTCTTGAAGCCCTTGACCTTGAGGAATATGACGAGCCAGCGGAGGAGTTTTCTGACGTTGATCTTGAAAGCACTCTCAAAGAGCTTCTCGATTACGCTGTGGAAAAGGGCCTTACAGAAAATTCTATTGTATACAGAGATCTTTTCGACACAAAACTCATGGGGCTTCTTACTCCAAGACCGTCAGAGGTAGACACAAAGTTCTGGGGACTTTACAACCACCAGTCTGCAAAGGTCGCAACTGACTATTTCTACAAGCTTTCGCAGGACACGGACTACATAAGAAGATACAGAGTAAAGAAGGATATGCGCTGGATAGCTCCAACTGAGTACGGCGACCTTGATATAACTATCAATCTTTCCAAGCCTGAAAAAGACCCGAAAGCCATTGCGGCGGCAAAGCTTGCAAAGCAGTCGGGATATCCTAAGTGCCTGCTGTGCTATGAGAACGTGGGATATGCAGGACGAGTGAACTCCCCTGCAAGACAGAACCACCGTGTTATATCCCTTAAAATAAACGGCACAGACTGGGGACTTCAGTATTCCCCATATGTTTATTACAACGAGCATTGTATCCTTTTCAATAAGAAGCATACTCCTATGGTAATAGACCGCTCGGCATTTGAGAAGCTTTTTGACTTTGTTAGACAGTTTCCGCACTATTTCATAGGTTCAAACGCTGACCTGCCTATCGTTGGCGGATCTATCCTTTCGCACGAACATTTTCAGGGCGGTCATTATACTTTTGCAATGGCGAAAGCCCCTGTTGAAGAAAAGATAGTTTTCAAGGGCTTTGAGAACGTTGACGCAGGTATCGTTAAATGGCCTATGTCAGTTATCAGAATAAACAGCGAGGATAAAAACGCTCTCGTTGACCTTGCTGACAAGATACTCAAAGCTTGGAGAGGCTACACCGACGAAGAAGCGTTCATTTACGCTGAAACTGAAGGCGAGCCACACAACACTATCACACCTATCGCAAGAATGAGGGACGGCAGATATGAGCTTGACCTTGTGCTTAGAAACAACATCACCACTGAGGAATATCCTCTTGGCGTTTATCATCCGCATCAGGAGCTTCACCATATAAAGAAAGAGAATATCGGTCTTATCGAAGTAATGGGGCTTGCAGTGCTTCCGTCAAGACTTAAAGGCGAAATGGAGAAGCTTGCTCAGGTTCTGGTCACAGAGGGAACAGAGGGTGTACGCCGTGACGAGATGATCGAAAAGCACGCTGACTGGGCTGAGGAGATATCAAAGAAAAACAATATAACAGCCGAGAACGTTCACGAGGTCTTGCAGAAAGAAATAGGCATCGTGTTCGCAAAGGTGCTTGAACATGCAGGCGTTTATAAGAGAAACAAAGACGGAAAAGCTGCATTTGAAAGATTTATAGACTATGTGAACAACAAGTAATAAAGAAAGAGGTGAACGCCCGTATCTCGCAGAAGAGATCCTGCAAGGGTGCGGGCATTTTTATGCTCAGATTTACAAGACAGCATATAAAGGAAACAGCAATAATTCTGGCAATAGTCATTTTTATAGGCACACTGTGGTTTTTAGGCTACAAAAGGCATATAAGAGATACGATCAATCAGGCTTATGACGTGACGCCTATATCCGCCATACAGTTACAGCTTGCGTCGTCATCAAAGGCTGATAAGCTTATGATAGTGGCTCACCCTGATGACGAAGTGCTTTGGGGCGGAGGACATCTTTATGATAAAGGC
>ENA-USYV01000250-USYV01000250.1-human-gut-metagenome-genome-assembly--contig:-NODE-250-length-63979-cov-13.925370_pt1 | contig 63979 bp, 43 predicted proteins | sample MGYA00250066_ERZ773514 | MGnify/ENA primary metagenome ERZ773514 (study PRJEB29103, sample SAMN06112049) | human gut metagenome | biome: human gut; feature: ankylosing spondylitis patient; material... | reverse complement strand
GCTAACCGTTGGAAGGGAAAAAGTATAGGAATGCCTAAGAACGGAGTTAGCTATTGCATTTAGTTCATTTTTGTACGATTTTGAGTAAATTCCATCATCCGATATGCATTAATATAATTTTAAGTCGATATTAATGCATTTTCATCGAATTTATTAATGAGATACGCTTTTCTTTGCATTTGGAAAATGTAAATTTTAAGAATCATGAAAAACCGTTTAATAAGTCTGTGCCTGCTGTGTGCTTGTTGCATGATGGTCAAAGCTGACGATCTGAAGCTGTGGTATAAGCAACCGGCTAAAGTATGGACTGAAGCATTACCTCTGGGTAATTCGCGTTTAGGCGCCATGGTCTATGGCGGAGTAGTTAACGAGCAAATACAGCTGAATGAAGAGACCGTCTGGGGTGGTGGTCCGCACCGGAACGATAGTCCGAAGGCACTCGGCGTATTGCCTACGGTCAGGGAGTTGCTTTTTTCCGGACGTGAGAAGGAAGCTGAAAAAGTGATTGCCGATAACTTTTTTACCGGACAACATGGTATGCCGTTCCAAACCATTGGCAGTTTAATGCTGGAATTTGAAGGACATGCTGACTATTCCGATTATCGCAGGGAACTGGATTTGGAGAAAGCGATAGCCTCTGTACGCTATAAAATAGGTGAAGTAAACTATACTCGTACCGTGTTTACATCCTTGGCAGATAATGCTCTGATTGTGCGTATCGAAGCCGACAAACCGGGAGCAGTCAATTTTACCACTCGATATAGCACTCCGTACAAAGAATACGAAATAAAAAAGAACGGTAAAAGCCTGCTGCTGTCCGGACATGGCTCTGCACACGAAGGCATTCCGGGTGCCATCCGCTTTGAAACCCGTACGCAGATAAAGGCCGAGAAAGGCAAAGTCAACGTCACCAACGACTGTATCGAAGTGAAAGGAGCAGACGCAGCAGTGATCTATGTTGCCGCTGCTACTAACTTTGTCAATTATAAAGACGTAAGTGCCAATGAAACCCGCCGTGCAACAGAGTTCTTGTCGCAGGCCATGAAACGCCCCTATGCACAAGCCCTTGCCGCTCATGAGGAGGCTTATCAAAAGCTGTTCGGACGTGTCTCGCTGAATGTAGGTGCTTCCAGCAAGGAAGAAACTTCCTACCGCATTAAGCACTTTAACGAGGGAAAAGACCTGGGATTGGTAGCCCTGATGTTCCAGTTCGGACGTTATTTGCTTATCTCTTCTTCACAACCCGGTGGGCAGCCTGCAGGTTTGCAAGGTATCTGGAATCATGAATTGCTGGCTCCGTGGGATGGAAAATATACTATCAATATCAATACGGAAATGAACTACTGGCCGGCAGAAGTAACTAATCTGCCCGAAATGCATCAACCTCTTTTCCAGATGGTGAAAGAACTGTCCGAGTCGGCACAAGGCACTGCGCGTACTTTGTATGATTGCCGGGGCTGGACGGTGCATCATAATACGGACCTGTGGCGTATGGCCGGTCCGGTGGATGGTGCTTCGTATGTTTGGCCTTTGGGCGGTGCGTGGCTCAGTCAGCACTTGTGGCAACATTATCTCTATACAGGAGATCAGGCTTTCCTGCAGACTGCCTATCCGGCTTTGAAAGGGGCAGCTGATTTCTTCCTCGATTTCCTGGTAGAGCATCCTAAGTACGGCTGGATGGTTTGTGCACCGTCTATGTCTCCCGAGCAAGGTCCTCCGGGAACAGGAACCATGTTGACCGCTGGATGTACCATGGATACTCAGATAGTATTGGATGCTTTGACTTCCGTACTGTCCGCCACGAAGTTGTTATATCCCGATCATACATCGTATTGCGATAGCCTGCAAGGCATGATCAAGCGCTTGCCTCCTATGCAGATAGGCAAACATAACCAGTTGCAGGAATGGCTTGCTGATGTGGATGACCCGCATAATGATCACCGTCATGTTTCCCATTTGTATGGGCTTTATCCGAGTAATCAGATTTCTCCTTATGCCCATCCGCAGCTTTTCCAAGCCGCTAAGCGTTCGCTCCTCTATCGGGGTGATATGGCTACGGGATGGTCTATCGGCTGGAAAATTAATCTTTGGGCACGCCTACTCGATGGAGATCATGCGTATACAATTATTAAAAATATGCTGAAGCTGGTGGAGAAGGGTAATCCTGACGGACGCACTTATCCGAATATGTTCGATGCACACCCGCCTTTCCAAATTGACGGAAACTTCGGTTTCACGGCAGGCGTAGCCGAAATGTTGCTTCAAAGCCATGATGAAGCTCTGCACCTGTTACCTGCCCTGCCTACGGCATGGAGCAAAGGTAGTGTGAAAGGTCTGGTGGCACGTGGTGCTTTCGAAGTTGATATGGACTGGGATGGCGGTGAGCTGACGACGGCTATTGTAACTTCACGTATCGGTGGAAACTTGCGTATACGTTCGTATGTACCGCTGGAAGGTGCCGGCTTGAAAGAAGCTAAAGGTGAGAACCCGAACCCGTTGATGAAACGTGGAGATATCAAGGAGCCCTTGGTGGCAGAGGGCCTAAAGGCGCAGTACCCCATCCTGTACAGGATATACGAGTATGATATACAGACCCGACCGGGAGAAAAGTACACATTGCAAAGAGCGTTTTAAAAAAGTGATATAGATAAAATAGGTTATGGTAAAAAGAATAAATTGGTTTATTGTATGTATGCTGTTTTCAATAGGTGTTACAGCACAAGCTGCTGGCAAGCAGTATAATTCGTATAAAGGATTGGTGATGGCCGGTTATCAGGGGTGGTTCAATGCCCCTGATGACGGTGCCGGTCGTGGTTGGTATCACTATACCGGGCACGACGGTTTTCGCCCCGGTTCTTGTACGATTGATTTTTGGCCTGAAGTATCGGAATATAAAAAACTGTATAAGACGGAGTTCAAGTTTGCCGATGGAACTCCGGCCTATACTTTCTCTTCGCATGATGAATCTACGGTGGATACTCACTTCAGATGGATGAAAGAGTACGGGCTGGATGGAGTTTTCATGCAACGCTTTGTAGGCGAGATTCGCAATAAGAGCGGATTGAATCACTTCAACATAGTACTGAACTCAGCAATGAAGGCTGCTAATAAGTATGAACGCGCCATTTGCGTGATGTATGATTTGAGTGGTATGCGCCCTGGCGATGAAGAGGTCCTGCTAAAGGATATTGTCGACATAGCTCAGCGCCATGCTTTAAAGGATCATGCTAAGAACCCGTCCTATCTGTATCATAACGGGAAACCACTGGTTACAATCTGGGGTGTAGGGTTCAATGACCGTCGCCGTTATGGTCTGAACGAAGCAGAAAAGATTATTAATGGTTTGAAATCACAGGGGTTTAGTGTAATGTTGGGAGTACCCACGCATTGGCGTGAACTGAATGGTGATACCGAGTCGGACCCTCGCTTGCATGAATTGATAAAACGGTGTGATGTTGTGATGCCGTGGTTCGTGGGACGTTATAATGAGAATTCATATCCCCGTTATCAGAAACTGATTAAAGATGATATTGCCTGGGCTAAGAAAAATAAAGTAGACTATGCTCCTCTGGCTTTTCCGGGCTTCTCCTGGCGTAATATGAAAGGTCATGAGAATAGTGTGCAAATACCGCGCAATAAAGGTTCGTTCCTTTGGAAACAGTTATCCGGTGCTATCAAGGAAGGGGCCGAAATGATTTATGTAGCCATGTTTGATGAAATAGACGAAGGTACAGCTATCTTTAAGTGTGCTAAAAAAGTTCCTGTTGGTGCCAGTACATTTGTGCCCATTGAAGAAGGGATCGGAAGTGACCATTATTTATGGTTGGTAGGTCAGGCCGGTAAAATGTTGCGTAAAGAAAAACCGTTGGAAATGAAACAACCGGAACGTAAATAAGTCAAAGTAGAATCTGGATATATAACATAAGAAACGTCTGACTTGGGAGTATCCAGGTCAGACGTTTTTCTTTTGGAGTATCTATTTGTTTCAGTTTTGCTCGTCGATAATTTCCATTAAGGAGAACTTGTATTCTGTTCCCAGCGAAGCAGCATATTCTTTGCAGAAAGCATCATAGACAGTCTTGGCAAGCCCTTTCTTGCCTTGCTGACAAAGAATGCGGCATTTTACACAAAGAGCTTCCTCGTTGATGTAGTCATGTTGGAATAGTGTATCTGCAATTTTTAGCTTTAACGTCTCCGAGAGGTCTTCCCGCTTCAGTAATCTGCAAAGCAGATCGATAGTGCTATTTGAAAAATCGTTTTTGAACGTATCGATCCAATCGGTTTCCATATTAGGTAACATCATACCACGTAGCAATAACTCAAGCAGCTTCTCTAAGTTCTGACTATTATTCTCTTTATATAAATGAAGTGCTTCCAGATAGTCGCAAATAGTCCCTTCTTCAAACTGTATGCTCCAGAAGCCATTTTGATTCAATATTTTGATATCGCCTACTTTTTCCAATAAACCGCGTAGTTTACTCATATATACATTACGGTTATTCTTGGCAGATTCATCCGTCTTGTCATACCATAATAGCTGGATTAGTTTATGACCAATGATTCCTTTGGAGTCTCTTCCGGTATAGAGTATAAGCAATATCAATAAAGCCTTAAGGGTTGGAGTAAATAAGGCTGTAATGTCATTGCCTTCTTTGTCCACAACATGGAAGCCACCAAAGAAACAAACACATCCCTTGGAGAAATCATAATTGTGGAATGTCGTTGTCTCTGTGTGTATAGGCATTTCTATTTTTATCTCAGATATATCATTGATTAGAGAGCCATCTGCTGTTTCTGATTGGAGGCTGTTTGTTTCCGCTTTCTTGTTGTTCTCGGCGGCGGTCTTGACCCGGTTTATTTCAGCCTTTTTCTTTCTATAATAGAAGACTCCCATTCCGGCAATAACCAGTATTCCGACTATAATGTACAGCCATATAGATGGCTGATCGTTTTGACTGGTATTGTCTGCAACCACATCAGGCTGCTTAAAGGATGAAATGGGAATCGGAGGGAAATTCAGTTCATAGATGCCTATATCAGCTTTTCCGCTTACTTCAGCTTGGTGAATCACTGTATATAACTTCTTTTGTTTTGGTGAATAGTATATGTTGGTATACATATACTGAGCCTCTAATTTCAGTCCTATAGGCAATGACATGAGCTCAAAATGTGGTGTTTGAGTATCAATTTTCATCAACGTACCACCTTGCTGGGTACTGAAGAAGTAAAAACATTTTTTTTCAGTATCATAAACCATGTTTTCACTGGGTTGAAAATCTCCTCCGTCCGGAATCTGGGTGAATTCCCATAGCTTATTGGCTTGCTGGGTCAAAAGGTTGACAGCATACAAATCATAATAGTTGCGGGGAGATAATTCTTGCCGTCCGGATGGGCAACCGCGTCCTCCAAAGATATAAAGTGTGCTGTCAACTATGACAGAACTGGAAGAGTATCTGGGATGAATATTCGTCAGATTGAGGTGACGCTGCGGGGTATCCTCATAAGGATAGCAGATCAATAGCTTGTTATTATAATGATAATGTCCATATCCACCGAAGCTGATCAGTGAAGAATTGGCCGGATTATAAACGAGTGTATTATTCCAATAGTCATGTTCTTGTACGGCTGCCTGTGTCCCTTTCCAGCTTTGTGAAGCAGGATCAAAGAATGAATATAGATTTTCATTCAGGTTGTAGGATAACAACTGATGTTGCTCTGGTAGATATATCAACTGGTTGGGATAGTTGGCTACAAACTCACCGCCTTTTACCTGAATGGTGTCAGTTATCCTTTCATCCGTATGGAAAACATACAGCTTTTGTTTATTGTTGGCTATGTAGAAAGTTCCGACAGTAGGATCGAATGCTACAGAGGGAGAAGATTTGAATTGCTGTGAATGAATCTTCTTCCAGGTGATATACTGGTCTATAATCCAACGGGTATTTTTGCCGGAAGCCGGACTGTGGGAAATCTCGTCATAACAGACTTCCTTATTATGGCGCGCCATTTTCCACAAACGTATCTCCTGTAATCCGCGCTTGATACTGATATCTCTTAAATTAACGGAAGCCACATCGGCTAAAGAGAAGCCCTCATAGGGACAATAGCCGAAAGCAAAGCGTAGTTTCTGCGTACCCTTCAGGTCGGGATAATTCACATTGATTTCCGTACTATCATATAATACGGTAATATTTCCCTCTTTAACATCGAGGGTCAGGCTGGCTGAAGTCCAAGTTTCACGCCTCACTTCTTTTTGAATGGGGTGTACTGCATCTCCAGTGACCAGAATTGGGAAGCGTCGGTCGTTTTCGCTGACACTGTACATCAGATCGACATTCTTATTGTTTTCAGTAATGATGCGGAATACGGTTCCGAATACATTATCGGGTCTCACCCAGAGGTTAAAACTCAGGGTAATTTTGTCTCCTTTAGTCTCTATGGGCTTTCCATCTTCTAATACCATACTGGTAAACTCAGAATTCTGAAGCGGGTAGGATTGGATATGCAAACCATATTCAGGAAGCTGAGCGACTGAACGCATACACATCAACAGAAGAAAGATAATAGATTGTGTCTTTTTCATTTTGTATGTCCTTAATGAAGTATTAGCTCGTACAAAAGTAGTGTTTTTTGGTGAAAACCGATTACTTATTTATGCAATTATTACGGCTAGGCTTCGCTTTTCCTGCAAAAGTGATTCATTAAGTGGATTTTAATGTTTCATTAATTATTGTTTTATCATTTTATTAAGCGGTTGCCGTTTACTTTGCATAAAAATAGATTAAAATCTGATAATATGAACTTAAAAAGGCACTTATTCTTATTTGCAGGAATATTATCCTGCTCTTTTCTAATGGCTCAGCAGCCAAGTGATATTTTGTCCGTTTCAGCATCGACTAATGTAGAAAAAGCTTCGTTAGCTTTTGATAAGGATCAAAAGACAATGTGGGAAGTTAGTGGTCAGGACTTGAAAGCAGACCAATGGTTGATGTTTACTATCCAGACTCCTGGTGATGTATGTGAGCTTGGGGTTCAGATGCAAGGTGTTTCTAAAGAGGATTTAAAGCAACTGATGAATATCTTTGTTACATATGATCCTATGAATCTGGGAGTGCCTGTCGATTATCAGGTACAGGGTAGCGCTAAAGAGATGCGGTTGAAGTTTTCACCTAAATATGGGGCACATGTCCGGTTGGCTTTTAAGGGAGGTGATCGTGTTAAACCTTTTATGGTAAAGGAGGTATCTGTTCTTCTGGCTGATAAGGAATTGAAAGATCGGAAAGGAGAAAAGACTTCGCTACGCTATATGGACCCTACGCTTCCGGTGGAAGAACGTGTAGAAAGCCTGTTGTCTGTGATGACGCCGGAAGATAAAATGGAACTGATACGTGAGGGCTGGGGCATTCCCGGTATTCCTCATTTGTATGTACCGCCCATTACAAAGGTGGAAGCTGTACATGGCTTCTCATATGGTAGTGGAGCTACTATCTTTCCCCAGGCTCTTGCAATGGGGGCAACTTGGAATAAGAAGTTGACGGAAGAAGTGGCAATGGCAGTTGGCGATGAAACTCTTTCGGCAGGTACTATGCAGGCATGGTCTCCGGTACTGGATGTAGCTCAGGATGCCCGTTGGGGACGTTGTGAGGAAACATTTGGAGAGGATCCGGTTTTGGTATCGCAAATTGGTGGAGCTTGGATTAAAGGCTACCAGTCTATGGGGTTGTATACTACTCCGAAACATTTTGGTGGTCATGGTGCTCCGTTGGGAGGACGCGATTCTCATGATATAGGATTGTCTGAACGTGAAATGCGCGAAGTACATTTGGTTCCGTTCCGTCATGTGATTCGTAACTATGATTGCCAATCTTTGATGATGGCTTATTCGGATTTCCTGGGTGTTCCGGTAGCTAAAAGTAGAGAATTACTACATAATATTTTGCGTGAGGAATGGGGATTCAGCGGCTTTATCGTTAGCGACTGTGGTGCTATAGGTAACTTGACTGCCCGTAAGCATTATACGGCTAAAAATAAAATAGAAGCTGCTAACCAGGCTTTGGCTGCCGGTATTGCTACAAACTGTGGTGATACTTATAATGATAAGGAGGTGATACAGGCCGCAAAGGATGGACGTATCAATATGGAGAATCTTGATGAGGTGTGCCGCACAATGTTGCGTATGATGTTCCGCAATGAACTGTTTGAAAAAGCACCAAACAAGCCATTGGACTGGAATAAGATTTATCCGGGGTGGAATTCGGATAGTCATAAAGAAATGGCACGTCAGGCTGCTCGTGAATCTATTGTACTGTTAGAAAATAAGGATAATATTTTACCTCTGTCTAAAGACATGCGTACGATTGCTGTGTTAGGTCCCGGTGCAAATGATCTTCAGCCTGGTGATTACACTCCTAAACTTCAGCCTGGTCAGTTAAAATCTGTGTTGACTGGTATCAAACAAGCGGTAGGAAAACAGACAAAAGTGATTTATGAGCAAGGTTGTGATTTTACAAGCTTGGGTGAAAACAATATTGCAAAGGCGGTAAAAGTAGCTTCACAATCAGATGTGGTGCTATTGGTTTTGGGAGATTGTTCAACCAGTGAGGCTACGACAGATGTATATAAAACATCCGGTGAGAACCATGATTATGCAACCTTGATTTTGCCAGGTAAACAACAGGAATTATTGGAAGCTGTTTGTGCAACTGGAAAACTTGTTATATTGATTCTTCAGGCGGGGCGCCCTTATAATCTGTCTAAGGCGTCAGAGTTGTGTAAGGCTATCCTTGTGAATTGGTTGCCGGGACAAGAAGGTGGTCCGGCCACAGCAGATGTGCTGTTTGGTGATTATAATCCTGCCGGTCGTTTGCCGATGACTTTTCCACGTCACGTAGGTCAGCTCCCTCTCTATTATAACTTTAAAACTTCCGGTCGTCGTTATGAATATTCGGATATGGAATATTATCCTCTTTACTATTTCGGATATGGTTTGAGTTATACTTCATTTGAATATTCTGGTCTGAAAATACAGGAAAAAGAAAATGGTAATATTACAGTGCAGGCTACTGTGAAGAACATAGGTCAACGGGCCGGTGATGAGGTGGTACAACTGTATGTAACGGATATGTATGCCAGTGTGAAGACACGTATTACAGAATTGAAAGACTTTACCCGTATTCATCTGAAACCAGGTGAAGCGAAAACAGTTTCTTTTGAACTGACACCTTATGAACTATCACTGTTGAACGATCATATGGACCGGGTTGTAGAGAAAGGTGCTTTCAAAATCTTAGTTGGAGGTGTAAGTCCTCAGTATGTGGCCAAAGACCGTATTAAGGATAGTGTGGGTTATGCAGATTCCAAAAGAGGTTTGTCCGGTATGCTTGAATATACTCATGAATTTGCTGCAGATTTCGGTTTGACTTTATTCAAAGTGGAAGAAAACTTGGTAAAGAATCAGAAAACTATTTGGGTGTCTGTCAAAAACAATGGAACTTTGATGGATACAGGAAAAATTGAAATGTATGTCGGAGGTAAGAAAGTAGGCAATAACGTTCATTATGAGTTAGCTCCGGGAGAAGAGAAACTGATACCTTTCAGTGTAGATAAGGAGAATACGGATCCAGTTATATTTACTACCAAATATAAAGTGTTATCTATATAATTTTGATACTATGAGAAAACTATTAGCATTCTTATGTATCTGTGTACAGATTGTCCCGTCATGGGGGCAATCTGTTCTGCGTACTCCAAATGGGGTAAAAGTAGAGACTGGAACGACTTGTATGGAGTTGGAATGTTTCTCTTCTTCTATCATCCGCGTGAAGAAATATCCAGTCGGAAAGACACCTGATAAGCAATCATTGTCTGTCACTATGCAACCAGAAAAGGTAAAATACAAATTGCAAGAGACAAAAGGTGAAGTGATTCTTGCTACTTCCGAATTAGTAGCAATTATGGATATTGCCCAAAAACAAGTTCGTTTTACTGATAAAGATGGTAAGGTCTTGTTAGCTGAGAAGCCTTCTTCTATTGGTTTTACTCCATTCAATGATGCGGGAAATTCTACCTATCAGGTTCGCCAGACTTTCGTGTTGGATAGTGATGAGGCCATTTATGGTTTGGGACAACACCAGCAGGGGCGGATGAACCAGCGTAACCAGACTATTTTCCTGCAACAGGCGAATACGGAAATCTGTATTCCTTTGGTTCATTCTATCAAAGGTTATGCTTTATTTTGGGATAATTATTCTCCCACAACTTTCACTGATAATGCAGAGGGTATGACCTTTGATTCGGCAGTGGGTGATTTGTGTGATTATTACTTTGTTTATGGTGGTGGAGCGGATGGAGTTGTGGCTGGATTGCGTGAACTAACCGGACAAGCTCCTATGTTCCCACTTTGGACTTATGGCTTTTGGCAATCAAGAGAACGCTATGTTAGTCAGGATGAGCTGGTAGGCGTGGTCAGGAAGTATCGTGATTTAAAAATTCCCTTGGATGGTATCATTCAGGATTGGCGTTACTGGGGTGAGGATCATAAAGACTGGAATGCAGTTGAGTTCCGTAATCCGAAGTTCTCTGATCCTAAAAAGATGATGGAAGAAGTACATCGTTTGAATGCTCATGCCATTATTTCAGTATGGCCTTCTTTTGGTCCGGAAACCGGGATTTATGCAGAATTGAAATCACAGAATAAGTTGATGGTGCATGAGACTTTTCCACAGAATAATGGAGTGAAAGTATATGATACCTATGATCCGGTAGCAAGAGATATCTACTGGAAATATATGAATAAGAATATGTTCAGCATCGGAATGGATGGCTGGTGGCTGGATGCAACCGAACCGGAACATGGTCCGATAAAAGAGGGTGATTTGGACTTTCAGACTTATCTGGGCTCTTTCCGCAAGGTTCGTAATGCTTTTCCGATTGTGAGCGTGGGAGGTGTATATGATCATCAAAGACAGGAAACTTCTGATAAGCGTGTTTTCATTCTGACTCGTTCTGCCTTTGCCGGTCAGCAACGTTATGCTGCACAAGCGTGGTCGGGTGATGTGGTTTCTGATTGGGGTGTGCTACGTAATCAGATATCTGCAGCGTTAAATCTCTCTTTGACAGGTATTCCTTATTGGAACTCGGATATTGGTGGTTTCTTCTCTGCCAACAAATTTCCGGAAGGTGTAAAGGATCCGGCATTCCATGAATTGTATGTACGCTGGATGCAATTTGCTACTTTTACAGGGATGATGCGTTCGCATGGTACAAACACGCCTCGGGAAATCTTCATGTTTGGTGAACGTGGATATTGGGCTTTCGATGCACAAGAGAAAATGATCAATCTCCGTTATCGCCTGTTGCCTTATATTTATTCAACTTCATGGAAGATTACTTCTGAAGGTGAAAGCTTGATGCGTGCTTTATTCTCAGATTTCCCTGAAGATAAGGAAGTGCTGGATTTGGGTGATGAATATCTTTTCGGAAAATCTATATTAGTAGCTCCGGTTACCAGCGAGACCAGAAGTCGCTCTTTATATTTGCCGGCAGGAACCCGGTGGATTGATTTCTGGACTGGCGAAGTTCAAGACGGTGGATGTGAAATCACTCGTGAAACACCTGTTGATATAATTCCATTGTATGTGAAAGCTGGTTCTATCATTCCTGTTGGTCCTACTGTTCAGTTTGCAACAGAGAAATCATGGGACGATTTACAGCTTCGTATTTATCCAGGAGCTAATGGAGAATTTACTCTGTATGAAGATGAGGATGATAATTATAACTATGAAAAAGGTAAATACTCCACTATCCGTATGACGTGGAATGATAAGGAGCGAAAACTGACTATCCATCCTCGTCAAGGTAACTATAATGGTATGTTGCAAGAACGTAAATTTCATATTGTTCTTGTAAATGGACAAGACGGATTAGGGTTGGATAATGAGTCATATACTGTAAATGTGGAATACCAAGGGAAAAAAATAAATATAAAACTACCATGAAGAAATTAGCGAAATTAGTGAGTATAACTTTAGTTTCAGGACTGATAAGTAGTTGTACTTCCGAGCAAGTTCCGGTTAAGAATGATAGAATTGTAACCAATCCTATTGATCTGAACTATCGTTTCCAACCTAATGATGAGTCACGGCGTGAAGCGGCTGATCCTGTACTGGAATATTTTAAAGGATACTATTATATGTTTGCCTCTAAATCCGGTGGATACTGGCGTTCTGAAGACCTGGCAAAATGGGAATATATCCCTTGTACAACCATTCCAACGATGGAAGATTATGCTCCGACCATCCTTGTTTATGGTGATACTCTTTATTTTACGGCATCCAGTGGAAACACCCGTATTTATAAAAACGCTCATCCTGAAAAGGACACTTGGGAAGAAGTAGATACAAAGTTTGAGTTTCCTCAACATGATCCGGCATTCTTTAAAGATGATGATGAAAGGGTGTATTTTTATTGGGGATGTTCGGATGTGGATCCGATAATGGGAGTAGAGGTGGATCCCAAAGATGCCTTCCGAGCTATTGGAGAGCCTAAAGCTTTGATTCAACATAATTGTGATAAATATGGTTGGGAAGTTCCTGGTAAGAACAATGAAGAACCACGTCAAGGTTGGAATGAAGGTCCATGTGTACTGAAACATAATGGTCGCTATTATTTGCAATATGCAGCTCCCGGTACTCAATACCGTATTTATGGTGATGGTAATTATGTTGGTGATAATCCGTTAGGCCCGTTTGAATATGTGGAAGACAATCCATTCTCTTTTAAGCCCGGAGGTTTCATCGGTGGTGCTGGTCATGGACATACATTCAAAGATAAATATGGTAATTACTGGCATGTAGCATCTATGACTATTTCTGTTCGTCATTGGTTTGAACGTCGTTTAGGCTTATTCCCGGTAGTTGTTTCTGAGAAGTATGGTATGTATGCGTTGACAACTTTTGCTGATTATCCTTTCTGTATTCCTGATCGGAAGGTCGATTTTGAAAAGGAAGATATTAATATGGGATGGAACTTGCTTTCATATAAGAAAAAAGTATCCTCGTCTTCACATTTTGAGGGGTATGAACCAGAATTGGCTAATGATGAAAAAGTTGAAACCTGGTGGGCTGCTCAAACTGGCAATGTTGGTGAATGGCTACAAATAGATCTTGGGAAACCAATGGAAGTGAATGCCATTCAGGTGAATTTCGCAGATCATAATTTTAATGTACATGCGCCCCATGATCCTGTGGTTTATCAATATTGTATAGAAGGTTCTACAAATGGCAAAGAGTGGACTCGTCTGGTGGATGAAGAAAAAAATCTGCAGGATGCTCCTCATAAACTGCATACTTTGAATGTTCCTGCGAAAGTGCAATATCTAAAAATCTGTAACACTAAAGACATGGAAGGTAGTTTTTCTCTGTTCGATTTGCGCGTCTTTGGTCAAGGTGGTGGTAAGGTGCCTGCCGAAGTTACAGGATTCCAGGCTTCACGTGATAATAATGATAAACGTATCTACCGGTTTACATGGAATCCGCAGGAAAATGTAACAGGGTATATTTTACGTTGGGGAATACAAAAAGAGAAATTGACTCACTCTATGGTGGTTTACGAAAATCAATATGAGGCTCGTTATTTCAATAGGGATTCTGAATATTACTTCTCTGTGAGTGCTTTTAATGAGAATGGTGTAGGCAAATAACTGATCAATACAGAAATCTTTAATTAAAGCTTGTGGTTATATAACTGATTTATGGGTTGTATAGCCACAAGTTTCGTTTTTATGAAAGGCTTAATTATAATACATAATCCAAGAATAACCTTTATCTGAGGTCTATTTTTCTTCGATTAATCCATTTATATATGATTCTTTAATGTGAAAGAGTTAAAATGCTCTGAAACCCTTGTTTTCCTTTGAAAAAACTACTTCGATTAATGTCTTTTTAAGGACTATTTTAACGTTCGTACCATACTTTTGCCTTCATAGAATTTAAAACACTAAATTAATAAATATGAAAAATGCACAAGTATACGTAAAGCATCCACCTGTGGATAATCTTCCTTATGACAATAGAAAGATAAAGGTTTTTAGTGACCTAACTTATATATTTACCAACTTTTAATTTAATTATTATGAACAAACGATTTTTTAATGCGCTCCTTTTGGGAGCAGTGGTTCTTTCAACAGGAACTTTTGTTTCATGTGACAATGATGATGTTGATGATCTGAAGTCAAGAGTGTCAGTAATTGAGGTAGCAATTGATGACATCAAAACTCAATTAAGTAAAGCCTTGATGACTGGTGCGAGCATTACGAAGGTAGATGAAAGTAATGGCACGTATACATTAACGTTGAGTGATGGGCAAAAGATTGTAATTAAGCCGGGTGGAGGAAATATCTCTATAGTAGTTACTGATACGGAGGCTATCATTACAATAGAAGGTGAAGAATATATCCTTCCATTAGGTTCTTTAGTGAATTCTTTGATTTATAGTCCGGAGACAATAGATGGTATTGTAGAGATCGGTAATACTGCTACCACAGTGAATTTCTTGGCAAGACCGGCTCTCAAAAGCTTGGATGGTGCCGAATTTACAATTGCTGAATCTCATGTGCTTACTCGTGCAGCTGATGGTGAACAGTTTAAAGTGAGCGGAGATGTGACATTGGAAGGCGATTTCATAAAAGTACCTATTAAGGCTCTTGGTGAAGCGGAAGCTGGAAAAACTTATGCTGTATCTCTTCAGTTGAATTTAAAAGGAACGATTATTGGCTCTAATTACTTTACTGTGAAAGTGTCTGATGACTTTTCTTCCATAGCTGAAGATTTAGGAGGTGTTACGATTAAAGCGGATTATAATCCCCAAGATCTTGCGGATGGTTTTAAGGAAATGACAATTAATGGTTTGGATTTATTGAAAGATTTGAACTTTAAAGATTTGTTCTCAGAACTTCCGGAAAGGGCTGAGTTTGCTATTGCAGCAGCAAGTAAACAACCGGGGGGCAAAGCACAGGAAAAAATTGAAATGCTGAAGTCTAGTTTGAAAGCTGACGGTACGTGGAAATTTAGTGAAAGACCGGGAACAAGCTTTAATGAGAATACAGATCGTTCAGGGTTCTTGATAAACGTGCTTGCAGATGACATTGTGAAGGCTAAAATTTATGTAGTAGTAACAGATCCGTTGGCTGTTGTTGCAGATGACGTGTTTAAAGGCTCTTTGAAAGGCTTAGGTGAACCACATGTGGAATATGGTGAGATGCCTGCAGAAGGTACGAACGAAGGTGCTCCTGTTGTTTTTGCTCCTGGAGTAAACAGTCTTAATTTATATGATGTGATAGCCAATGGCAAATTGTCTTTGAAACATGGTGAGGGTGGTGCCAAAATTGTAGAGGCTCTTCAGGGGTATATCGCTGAGGTTGATGGTGATAATCTTGTTTATTCTGATGGTTCGTCTTTGGTCGTGGATGATTTTGGTAAACAACTCCAAGGTAATGTTGTCTATTATAACCGCCAGACTTCTATCGCTTCTTCTCAACGTCGTAGTTGGACTATGAGTGACGATGAAAAGAAAGCGTTTGCCGGTGCTGAGTGCAATGGTGAAATTCTGAATGGATTTGATGGGCTTAATGGTTCTACTATGGTGGCTAATGGTCTTAAAATCACAAACGAGGGTAACTTCGAAACAACAGAGGCTTATGGTGGCTGGGCTCTTCGTGTAGGCTTTGGTGTTCGCTTTGAATATGCTTATGGCTCTAGAGATATTAGTGATGGCTGTTTGTGCTTCCTTTGGATCAATCGTCGTGATTGTGCTGAGGGTGTAGTAGATAACCCCACTAAGATAGAAGAGTAATTTTAAAATAATAATAAGAAAATCTCTTGATGCAAATAGAGATTTTCTTATAGACCTTTTCTAAATAGATAGAGAATAACATGGAAAATATAAATCTGAATAATAATGATAGAAGTGCATCCTCCTTATGGAAATCGATGATGTTTGTGCTTCTATGCTTCCTGATGACGTTACCTATGTCGGCCCAGAACCGCATCGTTCGCGGTACTGTGGTTGATCAGACGGGTGAAACTGTCATTGGAGCTAATGTTCGGGTCAATGGGACCACACGAGGTGTCATAACCGATATTAATGGTGAATTTGAGATAGCTGCCGATGCTAATGAAAAATTGACAGTATCTTTTATCGGCTATGTGGATGCTGTGGTTACGGCAAATAAGACCACTTTGAAGATTACACTACAAGAAGATAGTCAAGCTTTGGACGAAGTCGTGGTTGTAGGTTATGGTACACAGAAGAAAGCTACATTGACAGGTGCGGTTTCTGCCATTAATAATAAGGAAATTGCTATTACCAAGAATGAGAATGTGGTAAATATGCTTTCAGGTAAGATTCCTGGTGTGCGTATTTTCCAAAAGAGTTCGCAGCCTGGTGAATTTGATAATGCCCTTGATATTCGTGGTATGGGTGAACCGCTGATTGTGGTTGATGGCGTTCCTCGTGACAAGGCTTATTTCTCTCGTATGGATGCCAATGAAATTGATAATGTATCCGTATTGAAAGATGCTTCTGCAGCTATCTATGGTGTGCGTGCTGCTAATGGTGTAATTTTGGTTACTACTAAACGTGGTGAAGCTTCTAATGGTAAGTTCGACATTACGTTCTCTGCTAATTATGGTTGGCAACAGTTCCTTTATGTGCCACAGACTGCAAGTGCCGCAGACCACATGCTGCTTATCAATGAAAAATACTATAATGCTTTCGGCGACAATACTTATCCTAACCGTACTCCTGCTAAATATACTTGGGAACAAATGATGGAGTATAGTACCGGAAAGAAGAAAAGTACGAACTGGACAAAAGAATTATTCGATGATAATGTTCCGCAGCAACAGTACAATATCAGTGTGAACGGTGGTTCGGAAAAAGTGAACTACTTCTTTAATCTCGGTTATTTGAAACAGGAAGGTTCTTATAAAAGTGGTTCTTTGAATTACGATCGTTGGAATTTCCGTAGCAATATTGATGCAAAAATTACTAACCGTTTGAAGGCTTCTGTACAGGCTAGTGGTTATATGGATGAAAAGAACCAACCGTTTACCGATATTTGGAGCGTATATAAGAAAGCTTGGACTTACCGTCCGACTTCAGAAGCTTATGTAGACGGTGATCATAACTATCCTGCCTGGGATAGTGAAATGGGCGAACCTGAAAACCCTGTAGCTGCTATCAATAGTGATCTCACCGGTTATCGCCGTGAGAAACGTGTTAACTTTAATGGTTCCTTGACATTGACTTACGACATTCCAGGCGTAAAGGGTTTGAATGCAAAAGCTTTTTATAGCTATGATTATTCTTCTACCAATAATACACAATACAAACGTCCGTATAAATTGTATAACAGGAGAGAAGATGGTACTTTGGAAAGCTTTGAACGTAATCCTGACAGCAATTTGCGCCGTAGCACTGATCCGGGATACGCAACAACAATGCAACTCTCTTTGAATTATGCCCGTAAGTTCGGTGATCATAATGTGAGTGCCATGGTATTGTTTGAAGAGCAGTATAACAATTGGGATAGTTTCTATGCACAACGTGTCATGCAGTTGGTAGGTGAATACTTGATTTATGGTGAAGAAGAAGGCCAGATTGGTTCTATGGGTGGTGCAGGTGACGTAACCCGACAGGCCTATGTCGGTAAACTGACCTATGACTACAAAGGTCGCTATATGGTAGATTTCTCTTTCCGTGAAGATGGTTCGTCTCGCTATCCGAAAGATGGCCGATGGGGATTTTTCCCGGGTGTATCTGCCGGTTGGCGTATTAGTGAAGAACCATTTGTGAAAGAGTTAGTCCCTTTCCTTACCAACTTGAAACTTCGCGGTTCTTGGGGAAAGATGGGTGATGATGGTGCTGCAGGTACTTATCCTGAAACAGCGGTGGCTTATAATATTAATAAAGACAGGATCGCTTGGTTTTATAACGGCATTTTGATGACTGGTGTAGAGCCAACTGCCATTCCGAATCCAGATAAGACTTGGTATACTTCAAAAACGGTGAATTTGGGTTTAGATTTCGACCTTTGGAATCAAAAATTGAGTGGTACGGTCGAATTCTTTAAGCGTAAACGTGAAGGTTTGCTTGCTACAGCTTCAACGGTTGTTCCGGGTACAGTTGGTGCAAATTTACCTCAAGAGAACTTAAATGCTGACCAGACTTTCGGTTGGGAGATCAGTTTGAATCACCGGAATCGTGTGGGTGATGTGAACTATTGGGTAGGCGGACAAATTTCTGCCACAAAGAATCGTTGGGATTATCGTTTGGATAGTCAGGCCAGCAACTCTATGGATGCATGGAGGCGTCGCGATGTATCTGGACGTAACAAAGATATCTGGTTCTCTTATGAAGAAGGAGGACGTTTCAGCAGTTATGAACAAATTCGCTATCACGACCTTACTGGTGGTGGATATGGGCAGGGAACTTTACCTGGTGACTATTATTACAAGGACTGGAACGGTGATGGTATCATAAATGGTGAGGACAATCATCCGATGGCATCTTACAACTTGCCGGTATTCAACTATGGTTTTGTAATGGGAGCCGATTGGAAAGGCATTGATGTATCTATGAACTGGCAAGGCGCAGCAGGTGTTTACAATTCATACGATGAGGTCTTCACAGAGGTAGGTCCGTTCAATGGTGGTGCGGTATTGGATATTTATCTAGATCGCTGGCATACGGTTAATCCGAGTGATGACCCATTCAATCCGAACACGAAGTGGGTATCCGGTCTCTATCCGGCCACAGGTCATAGTTTTAGCAATGCCGGAACGGGTATCAAGAATACATCTTATCTGCGCTTGAAAACGCTGGAAGTTGGCTATACATTGCCTAAAACTTGGATAGCCAAAGCAGGAATTCAGAATCTTCGTATCTATTTCAATGCCTATAACCTCTTGACATTTACAGGTCTGGATAATATAGACCCGGAACGTCCGGGACGTCAGGGCGGTGCGAACAATAATGCTGATTCTGGAATTTTGTTCTATAACTACCCTGTGAACCGTACGTTTAATATTGGTGCAACCATCAAATTCTAAAGATAAAAAGAATAGAATATGAAAACATTAAAATATATATTTGTAGCAGCTGCATTGGGACTTACGGCAACTTCCTGTTATGATTTGGATTTGGAGCCGAAAGGGCTTGTTTACGAGAATGTGCTGTTTCAATCAGACAATGGCATCAAGAAGTATCTTGCTTCGGCGTATCATGATCTGCCCATTGAGGATTTTAACTATGGTCAGAATGGAGACCAGAAAGGTTATGCTACTTCAAGCAAAGGTGGAAATCAGTGGCAGGCTCAGAAATCTAGTGCAGCATCCTGTGCTGCTGAGGCGGCAGGTCGTGCAACTTCTTATGGCGGCTTTGACTATTGGCCTTATGATCGTATCCGTGAACTTAACAATATGTTGGAAAAATTGCCTGAGTATCAAAGCAATTTTACGGAAGATGTTTATAATTCTTATTTAGGTGAGGCGCGTTTCTTGCGTGCATTCTACTATTTTGGAATGGTGAAACGCTATGGCGGTGTGCCTATTGTAGAGAAGGTACTTGACCCAAAGGCTCCATTGGAGGAACTTCAGCAACCGCGTAATACTGAGTATGATTGCTGGAAGTTCATCTATGAAGATTTGAAGTTTGCTATGGAGAATGCTACTGCCTCCAAAGACGAGGTGGGGCGTGCCAATCGTTATGCAGCTGCGGCTTTGATGTCACGTGCCATGTTATATGCTGGGTCTGTTGCCAAATACAATCAGTATTTGGCTGTCACCGGTCCAGCTGTAAATGCTGGTCTGATGTGCATGACTGCAGATCACGCACAGGAATTCTTCCAATATGCATACGATGCCTGTAAGTTCCTGAAAGATGCTGGATTCAGACTTCATACAGGTGCTGATAAGGAGAAAGCTTATACGGAAGTATTCCTTAATCCGAATACGGTAGAAGATATCATGGTAAAACAGTATGGTCCCAACACCAGCACGCCGTTCGATACCAACTTGTTCCACTGCTGGGACTGTATGGTATTGCCTAAGGGTGTAGGACTCTCCGGTGACGTAGGCGTTGCGCTTCAGCCTGCATGGGAAATCATGGGGTTGTATGAGATGCCTGCCATTATCGATCCGGAAACTGGGAACCCCATTCGTTTCAAAAGTGTGACTGAACTCTGGAACAACGGTGAAATGGAACCTAGATGTCGTGCCAATTACTACTTTACCGGAATGAAAGAAAGCATGTCCGGTACGGAACTTGATTTTCAGGCTGGTGTCTATACTAGCTATCCGGGTACTGTAGCTGATGGTACTGCCGAAACTCAAGGAAGTGTAAATGACTATACTGCTCAGTTCCGTGTGAGAGCTGCTCAGCCCGGTACACGCAAAGATGTCGGTGGTCATGCCAATGTGAAGATTAACGGTATTCATGGTTTGGCGGAAGGTACGGGCGATGAAGGCTATTCTCGTATGGGTGCTTGTATTCGTAAGTATGTACAGGCTGAAGGTACTAATGCCCGTGTGTTCTTTACCAATTCTCAACCTTGGAAAGTATTCCGTTATGGTGAAATTTTACTGAACTGGGCGGAAGCAGCTTATGAACTGGGATTGATTACCGGTAGTGATGATTTGAAGGCAGAAGCTTTTGAGCATATCAATGAAATCCGTGATCGTGCAGGTGCCCATCCTCATGCAATGGTTACCAATCCGGCTGATATAGGTTCCGAAATCTATGGTTTCCCGATTGACGAGAACCTGCAATATATCCGTGATGAACGTGCCCGTGAGCTTGTCTTTGAAAATCACCGTGTGTTCGATATTCGTCGCTGGAGAGTGGCCGACATTATGTTCATGGATGGTGTGTATACTCATGGACTGCTGGCTTATCAGGTTTTGGATGAAATCAATCCCGATTGGAAGGAGGGAGATGATCCTGATAAAAAATATATGTGGATATTCTTGCCTGAAGTGGAACGTGAAGGCCGTAGGGTGAATTTTAATAAGAAAGATTATTACGATCAAATACCGGGTGGTGAAATCAATAAGAATCCGTTACTGGTTCGTAATGATGGCCATTAATGAATAATTATATAGAAAAGTATTGATATGAAAAAGTTAATATATAGTTTAATATGTGCTGCTTCAGCATTGCTGGTGGTATCCTGCATGGGGGTAGATAACTTCGATGCTCCCGATTGCCATTTCTATGGGAAGATTATAGATTCCACTACCGGAGAAGGCATTGTTTCTGATCGAGGAGATTGCCATATTCGCATCTGGGAGGTGAGTTATAAAGTTAATCCCGGAAGTCAGGATCTTGCCATCAAAGAAGACGGTACGTTCAATAATACCAAACTCTTTGCCGGAACGTATGATATGGTACCGGAAGGGTCTTGGTGGCCTTCTGATACTATCCGTATGGGTATCGGTAGCAAGACTACTCAAAATTTTGAGGTGACGCCTTATTTGAAGTTGTTTGACTTCAAAACGAAACTTGAGGGAACCACACTCACCATGTCCTGCCGTTTGGATGCTCCGATTACTGAAGGGCTCCCACAAGTTATGGATGTTTGTCCGTTTCTCAGTTTGAATCATTTCTGCGGTGCTTCCAATCATATTGGTTATTACGATAAGCCCGGCAAGATTAACGTTATGAAAACTTGGGATAAGATTCCTAAAGAGGACGATGGCAAGAGTATAGCGTATGAAGTGTCTTTGCAGGTAAAGCCCGGATACATTTACTTTGTCCGTATGGGTGCCAAAGTAAAGGATAAATTTGAAAAGTACAATTATACAGAAATTGTAAAGATAGAAGTTCCCAACGAGTAGTTGGAGCAGAGGTAGTAAGATTGTGACAATGGCCGGAAGGGAGACGTATGTTTGTTCTTCCGGCCTTTATTTTAACTGAAAAAATGGAAATAATGAAACAAAATAAGATAAATTATTGGCTGTTGGGTACCCTTTTCCTGGGATTAGTAGCCTGTGGTGATGACAAAGGTGACTATATTCCACCGGCAATAGAAGAGCCAGAAACACCTCCTGCAGAAGATGTTTATAATAAGCCGGATTTTGAACTCCATGAAGACGGCAAACCGTTCGATACCTATCGTGGCTTGGTGATGGCAGGCTATCAAGGATGGTTTGGTGCGCCGGGTGACGGATGCAGGCATAGCAATTCTGATAACACGGCTTGGTATCACTATCGTGAAAGTGAAGTGTTCAAGCCGGGAGTTTTGCAGAACTCTATTGATATGTGGCCCGATATGTCTGAATATGAAAAGAGATACACTCCGGGTGTAGATGGACCTAAAGGTCGCTCTTCTAAATTTATATTGCCCAATGGTGAAGCAGCTCAGGTGTACAGTGCTTACGATGAGTCGAGTGTGTTGCTTCATTTCAAATGGATGAAGGAATATGGCATTGATGGTGTCTTTATGCAACGCTTTGTAGGTGAGGTAATCAATAATCCTGATGGAAAAGATCATTTCGATATGGTGTTGAAGCACGCGATGAAAGGAAGTAACCAATTTCAGCGAGCCATCAGCGTGATGTATGATTTAGGTGGGTTTATGGAAGGAAACCGTGATGAAAGTGCGTTGCTTGCCGATGCGAAGGCCATTATGGATACGTATCAATTGTTAGACCGTAACCAACAGAAATACTATCTCTATGAGGATGGCAAACCGTTGCTTGCTCTTTGGGGTGTGGGGTTTGATGAAAAGCCTTTCAATGCAGACCAGATAGCCAGCCTTATAGCTGCATTGAAAGAGCAGGGTTGGAGCATCATGCTGGGTGTGAACGATGATTGGCGTACGCATAGTTCATCTAAATGGCCGCGTGCCAAATATACTGATATTGTGAAGAGTGCCAATGTCATCTTCCCTTGGTTTGTAGGTCGTTATGGTTCGATAGAGGTTTATAATAGCCATCGCAAGCCTATCATTGATGCGGACATTCAATGGTGCAAGAAAAATGGAGTACACTATGCTCCCCACTGTTTCCCTGGTGGAGCTGACCTGAATATGCATCCGAATAATAGTGTGATGGAGCGTCTGGGTGGAAGATTCTTCTGGGAACAGATCTATGGTGGCATCAAGTTGGGAGCAGAAATGATTTACGTCGCAATGTTTGATGAAATAGACGAGGGCACTGCCATCTTCAAATGCCTTAATAAAAGCGATGTACCGAGCAATGTGCCTGAAACGGATTACTATGTGTGGTATAATAAGGCGAAAGGCAGTTATGGGCATGGTTCCTCGCCTAAGGACGAAAGTCAGCTTGAAGGTGGCTGGTGCAAGAAGGCCAGTGAACTGAACATCGTGTTTCAAGGGGTTGAAGATGATCTGCCCACCGACCACTACTTGTGGCTTACGGGGCAGGCTCGTAAGATGCTTCGTGGCGAAGTGCCTTTGAAGAATGCCTGGCCTGCCAGATAAAAGTAGATAATTATATATCCGAACCGTACCTGAGCCTTACTTGCTCCGTACCATCTCCGGGGATTCTCCACTCAGAGGTACTTCTGGCTGGAGAATGTACGGAGCAAGTAGGGCTCAGGTAGGGCTCAGATACGGTTCGGGTATACTCTTCTTATTTCTAAAAGATACCATAATCTATTACGAAAACTTTCTCTAACTAAAAAAGTGAAAGATGAAAAAAATACTATGTTGCATTCTGTCACTGTTTTGCTTCGTACAGATATTGTACAGCCAGCAAAAAGAGTATAAGGCGTATCTGGTAGCAACAGCCCATTTTGATACGCAGTGGAACTGGGATGTACGCGAATCTATTGATGATTATCTGCACCGTACAATGGTACAGAACTTTTGGCTCTTCGAGCGTTTCCCCAATTATATCTTTAACTTTGAGAGTGCTCAGAAATATGCGTGGATGAAGGAGTATTATCCGCACGAGTATGAGCTTGTAAAGAAGTACATCAAGGCAGGACGCTGGAATGTAGTGGGAAGTGCATGGGAAGCGACAGACCCTAATATTCCTTCCTCCGAATCCTTTTTCAGGAATGTCCTGTTAGGGCAGGAATTCTATAAAAAAGAGTTTGGTGTAAAATCAAACGATATTTATCTGCCGGACTGTTTCGGTTTCGGTTACACATTGCCTACCATCGCCGCACACTGCGGATTGATAGGATTCTCTACCCAAAAACTCCAGTGGCGGAAAAATCCATATTTTGGAGAAAAAGAAAAAATGCCGTTCAAGATAGGGCTTTGGCAAGGTCTGGATGGTGCGCGGATCATGGCAGTACTGGATGCCGGAGGATACGGTACATCGTATTACTACGATGATATCAGTATCAATCGCCGCATTCTGGAAAGAGCTAAACTAGGACCTGATAATACGGCTTATAGTTATTATGGTGTAGGAGACCGTGGCGGATCGCCAACGCTTCCTTCCGTCTATTCATTAGAAAAAAGTTTGAAGGCAGATGGCCCGTTAGAAATTATCAGTGCCAAAGCCGGACAAATATATGAAGATTATTATCCTTTTGAAAAGCATCCCGAACTACCCGTTTATGACGGAGAACTGCTGATGGATGTGCATGGAGTGGGGTGCTACACTTCGCAGGCTGCAATGAAACATTTCAACCGACGGAACGAACACTTGGCGGATGCAGCCGAAAGAGCATCTGTAGTGGCGGAAACATTGGGAGGTTTGGAATATCCTTCCGATGCTTTGCGTGAAAACTGGCAGCGTTTCCTGTGGCATCAATTTCACGATGACCTGACGGGAACCAGTATTCCGCAATCATACACTTTCTCCTGGAATGATGAACTGATAGCTCAGACACGTTTTGCAGAAACCATTACTACAGCAGTGGGGGCAGTGAGTCGTGCTTTGGATACCAAAGTAAAAGGGATGCCGGTTGTGGTTTATAATCCTGTAGCTTCCAGTCGGAGAGATGTGGTGAAGGCTACGGTTAAGATGGATAAACGACCGTCAGGAATTAAAGTAACCTCTCAGAAAGGGGAAAATATGCCTGCACAGTTGATTTCTTGGGAGAATGGAATAGCCGAGGTTTTGTTTGTAGCGCAAGTAGATCCACTTAGCTTCTCAGTATATAGCATTCAACCGGGAAGAACTTCATCTTCCGGAAAACTGCTGGCAAAGAACGGAACTCTTGAAAACACTATTTATAAGATAGCATTGAATGAACAGGGTGACATAGCTTCCATTTTTGATAAAAAGAATAATCGTGAACTGGTGCAAACCGGTAAGCCGTTCCGTCTGATGATGTTTACGGAAAATCTTTCTACTGATTATCCGGCTTGGGAAATTTACAAGAAAGTTCTGGATGGGCCGAGTATTTCCATCACGGACAATGTTAAAATTACCGTGGCAGAGAATGGACCGTTGAGAGCATCTTTACGTGTGGAACGTACTCATGAAGACTCTAGGTTTGTACAATATATCACGTTAACGGATGGAGCCGAGGATGATAGAATTGAGATCAGTAACGAATTTGACTGGCAAGGAAAGAAAGCTTTGCTGAAAGCAGAGTTTCCAACCACAATCTCCAATGAAAAAGCTACTTATGACTTGGGTTTAGGTTATGTGAAGCGCGGCAACAATATCGAGAACTCTTTTGAGGTACTGGGACATCAGTGGGCCGACTTGACTGCCGATGATGCGTCTTATGGCATATCCATTTTGAATGAATCTAAATATGGATGGGATAAGCCTGATAATAATACCATCCGTCTGACATTGCTTCATACTCCTCAACCCGGTAAGCATTATACATATCAGGATCATCAGGATCATGGACATCATGCTTTCCGTTATGCCATTGTGGGACATAAAGAGGATGCTGCTCAAGCAGGCATTGCCTGGAAGGCGGAGAATTTCAATCAGCCCCTGTTGGCTTTTATCACTACTAAGCATGCGGGTAGATTGGGGCGTTCTTATTCATTTGCCCGTACAGACCGTCCTCAGATTGCTGTGAAAGCTATTAAAAAAGCGGAAGATGGACGCGGATATATTGTTCGTATCAATGAGATCTATGGCAGTTCTTACGACCAAGCTTATATAGAGTTTGCATCTGATATTGAAAATGCCAAAGAAGTAAACGGAATAGAGGAAGGAAAAGGTGAAGTTACTTTCTCTGGTAATAGGCTGATCGTCAGTGGTAAAGCTTTTCAACCCCGCACATTTAGGGTTACATTCAAACAAAAGCCTTTGCTGACGGTTCCTGAATGCCAACCATTGGAACTGCCCTATAATGCGGTAGCCTTAACAACTGATGAGTTTAATCGTGCTGGTAATTTCGACCGGCAAGGTAATTCACTGGCAGCCGAACTGATGCCCGAAAAGATCCTTTCGGATGGGGTTGAATTCAGTATACAGAATGATCCTGCTATTTTCAATTACGTCCGGGCGAATGGGGATACCATTCTTTTGCCTGAGCATCATGGCATGGATAAACTATTTCTTCTGGTGACTTCTGTAAAGGATGACCGTCGGGCTACTTTCCTGGTGGATGATAAGCCTTATCAGGTAAATGTGCCTTATTATTCCGGTTTCTATGGACAGTGGGGATGGAAAGGCGAAAGTGAGGGATATATCAAAGATGCTTCTATCGGCTATATTGCCAATCATAAACATAGTGCACGCAAAGGAAATGACTCTTATAACTTTGCTTATCTGTACAAGGTATGTTTAGATATTCCGGCAAATGCCCGAATGCTGGTTCTGCCCAAAGATGCAGGTATCGCTTTATTCGCTGCAACGCTGACCGGTAATCAGAACTATGATACCGAACCGATTACGGAAATGCGTGTGTTGCCTTACCTGACCAAACAAATAGAGTATACATCCGAACCGGTACCCTTCTATCGGGAACGGAGTGCTTGGTAAACCTATTAACTGGCTATTATGAAAAATATTATATATAATTTTATTATATTGATTCTCTTTTGCCCTTGTTCCATGTGGGGGCAGGGGAAGGAGTACAGTTTCGATGAGAGAGGCATTTCCCGGCAGGTGTTGGAAAATTATCTGGAGCGTTCCATTACAATGGTCTATCTGTTGATGCCAGATAAACCGGAAGGACGTAGAGTGTATTCTTATCATGCCGATGATATGCGTATGGTCAAGGATATCGGAGCAAAGTTTATCGGTCGTTCCATTTACCGGTGGGGAGGCGAAAGCTTGTTGGACAAACCTGAATTCTGGAGTAAAGCGAAAGCATTTGCTGGTGAATTGCACGCCTATGACCCTGATATAATCCTTCTGGGGTGCCTGTTTGAGATCGTTACAGAGGAGGTGAATCAGGTGAAGATACCCGATTGGGTGTTTAAGGGGTATGGATTGCCGGTTGAATCACGTAACTTTTCTTATGTTGATATGCTGAATAAAGAAGGGCTTCTGGTCGATCATTGGCGTAAAGGCGGTAGTGTACCGGATATTAGTCGACAGGAAACTCAACTTTGGTTCTATTATCTTGCTTGTTCTTACATCAATGTCGGTTGCGAGGCTTTTCATCTTGGGCAGATCGAGTTGATTGGAATGAATGATCCGGAACGGGATTCCTGGGCTCGTGTCATTGCTAAAATACGTGAGTATGCGCGTACTCATGCCCGCCGTCACTGGGTGTTGCTGGATGCCCATACTCCTTATGGAGGAATGGTAAGGAATGGGGTGAGCTTGCTCGACTTCAATTCTTTCCCGCTTCGCATCAAGGAAATTCCTTCTGAACCCTATAAAGCTGAACTTGCTGTGAATCATCTGGATGCTCTTTATAAAAAGAGCAAAGGGTGTATTTCCCCTAGCGGATGGAAATGCGAGCATCTGCCATATCTCGTGGAGTTTGATAATTATGGCAGGGGGAAAGAAGCGAATGTGGCGGATCTGAACTCCCATTTTGTATGGGGATGGGACGAAATTTCCTGGCTGTCCCTGCAACCGGAAGATTACCGGAATGAGTGGTTGACGTATGCGTATCATTGGATACATCGTACCGACCCGAATGGGCATCTGGAAATGCCCGGTTGCCGGATGATAACCTGTCCGAATCAAACCGAAGGTAACTATCGTGCCAATATGAGAAGTGAAGCATGTCCCTTTGGATACTCTCAGGAAGAAACAATCAAAGAACTTTGGAACAAATAATAACAACTGAAATATTAAATATCTAATTAAATTATTGCTACCATGAAGAAATGCTTTTTACTATTGCTCGTTTTTTTCTTGTTCGGGAGTCTGAATGCAGCACCCAAACATTCTAAGAATACTAAATATCCATCTTACAAAGGTTTGGTTATGGCTGGGTATCAAGGTTGGTTTCACCAACCGAGGAAAGGGGTAATGTACCCGGATGAGAACAGTGTCCGCATAGATATGTGGCCGGATGTGAGTGAGTATGAGAAAACATATCCGACGGGACAGAAATTGGCAGATGGTTCTACTGCCCGCTTTTTCTGTTCTACGGATGAGAGCACGGTAGATCTGCATTTCAAGTGGATGAAGGAGTATGGGTTGGATGGTGTATTCATGCAACGTTTCTTCGGGGCTGCCCGTCCGGAAGCACGCAGGCGGAGCACAGTGCTGAAGCATGCCATGAAGGCGGCTTCAAAATATGGACGTGCTATTGGGGTTATGTATGATTTGTCCGGCCTGGCAGCTAAAGGTGAAGATTGCTCCATGTTGATTGACGACTGGAAATATCTGGTTGATTCGCTGCGTGTAACTAATCAGACAGGTGAACAGACTTATGTCTTTTATAATGGCAAACCGTTGGTTACTATCTGGGGTGTAGGTTTTCCTGATCGTCCGTATGATATTCGTAATATCGGTTTGGAACGTTTTATTGATTTTCTCAAAAATGATCCGGAATACGGAGGCTGTAGCGTAATGTTGGGAGTACCTACTTTCTGGAGAGACCTGAATGCCGATTGCGTACATGATCCTTACTTGCACGAGCTTATCAGACAGGCGGATATTGTTCTGCCATGGATGGTGCAGCGCTTTACTCCGTTGCTCCACAATGATATGGACCGTTATCGGGATGTTATTCTCGATGATATAGCTTGGTGCAAAGAGAATAATATCGGTTATGTGCCTTGTGTGACTCCGGGATTCAGTTGGCATAATCTGAGCCGCCATGCTTTTAAGGATGATGTGAAACCTTCCGGTTCTATTCCCCGTCAGGGCGGACGCTTCTATTGGCAACAGATTTCTACGGCAATCAATGCAGGGGCTACGATGCTGTATGTAGCTATGTTCGATGAAGTGAATGAAGGTACTGCCATTTTCAAGTGTACAGATAATCCTCCGGTGGGAAAAGAAGTCAAGTTTGTGGGTATGGATGGGATGCCATCCGATCATTACCTGTGGCTGACGGGTGAGGCGGCAAAGATGCTTCGTCGTGAGAAACCGCTGAGCTTTGAGATGCCCCGGCGGGATGCGAAATAGAAAATCGAAAAAAACAGCGAATTATTAAGTTGAAATTAAGAGCTTTGTTAATCAGCCAACTCTAATTTTGCTCATATTAAATATTAAAACTATAAAAAGCGTATGAAAAATTATTTGATTACCTTGGCTGCTTTGTCGTTGACATTGATGAGTTGCAACAACCAGAAGCAAGCTAAAACGGTTACTTTAGGTCCGAATCCTTTCATTACTCACATGTATACAGCTGATCCTTCTGCCCATGTATGGGAAGACGGACGTCTGTATGTTTATGCTTCTCATGATATTGATCCTCCGCGTGGATGCGATTTAATGGACCGCTATCATGTATTCTCTACAGATGACATGGTTAACTGGACAGATCATGGTGAAATATTGAACTCTTCGCAAGTGTCTTGGGGACGTAAAGATGGTGGCTTCATGTGGGCACCCGATTGTGCATATAGGAATGGTACTTATTATTTTTACTTTCCGCACCCGAGTGGTGATGACTGGAACAATACCTGGAGAGTGGGTATAGCTACCAGTAAGCATCCTGCCAAAGACTTTACCGTACAGGATAAGTATATTGACATGATAGGAATGGAAGACGATTGCTTTGCCATGATAGACCCTTGCGTCTTTGTGGATGATGATGATCAGGCTTACTTCTACTATGGCGGTGGAGGCCGTTGTGTAGGTGCCAAAATGAAGGATAATATGATGGAACTGGCAGAACCGCTGCGTGCTATGGAGGGGCTGAAAGATTTTCATGAGGCTGCTTGGGTACATAAAAAAGACGGTGTGTACTATTTGTCCTATGCTGATAACCATGCGGAGAATGGCAAAGGGGCTAATCGTTTAAATTATGCAACTAGTAATTCACCGCTAGGACCGTGGACATATCAGGGTGTTTATCTGGAACCGACAGGTTGCGATACAAGTCATGGCTCTATAGCTGAATATAACGGTGAATGGTATGCTTTCTATCATAACTGTTCTATTTCCGGAAGGGGAAACCTTCGCTCTATTTGTGTAGACAAGCTATACTATAATCCGGATGGAACTATCAAAGTAGTAGAACAAACAAAATAAATTTGTATGCGTCTATTTATTCATCTGTTGAAGTTGGGTTTCTTTATTGCTGCACTTGCTCTTACAGCTTGCAGCGATAAAGATACGCTGGTAGAAATACCTCCTGAAGTTCCCCCTGAAGTGCCAGAGGTAGATCCTTCGGTTCCTGATGGGCCGTATGAGTACGATTATGATATGGACTATGATTCGGAAAAATATCTGAAAGCTTATAAAGGAACGGCCTATAAAGGTCCGCATCGCGTGCCCGGCACTTTAGAAGCGGAAGACTTTGATGAAGGAGCACAGAATGTGGTCTATTATGAGAGCGACTCTAAACTGGCTGATGTGGGGTACAGAGGTTCCCACGCCGTTGATGTTCGTGCAGAAAGTAAGGCTTCCGGAGGTTATTATATCGGTGATGTACAGCCAGGTGAATGGATGTGTTATACGATTGAGGTAGATGAGGATGGTGCCTATGCCATTGAAACATTCTGCGTGAAAGGGGACGGATCGGAGGGAAGTTTTTACTTTGAGGTAGATGGTCGGGGTGCAAGCCGCAGTATAGATATGCCTCTTGGGGGATGGACGGATTTTAGCCATAAAGTGAAAGCTAATGGAATCCAGCTGACTAAAGGGAAACATGTACTGAAGTATTGTGCCAATACACCGGGAAACATCGATAAGTTCGTTTTAACGCGTACAGGTGAGTTGGAAGATATTTCTAATTCTTTCACTTACCCTGTTACGGAAGCAATGAGTAATCCCCTGTTTGTAGAGTGGGAGTCACCGATGTACAATAGTTGGATAAAGGGACCCCTTTACACAGCTGATGCTTCTGCGCATGTATGGAACATTGATGGGAAAGAAGTACTTTATGTGTATGCTTCGCATGATATGGAGCCTGCACTTGGATGCGACCGCATGGATCGCTATCATGTTTTTTCTACGGAAGATATGGTGAATTGGACCGATCATGGGGAGATAATGAATGCAGCCACAGTGCGAAAACATAATGGTTGGGGGTGTGATGGCTTCATGTGGGCTCCCGATTGTGCTTATAATCCGGAGAATCAAACCTATTATTTCTACTTTCCGCACCCGGCCAATGCTGCTAATTGGAATAGTACCTGGCGGGTGGGAGTAGCTACCAGTAAGTATCCGAATAAGGAATTCCGTGTAAGAGGTTATATCGAGGGTATGCCTCCGGAAATTGACCCTTGCGTATTTATAGATGAGGATGGGCAACCTTACATTTATAATGGAGGTGGAGGTAAATGCTATGGTGGTAAGTTACGGAAAGATGACTGGACGAAACTGGACGGAGAGGTTAAACCGATGACTGGCTTGAGTGATTTCCATGAAGCGACCTGGATACATAAATACAATGGTAAGTACTATCTATCGTATGCGGATAATAACCCGGGTGCCAATCGTTTGAGGTATGCAACAAGCGATTCTCCGTTAGGTCCATGGAAGTATGAGGGGATTTATCTGGAACCGACCACTTGTGACACAAGTCATGGTTCTATTGTAAAGTATAAAGGTCAATGGTATGCCTTCTATCACACTTCTGATTTTTCAGGACAGGGAAATCTACGTTCGGTTTGTGTAGATAAGTTGTTCTATAATTCGGATGGAACCATACAGGTCGTAAAGCAGACCCGCGGAAACAAATAGAAGTTAGATTGGCAGGATAAAAAATGTAGCATAGGGTATTGCCCTATGCTATACAATGAAAGTCTGTCAGACTTAATTGATTAACTTGAATTTAATGAGTAATACGATGAAGAACTTATTTTTTCTCTTCCTTTTTTCTCTTGTAGCGATGTCCGTAAGGGCTCAGTCTTTTACCGGTGAGAAGACGGATTGGCACGGCTTCGACCGCTACGATTTTGTAATGAGTGAAACAACATTCCAAATTAAACCTATCAAGGCAACACAACGTGAAGGAGCAGGTGTTGCGGGTCCGGAAAAAGGAATGCGTAGATGCATTGTCGTTGTCCCGAAACAGGCTGCTGAAGGTAATCCATGGTCATGGCGTGGTTGTTATTGGGATCATCAGCCACAAGCGGAAATTGAGTTATTGAAGCGTGGCTTTCATATTGTTTACATCACTACCGATCCCGATCAGACATGGGAAGTATGGTATAATTTCCTGGTGAATGAGCACGGCCTTTTTCCTAAACCTGCGTTTATTGGTATGAGTCGCGGCGGAGCTAATTCTTTTACTTGGGGGACAGAACATCCTGATAAAGTTCTGGCTATTTGTGCCGATAATCCCGGACTTTCACAAAAAAGTTTGATGGGAATGGATAAACTTGCCAGACAGGATGTCCCTATCTTGAATATCTGTGGTAGCATCGACCCTATACTCAATAATACTTATGCCATTCAAGGTGTTTATCAAGGTAATGGTGGGCGTATGTCGGTTTTGATCAAAGACGGTACGGCACATCATCCGCACAGCTTGCAGGATCCGAATATTATTGCGGATTTTGTCGAACAGGCTTATAAGGAAAAACCGGCTGAGAAGCCTGCATTTCTGCCCGATAAATACAAAAAAAGTAATTTCTACAGTACAGATCCTATTTATTCGTATGCTGAATATGATAAACTCTGGATTACCTCATGGGGACCTTATTTTACAGGTAATTATAATAAATATATGTTCTCATTGGAAGGTGTGGAAGGACTGGTTACGGTTATCGCTCCTGAGAAACCTGCTGCCGGAAATCCTTGGATTTTCCGTTGCGATCAGCTGGATGGTAATTCTGCTGTAGATTTGGGATTGCTTGCACGTGGTTTTCACATAGTGGTTGCTCCCATTGCTTATAATGCTGATGGTCCTTTATTTGACCAGTGGAGCATTGCATACAATTATCTTGTGAGTAAGGGATTTGCAGCACATCCGGTTGTAGCCGGTCGTGGAGGTGCGACAGGAGAAGTTTATGCCTGGGCTATTGAGAACCCTGATAAGATAGCCGGAATCTATGGGGAAAATCCTATTTTGCGTTCTTCTTTAGCGAAGATTCAGCCATTGGATAATCTGAAACCGCTTGCCGAGGCGAAGGTTCCTATTCTGCACGCTTGCGGGAGTCTGGATCCTAATTTGAAGACTCAGACTGGTGAAGCTAAAAAACGCTATGCAGGCAAGATGACAGTAATCATTGATGCTGGACGTGGGCATTATCCGATTACTCCTGAAAATCCAAAGAAATTAGTAGAATTGATTGAAAAGATGATTAAATAGTAGACTAATTAGCCACTTTATTCAAATTTAATTAGCGATTAAGTCTTTTTTAATTGAAAGGGAAAGTGCTGAGCCTTACATTTGCTTTCGAGAATAAATATAAACTAAAACTGTTATATTATGAAAATTACACATTGCCTGGCTTCTGTAGCTTTAGTTTCCATGTTGGGCGCTTGTAGTGGAGTACAAAACCAAGTAGCCGCCGTGAAAGGCCCGGTGGACTATGTGAATCCTTACATGGGAAATATCAGTCACTTGCTGGTGCCTACTTTCCCGACTATTCACCTGCCGAATAGTATGCTTCGTGTCTATCCCGAACGGGCGGATTATACAACAGATCAGTTGAAAGGTCTTCCTTTGATTGTGACTAGTCATCGTGGTAGTTCTGCTTTCAATCTGAGTCCGTATCAGGGAGATAAACTTCGTCCGGTTATAGCTTATAGCTATGATGATGAGAAGTTGAAACCTTATTATTATGAGGTGGTTCTCGATGACGAGGAAATTAAAGTGAAGTATGCACTTTCTCATCAGTCGGCTCTTTATCAGATAGATTATAGTCAGCAGGATAAGCCTGTATACATGATGATCAATTCGCGTAACGGTGCTATCAAGGCAGGTGACGGTTTTGTGAGCGGTTATCAACAACTGGAGAATAATACGCGGGTTTACCTGTATATAGAATCGGACGTTACCCCTATAGAAACAGGTATTCTGGCTGATGGTAAAATAGATGCAGACAAGAAAGAAGCAGAAGGGCGTAATGCCTGTGCTGTAATGCACTTTGCAGACGGAACAAAAACAGTCAACTTGCGCTATGGAATTTCATTTATAAGTGAAGAACAAGCCAAGAAAAACCTGCAACGTGAATTGCCTGATTATAATCTGCAGGCTTTAGCAGAAAAGGGACGTCAGATCTGGGATAAAGCATTGAGCGATATTCAGGTAGAAGGTGGCAGTGAGACAGATAAACAGGTTCTTTATACATCGCTTTACCGTGTATTCGAACGTCCGGTTTGTATCAGCGAAGGCGGTCGTTATTTCAGTGCATTCGACGGAAAGATACACGAAGATAATGGTGAGCCGTTCTACACAGACGATTGGATTTGGGATACTTACCGTGCTGCCCATCCTTTGCGTCTTTTGATTGATGAAGGAACAGAAAAGAATGTGATTGACTCTTATTTGCGCATGGCGGAACAGATGGGAGATATGTGGATGCCTACTTTTCCTGAGATTACAGGTGACTCTCGTCGTATGAACTCTAATCATGCTGTGGCAACCGTAGCGGATGCGGCTGCTAAAGGCTTACAATTCGATTTGGCTAAAGCCTATGAAGCTTGTCGTAAAGGTATTGAAGAAAAAACACTGGCTCCGTGGTCGGGTGCTGCTGCCGGTTGGATTGATGATTTCTATAAGAAGAACGGATATATCCCTGCACTTCAGGAAGGAGAAAAAGAAACAGATCCGAATGTACATCATTTCGAAAAGCGTCAGCCAATTGCAGTAACGTTGGGAACTTCCTATGACCAGTGGTGTTTGTCACGCATAGCCGATATGTTGGGAAAAAAAGAAGATGCTGCTCATTATCTACAATGTGCTCATAATTACCGTAATGTGTATAATGCAGAAACAGCTTTCTTCCATCCGAAGGATAAGAATGGTAAATGGATCGAACCATTCGATTATCGTTTCTCCGGAGGTATGGGTGCCCGTGAATATTATGGTGAGAATAATGGTTGGGTTTATCGTTGGGATGTTCCTCATAATGTAGCCGATCTGATTGATTTGATGGGTGGTAACCAACAGTTTATAGCAAATTTGGATCAAACTTTCCGTGAACCGTTGGGACGTGGTAAATATGCTTTCTATGCACAGATACCGGACCATACCGGAAATGTGGGACAATTCTCAATGGCCAATGAACCCTCTCTGCATATTCCTTATCTGTATAATTATGCGGGTCAGCCTTGGAAGACACAGAAACGTATTCGTCAGTTGCTGAAGACTTGGTTCCGTAATGACTTGATGGGATTACCGGGTGATGAAGACGGTGGCGGTATGTCAGCATTTGTAGTTTTCTCTTCTTTAGGTTTCTATCCGGTAACTCCGGGTTCTCCGTCTTATAACATCGGCAGCCCTTTGTTTACTAAGGCTAAGGTAATGTTGAGCAATGGAAAGGTATTTGAGATAGAGGCACAAGGTGCATCGGATGAAAACAAATACATTCAGTCTGCAACATTGAACGGAAAAGAATGGAATAAACCCTGGTTTAGTCATGACGACATAAAAGAAGGTGGAAAATTGGTATTGGTGATGGGCAGCAGGCCTAATAAAACATGGGGTAGCGCAGGCGATGCAGTACCTCCATCTGCAGAAAAACAATAAGGTATAATAAGTCAATAGGAAAAACCATGAGAACACTAAAAAAGATTGTATTTACAGGATTATTCGCTCTAATTGCCTGTGCCGGAGTGGCACAGGCTCAAGAGCTATATAAAGATGAGAAAGCGCCGATGCATGAGCGCATCATGGATCTATTATCACGCTTGACGGTTGAAGAAAAAATCAGCCTGTTGCGTGCAACCTCTCCGGGTATTCCTCGTTTGGATATTCCCAAATATTACCACGGTAACGAAGCGCTTCACGGAGTGGTTCGTCCGGGACGCTTTACCGTTTTCCCTCAGGCTATCGGACTGGCGGCAACCTGGAATCCGGAATTGCAATTGCAGGTGGCTACGGTTATTTCTGATGAGGCACGTGCCCGTTGGAACGAACTGGATCAGGGACGGGAACAAAAAAGTCAGTTTAGTGACTTGTTGACCTTCTGGTCTCCTACAGTGAATATGGCGCGTGACCCACGCTGGGGACGTACTCCGGAAACTTACGGAGAAGACCCCTATTTAAGTGGTGTCATGGGTACTGCTTTTGTGAAAGGCCTGCAAGGCGATGATGACCGTTATCTGAAGATTGTGTCGACTCCTAAGCATTTCGCAGCCAATAATGAAGAACATAATCGTTTTGTATGTAATCCGCAGATTTCAGAAAAACAGTTACGTGAATATTACCTTCCGGCTTTTGAAGCGTGCGTGAAGGATGGTAAATCAGCTTCCATCATGTCAGCGTATAATGCGCTGAATGATGTGCCTTGTACCTTGAACGCCTGGTTATTGACGAAAGTACTTCGTGAGGACTGGGGATTCAAAGGATATGTGGTTTCCGATTGCGGTGGACCTTCCTTGTTGGTGAATGCACATAAATATGTGAAGACTAAAGAGGCTGCGGCTACCCTTTCCATAAAAGCAGGCTTAGACTTGGAATGTGGTGATGATGTATTTGATGAGCCTTTGTTGAGTGCTTACCGTCAATATATGGTTACGAATGCTGATATAGATTCGGCTGCCTATCGTGTGTTACGGGCACGTATGCAGTTGGGGTTGTTCGATAGCGGAGAAAAGAATCCTTATACGAAAATATCTCCGGCTGTGATAGGGTCGGCAAAGCATCAGGAAGTAGCTTTGAATGCAGCACGTGAATGTATTGTATTGCTTAAGAATCAGAAGAAAATGTTGCCGCTTAATGCCAAAAAGGTGAAATCAATAGCTGTGGTAGGCATCAATGCCGGTAATTGTGAGTTTGGAGATTATAGTGGTTCGCCAGTGATTGCTCCGATCTCAGTGTTGCAGGGTATCAAAGATAGAGTAGGCGATGGTGTGAAAGTGGTATATGCTCCTTGGAAATCAGCTGTAGACGGTATGGAACTCATACAGGGAGTCAATTTCCCGGAAGGATTGAAGGCAGAGTATTTTGACAATACCAAGTTACAGGGGACTCCGAAAGTGCGCAAAGAAGAATGGATTAACTTTGAGCCAGCCAACCAGGCACCCGATCCTTTCTTACCTAAATCTCCTTTGTCAGTTCGCTGGACAGGAAAATTGCGTCCTACGGTTACCGGACAATATACACTTAGTTTCACATCGGATGATGGTTGTCGCTTGAGCATTGATGGAAAAATGCTGATTGATGCATGGCGGGGACATGCTGTCCGGACTGATACCGCTACTATTTATCTGGAAGCTGGAAAAGATTACCAGTTGAAAGCAGAGTACTATGACAATCGTGATTATGCTGTAGCGAGACTGCAATGGCGGGTTCCCCAGGTTGGCAAAGTCACTCGCTTGGATTTGTATGGTGAAGCAGGAAAAGCGGTGCGTGAGTGTGAGACGGTAGTTGCCGTATTAGGAATCAATAAGTCGATAGAACGTGAAGGACAAGATAGATATGATATTCAGCTTCCGGCAGACCAGATGGAGTTCTTGCAGGAAATTTACAAAGTAAATCCGAATATCGTTGTTGTATTGGTTGCCGGCAGTTCGTTGGCTGTCAACTGGATGGATGAACATGTTCCAGCCATTGTGAATGCTTGGTATCCCGGTGAAAGCGGAGGTAAAGCTGTAGCGGAACTCCTGTTCGGTGATTATAATCCGGGTGGCCGTCTGCCCTTGACTTATTACAGAAGTCTGGATGAACTCCCTCCGTTCGATGATTATGATATAACTAAGGGACGTACTTATAAATACTTCAAAGGGGATGTCCTGTATCCTTTCGGTTATGGTTTAAGTTATACCACATTCAAGTATTCCAACCTGCAAGTGGCAGATGGTGAAGAGGAAATAAATGTTTCCTTCCAACTGAAGAATGCAGGTAAATATGCAGGTGATGAGGTTGCTCAAGTATACGTGAAGTTGCCTGAACGGGATGAAGTAATGCCTGTCAAAGAACTGAAAGGTTTTGAGCGTGTCGCATTGAAGAGTGGTGAAAACAAAAAAATGACTTTGAAATTACGTAAAGATCTGTTACGCTATTGGGATGAAGCGAAAGGCAAGTTTGTTTATCCTTCCGGTGATTATACGATCATGATAGGTGCTTCTTCTGCTGATATTCGTTTACAGAAAGTGGTTTCGGTATTACAGAAAGATAATTATCCAATGTCTCACTCGGAAAAATAAATAAGTATGGAACGGAATGCCAAATTTCAGTGGATATTTTGTCTCTTATTGGGTTGTGCTACTTCATTGGTAGCGCAGAATGTGGCAAATTGGGGATTGACTCATCCTCAGCCGAAAGAGACGTTACCGAAGTCGAAAGCGCAAATCATGATGCCCACCCCGAAAACGCAGACACCGGTGGAAGCGGTGGTAGAGAAGATTGGGGAGAATGATTTCCTGTTGAACCGGGGCTGGAAACTGACAGATGGCAAAAATGGATGGTATAATGCAACCGTTCCGGGTACTGTATTGACTACTTTAGTGGATCAGGGGGTGTATCCCGATCCTTATTATGGACTGAATAATCTGGCAATTCCCGACACTCTGTGCAGGATGGATTGGTGGTATCGTTTGGAATTCAATTCACCTGTTCCTACAGAAGGCCGGGAAGCCTGGCTGGTTTTCAAAGGTATCAATTATCAAGCCGAGATATGGCTGAACGATGTATGCCTGGGTACAATGAAAGGTGCTTTTATCCGGGGTGAATTTAACGCAACGGATCATTTGGTGGATGGCAAGAATACGTTGGTTGTTTGTATTCTTCCACCGCCTAACCCAGGAATTCCTCACGAACAATCTCCATCCGCCGGAAACGGTATGAATGGCGGACAATTGTGTTTGGACGGACCTACCTTTATTTCTTCAGAGGGCTGGGACTGGGTGCCTGGTATCCGTGACCGGAATATAGGAATCTGGCAGGATGTACATTTACGTTTCACGAACGGCATCCGTCTGCATGATACGCAGGTAGTTACTCATCTGGCATTACCAGATACTACGGTCGCTGAAATTACCGTACGTACGGAAGTGGAGAACCTGCAACCGATAGCCAAACAAGTATCCGTTGACCTGAATCTTGAAGGAAAAAAGGTGACTCAGGAAGTAAACCTTGCACCGAAGGAGCGGAAAACGGTTGTCTTTACTCCGGATGTTCACAAGACATTGGAACTGAAGTCTCCCCGTTTGTGGTGGCCGAATAATTACGGTCGTCAGGAGCTTTATACGATGGATGTGGTTGTAGCGGAAAAAGGCGTATCCTCTGATTCTAAGAAAGTTCGTTTCGGAGTCCGTGAGCTTTCTTATGAATTGGAAGTTTGTTTCCCCGATGACTCTATCCGCCGGGTGGAATATCGTCCGACGGTTATGGGGCAGGGCGAACCTATCTTTGATAATATAAACCGCAAATATATAGAAGGAGGCATGTGTATGCCTCGTCTGAAAAAGAATGTTTCTTCTGATATTCTTGTGCCGGCACCCGACAAAGCCATGCAGCATTATATGGTTATAAAAGTCAACGGCAAGCGTATCTTCTGTAAAGGAGGAAACTGGGGAATGGATGATGCCATGAAGCGCGTTTCGCGTGAACATCTTGAACCTTATTTCCGGTTGCACAAGGAAGCGAACTTTAATATGATCCGCAACTGGACGGGCGAGAGTACGGAAGAGAACTTCTATGAATTGTGTGATGAATATGGTATGCTGGTTTTCAATGACTTCTGGCTGAGTACGCAAGGCTACAATATGCCGATAAATGATGATAACCTATTCTTACGGAATGCAGAAGATGTAGTGGTACGTTTCCGCAATCATCCTTCCATTGCTGTCTGGAATCCCCGGAATGAAGGCTTTGCACCTGTTTATATCGAAGAACATCAGGCAAAGATGATTGCCGAGAAAGACGGTACCCGTTATTACAGTCCGAATTCTACCCATTGCAACCTGAGACCAAGCGGACCATGGAACTATCATAAGAATCCGGTGGATTACTATCGCGATCGGGCACATGGGTTCAATACGGAACAAGGTTCAACTTCCATTCCTACGGAAGAATCCATCCTGGCTATGATGGATGTGAAAGATGCCTGGCCCATCAGTGATGTGTGGTATTACCATGATTTACATGGGGGGCAAAGAGAATTTATGGAGGCGATAGACCGGAAATATGGAAAGCCGACGGACCTGAAAGATTTTAGCCGGAAAGCACAGATTGTCAATTACGACAGTCACCGCGCCATGATGGAAGCTTGGAACAGTAAAATGTGGAATAGCACAAGTGGGCTGTTGCTGTGGATGAGTCACCCGGCTTGGCCCAGTATGGTTTGGCAGATTTATTCCTGGGATTATGAAACTTTCGGTTCTTTCTATGGATGCCGTAAAGCGTGTGAGCCGATTCATATTCAGAAGAATCTGGATGATCAGAAAGTAGTGGTTGTAAATACTTCTTTAAAAGAAATAAAGGGGGCTAAAGTTATATATGAAGTTTATTCCCTTGAAGGTAAGTCATTGTTTAAACGCACTTCCAAGCTGAATGTATTGGCTAATGGATTGACCGAGTGCTTCGTACAAGATAAACCAATTTCTGCATCCGGAGTATATATGGAACGCTTGATACTTCAGGATAAGCGTGGCAAGGTTATTTCGATCAATGATTATTGGCAAGATAACGGTGAGGGTGATTTCCAGGGATTCAATGCTTTGGAAGAAGCTTCCATAAACTGTAAACTAATCCGGCAAAAGGAGAGTCAGATACAAATTGAATTACAGAACACCGGAGCAATGCCTGCCCTCGCTCTGAAACTCAATGTCCGTGAGGCGGATACAGATAAACGTATTTTGCCGGCTTATGCTTCCGACGACTATTTTAACCTGTTACCGGGAGAGAAGAGAACGGTAACGGTGGAATATGTATCCCGGGGAAAAGTCGCCATTTCTGCTGAAGGGTATAATTTAAAGTGCAGCAGATTACTCACACTGAAATAAATAAGGTCATTATGTGGAACAAAAAGATACTATACTCCATATTAATCGGTATAGCATCGCTGGGAGTATGCGCTCAGCCGGCTGTACGTCAAGGATATTCCATTCATTTTCCTGAAACTAATGCGAAGTGGCAGGAAGCTCTGCTGGCAGGTAACGGTAAGATGGGTATCATGGTTTTTGGAAATCCTTTGCACGAAACGGTGGTATTCAATGATCGCTCTTTCAACTTTCCACGGCAGAACCCGCGCACGTTTGCGGAGGTTCCCCGTGATACGCTCGATTTGATAAAGAAGTACTGCGCAACCGGGAAGTTTAAAGAAGCGAATGATTTGGCTGTCCGTACCTCGCATTGGCAGGACGGGGGAGAGGGTGGAAGACATCCGGGCTTTGCACTTAAAATAGATATGGATGCTTCCGGAGCGGTAAGAGATTATCGCCGTATTTGTAATTATGAAACCGGTGAAATTACTGTCCAGTGGAGTGATGAGCGTGGAGCATGGAAGCGTCGGTCGTTTGTTTCAAGAGATGCCGATGTTGCAGTCTTCGAGCTACAGGCATCCTCTGCTGGTAAACTAAATTGTGCTATCAGTTTGCAAATGCCCGCAGAGATGAATTTCCCGAAAGGACTGAAAACAAAATGTCTGCATACGAAAGACTATCTGAATATCCGTGTGAACTATGCTGCACCTATGGATACCATAGGCTATGAAGGAGGTATTCGCGTGAAACAGAAAGGTGGCTCTTCTTTTTTGCGTAACGATACCTTATACATAAAGGATGCCTCGGAAATCCTTTTACTGTCCCGAACTCAAAAGTATCCGGAGAATTGTGAGGCTGAATGGAATAAAGGACTTCTGAAAAAAGGACTCGATGCGATTCGTGCCAATTATAATGGATTATTGAAAGCTCATAAAGCTCTCCACACCTCTATTTATAATCGGGTGCGGATTGATTTGGGCGCGACTCCTCAGGAACGCTCACTATCTAACGAAGAGCTGTTGGAGAAGCAAAAGAATACCGACCAGCCTGTACTGGCTTTGTGGGAGCGTATCTTTGATGCCGGAAGGTATCATTTCCTATCTTCTGGAAACGAACTGACTCCTCCTGATTTGTTGGGAATCTGGACTGGCGACTGTAATGCCGGATGGGGTGGTTACTATCATTTGGATGCCAATCTGAATCTGCAAGTCAGTGGTGGCAATACGGGTGCCATGCCTGAAGTGATGGAAGGCTATTTCCATCTGAATGAGGTGTGGCGGAAAGACTTTGAAACCAATGCTGCCAAACTATTGGGTTGTCGGGGAATGTTGGCCTGTGGAAACACACCCGGACTTTCTTCAGGACTGATGGCCTCTATCAATGATTTCTACCCTTACCATTATGCGACAGGTGAAGAAGCCTGGTTACTTTATCCTTTCTGGGAACACTATCTGATAACGGAAGATCAAGGCTTCCTGAAAAATCGTTTGTTCTCTTTGCTGAAGTGTATGGGAGATTTTTATGAAGACTTCCTGAAGTACAAGGATGAGGAAGGACACTACATTATTGCAGGATCTGTTTCACCGGAAAACCAGCCGTCCAATTTGCGGGTATCTTTGCTTAATAATTCCGCTTTTGATCTTTCCGGAGCCCGTTTTCTGCTGTCTACATTGGTTAAGGTATGCGATTTATTGGGTGAAGAACAGGGTATAAATGGTGGTAAAGTCCGTTGGCAACGCTTATTGAATGAATTGCCTCCCTATCGGATTAATAAGGATGGCGCCATCAAAGAGTGGGGCTGGTCGGGACTTGAAGAGAGCTATAATCATCGTCATTCCAGTCATTTGATGATGGTATGGCCCTATCGGGAATTCTCGGAAGATAAGACACCGGAACTTTACAAGGCTGCTCACAGGGCGCTGCAAATGCGTGATCAATATAATTACGAGAATGCCGGTCACGGCTATCTTCACGCTGCCTTGATTGCTGCCGGACTGCATGATGCCTCTTCGCTAAAGGAGAAAATGATGACGCTTACTCAGAAGGATTTCTATTATAACAGTTTGTCTACCGCACATTATCCGAACCATGGTACTTTCTGTACTGATGTTTGTCATTCCGTACCCGGGGTACTGATAGAAATGCTGGTTGGCTCCAATGAAGAAGGTGTTGATTTATTACCAGCTTTGGCGGATGGTATCCGGCAAGGTAGCATTGGTGGAATAAAGACTCGTTGCGGAGTTACCATCGAACATCTTTCATGGAATCTTTCACAAAATAAGGTGTCTGTAACCTTGTATTCAGCGAAAGACCGGAAAATAAGAATGAAAGCCGGTCAGACGTATGATCGTACTATTCAGTTGAAGAAAGGGAAAACTTATAAAGCTACAATCGATTATCAATAGCAACGGTTGCTATTAATTACTAATATAAAACACATTACTTATGAAAAAACATTTTTATTCTATTTTTGCATTATTCCTAGTAGGAGCTATGTTCTCTTGTCAGTCACCTAAAAGCAATTCGGCTAAAGAAGCAGTAGCTGGTATTGACAGTATGGCTCCCAATCCATTTATCACGCATATGTACACAGCCGATCCTTCGGCACATGTATGGGCGGATGGACGTTTGTATGTATATGCTTCGCATGATATCGATCCTCCGCGTGGTTGCGATTTGATGGACCGTTACCATGTATTCTCTACAGATGATATGGTGAATTGGACAGATCATGGTGAAATTTTGAATTCATCACAAGTTCCCTGGGGGCGCAAAGAAGGCGGATTTATGTGGGCTCCCGACTGTGCTTACAAAGATGGTACGTACTATTTCTATTTCCCGCATCCCAGTGACACGAAATGGAATAATAGTTGGAAGATTGGCGTAGCTACTAGCAAAGAACCTGCTGCTAACTTTACTGTGCAGGGATATATTGAAGGAATGGACCCGTTGATTGACCCTTGTGTATTTGTGGATGATGACGGTCAGGCTTATATCTATAACGGTGGCGGCCAGATTTGTAAAGGCGGCAAGCTGAAAGATAATATGGTGGAACTGGATGGAGAAATGAAGGAAATGGAAGGTCTGGAAGACTTCCACGAAGCTACATGGGTTCATAAATATAATGGAAAATACTATCTCTCTTATTCCGATAACCACGATGAAAATTGGAACGATGGCGTGAAAGGTGACAACCGTATGCGTTATGCTATCAGTGATAACCCGCTCGGTCCTTGGAAATCTATGGGTATCTATATGGAGCCTACCGATAGCTATACCAATCATGGCTCTATCGTAGAATATAAAGGTCAGTGGTTTGCATTTTATCACAACAGTGCTTTATCCAATCATGATTGGCTACGTTCTATTTGTGTGGATAAACTTTATTACAATGAAGATGGAACTATCCAGATGGTGAAACAAAGAAAATGAGATAGATTATGAGGTTAATAAGTCTGATTTTATTGTTCCTGTTGAGTGGAACTGTTTCAGCGCAGAAAGTCGAGTGGTATACTACCACTCAGACTTCTCCGTGGGTGAAACAGAAGGTAAAGCCGGAACGTGCAACTACCGGAGCAGAGATCGTGCTTGACCCGACTCAACGCTTACAGTTGATTACGGGTATAGGTGGTTGCTTCAATGAAATGGGGTGGGATGCGCTGAATGCTTTGTCGGCTGAAGATCGTGAAGCTGTTCTTCAAGCTATCTTCAGCAAAGATGGAGCTTGCTTCAACTATTGCCGTCTTCCGATGGGGGCCAATGACTTTGCCATGAGTTTCTACTCTTCTGCGGATGTTGCAGGAGACTTTAACCTGGTGAATTTCAATATCGACCGTGACAGGTATATTCTGATTCCTTATATTAAAGCTGCCCGTCAGATAAATCCTGACTTGCGTATTTGGGCTTCTCCCTGGTGTCCTCCGGCTTGGATGAAGACGAATAATCATTATGCTTCTGCGGTTCGTCCGTCTGGAGAGAAAGATGTGAATGGATTACTTCCGCGCGAGGCTATAGCAGAGTTCAGTACAGGTTTCCGGATGGAGGAAGGATATCTGAAAACGTATGCCGATTACTTTGCACGTTTTATCAAAGCCTATGAAGCCGAAGGATTGCCACTGGAATGTATTCATGTCCAGAATGAGCCTTGTTCCAACCAGGTCTTTCCCAGTTGTAAATGGCGCACGGAAGATCTGACTTTTTTCTTGGGGCATTATCTGGGACCGACTTTTGAGCGGGAAAATATCAAAACTGATATTTATTTTGGAACTATCAATACGTCCAATCCGGATTATGTGCGCACTGCTTTGCGGGATGAACAGGCAGCTAAGTACATTAAAGGCGTTGGCTTCCAGTGGGATGGTAAGAAAGCTATTTCGACTATCCATTGTGAATATCCTAATCTGAACTTGATGCAAACCGAGACAGAATGTGGTAACGGAGCAAATTCATGGGATTATGCTGAATATACATGGAACCTGATGAAGCACTATTTCAGTAATGGCATCAATTCTTATCACTATTGGAATATGATTCTTCCTACTCCGGGCATCAGTCCTTGGGGATGGAATCAGAATTCTATGGTGTCCATTGACAAGAAGCAACAAACCGTGAAGTATAATCCGGAATTCTATCTGATGAAGCATTTAGGGCATTTTGTGCAGACAGGTGCTTATAGGCTGGAAACACCGTCAGATAAAAATATGTTGGCTTTCGTAAATCCGGATGGTACGGTCAGTGTGATTGTTGCCAATGTGACTGATACAGAAGAGACGATGAGCATTGAAATAGGGGGACAGAAAGTTACATTGACTCTGCCACCTCACTCTTTCCATACAGTAAGCTGGAAGAAATAATTTCGTCCTTCGGTTTTCTCTTTAATAGCCTGTATATGAGAATGCTATGAACATAAAAAGTTTTCCTTATTTCTTTTGCCTGCTTTGGGTGCTGGCAATATCCTTTTACTCAACTCCCGTTCAAGGGAAAATAGAAAACGGTATTTCTAAAAGCAAATGGCATGAAGGAGACCGTTATGATTTTAAATTCCAGGGACGGGACGCTATTGTTGTTGTGCCTCAAAAAGCTGCTGCCGGTAATCCGTGGATATGGCGTCCGGCTTTCTTCGATGCGTTTCCTGCTGTGGATAAAGCCCTGTTGGAAAGAGGTTTCCACGTGGCTTATCTGGATGTTACAAATGATTATGCCAGTCCGTGGGCTATTGAATTGGGTAACCGTTTCTACAAGGAAATGGTGGAGAATTACGGGCTTTCTTCTAAAGTAGTAATGGAAGGGTTTAGCCGTGGAGGACTCTATTCTGTCATTTGGGCTTCTCAAAACCCGGATAACGTTGCTTGCCTTTATCTTGATGCACCACTCAGTGATGTGTTCACTTGCCTGAAGAGATTGCATAAGGCAGCATGGAAAACTTTGTTGAAAGAATGGAACCTGACGGAAGAAACCATTGATCGTTTTGACGGCAATCCCATAGACAATCTGGAACCGTTGGCCAAAGCGGGTGTGCCCATTATCAGTGTTTGTGGAGACAGCGACCGGAGTGTACCGATTGAGGAGAACATGATGGTGATGCGTAAACGTTACCTGGCATTGGGTGGAAATGTGGAATTGATAATAAAACCGGGATGCGACCACCATCCGCATAGTCTTGAAGATCCTCAACCTATAGTCGATTTTATTATGCGCCAACAGCCTGAACATAAGAAGTTCCAGCACTACACCATTCGTGGCAGTCTGAACAACTCGTTCATTAAGTTTGAACGGGAACGTCGGGGAAGGGTAGCTTTTATCGGTGGATCCATCACAGAGATGGTGGGGTGGAAAGACATGATGGAACAACAGTTGCAACAGCGTTTCCCTTTTACAACTTTTGAGTTCGTAGAAGCCGGTATCAGTTCTACAGGAAGTACACCCGGAGCCTTCCGGTTGGATAACGATGTATTGTCGAAAGGTAAAATAGATTTGCTGTTCATTGATGGATCTGCGAACGATATGACAAATGGTTTTACGCCCGAGGAGCAGGTGCGTGGAGTGGAGGGGGAAATCCGTCATGCTTTGGAAGTTAATCCGGAAACCGATATTGTGCTGACTCATTTTGCAACGGACGGTTTCCTGCCTATCATCGCCAGACGGCAGATGCCGGATGCTATTCTAAATTACGAGCGGGTAGCCAATCATTATCGGGTGTCGTCAGTCAACCTGGCACAAGAGATTTCAGAACGGTTGCAGGACGGACAGTTTACTTGGAAAGAGTTTGGATACGCACATCCCCATCCTTATGGGCAATCTGTTTATACTGCTGCCATTAGTAATCTGCTGGATGAAATGCAACGGGAAATAAATGCTGAAAGTATACGCCGACTGCATGAGATTCCTGCTGCGCAACTTGATCCATACAGTTATACCAAAGGGCATTTCATCCCTCTCAGTCGTGTGCGTATTGGTCGTGGATGGAAGATTACAGACGATTGGAATCCGGATAACAAATATGAAAAGCGGAAAGGATTTGTGCATGTTCCTATGTTGGAAGCTGCACGTCCGGGTGATCGGCTGACACTCTCTTTCAAAGGAAGGGCTATCGGGATTTTTTGTGTTTGCGGACCGTCGGCAGGCATACTGGAATATAGTGTGGATAATGCTCCGTTCAAGAAACTGGATACTTATACGGCATGGAGCTCAGCCTTGTATATTCCATGGGTATACATGTTAGAGACAGAGTTGGAGGATACTGAGCATACCTTGCGCTTGCGTATCTCGTCCGACAAGAATCCCCGTTCATTGGGTACGGAATGTCAGATAAGGAACTTTGTGGTTAATAAATAAGAATTTTATGTGATCTGTTAAGAACTCAACTTTAATTCAATATATTGAAATAATAAAATAGATAGATCTGTATTTCAGATAGAAAAATTATTTATCTGAGTAATATTTTGAACTTTAATATGATTCTTCATTGAGTTTTAATGCACTTCGGATTTGTGCAAAGGATCAATAAAGAAAGAATGAAATGTTTTTTAGAAGTACCCTAAATAAATTATATCATGAAAAAATACACACTTGCCCTATGTATTGTTATGTTCCCATTGATTGTTTTTGGTCAAAATTCTGCATTGAGAACTATGAGTTTGTATGAATTGGAAGCCATGAGAGACAGCGTGAATAAGACGCTATCTGAAGAAATTTTATTCCGTAAAGATAGTGTAAATCAAAAGTTGTATAAAGTAGCCTATATAGCTCCTACGGATAGCCTGAAAATAGCCGAATGATCATATAACCGGACTGTTGGTACAAATATTTCCTTGCATTCGATAGAAATAAGAGAAAACGATACAAAAGTTACTTTTTTGCAACCCATATACTGGGATTGGCAATGGCTCAACTATGGCAAAGGTTACACTATTGTAGATAGGCTAACAGGAGATAAGTATAAGGTACGCGGATATGATGGGGGAGGAAAACTAGATAAACTTATGATCATTCAAAATTGTAATGGAAAGGCTATCTATGTCAGCCTATTGTTTCCAAAATTGGGAGAAAACGTGAAAAAGATTGATATTGTAGCATATCCTCATAAAGATGATGTCCACCCGTCGAATCCTGCTCCCGGTGAAAGAACAGCATATCTTAATATTAATATAGAAGATTATTTGGTTAAGTCTTCAAAAGAACCTCAAATATATAATTAGTCATTGCTGAGCACTTAGTCCCAGCTGACTTTTAATTGTTTATAATTTAACTTTTTGGTGCTTTGTAATTATGGCGGCTAAGTGCTTATATTACAAATGTTTCATTTGGAAGACGGTTTTTGTATTTGCGTAATATCAGAAATAGAAAAGTAAGTTGTTGAAAATCAGAATGTGTGCGTAGTTAGATTGACAGGGCGGTTATGGATAAGTTACGGTTAAGTAACTATGAACCACAATGTTTTGCACTACTTCAAATAACTTAATACAAAGATAAGTATTATTTTTATTGTTCGCAAATTTGCGAATTAAAAAAATGTTCGTATATTTGCGAACAGATAATTTATATTATGGCAAAGAAAGAACTAACAAAAGAACAAGAACAGATTGCCCGGATAGCTAAAGCGCTTGGGCATCCTATCCGTGTAGCAATACTCCAAATGCTGGCCAGTCAGACGTGCTGTTATCACGGCGATATGTCTGAAATCCTACCCGTCGCCAAAAGCACCCTGTCGCAACATCTGAACGAATTAAAAGATGCCGGACTTATACAAGGCGAAATAAACCTGCCGTCGGTAAAGTATTGCATCAACAAAGAGAATTGGGCGCTGGCAAAGAAACTGCTCGGCGGTTTCATCGACGAAGTGGCAGTATCGCAAGGATGTTGTGAATAGGCTATTTTTTTGCATATTTAGTTCGTTTTATTGCGAACATTTCGTCTAAATACGAATATAAATAACTGAAATATTTACTGATATATATGGAAGATAAAGATTTGAAAAAACTGGTTTATGACAAGTACAGCCAGATAGCCACCCGCAACGAGAAAAGCACCTGCTGCTGTTCCGGTGCAAATAAAACCGAAGTTTATAACATACAGACGGGCGACTATTCCGACCTCAAAGGTTACGAAAAAGATGCAGACCTCGGCCTCGGCTGTGGAGTGCCGACGAAGTTTGCAGGATTGAAAGCTGGCGATACGGTTGTGGACTTGGGATCGGGGGCAGGCAATGATTGTTTTGTGGCACGCGCCGAAGTGGGCGACACCGGAAAAGTTATCGGCGTGGACTTCTCCGAGGCTATGATAACTAAAGCACGGGAAAACGCTTCAAAACGCGGTTATTCAAATGTGGAATTTCGGCAGGGGGATATTGAGGAAATGCCCGTAGGTGGTAATTCCGTCGATGTTGTGATAAGCAACTGCGTCCTTAATCTTCTGCCCTCAAAAGACAGGATTTTCCACGAAATATTCCGGGTACTGAAACCGGGCGGACACTTTTGTATTTCCGACGTGGTTCTTATCGGAACCATGCCCGACAAACTGCGGCAAGCTGCCGAAATGTATATAGGCTGTATCGCCGGAGCCATACCGAAAAACGAATACATGGATAAGATACTGGATGCTGGATTTGTCGGTCTGGAAGTGGCAAAAGAAACGCCCATTGAAATACCCGACGAAATCCTGTCCGAATACCTTAATACCGAAGAAATGGAGCAGTTCAAACGCGGAGGTAGTACCGTTTTCTCCGCTACCGTTGTTGGCTCTAAAAGCGGATGCGGATGTAAAAGTGGATGTTGCTGATATGAGGATATTAATATTATGCACCGGAAACAGTTGCCGTAGTCAAATGGCACATGGCTTTTTGCAATCGTTCGATACTATGCTTGATGTTCATTCGGCAGGAACAAAAGCCAGCGGAAAGTTAAGTAGTCGTGCGGTAGAAGTAATGAAAGAGGCAGGCGTGGATATATCCGCCCACACCTCGGACAGCGTGGAGAAATACCTTGGCGAGAGTTGGGATTACGTAATAACAGTCTGTGGCGGTGCAGACGAAAGCTGCCCGGCATTTGTTGGCAAAGTAAAGCACCGTTTGCACATTGGTTTCGATGATCCTTCGGATGCGGTCGGCTCGTCAGAATACGTTAAAAGCGAATTTATCCGTGTTCGGGATGAAATACGGGCAGCTTTCAGATTTTTTTATGATGCAGAAATAAAACCTAATAACTAATTTGATATGAAGCATTTGATTATTTTAAGCCTTGCCGTCCTGTCGCTGACAGCCTGCGGCAATCGTAACAGCAAGAAAACGGTGGATAGTGCCGTCACAGAAACAACCGTACAGACTTCCGATCCTTCGACCGTCTATGTTTACTACTTTCACGGGAAACAGCGTTGCAAGACCTGTATCGCGGTCGGAAACGTGAGCGAAAAAGCCGTAAAGGATATGTACGCCGACAATCCGAATGTGAAATTTATCGAGGTGCAGACTGACGACGAAGCAAACGCCGCGCTTGTGGAAAAGTACGAGGTAACGTGGAACGCCCTGATAGTCGCCAAAGGCTCGGATAATATTGAGATCACAAAACAGGCTTTCGCAAGTGCCGTAAACAACCCCGAAAACCTTACCGACCTTATCAAAACTGAAGTCGATAAAAGGCTATGATGGAGTATTTACAAAATCTTGCCGACGGCTCAAGCTGGCCGATACTGACCGCGTTCCTGCTCGGCCTTATGACGGCTATCAGTCCGTGTCCGCTGGCGACAAACATAACCGCTACGGCCTATTTAAGCAAGGATATAGGCAACAAACGTCGGGTGCTATTCAACGGCGTATTCTACACACTCGGCAGGATGTTTACCTATACAGCGCTCGGACTGATATTCTATTTCGGAGCAAGCCAGTTCCAGATAGCAAAACTGTTGCAGGGTGTCGGGGGTATGTGGCTCGGTATTGCGCTTGTCATTATCGGGGTGCTGATGCTCGATGTGATAAAGCTAGGCGGGTTAAGCACCGGGAAATTAACGGAGAAACTCGGCCGCAAAGAGGGAAAGAAAACCTACCTCGATGCCTTTCTGCTCGGCCTGTTGTTCGCGCTGGCATTTTGTCCGTACAGCGGAGTATTGTATTTCGGCGGACTTATCCCCATGACAATAGCCTCGCCGTCCGGCCTGCTCCTGCCGCCCGTGTTCGCCATAGCTACCGGCCTGCCGGTTATCATTATCGCGTGGATCGTGGCGTACAGCGTCGGTAACGTCGGGAAGTTCTACAATAAGATGAATGTCTTTCAAAAGTGGTTCAAGCGAATAATCGCCGCCGTCTTTATCGTGGTCGGCGTGTATTACATAGTCATTAACATATAAAAGTCAATAACATGGAAATTTTAGTATTAGGCCCCGGTTGCGCGAAGTGCGTAAAAACCTACGAGGCGATAAAAAAAGTAATCGACGAAACTGGCTCGGATGCTACCGTCCGCAAAATCGACGATATTATGGAAATAATGAAGTTTAACGTAATGGCTACCCCTGCGGTAGTCGTGGACGGCGAAGTGAAGATAAAAGGCTACGTTCCGTCCGAAACGGAGATACGCAAGCTGTTGGGCGTTTAACCCGGTAAGTATATTGTCATGGAAACAAAAAAGGAATTAAAAATACTTGTTTGGATGATCGTTATTTTCTCGGCGGTATTCTTTATGCCGCTGGGAAGTGAACGGTTTATGACAGCCATAGACGCCACGCTTGACCTGTCGAAGTGGTACGCGCAGGAACACGTCGTAATGTGCCTGCTTCCGGCGTTCTTTATTGCCGGGGTTATCGCCGTGTTCGTCAGCCAGGGAGCCGTGATGAAATACTTTGGAGCGAACGCGAAAAAGTGGCTCTCCTACACGGTTGCCGCCGTGTCGGGTGCAATACTGGCCGTGTGTTCATGTACGATACTCCCGCTGTTTACGAGTATCTATAAACGCGGTGCAGGGTTAGGCCCGGCGGTTGCGTTCCTGTACTCCGGCCCGGCAATCAGCATACTTTCAATTATCCTTACTTGGCGCATACTCGGTACTGAAATGGGCGTTGCCCGGATGATCGGGGCTATTGCGTTCTCGGTAATTATCGGCCTTATAATGTCGTTCATTTTCCGTAAAGAGGAAAAGGCGAAGAAAGAGCAGCAGATGAATTTCGAGGCTCCGCCTGCAAAGCGCCCGATGTCAAAGACGATGTTCCACTTCTTTGTGCTGGTGTTTATCCTTGTGTTCGCTAATTGGGGCGCACCTGCTCCGGGCGATACGACAAGCCTGTGGTATTACATATTTTCCTATAAATGGTATATTACGGGTGCTCTCTCGTTAGGATTGGCTTATTCGCTTATTGCCATACTAAAAATAAAATGGCAGTGGGTTGTGGCCGGGGTTATCGCTACGGCAGGCTCGGCAGTGCTGGCGAATTATCTTATACCTAATCCCAAACTTGTACCGCTTGTGCCTATGGTGGTCGGTATCGCTTCGCTTTCGCTTATCACGTTGTTCGACAAGCGCGACCCCGAAAACCGTGAATGGACGCTTTCGGCTTGGGGGTTTGCAAAACAGATCATGCCGCTGCTTGCTATCGGTGTTGTTACGGCGGGTTTCCTGCTCGGCTCGACGCATGACGATACGGCTATTGCCGGGATTATCCCGAACTCATGGATTGAGTGGGCGGTAGGCGGAAACTCCCTGCTGTCGAACTTCTTTGCCAGTTTCACGGGCGCGTTCATGTATTTTGCCACGCTGACCGAAGTACCTATAATACAGGGGTTGCTTGCGTCAGGCATGGGTAAAGGCCCCGCGCTTGCTCTTTTGCTTGCCGGGCCGTCGCTCTCCCTGCCGAATATGCTCGTTATTCGTGGCGTAATGGGAACGAAGAAAACCGTAATTTATGTTTCACTCGTTATCGTCATGGCAACGATTTCAGGATTTGCGTATGGGGCATTATTTTAAGTAAAATTACAAAACCAAATAAAGGCAGGGAATTTATTAACTGCCTTTATTGCTATTTTGCGTTGTGTGCAAAATTGTTATTAGTCTATAAAAAATGCTATTGAAAGAATTTTGGGAGGGCTTAAAGAAGGAAACGCAGCAAACTCTACGTCAGATGGAGGCGGCAGAAAAAGATATACTGAAAAGGGCGTATTCATGCGCCCTTGCTCTTGCTGACGCTAACTCAAACCTTAAAACCTTCATTATTCATTACCAATTTGAAAATGAAACAGAGGAAATTTGGTTTTTCAAGCACGCAAAACCTATCCTTGTTTCTCAACTGATTTATTATTGCCAGGTGTATAATATAGAAATGAACCGTCCTGTGGGCGGCGTGGCAATACAGAGGGAATACCTAAACAATGAACTGGAGAATTTGCAGGATTATATAGACCGAAGGCCGGAGTTTTACAGCTATTATCGTTTGGGAGCAACTGAAAACGATGCGAACTATTTTACTCGCGATAAATTTGTGCTGGGACATCAATACCTGGAGCCGACAATAAGCGAACGCGAGCCGCTATATTCCACAAATTGCGATTATAAACTGGCAAAAATACTGGCAAACGAGCAACTGGAAATAATGCTAAAATCTCAACTGGATGAATTGGAGCGACCAGCGGAAGATAAAGCGCAATTACCCTGGACGACAAAAAAGACATTTCTTATTGAACTTCTCTATGCTCTCGATTCTTTTCGTGCCTTCGGGCGCATACCTCTTAAGCGGGTAGTAGCGGTTGTTCAGAAATTAATGGGGATTGATCTGGGTAATGTTTCGAGTGCATTTGCCGAGATGCGTACACGCAATGACCCCACCCCTTTTTTGGACGCTTTGAAAGATTCTCTATTGCAGAGAATGAAGCGGAACGATGAAAGGAGAAAGAGATAATGCGTATATGGAGAAAATAATGTAAATTTGTACCACCAATTAAAACAGGCTTAATGATGTAAATTAACTATAAAAATATCGGTATGCTATCCTGCGTAATTGAATACGATTAGGGCTGCCGGAATGAATATACGCTTTTTCTTTTTATCGGGAAAACTGACATTTAACAGATAAACGAGGATTAACAAGCGCGATATTCACGCATTTGGCGTGGAGTTGCGTTGTCTCGTTTAAGGTATTGTCAGTACCTCCCGATAAGCGGCGTGATTTCCACGCCTCTTTTATTATCGGGTAGAATATTAAAAACTGGCAATATAATGAACACCTCATATAAAATAAAGACCTTTTCCTTTTTGTCTTTGGACGGATATGTACCAAAGACAGGAGATTATACCAACTGGCTACCGGAGGGCAGCCAACCGATAGAAAGCGATTACAATTTTCAGAAATTCCTGGATTCCGTAAGTTGTGCTGTAATAACCGGGATATATCATGCGGCTTTGCAAGCCTCCGATGTATGGCCTTTCGGAGATAAGATGTGCTATATACTTACTCCCCGGAGTTTCAACCTCGCCCCGGATATAAAGGCAGAACTTATCATTACCCCGGAAAATAGCGGACAGGAGTATATTAAAGCCGTAAATCAGGTACGCGAGAGAACGGATGGGGATATTTGGTTGGCTGGCGACCAGGGTATTATTACCCGGTTTATGTCGCAAGTGCTGATAGATGAAATTATCTTAAATGTTCTTCCTGTAACCTTCGGCGTTGGCCTGCCGATGTTCAGCAATGTAAAACAGATACAGGACTGGACGCTTCAAAATCACACTATTTACAGTAATGGAGTGGTACAGTTACATTACACAGCCGACCGTATCTGCGGCTGTCTGGAAAATGGCTGGAAATAAAGCCGCTGACGCATTATTATACCCAGCCTGGGTATTGCTGTCATAAAGTAAAATCAAGACGAAATTAACCTGCATTTCTTCCTGTTTCCCAGGAAAAAGTGCAGGTATATTTTTTTTCAGGCAAATTGTAAAAAAGGGTGTATTTTGCCCTTCTGTTAATTGGTGACTCAATCCATTCTCCGACAAGGCTTTGCAAGTATTCTGCAAAAAACTATACCCTATTTTTTCATTTCAAAAATACCGACCCCTTGAAAATATATGGCGGTTATTTCCCTTATGGATGCGGCTTCGGGGCGTGCCTTCAAAAAAACTATACCCAGCTTATTTATCAGGTGCTTATAAGTTACGGAACTTTGCAACATCATCAGTAAAATAAGGCTTATGAAGGTAATAACAATAGAAGATGAAGCATATAAAAGATTGGTGCGGAAAATCGAACGGATTTACTCTTATGTGGAAAAACAGGCGGAAAAAGAAACGGTAACGCCTCCCGATCCCCGCGAGATACGGGTAAGCAACGACGAAGCTGCCGAACTATTAGAGGTAAGCACCAGGTCGCTTCAACGCCTGCGCTCAAATGGAGAAATAACTTACTCTATCCAGGGAGGCCGGACGTGGTACACGCTGGACGAAATACAGCGGGTTATGTCTGGGCGGTTGGTGGCAAGCAAATACAGGCAGGAGGCCCATTTACTCCGGGCGCATCAGGATTACCAAAAGCGCAATAAGCCTGCACGTACTAAAAAAAATAATAACCCTAAATAACCTGCGATATGGAAAATGACGAGTTAATGGATTGGTTACAGGGGTGGTTTGAGTGTTTTATGGGACGTTTTGACCGTATAGACAACAACATGGAAAATATGTCGGGCAGGTATCATTTTTTAGGTGGCGAACGCTTCCTGGATAATCAGGAAGTTTGCCAGTTACTCCATGTAAGCAAGCGCACTTTACAGCGTTACCGTTCTTCGGGCGAACTTCCCTACCAAATGATATATCATAAAACTTATTACCGGGAAAGCGATGTAGAGGCGTTTATCCGAAAGAATTTTGCCAAAGGAGAACCCGGAGAAGAAACCGAAGAAGATTCCGGGGAGTAAATTTCTTTTTGTTCTTTATCAGCGTCCCGTTTTGTCGTGAGATAAGGCGGGAGGCGTCTTTAAGTCCACCTTATCGTCCTATTTGCATGGTCAATGATACCATTTGTAGCACTTTGCTCTACAAAATTAAAATGACCGTCTTCTGTAAGTCCTATTCGCATAACATTTTTCATAACAGCCAGTAACCTTAATCTGTTATCATCCATTACTTTTGGGAAAAAGGCTATATTAAAACCATTTCCACCAAAAGGAACGCTGGGATAAATAATCCCTTCAACCATATCGTGCGTAAATACAAGGTTAGAATAAGCAGTAGTAAGCATGTAAGTATGCTTATCGTCATTTACTTGTTTTCCAAAATATGCACCTATAAATTCAAATAGCCGTTTTGAGCCTTCTCTAAATTCCTCCTGTGTCTGTTCTATAAAGCTATCATATCCGGCTCCATGCCTTCGGTTATACTCATTATCTCTGTCCTTTGAAGGGTCAAATACAAGAACAACATCTATCGGTTCTACCAACTGCCAGCAACCTATGGTTAAGGTTATTTCATCGCCTACATTCCCTTCCCTATTATTAAGTAGTTCTATATACGAGGTCGGCCTGTTCTCTGAACAATAGAACATTTGCTGCAAAGGTTTATTAGCTCTTGCATAAGAACTAACATATTCTTCATCAGGATAGGATAAAGATTTAAATGTTTCAAAATCTTCTCCGTTATTTATTCGTGTCCTAAAAAACACCTCGTTTGCTTCAAGACGATATATAATTATCGGGAGTTGCTCTATTCTCGATAACTCAAACAATACCTGCTCGTAATAATGACCTTTGGATTTATCCAAGCGTTCTATTTTCTGGATTGCACTATTTACTTTCTCTATATAACTCATTATCATAATATTTATGAATACAAAGGTAATGAAAAAAGCGTCCGGAGCATTGCCCCGGACGCCACCACTAAAAAAATCATAAGAAGTTAAAAGTAGACATCCCTATCTGCAATAACCTCAAAGACTTTTTCAGTGGCAAAGATAGTGATTTACCTCGATTTACCTTTCTTCCCTTTGCCGCCTTTCTTATCCTCGAAGGCAAACACGGTCTTATAGTCGGCATCGAATTTCAGAGCAGCCTCGAACGTCTTGCCCGTCTTACTGCTTACAAAGCCCTTAATTATCCCGGTCTTTCCGTCCATGAGCAGCGACGTAATCTGCGTATCGGATAACTCTTTTTTTGCAATACTTCGCCATACAGTAAGCCCGCAGGCTTCATTATTACACTTGGCTACCTTTTGATAGATAACCACGCTACCGCTTTTGCATTTAGGGCAAGGGCATGACTGGCGGTTATCCTGACGCTCGAAAGGCATATCCAGTAACTCGGCTATGATCTGCGAGGCGTAAACCTCTATCGAGCGGTGGAACGTGCCTGCATCCATATCGCCCGTCCCGATCTTTGCAAGGGCGTGTTCCCATTGCCCGGTCATTGCTACGTCGGCTATCTTCTTCTCCCGGATAGCAAGATAGACTACAAGCCCTTTATTCGTCGGAACAAGGTTTTTTTTCTCACGCACGATATACTCACGGGCAAACAGGGTTTCGATTATTGCCGCCCTGGTCGCGGGTGTTCCTATCCCTGCGTCCTTCATGGCCTCGCGTTCTTCTTCGTTCTCTACCTCTTTGCCTGCCGATTCCATTGCCGAAAGTAAAGATGCTTCCGTGTGCAGGGGCTTGGGTTTGGTCTGCTTCTCCTGCACCTCCGTATCACGGACGGCCAGCTTATCGCCTTCCGTCAAATCGGGCAGTACGGTTAATTCCTCGTCCGCTGTTTCTTCCTGGTTGGCTCCGAAAACATTACGCCAACCGGGATGTAACATTATACTGCCCTTTGCGCTAAAGTGTACGCCGCCAGCGTCAAGCGTTACGGCGGTGTTCTCTTTGGTGCAACGCTCTCCGAAGGCTTCAAGCATACGCCCGGCAACCATGTCGTAAATAAGCTGTTCGTCTGCGGATAATCCCGTCGCGGGATCTTCCGTAATAATCAGCGCATGGTGGTCGGTTACTTTGGTATCGTCCACCGGGCGGGTATTAAGCGAAGTATCAAACCTGCCGTCGATATAAGCCCCGAATTTTGGGTGCGCCCGTAGCGTTGCTATCAGGTGCGGTATTTCCTCCAGTACGTCGGCGGAGATATACCGGGAGCCAGTACGCGGGTAGGAAATCATCTTTTTTTCATATAACGCCTGGGCTATCGTCAGCGTTTTATCGGCTGAAAAACTGTGCCGCTTGTTGGCGTCCTTCTGTAATGTGGTAAGGTCATACAAAAGCGGCGGTTCCTGGTGGACTTCCTTTTTTACGACGGACGTAACGGTAAGCCCTCCGGCGGCATTTACCACGCTGGCCGTTTCATCGGCGGCGGTACGGGTGTCGTACTTATCTGCCGAAAGGACTGCAAAAGCCGTCGCATCTTTCGCCGTATGCACCTTCAGCCGGAAATAAGTTTGCGGCTTAAAGTCCTTGTTCTCCAGGTAGCGCGAACAGATCATTGCAAGGGTTGGGGTCTGTACCCGTCCCAGCGACCAGACGCCGCTCCCGGCGGTTATGGAAAGCGCTTGCGAGGCATTAATACCTACTATCCAATCCGCCTGGCTGCGGGCTTTGGCGGAGTAATAGAGGTTATCGTAGTCGCTCCCCGGACGAAGGGACTGGAAGCCGTCGCGGATAGCCCTGTCGGTAAGTGAGCTTATCCACAGGCGGCGAAACGGGGTACGGCATCCTACATAATTATATATGTAGCGAAATATTAACTCGCCTTCTCTCCCGGCGTCGGTCGCTACTATAATTTCATCGGCGCGGCTGAACAGGTCTTTAATGACTTTTAGCTGTTTGAGTGCGCCGGGGTCGGGTTTATACTCTTTACCCTCCCTGACCTGGCGGGGTATCAGGGTAAAATCTGCGGGTAGTATCGGGAGGTTTTCACGCTGGAAACCCGTAAAGCCATAGGCGTCGGGCATGGCAAGTCCGACCAGGTGGCCGAACGCCCACGTAACGGCATAGCCGTTGCCTTCGATAAATCCGTCTTTCTTAGTGGTTACGCCTAAAACGCTGGCAATATCTCGCGCAACGCTGGGCTTTTCTGCTATTATAACTTTCATCTTTGATTTTTTTAGTGGTTAAAAAAATTACTTATAAGCCCCCTACGCCTTTGCTTTTACCTTTCTTCGGAGTGGCCGGGGATTGTTTCTGCTCCTGGGCTTTCTTCTTCTCGTCCTGTTTGGCAGTGGGATTAGTCTGCCCGGACTTCAACGCCTCGCCTTTACCCTGGGCGTGCTTGGTCGCTTCGTTTGTTTTACCGTCATTATTTACGGCTACCTGTGTTTCATGGCCTTTAGCGGGTTTGACGTTCTGCCCCTCTTTTGCGGCTTGTTTTGCCTCAATAGCCCGTACTTGGTCGGGGTGTTTAGAAGTATGGCGGACGTGGCCTTTCTCCGGGTCAGGCCATACCCAGGCATTGTATTTCTGCCCTTTCTTGTCGGTAGCTTCGACTTGCTTGGCTCCTTCCTGTTGCTTGGGCTGGGGCTTTTGCATACCTTCCACCCAAACAGGCTTTCCGTCGCATAGCTGTTTGAATTGTTCGCGGGAAAGTTCCACCCCGCCCTGAATGGGGCGTACCCAAATATCGCCGACTTTACGGGCTTTAAGCGGCTTATCTTCTCCGCTTTGTTCCTGCTTGGCTGCCCGATCCTGGCGGTGCTGCTCTCTCTGTTCCGGGGTAAACCGGAAATCGAAATTGCGGTTTGCCGCATTGTATTGGATAATGCGGTCGATTTTGGACGGTTCTTCGCCGGGCTTTACCTTTTTATCCATGCCCTCGACCAGCACGCCCTCGCCCGCTTTTAACTTCCCTTGCTGTTCTTCGGAAAGCGGGGCGTTTTTCAAGGTCTGCGGGATATTAATTTCAGACAGAGGCATAGCCTCAAAGCGGTTAGTCAGCTTGTCGAGCGAAACAAGCGACGGCACTTTTCCACCACCCGGTACAGGCTCCAGATCGAATACACGGCCACCGTTGCCCGTCTGCTGGAATTGCTTTATATCCTCGTCGGTAAACTTCACGCCCATAAACGGTTTATCGAAATCGGGTTGCTGTTGGTAGGGGTGCGTTTGAATTTTGATAGAGCCGTCGGGCTGTTGTTCCAATGACAGGCGGGCTTTGACCGAAATTTCTTCCCCGTCGATGTTCGCCTTAATATCCACCAGGCCGGGGGATTTATGGCCGTAGGCCATTGCTTTAAGTGTGTCGCGCAGATCGTCGCCGGAAATACCCAGCTTTTCGGCCTCCTTCCAATCGACTTTATTAAGGTCGAGCGGTTGGTACTTCCCCTGGGCTGGCTCTTGTGCCTCGCCTTCGGGCTTAACCTTGTAAGGGTCGAGTACCTTATCATCAGGATTTATCTTAATAATTTTGTCGAGAAAGCCCGAAATCTTATCGACCGCGCTTGCCATAATCGCATAAAGTCCGATATGCGAAGGGGTTTCATACTGCCCGGAAAACTTCTGCATGAAATTTTCCAGCGGGTTGCCGTTGGAATTAATTTCAAAGAATTTGTCCGAGTTCTCTTTTGTGGGATTGACGGTGTTAAGTGTACCGTCCTTGTTCATCCCGGAAACGACTTTGAGATTGCCGTCCGCGCCGATAGACAATAAGACTAAAGGCTCGTCTTTTTTGATTTTTTCGTCCATGATAAAATGGTTTTTAATTCTGCATTACTATTAATGCAGAACGAAGGTAAACCGAAGTAATGGACTGATTGCAAGGTTTTAAGACGGTGGCAGCTTGTGGCGGGGAGTGGCGTCGAAATCAAGAATAATTTTTAGTTATCGGGGCGATTCATTGTTACGCAAAACGCTGGGTCGTATCCTGTGTTTTTCTTAAATTTGCATTTTATATCAGTAGATTATGGCAACACTAAGAAAATGTTTTACACAACCCACTTTAGAAGGTATTTCTAAAATTCTTGGGGATACAAATTCGGGCTTAACAGGTAGTGAAATACAGCACTTATTAGCGCAGAGTAAAATAACCGATATATCGCCGACTTCTACTAAATGGAAAAGGATATATGATGCTTTTGCCGTTTATCAGAACAATAATCAATGCTCTAATCATATATTGAACTTCATTGCACTTGCATTAGCTCCAGCAAAATATGTTAATAGCCCAGAAGTTTTTGCAGAAAAACGAAATCAAATCAACCAGCAATTAAGTTTTATTGGATACCAGTTTAATGAAAGTGGCAGTTTTAGCGAGATAAAACAGGCATCTACAATTTCAGAAGCCCAAAGGAAAGCGGACGATCTGAAAACAAAATTAGAGCAAAGGAAGGCACATAGAGAAATTTTCAATTATTGTAAAGCCGAACTACTGGCAAATAATTACTTTCACTCTGTATTTGAAGCAAGTAAGGGTTTATTTCAAAGAATTAGGGATATATCCTTATACAATGAGGACGGTAGCAAGCTGATTGAATATGTATTTAGCAGTAATCCGGTTTTAATAATAAACAACTATCAGTCAAAATCAGAGCAAGACGAACATAAAGGATTTTGTAATATTCTGAAAGGTTTATGCGGTATGTTCCGTAATCCCGAAGCTCACGAACCTAAAATCAGTTGGGAGGTTTCAGAGCAAGATGCTCTCGAAATATTGTCAATGATTTCTTATTGTCATAGAAGATTAGATAATGCACAAAAAATAAGATAATAATATGAGTTATACCCCTGAATACTTTTGGAAAAACTTTCGACTTGGTACTGAGATACAGATTTCAGGAGCGTTCATTTATAATGCTCTCTATTTCTTTGACCAAATGGAACATTTCTGCAATGATGAGGAAATATTTGAGTTTTTATATAATACTTCTGTCGGATTAGAGCGATTAGAAAAGATTGCAGTTATTTTATTAGAACACGAAGCCGCTATAAATCAGGAGGATTTTGAGAAATCTTTGATTACGCATAGCCATTTAGAACTACTCAACAGAATAAAAGAGAAGAAGGAGATAAACCTGGGTAAAATTCACAATAAATTTATTCAGTTATTATCCAATTTTTATAAGTCAATGCGCTATAATAGGTATAACTTATCTTCTGTTTATGAGCCAAATAAAGATGCACACGAGTTTATAAATCTCATTCAGGAAGGTCTGAATATCGAAATTAAAACCGATATGATATTTGCAACTGCTAACGATGAAAATATTAAGAAATTCATCGGAAAGTTAGTCGGAAAAATAGTAACACAGATATATCAGATAGTTAAGGAAGAATCCCGAAATTTGAACCTATACACTTACGAAACAGCGTTTAATTCAAAAGCATATAAAATATTTATGTGTGAAGAATTTACGTTCCAAAAGGAAAACCTTTTTAAGAAAGAAATTCTTATACATCTGCTAAACAATAAAGAAGAAAGCGGGTTTATCGAATTTATAAAGAGCGTAGAACCGATACCTTTGGATATGGGGGATGTTCACGAATACGTTAAATATCTTTTGAAGCCTCACAAGAATATTCAAATGCTTGATGAACTGGAAAGCATATATGAAGATGATTTTGATAAAGAGAGAATGGAGATCGTGGAAGTTATCGGCAGGGACAATGTTTCTTTTGAAAGTGAAGATGAAGATTTCTACTCTTAAAAGATTGAGGATAATTATGGACTAACAATTAGAGCCGCAAATTTGCGGCTCTAATTGTTTTATTCCTCCTTCGGAAGCAAGTGGCAAAGGTCGGGATCGTCCTTTATACGCTGTATTTCGTCCTCGACTATCTGTTTTGCCTCGGCTTTGATACGGTCGTAATTTGCCTGTATCTGTTCCTTCATCCTATCTACGCCGTTCTCGTCGGTAAAGTCTGCAATGACGGGGATTTTCTTATAAACCTTTTCTTCGGCGGTGGAAAATCCAGTGTAAGCTGCCCCCTAAAACCAAGCGATTCTGCCCCCTTGTGCTAAAATAATCCTACCCCCTTGA